>Ga0182007_10001718_pt1 | contig 11550 bp, 9 predicted proteins | sample Sormic07211113_1_FD_123023 | JGI IMG/M metagenome (GOLD analysis project Ga0182007, IMG submission 123023) | Rhizosphere microbial communities from Sorghum bicolor, Mead, Nebraska, USA - 072115-113_1 MetaG | ecosystem: Host-associated > Plants > Roots > Rhizosphere | place: USA: Nebraska... | reverse complement strand
TGCTATAAAATTGTCAAAAGACAATGCAATATTCCGGCTTATTGTGTAGGTTATCTACCGTCAAGGAACGCTATGGCTGTTCGGAAGATCCCCAAAAATCATCTGGTCGTTACCGGCAGTTTCGCCAGTCGTAAAAATGGCCAGATGGATCAATTTGAATCCTTGCTGGAAAAAGAGTACTTGCTGCTCCTCGATTTCGACGACAGCGTCGAACGTTATGAGACGCAGCCAGTCACGATTCCAATTCCCGGAATGGCTAACGGTTATACCCCGGATGTGCTGGTATTTTATCTCTCCGATCGCAAGCCGCAACTCACGGAAATAAAACACACCGACGACTTGCGTCGAAACGCCGAAAAATACGCTCTCAAGTTTACGGCGGCAGAACAATACGCTCTAGAGCGAAATTGGGAATTCCGCATCGTGACGCAGATCGACATTCGCACTCCACGACTGGGCAATTTCAAATTCCTACGAGAATATCGCAATATTGAGCCCCCAGCGCAAGACTGCACCGAAATTATCAGACTAATGAAAGAAGCTGGAGGAGTTTCTTCGCCGAAAACACTTCTTGATCAATTAGCGATCAGCGATGACGATCGACTGTATTGGCTGCCGGTCATCTGGCATTCGATAGTCACACGAAAAATAGAGGCAGATTTGGACAGGCCTATCGACCATAACGCTGCACTTCATCTGCCGCAAAATATCCTATGAATGCCTCAGAGCCCCCACTACTTTGGATCAAGGAGGGTGCGACAATCACCAACAATGATCGCGAATACGTCGTCGTGGCGTTGGCGGACATCAACTTGGTATTGGCTAAAGAGGTTGGGACAGAAGAAGAAGTGTTACTCAAAATCGGAGATATTGGTCCGCCAAGGGTCATTGGCGAAGCCACACCGACACCACTACCGAAACGGGCGCTGGCAGGTGTCTCCGACGCAGATTGGCAAGTTGCGGAAGATCGCCGCAAGTACATCGGTCCGCTATTGAATAACTACTATCAGCACTCGGACGCTCTCGCGGATAAAATTGCCGCAGAAGCGGACGTCAGTCGAGCTACCATCTATAGATGGCTGGCGACGTTTAGAGAAACCGGATTACTCTCTTCCTTGCTCCCCAATCCGGGAGGTAAAGGTGGTAAAGGGAAAGCAAGGTTATCGGCCGACGTCGACGCCGTTATTCAGGACTGCATTGAAAATTTTCACGATACCGACCAAAGCCAATCCGTTGCTTCGACGATCGCTGAGGTTCGCAGACGCTGCTCCAATGCAAACCTTCGCTTACCTGCAGCCAATACAATCCGGGCTCGCCTCGAACAAACAAAGGGACGAGAGCGTGTCGCTCGTCGCAAAGGTGAAGCAGCCGCACACGACCAATTCGACCCAATCAAAGGTACCATTCCGGACGCCGATTGGCCGTTAGCAATCGTACAGATCGATCATACTTTACTGCCAGTGATCATCGTCGACGACGTGTATCGAAAATCCATCCGGCGAGCCTGGATTACGCTGGCCATCGATGTAAATAGTCGGGTCTGCCTGGGAATGCATTTGTCGCTCGATGCTCCATCCGCTATGTCCGCCGGCATGTGTGTTTCCCATGCAATTTTGCCGAAAGAGCGCTGGATGACGAGACTGAATATTACCTCAACGGATTGGCCATGCTGGGGAACCATGAGCGTGCTGCACATGGATAATGCGCGCGAATTCCGAGGTCAGATGTTAAGCATGGCATGTCAGGAATACGACATCGATCTTCACTTGCGCCCGGTTAAAAAGCCTCGCTATGGGGCGCATATTGAACGTTTAATGGGAACGGTATCCGAAGGGCTTAAGACGCTGAAGGGAGCAACCTTTTCCGGCCCAGACGAAAAGGGAGCATATGACTCGGAAGGCAATGCCTGCATGACCTTCAGCGAATTGGAGCGCTGGCTGGTTCTGTTTTTTGCAGCCTATCATCGGAAGCCACACGCTGGAATCAACACGTCACCGTTGGCTAAATGGCGAGAAGGCTTGCTCGGCACAAAAGGAAAGCCGGGACGCGGGCTGCCCGCACGTCGCCTTGATGACGAAAAACTTCGTATCGACTTCATGCCATTTTTCGAGCGAACTATTCAGAATTACGGTGTCTTGATAGACGTCCACTACTACCATGATGTACTACGCCCTTGGATAAATACACCTCATCCCGAGTTTAAGAAACATCGGCGCAAATTTCCATTTCACCGAGATCCGAGGGATATCAGCGTATTATATTTTTTCGATGAGATAGCTCAACGCTATTTCTCTATTCCGTATCGCGACACGAGCCTGCCGCCGGTAAGCATCTGGGAATTGCGGGAAGCCTATCGCCGCGCTGATGAGAAGGGTATCTCGCACGAAAACGAAAAGGCAGTGTTTGCCCTAATCAATGAGCAACGAGAAATCGAAGCGGAAGCCGCAGAAAAAACAAAATCAGCTCGACGTGCACAGCAGCGCCGAACCCAGCACACCGTGGCCCGCAAACATAAGGAAGAAGACTTGCCCAATGTCAGCACGCCAACTTCCACGTCACCACCACCGGGGGTACGGGGATATGACCCGGATGCCGTGGTACCACTGGATGACGAATGATGTCTGAAAAAAAAGGTTTCCCTCATCTCAACGAAGCTGCACTAGCGTTAATCGAACGCACAGATGATGAGCGTATCTACGCGATCCGTGAAGGTTCCTGGTTGGGCTACAAAGATGCCAAGCGCATTCTGGCACGCATGGAAGAACTATTGACCTATCCACGTATTACTCGCATGCCAAACATGCTTTTGGTCGCACCATCGTTTAATGGCAAGACATCGATTCTGGAACGTTTTATGTCGTTGCATCAACCAGATTTAGATGCCGAAGGAGAAGTGACAATCTGTCCCGTGGTAATGGTGGAGGCGCCACCCAAACCAGACATTTCGGATTTTTACACGCGCATACTGGATGTGCTGGTTACCCCCTATAAGCCCACGGCATCTAGCCCAGAAAAATACTCCCAGATTAAGCGCTTGTTTCGTCAAATGGACGTCCATATGCTGATTGTCGATGAGATTCACCATTTGATCACTGGCAGCACTAATCGCCAGCAGGAATTTCGTAACGCGATTAAAAGTCTGGGCAACGAAACCGGTGTTTGCATGGTCGCGGCAGGCACTGAAGATGCCTACAATGCATTTAATACCGATCCTCAAATGTCTAGTCGCTTCACTCCTGAAGAGCTTCCTGTCTGGAAGCCGAACAATGAATTCGGTTCTTTGCTGGCCACCCTCGAACTGCGAGCCCCATTAAAGCAGGCATCAAACCTCAAGGATCCGGCCACTATGCTGGCTATTCATACCCGTAGCGAAGGCACATTAGGCGACATGGTCGATTTGGTTAAGGAATTGGCGGTAGATGCAATTCGAAACAAGGTCGAACAAATTACGTTTGATCGGATCACCTCCCTGAGATGGGTACCCCCATCCAAGCGGAAGCAATATAAGCGTCTCTGATTGTCATGTTGGGACTTACTTCATCATTGTGGCCAATTCATTACAAGCCGTTGCCCGATGAATTATTATCCTGTTGGCTCGTGCGCCTTGCACATGGGCACGGTATGAAATCTCAAACCTTCTGCAATGTTATTTTTGGTAATCGAATTCAAATATGGAACCGAGATATCGATCGATTGGCGCCGTCGTGGTTATTGGATGAGCTTAGCCGCCGAACAGGGACATCCTCTGAAGCAGTTTTGAATACGACTTTGCGGACCTACGAGGGCCTGCTGTACCGGCAATTCAGATTGTCCGGCGCGTTGCATTGGATCCTCGTACTCAAAATGTATCACCGAAAACAAGAGGGCCATGGATTGCAGTTCTGCCCCACATGCCTTGCTGAAGAAACCACCCCATATTTCAGGAAAAGCTGGCGGATTGCTTTCAATACAGTCTGTACTCATCATGGAACGATGCTCCTGGACCGTTGCCCGAAATGCAGTGTGGCTGTCGCCGTTCACCGTCTTGATATATCTAGGTCAGTCGACGTGGAATTCACTCCACTTTCGTTTTGCCACATATGTGGATTTGATTTACGGGATGCGCCAGCAGCGGAACCAATTTCGTATGACGCTGCGACGACTGCCTTGTTGCTGGAGGCGAACCGAACGTTTGATGTCGGAGGTAATTCAAGTCCAGAGTGGAATTGGGGACGATATTCGGTCATGCATCAATTATGCAGGCTCATGACTTCACGATATAAGCATGTCTCCCTTCGGCAGTTCGTGCTAGACCAGGTCGGAATTCGGGACACGCCCTTGGCTAAGGGGCATATATCTTTTGAGATGAGGTCGATTGAAGAACGGCACCATTTGGCGCAATTGGCAGCTTGGCTACTTGTGGATACTGATCGAAGACTAACGGAAGCATGGCGGGCGCATGCTGTTCGATATAGTGTGCTCATGAAGGATTTTATCGATCAGCCCATTTGGTACAGTGCAATTGTTGAGAAATTTTCCAATTGGCGTGATCGTATTGATGAATAATTTTATTGGGCCAAAACGTCCACAGCAATATTCCTACATATCCTGAAATGACAGAGTACTTAGCCTTGAATTTTCACAGTTCGCAAACACGTGAATCTTAAATTTTGCGGGTGTTATCAATAAAATATACGATGGTATGGCTACTGCATAGCGTCGTCTTCAACAGAGGTGATCAAGAGTTTAGACTAAAACCATCAGCCGCTTCATGATTTGCAATTGTCTAGCAGCAGTCAGCGTGTCCGTTGCATTTAGCCACTCGGTTGTCGCAGCGCGCAACGCGGACTCATCCGTTACAACAGCATCCCAACCAAATTCCCGTAATCTCCTATTGAGAGTACAAGCGCCGATCGTGAAATGCCCTTTATCCGACAAATCAACAAAAAGACGGCCAAATGCGACAATGTGATCTTCCCAAATATCAAAGTGCGGATGAACAATAAGGAACGCTCCAGATGTGCGAGGATACCGCTTCACTTTGCTGCCGCGAGCGAGTGAATCTGGCTCGACTGCCTCAATCTCTTTTGCCCGCTTTATCTCATTACAATCTGCACAAATGACGCAAAGATTTTTAGGTTCAAAGACAAACTCTTGACGCTTTGACTTTGGAACCAAATGCTCAACGTGACAATTCGCCGCCGAAGTTAACGAGAGCCCGGCTTTACAAAAGGCACAAAATCCTTGTTGTATTTTTCGGTAATAATCTCTTACATCTTTACGATACGTGGCTAAATCCTCGTCCCCCCAATTTTTGTATGTAAACAAACTATCACTAAGTTTGCTCTTCAAAAGATCCCGAACGACATCCGAATAAGAAATTGGGCTATTTATGTCTGCCATACTCTCTATGCATCTCCCGAAGTGACTCGATTATTTCACGCAAAGGATCGTCATTGCGAAGATGAACGTATGCTGTGTCGAGAAGCTCAAAATTGCTGATATTTTCTTCGTCAAACACTTTCTCTTTTCCTACCTTCAGAAAAGTGTTCAATGCAATACGACTTAAGTATTCGTTCTTAAAGCCAGGGGCTTTAAAAAGTGTTGCCAACTGAAAATCGATGGAACGACGTGCGAATTCGTTAGATTTATGAACAACGCCGTCCTCCATTTGCATAACGTAACAAGCATCACCAGGTAGTTGTGCGACGATTTGCGGAGAATGCGTTGCGATAAGAAAGTGGCACCCTTTGTAATGGGAAAAAATGTGAGATAGCAATTGAATATAACGCTCCTGCCACTCGGGATGCAAACAAACCTCTGGTTCATCAATGCAAATCAATGCGTCGTCCTGAAGCTGGCTTCCTATGCCAAGCAAACTCATAATGACTGATTGCTCGCCCGAACTCATCTCGCTCATCATGAGCGGCTCTTCAGCATTTTTTTTCTGTAACTCAACATCGCGTAATCGAATGAAGCCATACTGACCAAGTGCAACAACATCCTGCGGATGCAGGTGTTTGTTCCCTCGCATTTCAACTCCAAAGGCGCCGAGATACATTTCGACTTTCGGACGTTTATTTCCTTCGAGCAATCGAGCAGCAGATTTCAGTAGAGCATGCAGTTTCTTATCATCCAGGTCGAGGAGTTGTCGCATCGATGCAGTTAAATCCGGTATGAACGAAGCCTGCCGCTGAGTAAAATCTTTGATCAACTCACGTGGACTATCGGACGACAATAACCTGTCTAAAAGAGAGGGGGATGCTATGCCAAAAGAAACTTTGATGGTGCCCTCATAGTTGAGGTAGTCCAGCACGTCGGCAATTGCCTGTGCTTGCATCGTACTTCTAAGAGCTGCGTCGACTAGGGTATAGATAATGCGCGCTAAATACGCAAGTCCAAGGTTATTGGTGGCCAATCCTCGCAATCCAAGGTAGTTGTAATACCGTTGACTCCGCTGCCGGCGATAAATTGGAAACTTATCGAAGGGACTCGTTGAAGCACAGATGATTTTCGAAGGCATGTTGCTGACCTTCAGCTCCCCGATGGGATTTTCGCGAATGTCTCGGGATATATCACTAAGCTGTCTTATGTCCTCGTGATCCCGAAGCAAATCTATGACAATTGAACGAAGCAGCCTGCTTTTTCCAGTTCCGTTTTTTCCCACTATTATCGTGAAGACGTTTTTTGGCTGCCCAAATTCCCGAGTTTTTTTGCAGAATGTAAATTTGCGTCCACCCGAAGCGTATTGTAAGAGCATGTATGAGTTAGCCTAATTAAATGTGGCGTCTCGCCGAATGGTTGAAGACTCTCGGGTCAGTTTATTTATGGAAACAAAGTATAGATAATATTATAATTTCGGCACAGTGCTCTTATCGACTAAAAAAACAGTAAGGTCGAGAAATAGATCGTTCGTCCACCCAAAGAATTTCCAGAAGGGGAAATGCTCAACTTGGAATATGCGCCTGGAGCGAATCCTAGTAGGGCGCCAGTTCACACACATAAGTTCGTGGCAAGCCTGCTAGAACGTCATGCCGAAGCGTTGGCGATTACAGATCCGGAAGGCGTAAAGCACGCACTCAATACGTGGCTGCCTATTTTTTGGTGGTACGCCAGTCAACCTTGTGTTGTGCCAACTTGGGGTACAAATGAACCACGTGACCATAACCTGTCTCAAGCCGGATGGATTGCTGGTCTATTAATGGCGTCGGCAGTATCTTCCAGGTTGAACCGCGTTGCTGCATTATTGACTGGCGCCGCTGTAATCCTCACTACAGCTTCAATCGTCGTAAGTCTTTTGTAACGCTATGGAAAATGACTGACCTCACTCGGCAGAAAGTCTGGAAGAAATGTGAAGACATGGGCATTGATCGTGTCTGTGCGATGGCTTCCATTGGTAATCTTGGAATCGATCGCGTTCTTGCCGTCGAGTGGCTTGAAGGTATGCAGCTACGCCAAAGCGTCTTTTGCAGAGGTTAGCAATTCCGTACCTTGAGAAGGATCTAGAGTCGTGACTGATCACGTATCAAAAGAAAAACGAAGCGAAATTATGAAGCTAATACGGGGAAAGAACACGACCCCAGAATTGGCGGTTCGCAAACTTGTTTATGCTCTTGGATATCGCTATCGTTTGCATGGGAAAAACTTGCCTGGGAAACCGGATTTAGTGTTCGCGAGTAGAAAAAAGGTTATTTTCGTAAACGGATGTTTTTGGCATTTCCATGAATGCAAAAAAGGAAATCCACCTAAATCTAAATTGGAATATTGGCTTCCTAAACTCGAACAAAATCGACTGCGAGATTTTCGGAACTATGAATCCATTACCGCGTTGGGTTGGCAATATCTAGTAATTTGGCAGTGCCAGATATCCAATACCGTAGATTTAACAAAGACTGTCGTCAATTTTTTGGACGGTAAAATTGACAAAAACCGATCCTACAGGAAATGAGATGGCAAGCACATCACCATCCAACACGACTCACGCGTGCCGTTCAGATCCTTCACGTTCTCCCTTTGAATCGGACGCGTGGCTACCATGCATCTCAATCAATGTCCTCGATTCGCGGCTTGATTGACGGCTATCATTGCGTATTTTTCTTCAAAGTCATTATCCATTCCGCATATAAATTTTATTACTACGGATTGAACGGCTTACTGATTGGCAACCTTCTTTAAGGATGCTTTTAGCTTCTTGTTGATCACGGCTAAAATCGATTCCGATACTAGCGGCGACACGCTATTTCCGATCATACGGAAACTGTGCCATTTAGCTTTATGAAAGCAAAACCAATCCGGAAATCCTTGCAGTCGCGCCGCTTCTCGAACCGTGATTACTCTAGCTTCGACAGGGTGCAGTGGACGTACGGCTTGATGGCTTCCTTTATCAGCCCCGGTGCCGGCGCGCAACGTGGGACAGACGCCGTCCCATGACAGTCGTTTGGCACGACTTACTTTGTCTGTATCTCCAGGCTTGGTATCGCCGTATCGCTTCTTCACTTTTTCGGTGTGAATTGTTTCGAAATGGCCGGAAATTTTGCCGCGTTTAAGTTTGTTGAGTGCTTCAGACCATCCCATATTTTTGGGGGGCGCGGTTCGCATTTTTTCTGCATAAGCCGGCAATTTTTTTATTGTTTTATAACCAGACCATCCGAAATCATCCGCATCAGTGGATTGAGGTATTGGCGACGAAATGTCACTGATCGCATCCTTTACCGTTACGGGCAATTTTTTTGCGGCAATTAGATCAGCTTTAGTTATCCCGCTGAATTCTTTCGGATCGTATCCGATCACTACCACTCGCTTTCGCTTTGTAGGGGCACCGTATTCGGATGCGTCCAACAACTCTGGTCCGAGAATCGTATATCTCTTGTCGACCTTCGCTACGGCCTGCTGCAGTTCCTGAATATTTCCGTCGTCCAGAAGACCTTCCACATTCTCCATTATGAAAAATTTGGGCTGAATGATATTTACCGTGCGAAAAAAATGATAAAGCAATGATCGGCGTGGATCGGCAATATCGCCCTTTCCCATCCGGCTGTAGCCTTGACAAGGAGGTCCGCCAATTACACCGTCGATTTTTTCTTTAGACAGAAGTATTTTCCACGAATCTTTATCCATCGTGGATAAATCACCATTCACTACGCGAGTCTGGGGGAAATTTCTTTTGTAGGCAGACTGAAGCGTGACATCTATGTCGACAGCCACGACTACTTCGAAGCCTGCTTGCTTTGCCCCCAAGCCGAAACCGCCGCAGCCGCAAAATAAGTCCACTATTTTGAAATTTTCTGTCATCATTTTCTTCCCGAAATCGCCATTTCGGATTGTTTCATATATCCGAAATTAAAGCGACCGTCAGCACAATATAAATTGAGGAATTGTGGCAATTTGTATAAATTTATGCTCATGCTCATGCTCATGCTCATGCTCGTGCAATTGCGTCCTGTGTTACTAAAAATTCGAGCAATGCAACAGTGTCGTTACGCAGGTCGCTTAATGTCCGCTCATCGGTGAGTTGGTTTCCATGAACGACACCGTTCAAAAATGGCATATGCTGCCTGGTTTTTTTTAACGCCATAACCAGACGTGCCTTGTTCGCATCATTAAACAAGGTTGAATTGTCGCTAAGCCACGGAAATATCATTGGAGGTGTGATGCCTTGAGCGTCTTTTTGAGCATCGGTATGATTTTTTTTCTTGCCTTCCGCACTTAAGTAAAAATGGTCTTTAACGCTTGATACATTTCCGGTGACATATACAAAGCGTTTCAAAGCCGCTTCTATCAACGCTCTGTACAGCATTGCAGCGGCATAGGGAGCATCAGAAGACTTGAGCGTTATAGCCTCTATGATGAACGCGTTCAGAACATCGTCGTCACAGTGGGGAAAGTGTTGCGGCAGTAAAGTAATCCAGTTTTTTACGTGGAGATGCTGATTGTCAATTGCCTGAGCAGGTGGCTTCGAGGTATTTACATCGTTTGTCGCTCCCCCTGGACTGGTAGGCGTGGCATTCGGCGCTTTCGGAGAATTGGTCTCAGGCGTCGATGGTTTAACGCCGTCGTTGTTCGGCTTCTTTTTTTTCGATGGATACCTGCGTTTTATATCTTTTCTATAAAAATCGGCGCTGGGCTGAAGCTGAGCTTTCGCTTTCAGAAAAATCGTACTGTCCGTTCGCATTTCAGTCTTAGCCGTATTCCAAGGCATTTTCCCCGAGTTCTCGGACACAAATCTCACCACGCAAACGAAGCCGTTGTATTCAGAGTGCCATATCGCTGTCCAGCCGTGTGACGGCGATAAGCTACTGGCAACAATCACTCGATCATTGCAAATGAAATATAGACCAAAATATTTGGTCAGAGATCTATTTATGGTTAACGAATAACCCGGCTCAGTTGGAAAGTAATATTTTTCGTGAATTCCAGATTCGATATAAACCTGGACTCCTTCGATTGTCATGGGATTTTTTTTGATGGGGGGAAAATTTCCATTGGTTCGCAATTTTGGGAGCATCACACCCACTTCGCAGAACTTATGATGAATGAGGCTCCTCACCGTTATTTGCAAACCTTTCGACACGAAAATTGCATATCTCGTCGAAAATTCTGTAATCGCGTTGTCAAACCATTGGTTGCTGCTAATTTCATATTTGACCTCGGGCTTGAGCTTGGAAATACAAAATAGAGCTTTCCTTAATTTGTTGGATGAATATGCATCCGCATTTATTTTTTTATTTCTACTTCCCCCAAAACTTTGTCTATCAAATCGCGCTTTAAAGGCCGCCCTACCTGTATCTGTCGAGAGAGCGTAATTCGATCCGAATTTGAGCAACGCACGCTTTAACCCTACACCGTAATGACCAATGCCGAAACTGTGATTGGAAGTGTCCGCAATGAGAAATATTTTTTTTGAAAGGACTTCTTCCTCTATGCCTAAGCAATTATCGAGAATACGAATACTGTCACTGTCAATACGTATGTGTATCTTGTAACCGCTATAGTCGGCAGGTAAACCGTATTCGTCTGTTGCATGCTTAGATTGTAGAAGATGATCTCTAGCAGCATCTATCGAGTTGTCGATCAGATCGAAAATAGATGCTAGCGGATTAATATCTTCCGTTAAGGTGCTCTCCAAAAAATTCGGATTAACGCCCGTGTCTATTTTTATCGTCTTTATTTTTTGTTGGGACATTGTCTTTAACTTTCAATTTTTCAACCATCTAATGAGCTCGAAATAACACAGGCCTTGGATTCATCGTAAAACTCGAAATGAATTGAAAGCACTGAACTCATAAAACGACCAGATATCTTCTGTCGATTCGAGCGTGAATGCGGTACCTGCCTAAGCATTGATCACCGCATCGATAAATACCCTAACAAAAAATCTATCCGTTAGAAATTTATTATCACCATCCATTTTTATTAACGACCACAGACCGGCCTTGGCATAATTTTCGAGAAACGCAAAATAAATAAGGCAGAGTTTATTGATAGAAATTAATGCATTGGAAAGTTGCGATTTTGAAATTTAACACAGCGAGATGTGATCTAACAAGCAAGAATCAAGTCTCTTTCATTTTT
>Ga0182007_10001717_pt1 | contig 11551 bp, 15 predicted proteins | sample Sormic07211113_1_FD_123023 | JGI IMG/M metagenome (GOLD analysis project Ga0182007, IMG submission 123023) | Rhizosphere microbial communities from Sorghum bicolor, Mead, Nebraska, USA - 072115-113_1 MetaG | ecosystem: Host-associated > Plants > Roots > Rhizosphere | place: USA: Nebraska... | reverse complement strand
TCTTTTGCTCATGTCGTCTGCTCCTGTCATCCGGGCTCTGTCCTCGCCCATGGGAGCAGCCTATCCACTTTGCGGCGTGTTCAGATTTGCGCGGCCGGCTCTCTATCCTCTGGAAACCTGAACCGAATTTGAATTGCGTCTCGCTATGCAGGGCTCACTGGACCCCGTTCGGTCATTTGCCGCTCACCGCCCCCTACAGCTCATCGAGGCTGTGGGGCTTGAGAGGCAAGGCGAATTCACCGCTCCCCGATCCCGTGGTCACGCCGATATCCCCGTACCGGATCGGCCAGGCGACCAGGGCGAAGCCGGCGGGCATGCGGTTGCCGATGACGTACCCGGTGCATCCTTGCCCTGGGCCGCCAGGATCTTGTAGTGATAGCCGTGATACCCCTCGCCCGGCTTCTCGCCGCCGAACTGCGGTCCCAGAGGATTCCCGCCCTGCGCGTCGTCAGGCAAGAACGTCTTGCCCGGTGAGCTCATGAACTTGGGTGCGTGGGCGTCGAAGTAGGCCTGCACCGCCTGCATGGTGGCCAGTCGTGCTGTTGCACGCGGAAGCGGATTGACGTGCCAGCTCCTGTCCTGTGCTGAACCTTTGCGTGAATGCGCGACTCGACTTGGGAAACTGGGACAGTTGTTGCTGACACGGAAATAGCGCAGTTGTCCCGCTGCGGGACTTTTGTCTGGCTCAGTGATCTCGGCGAGTCCGATTTTCAAACTGACCGGTCGCTTGCCTGGATTTGCAGCAAGCTTTTCCGCCCTCCCCCGTCGAGCCGCTGACTTTCCCTCGCAAGCAGCAGTGGCACGTCGTTTGCTCTTCCCACCGGCCGCGCGCGTCCAGCGGTTCGCGCGCGGCCCTCCGCAATCTCAGGAGCCCTGGCCATGACGAAAGAATTCGAATTCGTTCCTCAAGACCTCGCGCGCGTCGATCTGAACGATGTCTATGAACTACGGTACTGGTTGCGCGAACTCAAAGTCGGTGAAGGGCACCTTCGCGCCGCAGTGGCGGCCGCTGGCCCCGGTCTAGCGCAGGTCAAAAAATACCTCGGAATCCACGACAGCCCCGCGCAGTGGAGGTGGGGCCGACCCCGCTGATGCCTCCGCAATCCAAGTGCGACAGGCGTCTCCGGTGAACACCGATGCATTCTTTCAGATGCGCCGGTCGCGCCGAATCACTTTGCTTCTTGCGCTACGCAGTTGCAGCGCTGCCGGACGAGGCGCGGTCAAAGCGCCGCCGAGCTGTCCCGGTGAGTCTGCAGGAGGGGCTGCTACGCACAAGCGCTCATTCATTGCGTTCCTCGTTTCCCAGCTGAGCGTCTTGTCCGCTTTCGTCGAGACTCGGCTGCGCTTCGGGTGCAATTCGACATCCGCGGCCCGGTCTCTGACCGCGCGCACAGCGGCTTCGAGTTGGTCCCGGGTGACGTCGAGTTCACTGTCCGGGCGACGCCCCCCCGGGGGCGACCCGGTCTTCCCGGGTCTTGCTGGTCATAGGATTCACCTCCGTGGAGAGTCTGGAAGACGGGCTTCGATCGCGGCTATCGAACAGGGAAAAACGCGATAGAAGCGGGCATGCAGGCCGTGCGCTACACCGCTGCTTTTGCCTACATCACTTTGCGCAGACAAACCACCACCTATAGGCGCGCGAGTCGACAGCCTCTCGCACATGGCTCACCCGATCTTCTCGGTAATCCTGCGGCGGCCTGACCTGCTGGCGAGGCACTTGTCGAACCATGCCGAACTCATTGGTGCGGAGTTCGCGCAGGCAAAGCGCGCCCTGGTGCGCAAGGCAGCGGCCGGGTTGGGGGCAGGCGTATCGCTCCTGCTGGCGCTGGGACTTAGCGCCACCGCGGTCATGCTGGCCGTGGTTGAACGATTTCACTGGGCATTGATCGCGGTGCCAGGCCTCGCCTGGCTCATCTTCATCGCCTGCGCGGTAACCGCCGTCCGCGCGACGGTGCAGCCAAAAGCCGAGGAGGTCCGGGAACAAGTCGAAGCCGACCTCGACCTGCTTCGCCATGTTCGCACGGAGGCAGCGAATGACCGACAATGAAGGACCCCTGACCGCCAAGATGAAACTCGCGCTGTCACGCGCTGAATTGCTCGCTGCCATGGGCTACAGGGAAGTACTCGAAGGCCCCGTCGAGGAGCGCATCGAGCCTTTGACGCCGTTATCGACAGCTGCAGGTTCCCCATACCGATTGCGGCTCGCGCCACCATGGTTAGAACGCTACGCCCAGGTCCACCCCGACCGTCTCGTCGCGGGCGGCGCGGTTACGGGCGCGCTGCTAGTGCTTCTCATGCCTTGGCGACTGCTCGTGGCGGCGACGCTCGCCGGACTGCTTATCAAGACGCTAGCGTCCCCCGAGCCTGCAGCGCCGAGCACGCTGGTGCCTTAAGGCACCTTTTTCGTTCGCGGCATGGCACGGCACCTGCCCATTGCGACGTCACCTACGCGAACTGCGCATGCGCTCCCACAAACGCCGTCCCGAGAAGCGTCCGGCATCTTGATTTTCTGAAAGCGAACCGTCTGGTAGCCGTAGGCTCGCCAGTGGGGCGGCTTTCGCGACGCGATTCCGCGTTGCGCGCTGAAGTACACGGCAACAAGGACTCGGGATTGCATCGACCACCACCCGGGACCGAGAGGTCTACGACTCCGTCGACATGGCAAACCAGCGGTTCATCGAAGGACTGGACCACGTGCAGCTGCTTCGCAATCAGTAGGAACTGCGCCAGATCGACAGAGCACGGGACCGCATTCGCGAGGGCCGCTTCGGCATCTGCCAGCAATGCGACCAGCCGATCCCCTTCGCCCGGCTCCTGGTGCAGCCACTGCACAGTACTGCGTCGTGCACCAGGCGGAATGGGAGAGCACACACCCTTTCGAATGCGACGGGACCGGAAAGATCGTCTCGGGTATCGGCGGCGGTTGAATGGTGGGTTCCAAGCCTGCGCAGGGAGGAGGGAACCGAGAGCGCAGCGCCGGCGGCTAGAACGTCGACCGCCCGTTCGACGAAGTTGAACCGGAGCTAGGCCGCGACTGGCGCACGGCGCGCGGGGGTCCGGGTTGGACGGGGAATGTAGGAGGCACGCGACGCCCGACGCGCGACGCCTGGCGGCAGTGTCTGAGCGACCCGCCGACTCGGATCGCGTCGGGCGAACGCCTGGCGCAACTTGACGAGCGGACTGAAAGGGCTGCTCTTTCTTTGCGAACCCGGTTGGGCTACGTGTGCCGGGTCAAGTGACTTCCGACCCCGACCCGGGCGCTCGACTGACAAGCGAGCGATGGCGTTTGGGTAGGGTCCCTCCCATGCAGATGCAGTCTCAACAGTCTCAAGCCACCAGCTTCTCGCTGCGCGGCGTCGAACCAGACATGCCCCTCCCGGAGGCGCTCCTGGGCGCCCTGGAGGGCGCGGCCACCCGCCAAGGATTCGGCCTCGACGCCGCGCAGGCCCTGTGGCGCGCCATGGCGCTGGGTCAGGGCGTGAGGGGCCAGTTCGATCACCCGGAATTCGGTGGTCCGGGGCAGTGGATGCGGGGCGGAATGCTCATCATCGGAGACATGTTCAACGCGGCCCTCCTGGGGCGGGTTGCAGCCCTTTGCGAAGACCTGAGTCGCCTCTACGACGCACATCCAGAATGGCACGCGGCGAGGGCGCCCAGGTGCGGGCCCGCTGCGACGGAGTGGTGGCCCGAGGGGCTGCACTCGCCTGCCAGCAGCGGGGCGCAGAACGGCATCGGCTACGCCTTCTTTCCCGGGCAGCGGCGTCTCGCCATCCGTCGGGACGGGCGGGTCGAGCTCTACGACACGGGCGATCATCTGATCGGCGCCGTCTCGCAGCAGCAGGACCGCGCAACGTCCCTGAGCTTCGCCAGCCAGCGCGGGCCCGTTTCCCTCGGGGATCTTCTGCGCGTCGATACGCCGGCCAATGCTCCGGCCCCTGCACATGCAACGAGGCCCCCTGAGGCTCTCGCCGCCGAGCCGGCCGCGAATCTGGCAGTCCTGCCCCGCAATGAGCTCTTAGACACCATCGAAAAGCTCGCCGCGCTTCATGAGCGAGGCGTGATCACCGAGGCCGAATTCGTGGCGAAGAAGACCGAACTGCTGGGGAGGCTTTGATGGAGCCGCTGAAGCCGATGAAACCCATGAAACCGATGGAGCCCATGGAGCCGATGAAGGCCCCGACTTCGGGGTGGTGGCCCGCCGGACTGGGGTCGCCAGGAAGCAGCGGCTCGCAACATGGATGGCGCTATGCCTACTTTCCGGAGCAGCGCCGATTGGTTGTCGAACGCGATGGCCAAGTCGCGCAGTATGAGACCGGCGACCATGCAATTTCCGGCGTTCGGCAAAGTCAGGGCAGCAGCAACAACGCAGCCCCGGTGTTCACCAGCCAGCATGGCGAGGTGCGGCTTGGTGCCTTGCGGAAAGTGTCGACTTCATGACCGTCGCCGCCTTGGGGCCGATTTCAAAGGCGCGCGCCCGCTAGGCTGTCGACACGGCAGGCCATAGAGTGCAGGCTGTCAAGGCACAGATGGAGAGCTCTACGTCCAGCGCCGCCGAATATCCATGAGGACGTCATGCGCGCCGTGCAAATGGGGGCGATCGACGGTGATCCTGCTGGCCGCCTGATGGTCCTCACGCGCCGGTCGCGGTGACGGAGTGCGACTGTGCGCTGGCCGGGGTGGTGCGGCTAAACATGGCCCATTTCGCGGTCAAGATGTCTGCAGCGATCTTGGCCGCGTTGACGCCCGCGTACGCCTGGGCCGGGTCGAAGGCCTCGCGGTAACGCACGACTTCAGCGTAATCCTTGTCAAAGACCATGGGACCCAAGACCTCAGTGGGGTCCACTCCGGCCGGGAGCGCCAGAAACTTCTCCGGATCGGTGGCGCTCTGGTAAAGGTCGACACTCAGAAGGTTCATACGGCTGTCCCATCATTAGTGTTGGGGTCGATCACGAGCGGCATCAAGCTCCTACAGCCGCTCTGCGTTGTGGCGGTTTGGCTTTGACTACGGCGCTGAACAATCATCCTCTGACGGAGGACGGTGTGCAATCGGCGTCCACCTACAGACGAGCCCCGCACGGCGCGCCTCATGGGCGAGTCCTAAGCGCGCGGGAGTTTCAGCTCGAGGTGGAGCGGAGTGACGTCCATCATTCGGCCAGTTGATTCTTGCGGCCGGCGCCGAACAGCCCTGCGTGAGTGCGCGGCCTCGTAGGCTCAGTATCGGCCATGCAATCCGCCTGGGATTGGCCGGGATCCGCCCGGGTATTGGCCCGCGATCACTCTGCTAAGCCCGGATCGGCGCCGCTCAGCGTGGGCGGAAGCCCAGGCCACCCGAACTGTCCGACAAGAAGAGAAGACGAGCCGAAACCCGGACGACATCCCCTCGTTAAATCGGGAATGGGTGCAGCTGCTGGCGACTAATGTCAACGCGACCTTTGACAGCCACGGGCCGGCGTAAGGAGGAAAGGCGGCGGCCCTGCACCCAATGCCTCAGTGACGGGGCAGGTGCTCTCCTCCACTGTATTCGGCCCTGTCGGGCCTGCATGCGTGCTCAATTCCGAAGTCAAGAAGTGCTCACCGCGGCCGCCTTCGGCACCGGACCTCGCGGTCAATTGGCAGCCGGCAGCCGCAGATGCGCTGTCCTCACCATGGAGCTCTCACCCGGATAGGCTGGATTCGCGAAAGACCTGCAGCGCGGCGCCTGAACAGGCTACCCTTTCTGCCGATGGCAGAAGCAAGCGGGGCAAACGGCTATCCCTTGGCGAGGACAGTGCTCCAGGCGAGATCCGTGCCTTCACCGAACACCAATTGGATGATTTCGAACACGGCCATCTCCTACGATGTGGGGCCCGTGCACAGCGCGATCATTTCGGGCTCTTCTCACGGGGGGCGCGTTCCATGTACAGCATCGATTCCAAGCTCAAGGAAGTTGAACTCAGGCTGCTTCGACCGACACAGATGACCGTCGGCTTCAAGGAGGTCGAAAAGAAGCGCGATTCATGGAACAAGCTCGATGCCAAACGCAGGCGAATGGCCATGCGCCACCAACTCTTCCCCGTGCTCAAGGGACCGAAGAAGTCGTTCTACATCATTGATCACCATCACACTGCGGCCGCATTGGTCAAAGAAAAATCCGAGAGTGTGCTGGTCGGCGTGGTGAAGGACTTGTCACGACTGAAGCTCGAGGACTTCTGGATCTTCATGGACCACTACAGCTGGGTGCATCCGTACGATGAAGATGGCAAGCGTTGCGGGTTCGAGAAGATTCCGAGCAACTTCGAGGAACTCAGGAACGACCCGTATCGAAGCTTGGCGGGTGAAGTGCGCGACGCCGGCGGTTTTGCGAAGTCCGACGCGCCCTTCCTCGAATTCCTGTGGGCCAACCATTTTCGCGGCGCCATTCCGAGAAAGCTGATGGACGATGCGCCCCAGAAGGCGCTGCGCCAAGCTCTGGCATTGGCCCGTTCGAAAAAGAGCTCGCATCTACCCGGTTGGCCGGGCCACGTTTGACAGTGGTGGTTCGGAATCACTGCGAGTTGACTATTCGGTGCGCGATGTATGGGACCCCGGATCGAGCGACCGCTCTGCCTCAAGCCAGTCGTCCAGCTCGTGACCAGCCTGTCGGCCTCGCCGCTCCCACGCGGCATATGCGGCAGCCCGGATACGGGCTTCGTGATCGTCGTCAACGCGCGCCGCCCCTGACCGTGATGGATCAACCTTCGGGTCGATGCCATGGATTGGCCGGTTCGTCACGTCCTCGCCGATCGACACGACCTTGCTTTCGTTGGCCTCGTCTCGAAACTCTGCCGGCGCAGTCTCGGTGGCTCGCTCCATGTTTCGCTTGACGGCCTCCCGTTCCGACTCGATGCCGTTCTGCTGGTTCTGCGTCTTCATGATGGCTCCTGACGAAAGAGAGATCGCCGCGACTGCGGTATCCACGCGATGAAAGCCTCCATTCGGGTGCCGTGCAATCCGTGGGGCGCGCACGTGAATGTAGGGCGTGTCCCGCGCCCATCGCTCTGGTTTTTGTGATGGTCGAACGTAGGGCTCTGCGATTCCGTGACCATTTCAGCCGCCGGTCAAGCCCTCAGCTGCGAAGGCACGTCAGTCGAAGCTGTCATGACATCCTCAACCCTCCGATGGGGCCGCGATCTGCCACTTTAGATGCACTCTGCCCCTGGCAGGCGGCGTTGTCCTATAGAAGAGCAAGTCGGCAGAGCAGACGCTCTGCTTTTTCCTAGGAGTCGCACATGAACATCATTATCTGGCTCATCGTCGGCGGGATCATTGGCTGGTTGGCCAGCCTGATCATGAAAACGGACGCCCAGCAAGGTTTGATTCTTAACGTTGTGGTTGGCGTCGTGGGCTCCATGATCGGCGGCTGGGTGATTGCGCCCCTGTTGGGATCCGGCACCGTCAATCAGAACGACTTCAGCGTCCGGGGGCTGGTGGCCTCCCTCATCGGTGCCATCATCCTCCTGGCGATCGTGAATCTGGTCCGCCGGGGCAGCGCCAGATAGCGTCCATAGCTTGCTTGACATTCGCCGGGGGGCGAGCCCGCAGAATCTGGCGTCTCGCAGGCGGACTGCTCGGCAATGCACGTCAACGCCGACGGCTGGCAATTCCGTGCGTTGGCGGATGTCTTGGGGAGATGCTCGGCCCGGCTTCAACCTCAGAACGCTGCTCGCCTGCCCCATGTTGTCCCCCGGGCGTAACGTTCGCGGTGAACTGGGCTTGGTCAGAAGTTTTCGTCGAGGATCAACAGGGCCTCACCATTGCCAATAGGGTCATCGACCCAGCGCGTTGCCTGTTGCAGAATGTGATGGACTGGTCGGACCCGCCGGCGCGAACCTGCCATTCGCAGACATGCTCAAGCCATGGCTGTTGATGTCGCCCCCGGTCTGCAGGTCGTAGGTGACCACGCTGTAGCCCGCGGCGAGCGCGCCAGATGCATCGAAGAGGGCTGATGACCGTTCTCTGCGCGTTGCGTCCCCAGATCTCGCTGCGCCCCTGACGGGCGACACTCCGCCTTCCACGACTCCAGTCGCACCGGCGGCCGCAGCCGATATGAAGGGCATGCCCTTGGGTGTGCGGCACTTCGAACTCGTGCGCGGGAGCGAGATCGGCTTGATGCGAGGCCGAAAAGGTGCCCTTCTGACGCACCCCTCGCCGCGGGCCGGATCGCGTCCACCGACTGTGGCATGAAAGACTGCGTTGAGCGCATCGGCGAAGCAATCTTCGTCGGTCAGGATGTTACGAATGCATCGCGCAAGACACGGTGAGTCGCGGCCATCCCACTTTGGGCCGCTACCCACTTGCGATGCAGTACAAACTGGAGGCTGTAAACTCGAAAAACAAACTGTGTTGCGTATTTCTGAAAAACAGCCTATAGTTTGTAATCGCAAAAAACAGCTCAAAAATTGTATGCCTGACTTCGTCGTTCGCACGCCGGAGCAGTTGCCCGGCCTCCTCCAGGCGTTTCGCAAGCAGACCGGCATGACCCAGGCCGAGGCCGCCGTTCGACTGGGGGTGACCCAGCAGACGATGTCCGCACTGGAGCGGAACGCGGAGAAGGTCAGCGCTGCCCGCATGATGAAGCTGCTGAACATCTTGGGTGTTGAGCTGGTACTGCGCAAGGACGAAGCACCCGCAGCTCCCCAGTCGGCCAGCGCCGGCGACTCCACTCCGATCTGGTAAGCCCATGGGTCGCCGTTCTCATACCCAAGCGCTCGGCCTCTGGATGAATGGGGCCCGCGTAGGCACCTGGCGCATCCAACCTCAGACAGGCGACGTCCTGGAGTACGACGCGGAATGGGCCGTTGCGAAGCAGGGCCGCCCCCTGTCACTGTCCCTCCCCTTCATGCCGGGTGGTGCGCCCCATCGCGGCGACCGAGTTCGAAACTACTTCGAAAATCTGCTGCCCGACAGCGACGACATTCGAGCCAGGATCGCGAGGCGGTATCAGACCAAGTCGACCGAGGCCTTCCGGCTGCTCGCCGAGATTGGACGCGACTGTGTAGGCGCATTGCAGATTCTTCCGAACGGCGAAGTCCCGGCAGGCGTGGGGCCAGTGCAGGCCTCACCTTTGGATGAGAGCATGGTCGCGCAGGTGTTGCGCAACACCGTGTCGCCTGCTCTCCAAAGTCTTGGCGACGATGACGACACGTTCCGGATTTCGATCGCGGGCGCCCAGGAGAAAACTGCACTCCTGCGTTTCGATGGCAGATGGTGCATGCCCCACGGGGACACGCCCACAACGCACATCTTCAAGCTCCCACTGGGCCTGGTTGGCGGGATGAAGTACGACATGAGCGGCTCAGTCGAAAACGAGTGGCTCTGTTCCTTGATCCTGAAGGCCTACGGCCTTCCGGTGGCCGCTTGCGAGCCGCTGGAGTTCGAGGACGTGAAGGTCTTGGCGGTGGAGCGCTTCGACCGCAGCTCGTGGAAAAGCCCCGCAGGCGACATGCGGCTCATCCGACTTCCTCAGGAGGATATGTGTCAGGCCAAGGGGGTGTCACCGTATGCAAAGTACGAGGCGGACGGTGGCCCGGGCATTGACAGCATCATGGAGGTGCTGGATGGGTCGATGTCCCGCGAAGATGACAGGCGGATCTTTTTCCAGGCGCAAGTGCTCTTCTGGATGCTCTGCGCCACCGATGGGCACGCGAAGAACTTCAGCCTGTTTCTGCGGCCTGGGGGCCGATACCAGCTCACGCCACTGTACGACGTGCTGTCGGCCTACCCGATCCTCGGCGATGGACCGGGGAAGCTGTCCCCTTTCAAGGCCAAGATGGCTATGGCGATCCGCTCCAAGAATGCGCACTGGAAGATGCGCGAAATCCTGCGCCGACACTGGCTGGCTGTCGGTGAGCGGCACGGGGTGACGACCCCGGACGGACGCGGCTCGGCTTTGGTGATCGACGACTTGGTGAAGCGCACGCCGCAGGTGATTCATCAGGTGCGAGCGCAGTTGCCGAAGGATTTTCCGGAATCTTTGGCCGAACAAATCCTCAGCGGGCTTCAGGCAGCTTCCCGCATGATCTCGAACTGACGCTCACATCTTCGGTCGGGGCCTGATCGCTTTTGGTGGATCGCCGCTCAGAGCTTGGGCTTCCAGCGGCAGGCTGGCGCGGGCGATGCGGATCGGCTCGGGTTCGCCGGTAATCGTCACGACCAATCGCGCCCAGCCCTTGCCTGTCCGCCCAAAGACGGCCGTTCCCTCCACGCCGGGTGTGCGCACGGCGCGCAGGATCCGAGCGTCGTTGACGACGAAGTCCTCGGGCCCATAGACAAAGGCGACGGTCTCGGTGATCACCAGAGGATGGTACGTCCAACCCTCCTGGGACCAGGCTCGATCCTCGGCGCTCTCCGGCAATTTTTCGCATTTCTTGCGGCTGCGGGCGAGGTCCTCTGTCAGACTGGAACCGACAGCGAGATTGCTATTTGCCGACTTGAGACCGGTCGTGGAACCACTATATTTTTTGCGCCAAAGCAATGAGGAGGCGCTATGTCAATTGAAGTCTTGAGGCAGATCGCTGCCTCGCCCCTGCCGAAGTCGTTTACCGCGGCAGACGACGTGAACGCCGTCAGGATTCTTCGCCAGGCCGGTCTAGTGCTCGCGCTGGTCGACGAGCCGCCGGAGCGGGGCGCCAGGGTCCTTGCGATCACTGAAAAGGGGAAAGCCGAGCTTCTTCGGTTTCACTATCCGGAGGTACGCCGGCAAAAAGACCCCGTCCGAGTCAGCTGGCTGCAAATCGCGGCGGAGCGCGCGCGTGGGGCGATTAGCCCATCACGTCGCCGCGACGGATCATAAAAACGCTGTTTCACGAAAGGAGTTGACCATGTCTTCGGGATTGAGCTCCACACTGTCACGAGATGGGGGCCGGTACCGCGGATCCGCAAGCGCCCGCGCCAGGCGAGTCATGAGTGAGAAGGAGATCGCGGCGTACTTGGCCGCAAGGGACTCCCTACGCCGAATCAAGCGAACGTCCCCCCTATTCGCTGCGTGGTGCCCACCACGGTCGGGCTGAGCGACTGGCTAGGCTGAAAATCGACATTCCAGAAGGCCGCCTAGTTTCGGCCTGTAGCTCGTTTCGGGCGTAGCGCGCGCCGCGCACCTCTTCCGGTGCCAAACGTGGCAAGTTTCGACACTTCTTCGAGAGAAGGCTGACTCGGTGAGTGCTCGCAACACACTTCACGGCAAACTCTTCTAGGAATGCGCAGCGTCGCCGACCTCAAGCGCCCTGCTCGCGGCCTAGGCACGTCCCTTGCTCATCGTGACCGCCCCGGGCTAAAGGCATGGGCGCGCCCAATGCCTAGGGCTTCCGAGGAGGCTGACAATGAGAAAACACCAAAATGCCAACGATGGCGTCGAGATTGCCTCGGCAGGTGGTTACCGCGTCTATAGGGTCGCGAAGGCCGACGGCAGGGCGGTTTTTGAACTCGTCGGACTCGACGGCGAGAAGCTGCCGTTTGTGTTCGGAGACATGCACGAGGCGATGGCCGCGATGACAGCACTCCTCGCGCGACCCATTGCCGACGACGTCGGAGGCGC
>Ga0182007_10001716_pt1 | contig 11553 bp, 7 predicted proteins | sample Sormic07211113_1_FD_123023 | JGI IMG/M metagenome (GOLD analysis project Ga0182007, IMG submission 123023) | Rhizosphere microbial communities from Sorghum bicolor, Mead, Nebraska, USA - 072115-113_1 MetaG | ecosystem: Host-associated > Plants > Roots > Rhizosphere | place: USA: Nebraska... | reverse complement strand
GTCGCGTGGTCGGTCGTGAAGGCCGTGCCCGCGCCGTCGGTGGTGGGGCCGCCGCCCAGGGGGCGGCGGGGTGCGCCGGTCGGGTGGCCGCCGGCGTCGGGCCGGCCGGTGTACTCGGCCGTCGGGGGCTGGGGGGCGCGTGACCGCTCCTCCTCGTGCCCCGGCGCGTATCCGGTGCCCTCCGCGGGCGCGTGGTCCGGCGTGGCCGAGCCCGGCTCGGCGCCGGTCGCGTCGGCGTCCGGCGCGTGGGCGCGCGCGTGCCCGGCGCCGGACGTGGCCTCGTGGGCGTGCTCGGCGCCCATCGGGAACTCACCGGTGTGCCCCTGGGGCTGCCCGGTCTCCGGTGCCTGCACGTGCGCGTGGCCGGTGCCGGGCCGCGTCCCGTGGATCCCCTCGGCCTCGGCGGAGGGATGCGCCTCGTGTGGGTGCCCGACGCCCGTCTGGCCCCCGAACGTCTGCCCAGGGGCGATCCCGGTGCTCGCGGCGGCCCCGTGGGCCTGTCCGGTGTCGCCCTCGGTGCCGGCCGTCCCGGTGTCCTGCTGTCCCCAGGGCTGTCCGGCCGCCTCCGTCGCCCAGGGAGCGGGTGCGCCGCCCGGGAGGGTCGCCGGAGGGGTGCCGCCCCACTGCTGGACCAGGGACGACGTGGTGAACTCGCCCGATTCGTCCGGAAGCTCGCCGTCGGCCACGGGGATCGACCACTGGCCGGTCACGTCGTGGCGCGGCGCGGGGGTGGCCCCGGGGGCGGGCGGCTCCTCGTAGGTCCACTGCTGGGTGGCCGCGGGGTTGTACGTGAACTGGTCGGGCCCGGCGCCGTGGGGCACCGCGTTGGGGTCGGGCCACTGGCCGCCGTCGGCGGGGGCCGCCCACGCGCCGGGGGCCGCGGGATCGGCGCCCGGGGTGGGCGTTATCTGCGGCGGGACATAGCCGTGGCCGCGGGCGGCCAGTGGGCTGTCGGTGGAGGCGAGCAGCGCGTCGATGCCGCCCTCGGGGAGCTTCACGAAGGCGGTCGCGCCGTCGTCGTAGTCGCCCTGGGGCAGCGGGTCCCAGCGGCCGCCGCTCTGGGGCGTGCCGCCCTCTCCGTGCTGGTCGTCGGTCACGACAGCGCCCTCCCCAGTGCTCGTCGGGCCAGCGCGGCGACGGTGCGCCGCAGGTGCAGTACGGCGGGCGGAAGCGTCGGTACGGTGCCGTCCGGCTCCGGGACCGGATCGGGGATGCAGGCCGCGGCGACGTACTCCCCGAAGGCGTGCAGCGCCTCGGGGACGATCGCGCGGTTGTTGTCCCAGTCGATGAGCCGGGCGACCCACTGCTCGGCGTCCAGGGGGCGCAGCGGCATCGGCGCTATGGCGCCGACGGCGCAGCGCACCCCGCGTCGCGCCGGGTCGAGGACCAGCGCGACGGAGGCCATCGCGCGGCCGGGTCCGGTGCGGCCGGTCGCCTTCAGGAAGACCTGCGGGGCGTGCAGCAGCGGCACGCGCACGAACCCGATGAGTTCGCCGCCGCGCAGCATGTCCACACCGGCCAGCAGGTGCGACACCGGGATCTCCCGGCGGGCTCCGCCCGGGCCCGCGATGATCAGTGTCGCCTCCAGGGCGGCCAGCACGGGAAGCGCGTCCCCGGTGGGTGCGGCGGTGGCGATGTTGCCGCCCAGGGTGCCCGCGTTGCGGATCTGGGGCGGGCCCGCGGCGCGGGCGGCGGCGGCGAGCGCCGGGATGAGGGCCGCGAAGTCGGGGCGGCCCATGCGCGCGTGTGTGAGACCGGCGCCGAGCAGCGCGTGACCGTCCTGGTACTGCCAGCCGCGGATCTCGCTGATCCGCCCGAGCCCGACCAGCGCGGCGGGCCTGAGCTGTCCCGAGTTGACGGCGGCCATGAGGTCGGTGCCGCCCGCCACGGGCACGGCGGTGGGCACGGCCGCGAGCGCCGCCACGGCCTCGTCCAGCGTCGTGGGCAGCGTGACGGACTGCGCCGCCTGCGGTGTGTGCGTGGTCAAACCGGCTGCCCCTTCCCGCTGCCCCACCTGGTCCCACCTGTGTTGCCGTACGGTACGTGCTGACAGGGCGGACGTGGCAACTCTGGCACATCTTCGGGGCACCCGAAGACGGGGGTCCACTACGAGGCATTCGCCCCCGCCACCAGGGAGATGGTCCGTTTTCGTACGGCATCACCGGTGCGCGCGATTTGCCACTCTTCGGTGATGCTTACGACGTTTTTCCATCGCTCGTTCGGGACGGCCGGTCGCCTGTTCGCGGGCTGCCCGTTCGTGCCCTACCTGTTCGGCGGCGTGCCCTCGATCGGGCGGCCCTGCACACCCGGCCGCCGCTGCCACGGGTGCGGTCCGGCCGGTGGCCGGTACCCGACGCCCAGGGCGTCCAGGCGCGCGTAGTGGACGGCCATCCGGCGCTCGAAGTCGGCGAAGTCCCGCTCCCCCGGGGCGGGCAGGGGGCTCCACGCCACCTCGGCGAACGCCGCGAGCCTGGGGAAGGTCTGGTAGTCCACGCGCCCCTGATCCTCCATCACCTCGGTCCACACATTGGCCTGCGTACCGAGGATGTGGGCCGCCTCGTCCGGCGTCAGCTCCGCCGGAACCGGCTCGAAGCGGTAGACGTCCTCCAGGGTGCGGACGTACCCGATGGGGACGGGCTCGTCGGGGCCCGCGTCCTGGCGGTGGTCCAAGTAGACGTACTGCTCGGGGCACATGACGACGTCGTGCCCGGCCCGGGCGGCGGCCACCCCGCCGCCGTAGCCCCGCCACGAGGAGACGGCGGCGCCCTCCGCCAGCCCGCCCTCGAGGATCTCGTCCCAGCCGATGAGCCGACGCCCGCGCGCGGTCAGCCACTTGTCGAAGTGGCCGATGAACCAGGCCTGCAGCTCGTCCTCGTCGGCGAGCCCGAGTTCCTCGATACGGGCCTGCGCGGTGGGCGACTGCTTCCACTGGTCCTTGAGGCATTCGTCACCCCCGACGTGAATGAACTCCGAGGGGAAGAGATCGAGCAGTTCCTCGAAGACGCCCTCGTAGAAGCGCAGGGTGTTGTCAGTGGGGGCGAGTACGTTCGGAGAGATCCCCCAGTTGTCCCAGACGGAAAGGGCGGTGCCCCCTTCGATGGATGAGTCGATGACGTCGGTGTTGCCGAGTTCCGGGTACGCGGCGATGGCGGCCTGCGAGTGTCCCGGTACGTCGATTTCCGGGACGACGGTGATATGCCGCTCGGCGGCATAGGCGACGATCTCCCGGATGTCGTCCTGGGTGTAGAAGCCACCGTGCGGCTTCTCCTCCCACAGCGGCGAGGCCCGGTGGCCGAATTTGGTGCGCGCCCGCCATGCGCCGACCTCGGTCAGCCGGGGGTGGCGCTTGATCTCGATCCGCCAGCCCTGGTCGTCCGTCAGATGGAAGTGGAGGACGTTGAGTTTGTGGGCGGCCATCAGGTCCAGGTAACGCAGGACGCCGTCCTTGGGCATGAAGTGCCGGGAGACGTCGAGCATGAGGCCGCGCCAGCGGAAGCGGGGGGCGTCATGGAGGGTGACGTGCGGGACGGTCCAGGTGCGGTCGGGGTCGACGGGGGCCTTGCGGAGGGCGTCGGGGCCGAGGAGCTGCCGCAGGGTCTGCGCGCCCCAGAAGACGCCGGCCGGGCCACCGCCCTCGATGAGGACGCCGTCCGAGTCGCTGACGAGACGGTACTCCTCGGGGCCGAGCGCCCGGTCGAGCTGGAGCCCGATGCCGTCGTCGCAGGCGTCGTAGCGTTCGCGGCCCTCGCGCAGAGGGAGGCCGGTGGCCTGCCCGAGGACGGCGCGCAGCCAGCGGCCGACGCCCTCCGTGCCCGGACCGGCGTAGAGCTGGGAGTGCGCCGTCAGCCGCACCTCGCCCGAACCGGCGACCGCGCCGCGGGACGCCGGGATCAGTTCCGTCTCTGAAGTCATGTCAGCAGCCATGTCAGCAGCCATGTCGCTCCTTAACCGCTCCGCCCAGCCCCGAGACCAGCCGTCGCTGTACGAGTACGAAGAAGACCAGCACCGGAATCGTCATCACCGTGGAGGCGGCCGTCACACCGCCCCACTCCGGCTCGTCCGGCTTGAAGAACACCAGCAGCGCCATCGGCAGGGTCGACCGCGAGGTGTCGCTGATGATGAACGACTTGGCGAACAGGAAGTCGTTCCAGGACGAGATGAAGGAGAACACGCTCGTGGCCACGAGGCCCGGAAGGACGAGCGGGAAAAGGATCTGCCACAGGAATCGACCACGGCTCGCCCCGTCGATGTACGCGGCCTCCTCCAGTGCCTCGGGCACCCCCTTCACAAACCCCCGCAGCAACCAGATCGCGAACGGCAGTGAGAAGGGGATGTGGGGCAGGATCAGCGAGCCCAGCGTGTTCAGCAGCCAGAAGTCCCGCATCTGGAAGAACAGGGGGATGGTGAGGGCTTCCACAGGCACCATCCGGGCCACCAGGAACATGATCAGCAGGGTGATCCGGAAGCGGAAGCGGAATCGTACGACGGCGGTCGCGGCGAGAAACGCGACGAACGCCGAGACGATCACCACACTGCCCGCGACGACAAGGCTGTTGACGAAATACCGACCGAAATCCTGCTGTTCGAACACGCGCCGGAAGGAATCCGGGGAAGGGGACGTCGTCCACGGCCGGGGCTCGCTCGACTCGATCTCTCCGGCCGGCTTGAAGGCCCCGAGCACCATCCAGTAGAGCGGGAAGGCGACCAGCAGGGCGACGGCAGTCGCCGCCGATCGCCATCCCCGCCTTGCCGGCGGCGAACGCGGTGATGGTGTCGTTGCCGCCCATGCCCGCGCACTCGGCGGCGGGACAGTTGTCGTCGGTGAAGAGGGAGGTGTACGCCTTGATGCCCTTCCGGGCGTCCGCGCTGTCGATGGCGGCGGCGCAGGAGCCGCCCTTGCCGGTGGCGAGTTCGCCGCCGTCGGCCCAGACGAAGGGCATCGCGCCGTAGGTGTAGGCGCCGCCGACGACCAGGCCGTACAGGTCCGGCCTCGCGGCGCGGATCCTGCGGGCCGTCGTCGCCAACTCGGCCATGGTCTTCGGGGTTTGGAGGCCCAGGTCCTCGAACACGTCGGTGCGGTAGTAGAGGGCGCGGACGCCGACGTAGAAGGGGGCGCCGTAGATACTGCCGTCGACGGTGACGGACGTCTTCGCGGTGGGGTCGGTGTCCTTCGCCTCGCTCCAGGCGCCGAACTCCTCGGTGACGTCGAGGAGTCCGCCGTCCTTGACGTAGCCCGCGGTGTCGGTGTTGCCGTACTCCATGACGTCCGGCGCCGACTTGGGGTCGTTGAAGGCGGCCTTGACGCGCAGGGTGGCGCTCTTGTCGTCCTTCTTGGAGGAGGAGTCGGAGGAGGAGTCGGAGGAGGAGTCGGAGGAGGTCTGGGGGGCGCAGGCGGTGACGACCGCGGCTGCCGCCAGGAGCGCGGCGAGACGGGAGGGGAGCTTCATGGGGGGGGAGCCTCCGAGCGCATGCGTTGCGACATATGCAATGACTGCTTCGCTCTGCACAACGCCCGGAGCTTAGGGACTACATGAACATGCCCACAAGAGGTCTCGACCACTTCGTGACACACATGCGTGACACACAAGGGCCCTCGGGGCGCACCCGAGCGCGCCCCGAGGGCCTCACACACGTCGAAAGGAAGGGCTGAAGAGAGGGGGGAAGAGAGGGGTTACTTGTCGCCCTTGCCCTTGTCGCCACCGCCGGCGCCCATGGACTCGTAGATCTCCTTGCACATGGGACACACGGGGTACTTCTTCGGGTCGCGGCCCGGCACCCACACCTTGCCGCAGAGCGCCACGACGGGGGTGCCGTCGAGGGCGCTCGCCATGATCTTGTCCTTCTGGACGTAGTGGGCGAAGCGCTCGTGGTCGCCGTCGCCGTGGGACACCTGTGGCGTCGGCTCTACGAGGGTCCCCGTACCAGTCCCGCGCTCGGGCTCAAGAGTGCTCATATCAGCAAGGGTACTGAAGCTCACACACATCAGTTGAGCGAAGGGTCGTCCGGGTAGGTGGCCACCATCGCCAGCTCGTTGCGCTGGCGGCGCAGGACCTCGCGCCAGAGTCTCTCCGGGGACGGGGAGGAGACGTCGCCGGGCTCGGACTCGACGACGTACCAGGCGCCCTCGGTCAGCTCGTCCTCCAGCTGGCCCGGGCCCCAACCGGCGTATCCGGCGAAGATTCTCAGGGAGCCGACGGCCGAGGCGAGCAGCTCCGGCGGGGCCTCCAGGTCGACCAGCCCGATCGCGCCGTGCACCCGGCGCCAGCCGAGCGGAGCCCCGTCGACGGCGGAGCCGCCCGGGATGACGGCGACGCCGAGGGCCGAGTCCAGGGAGACCGGGCCGCCCTGGAAGACCACGCCGGGCTCGCCGGCCAGGTCCGCCCAGCCCTCCAGGATGTCGCCCACGTCCACCGGGGTGGGACGGTTGAGGACGACACCGAGGGAGCCCTCCTCGTCGTGGTCGAGAAGGAGCACCACCGCACGGTCGAAGTTCGGGTCCGCCAGGGCGGGCGTTGCCACGAGCAACCGCCCTGTGAGCGAGGACACCTCGGTCATGCCAGACATGATCCCGCATCCGCGCGCGGTGTGGGGAGGCAATCGGGGTAAGGAGGGTGAACGCAGCTCAGGCGGATGGAAGCACCCCGGGCGCACGCGCCGCCGGCCGGTGACCCGATGTGCCCGTGAGGGAACTGTTCGTGTTGTGACAGACCTATGACGGAGCTGCGCGGTACTTGGGCTTACAGAAGGGGGGTGGGCGGCGACTACCCTTTCCCTTCTGGCCCTGCCCCACTCATCGGAACGCGAGATACATGACCGTCAACGACGATGTCCTGCTTGTCCACGGCGGAACCCCGCTGGAGGGCGAGATCCGTGTCCGCGGTGCGAAGAACCTCGTACCGAAGGCCATGGTCGCCGCCCTGCTGGGAAGCTCCCCGAGTCGACTGCGCAACGTTCCGGACATCCGTGACGTGCGTGTCGTACGCGGCCTGCTGCAGCTGCACGGGGTGACGGTCCGCCCGGGTGAGGAGCCTGGCGAACTGGTGATGGACCCCTCGCACGTCGAGAGCGCGAACGTCGCCGACATCGATGCCCACGCGGGTTCCTCGCGCATCCCCATCCTCTTCTGCGGCCCGCTGCTGCACCGCCTCGGGCACGCCTTCATCCCCGGTCTCGGCGGCTGTGACATCGGCGGTCGGCCGATCGACTTCCACTTCGAGGTGCTCAGGCAGTTCGGCGCGCGGATCGAGAAGCGCGCGGACGGGCAGTACCTGGAGGCGCCGCAGCGGCTGCGCGGCACGAAGATCCGGCTGCCGTACCCGTCCGTCGGCGCGACCGAGCAGGTGCTGCTGACGGCCGTGCTCGCCGAGGGTGTCACCGAGCTCTCGAACGCGGCCGTGGAGCCGGAGATCGAGGACCTCATCTGCGTGCTGCAGAAGATGGGCGCCATCATCGCGATGGACACCGACCGCACCATCCGTGTCACCGGTGTGGACCGGCTCGGCGGCTACAACCACCGCGCCCTGCCGGACCGCCTGGAGGCCGCCTCCTGGGCGTCCGCCGCGCTGGCGACCGAGGGCAACATCTACGTCCACGGCGCCCAGCAGCGCTCGATGATGACGTTCCTGAACACCTACCGGAAGGTGGGCGGGGCGTTCGAGATCGACGACCAGGGCATCCGGTTCTGGCACCCCGGCGGCCAGTTGAAGTCCATCGCGCTCGAGACGGACGTCCACCCGGGGTTCCAGACGGACTGGCAGCAGCCGCTCGTCGTCGCCCTCACCCAGGCCACCGGCCTCTCGATCATCCACGAGACGGTCTACGAGTCCCGCCTCGGGTTCACCTCCGCGCTGAACCAGATGGGTGCTCACATCCAGCTGTACCGCGAGTGCCTGGGCGGCTCCGACTGCCGCTTCGGCCAGCGCAACTTCCTCCACTCGGCCGTCGTCTCCGGCCCCACCAAGCTCCAGGGCGCGGACCTGGTCATCCCCGACCTCCGCGGCGGCTTCTCCTACCTGATCGCCGCCCTCGCGGCACAGGGCACGTCCCGCGTCCACGGCATCGACCTGATCAACCGCGGCTACGAGAACTTCATGGAAAAGCTCGTGGAGTTGGGCGCCAAGGTAGAACTCCCGGGCAAGGCTCTGGGCTGACACCCACCCGCCGAGGCCGACCCCGGTCGCGGCCCCAGCCCCGGACATCACGGCCCCCGGTCATCACCACTCCCGGCCGGGGCCCCGGCGTGCGCCCCCGGACAGTCACAGCACGGGAAGACCCGTCGTCGGGCGGTGTTCGAGGGCGTCTGCCGGCGGCTGTGAGGGCACAACATGGGGCGGCACCCGAAGATCCGGGTGCCGCCCCATCACACTGCCCACGTGCCTACACCGTCCCGTGAGGTGCAGACGGCAAGGTCACTTGCCCTTGGCCGCTTCCTTGAGCTTGCTGCCCGCGGAAACCTTGACGCTGTAGCCGGCGGGGATCTGGATCGGGTCGCCAGTCTGCGGGTTGCGCGCGGTGCGAGCGGCACGGTGGGTGCGCTCGAAGGTCAGGAAGCCGGGGATGGTGACCTTCTCGTCGCCCTTGGAGACGATGTCGCCCACAACCTCGGCGAACGCGGCCAGCACGGCGTCGGCGTCCTTGCGGGTCACCTCGGCACGGTCGGCCAGCGCGGCCACCAGCTCACTGCGGTTCATGTTGTTACTCCCGTGTTCTTCTTGCCGTTGGGGTGTGCCACGCGGCTAGGCCGCACACGAGGCACAGCGAAGCCGATGCGCTCGCGCCCAGGGACGCATCCTGCCCCTACCTGCTGCGGGAAAGCCAATCCGGCACCCGCTGGAGTCGTGAGAACACTCTTGGGTGTCACACGAAGAGAGGTCCCGAGCCTGGCCGACACGATAAACGTCGACCAGGAGGGCCGGGTTCCACGACGCGCCGGTGCAAGGCCTTGCCGTGGCGATCCTCACAGCCTACGCATACCACGCGGCACGTCCACCGGGAGGGCCACCCGGCGGACGCCCCGGGACCGCCTAGGAGGACGTCGCCGCCTTCGCCGCCTCGCGCACCGCGCCGGCCACCGCGCCCGCGACCTTGTCGTTGAAGACGCTGGGGATGATGTAGTTCGGGTTGAGCTCGTCCTCGGTCACCACGTCCGAGAGGGCGGTCGCGGCGGCGAGCATCATGTCCGTGTTGACGGTGCGGGACTGGGCGTCCAGCAGACCGCGGAAGACGCCCGGGAAGACCAGCACGTTGTTGATCTGGTTCGGGAAGTCGGAGCGGCCGGTGGCCACAACGGCCGCCGTCTGACGGGCGATTGCCGGGTCGACCTCGGGGTCCGGGTTCGCGAGCGCGAACACGATGGCACCCTCGGCCATGGCGGCCACGTCCGTGCCGTCCAGGACGTTCGGGGCGGAGACGCCGATGAACACATCAGCTCCGCGAACGGCTTCCTTCAGGGTGCCGGTGAGGCCCTCGGGGTTGGTGTTGTCGGCGATCCAGCGCAGCGGCGAGTCGGTGGCGGCCTCGCGCAGATCGTCGCGGCCGGAGTGCACGACGCCGTGGATGTCGGCGACGACGGCGTTCTTCACGCCCGCGGCGAGCAGCAGCTTGAGGATGGCCGTACCGGCCGCGCCGGCGCCGGACATGACGATCCGGATGTTCTCAATCGCCTTGCCGGTGACGCGAAGCGCGTTCTTCAGGGCGGCCAGGACGACGATCGCGGTGCCGTGCTGGTCGTCGTGGAAGACGGGGATGTCGAGGGCCTCGCGCAGCCGCGCCTCGATCTCGAAGCAGCGCGGGGCGGAGATGTCCTCGAGGTTGATGCCGGCGAACCCGGGGGCGATCGCCTTGACGATCTCGACGATCGCGTCGGTGTCCTGGGTGTCCAGGCACAGCGGCCAGGCGTCGATGCCGGCGAACCGCTTGAAGAGGGCCGCCTTGCCCTCCATGACCGGGAGGGCGGCCTTCGGGCCGATGTTGCCGAGGCCCAGCACGGCGGAGCCGTCCGTCACGACCGCAACGGAGTTGCGCTTGATGGTGAGGCGGCGGGCGTCCTCGGGGTTCTCGGCGATCGCCATGCAGACGCGGGCCACGCCCGGCGTGTAGATCATGGAGAGGTCGTCACGGTTGCGGATGGGGTGCTTCGACGCCATCTCGATCTTGCCGCCGAGGTGCATCAGGAACGTACGGTCGGAGACCTTGCCGAGCGTGACGCCCTCGATGCCGCGCAGTTCGGTGACGATCTGGTCGGCGTGCGCGGTCGAGGTGGCCGCGATGGTGACATCGATCCGGAGCTTCTCGTGCCCGGAAGCGGTGACGTCGAGGCCGGTCACCGAGCCTCCGGAGGACTCCACGGCGGTGGTGAGCTGCGAGACGGCGGTTCCGCTCGCGGGCACCTCCAACCGGACCGTCATCGAGTAGGAGACGCTGGGCGCCGTTGCCATGGCCGACTTCCTCTTTCACTCAGGTTCGCTGCGCGGTATCTGCGCCGGTCATCCCCGCCGACCCGTATTTCTGCTGGGGGTCCGGGGGTTGTCCCCCGGGAAGACGCAGCCACCTTTGACGCTGGTATGCCGTCCGATGGTCGCACCTACTGTCGAGTAGGCGTTAGCCGCGCCGGATTGCGGACTTTGTGTTCTCGGCGCAGCGCTTTGCGTGTTCCCGGCGCTTGTGTTCACAACGTGAAGAGGCCCGCGCCACCTTTTCGGTGGCGCGGGCCTCTCACCTGCTCAGTGACACCGGCCCGCCATGCTCGCCTCGCGGCAAGTGGTCCCTCTGAGGGACGAAGGTTGGGCCCGGGGGCTTGGATCGGGCCGGTGTCACACCCAGGCTAACAAACGGATCCCGTCAGGCCATTCCCGTCACGAGAGTTCATCTCCTTCTAATCTCTGAGCAGATCCGGCACACCGTCGCCGTCCGGCTGGTCCCGCTCGCCCGAGACGATCGTGAGCTGCTGGGTCGCCCGGGTGAGGGCGACGTACAGCACCCGCAGTCCGGCCGGGGACTCGTCGGCGATCTCCGCGGGTGAGACGACGACCGTGGCGTCGTACTCCAGGCCCTTCGCCTCCAGGCTGCCGAGCGCCACCACACGGTCCCCGAGCCCGGCCAGCCACCGCGCGGCCTCCTCGCGCCGCTGCATGGCGACGACGACGCCGACGGTGCCGTCGACCCGGTCGAGCAGCCGGGCGGCCTCCTGGCGGACGGTCTGGGCGAGGGAGTCGCGTAGCGGGGTGAAGCGGGGTTCCACGCCCGTGGACCGCACGGCGGACGGGGACTTGGCGCCGGGCATGGCGAGGGCCAGTACCTTGGCGGCGAGTTCGGCGATCTCGGCGGGGTTGCGGTAGTTCACCGTCAGCTCGAAGCGGCGGCGCGGGCGGGTGCCGAGCGCCTCGTCGCGGGCCTCGGCCGCCTCGTCCGGATCCGACCACGACGACTGGGCGGGGTCGCCGACGACCGTCCAGGTGGCGTGCCGTCCTGCACCAGACCAATCGCGCCACCCGCCGCCGCTTCCGGAGAAGCGTGGCCGATGGACAGGCCCGAGGTGCCGCCGGAGAAACGGCC
>Ga0182007_10001714_pt1 | contig 11564 bp, 5 predicted proteins | sample Sormic07211113_1_FD_123023 | JGI IMG/M metagenome (GOLD analysis project Ga0182007, IMG submission 123023) | Rhizosphere microbial communities from Sorghum bicolor, Mead, Nebraska, USA - 072115-113_1 MetaG | ecosystem: Host-associated > Plants > Roots > Rhizosphere | place: USA: Nebraska... | reverse complement strand
GCGGCGAACCTCACCGAACAGGTTCGCGGCATTGTGAAGGTGGTCACGGCTGTCGCGAACGGCGTTCTTACGCAAAAGCTAACGGTGAATGCGAAGGGTGAAGTCGCAGCGCTTGCTGAAACCATCAATAACATGACGGACACGCTGGCTACGTTTGCCGACCAGGTAACCACGGTTGCGCGCGAAGTTGGCGTAGAAGGCAGACTCGGAGGTCAGGCTAACGTCCCTGGCGCCGCCGGCACATGGAAGGACCTCACCGGAAACGTAAACCTTCTGGCGGACAACCTTACGAACCAGGTTCGCGCGATCGCTGAAGTGGCAACTGCCGTAACGAAAGGTGACCTCACGCGTTCGATTCAGGTAGAGGCGCGCGGCGAAGTTGCGGAACTCAAAGACAACATCAACACGATGATCAATAATCTCCGCCTCACGACGGAGCGCAACACGGAACAAGACTGGTTGAAGACTAACCTGGCGCGGTTCACCGGCATGTTGCAAGGGCAGCGCGATCTGGGAACGGTCGGCCGGATGCTACTTTCTGAACTTGCTCCCCTGGTCAACGCGCAGCATGGAATGATTTATCAGATGGAATCGGAAGGTTCCGGCAGCCTGGTTCTTCTCTCCGCTTTTGCCGGCGACGGAGAAGATGGCCGCCTGCGCCGGTTGGAATTAGGTGAAGGTCTGATCGGCCAGTGTGCTCTTGAAAAACGCCGGATGCTGATCGGTGACTTGCCGCCAGAGAGCACGGTTCCAATCCGATCGGGATTGTTCGAGGCCGTTCCACGAAACGTCATCGTCCTGCCAGTACTGTTCGAGGATCGGGTAAAGGCTGTGATTGAGCTGGCTTCTCTCAGTGTGTTCACGGCCTCCCATCTTTCATTCCTCGAACAACTCACCGCCAGCATTGGAATCGTGCTGAACAGCATCGAGGCCACGATGCAGACCGAGGGCCTGCTCAAACAGTCGCAGCAATTGGCTGCCGAGCTTCAGGCGCAACAAAAAGAATTGCAGCAGACGAACGAGCAGCTTGCGCAGAAGGCGCAGCAGCTGGCTGAACAAAACGTTGAAGTAGAAAGAAAGAACCAGGAAATCGAGCAAGCTCGCCGTGCTCTGGAGGAGAAGGCGAAGGAGTTGGCACTCACCTCCAAGTACAAATCGGAATTCCTGGCTAACATGTCCCACGAACTGCGAACACCGCTGAACAGTATTCTTGTTCTAGGTCAGCAGCTCACGGACAACCCAGAAGGCAATTTGACTGCTAAGCAGGTGGAATTCGCTCGTACGATCCACGCGGCGGGGACCGACCTGCTCAACCTAATCAGCGACATCCTTGATCTCTCCAAGATTGAATCTGGCACGGTGTCGGTCGAAGCCGAGGAGGTGTTCTTCGCCAGTCTGTTGGACGCGATTGCGCGTCCGTTCCGGCACGAAGCGGAGAATAAGCACTTGTCGTTCGAGGTCCACACCGATTCGCACCTTTCGCGAAGCATGGTCACGGACTCCAAACGCTTGCAGCAGGTGCTCAAGAACTTGTTGTCGAACGCCTTCAAATTTACTGAGCAAGGTGGCGTTCGACTATCCGTAGCGCCGGGCCCAACCGGCTGGAGCGAGGGTCATCCAATTCTTTCGAAGTCAGGTTCGGTGATTGCCTTCGAAGTGTCGGATACCGGTATCGGTATTCCAGGCGACAAGCAACGCATCATCTTCGAGGCATTCCAACAGGCAGATGCTGGAACCAGCCGTAAGTACGGCGGAACCGGATTAGGTCTCGCCATCAGCCGCGAACTTGCGACGTTGCTCGGCGGTGAGATTCAACTACGCAGCACCCCAGGCAAGGGAAGCACGTTCACACTTTACCTGCCGCAAACCTACGTCGGGCCGTCAGCCCCGACGCTCCCAACGACAGACGGAAAACCGTTCAGTGCGCCGCTCCAGTTGGCGCGGCTGAACGTGACTGAACTGCCGACGGAGAAAATCGAGGATGACCGCGAAAACCTGCAACCCGACGACAATGTATTGCTGATTGTAGAGGATGATCCGCAGTATGCGCAGATACTGCGCGACCTGGCGCACGACAAAGGTTTCAAGGTGCTAGTCGCAATGCGCGGTGCGGATGCGCTAGCCGTAGCACGCGAGTATCATCCTTCGGCGGTATCGCTCGACGTGTTCTTGCCCGACATGCTTGGGTGGACCGTGCTCAATCACCTGAAGCAGGATGCAGCCACCCGGCACATCCCGGTTCAGATGCTCACTCTCGATGAAGATCGCCACCATGGTCTCGCGCGTGGCGCCTTCTCCTTTATTACCAAGCCGACGAGCACGGAAGGTCTCGAAAAGGCGTTAACCCGAATCAAAGAGTATTCGTCTTCGAGGCGTAAACGCCTGCTGGTGGTGGAAGACAATCCAGCCGAACAATTTACGATTCAAGAACTGCTCGGGTATGACGATATCGACGTGAAGGTCGTCGGCACGGGTTCCGACGCTCTCGACACAATTACCACGGAGCCATTTGATTGCGTGGTCCTCGACCTGCGCCTGCCGGATATGAGCGGCTTCGATGTCCTGGAGCGGCTCCGCAGCATTCCATCCGCGAGCGATCTGCCGGTGATTGTATTTACTGGCAAGGAGCTTTCACCGGAGGAGGACGCGCAGTTGCATACGCTGGCGCGAAGCGTGGTGGTAAAGGGCGTCGAATCGCCAGAACGATTGCTCGACGAGACGGCGCTGTTTCTGCATCGGGTGGTTGCTGATCTTCCCATCGAAAAGCAGAAGATGCTTGATCGTCTGCATCGTTCCGATGATGCGCTGGTCGGTCGCAAAGTGCTGGTGGTCGACGATGACGTGCGAAACATCTTTGCTCTCAGCAGCGTGCTGGAAAGACGTGGGATGACGGTTCTGACTGCGGGCACGGGCCGTGAAGCTATTGCGACGCTGGAATCGACTCCAGACATTGCTATCGTTCTAATGGACATCATGATGCCCGAGATGGATGGCTATGAGACGATGCAAGTGATCCGGCAGAACAGTTCATTCCGTAGGCTGCCGATCATCGCTCTGACGGCGAAAGCTATGAAGGGCGACCGAGAGAAGTGCCTGGAAGCCGGCGCGTCGGAGTACCTGGCAAAGCCCGTAAACACGGAGCAGTTGCTGTCTGCACTTCGCATGTGGTTACACCGTTAAGGCGTGAAGTTGTTCGTTGTTTTGCGGTCGGATCACGACAAAAGAACATGGGCGCTCAACAATCCGTCAACATCCTGATGGTGGATGACCAACCCGGGAAATTACTCAGTTATGAGGCCATCCTCAATCCCCTTGGGGAAAACCTCATCAAAGCGAATTCGGGGAGAGAGGCGCTGGAATGCCTCTTGAAGACCGATATCGCTGTGGTCCTCATGGATGTGAGCATGCCGGACATAGATGGTTTTCAGCTAGCCGACATGATCCGCGAGCATCCACGATTTCAAAGGACGGCGATTATCTTTATTTCGGCCGTACATCTTACCGACGTCGATCGTCTCAAGGGATATGAGCGCGGCGCGGTGGATTACATTTCAGTGCCCGTCATTCCCGAATTGTTGCGGGCGAAAGTAAGCGTATTTGCGGAGCTCTATCGCAAGAACCAGCAACTGGAGAGCCTGAATCGTGAACTGGAGCAGAGGGTTCTTGAGCGCACCGAAGAACTTCGGGAAAGTGAGGCGCAATTTCGCTCGCTGGCGAATTCAATCCCGCAGCTGGCGTGGATGGCCGATTCCAAAGGGAACATCTTCTGGTATAACCAGCGCTGGTACGATTACACGGGTACCACTTCGGATGATGTAAGAGACAGTGACTGGAAAATGTTTTTTCATCCCGACCACGTTGACCGGGTAGGGGAAAGCCTTGAACATTCCTGGAACACTGGCCAACCATGGGAAGATACATTCCCGTTGCGAGGAAAGGACGGCACATATCGCTGGTTTTTATCTCGCGCGGTGCCGATCTGCGATGCGATAGGAAACATTGTTCGCTGGTTCGGCACCAACACGGACATCACCGAGCGTAAACAAGCGGAAGAAGCACTGGTGAAATCGGAACGCTTCGCTGCAATGGGGCGTCTGGCGGGAATCATAGCTCACGAGATCAACAATCCGCTGGAAGCTATTTCTAACGCCTTTTTCCTGCTTCGGGATCACCCTTCCCTGGATGAGGAAGCCAGATACTACGCCAAACTCGCTGCGGAAGAACTCTCGCGTATCGCGCATATTACGCGACAGACTCTCAGCTTCTACCGGGAGTCTCAACGGCCGGTGCCGGTATCTTTATCCGAGATTCTGGACAATGTCATCGAGTTGCAATCACGCCGGCTTCGCTTGAACGGGATCTCGGTGGATAAACGTTACAGAAGTTCGGCCGTGATTCAAGGATTCCCGGTGGAACTCAAGCAAGTTCTTCTCAACATCATCGGCAATGCAGTTCAGGCGATGCCACAAGGCGGTCGTTTGAGGGTACAGCTATTCCAGTCCAGAGAACGGCGTACCGGTCGTGAAGGAATGAGAATCTCTGTCTACGATACGGGCGACGGCATACAACCAGAGCACGCGAAAAAGATATTCGAGCCATTCTTTAGCACGAAGGAGACGAAAGGCACTGGTCTGGGTTTGTGGATCAGCAAAGGCATCATTCAAAAGTACGAAGGCAGCATACGATTTCGAAGCATGCGATTGGGAAAAGGACACCTGACATGCTTTTCCGTTTTCATACCCGCGGCGATTGTCCCCCAGACTACCCCAGCGGCGGCTACTCAGTTCGCATAGGACTCATATAGATATGGCGGCAATAGGGGCGATGGTGAAGAACAAATTTGTGATCCTGTGCGTTGACGATGAGGAGAATCCTCTGGTCTTGAGAAAGTTCCTGCTGCAAAAGGCAGGTTATGAAGTGATCACGGCAAAGTCAGGACTGGAAGCCTTAAAGATCGCCAGCTCGGAGGCAATCGATCTGGTGCTTTCAGATCATCTGATGCCTGGTATCACGGGCACAGAACTCGCTCTACAGATGAAGCTGGAACATCCAAAGCTCCCAGTAGTGTTGCTTTCTGGTATGAATGAGATTCCAACAGGCGCGGATGCCGCTGATCTGTTTCTCAGCAAAGTGGAAGGACCGGACCGATTGTGCCAGGAAATTGCAGCGGTCCTGAATGGATCACCAAGGGGAACAATCTAGAAACTCGCGCCATGCGGCAGGATCTACGCCGAGGTCGAAGCTGGCGTTCCTCGCCTAATCCCACCTTTATTAGATGGTATGCTTGACTCCTAGCACTGTCGCGGAGTTGTGATCTTAGTCATGTCCGATCCAAACGTTCCAGATACTCCATCCTCAACTGAATCCAACGAGTCTTTCGGAAACCTCCTTTCGCAATTTGAGCGCAGCCATCTGCTGCAACGATCGGAAGGCACCCGGGAAGGAACAGTTGTTTCCGTTTCCGCCGACTCAGTGACAGTTGACGTCGGCCTCAAGACAGAAGGCAGTCTGCCGATCTCCGAGCTACAGGCCAAAGGCAAAACTGTAACTGCCGGAGACAAGTTGCAAGTCACGATTCGCGGACGCGATCCGGAAGGGTATTACGAATTGACCCTGAGCAAAGCTGCGCGGCCAACCGATTGGGCGGCTCTGCAACGCGCTTACGAGAGTAAGACCACAATCGTCGGGACGGTGACGGCTGTCGTAAAGGGCGGGTTGAGCGTGGACGTGGGTGTCCGTGCGTTCATGCCTGCTTCACGCAGTGGCGCCCGGGACGCAGCCGAGATGGAGGAGTTGGTTGAACAGGAGATCCGCTGCCGAATCACCAAGCTCGATGAAGCCGATGAAGACATCGTGGTCGATCGACGAGTGATTGCTGAAGAAGAAGAGCAGGCAGCCAAGGACCGCCGTTACTCCGAACTAAAGGAGGGCGAGTTGGTGAGCGGCACGGTGCGGAGCCTGACCGACTATGGCGCGTTCATCGACATTGGCGGTACAGATGCGCTGTTGCACATCAGCGATATCTCGTGGAGCCGTGTCGCCCGGGCTGCCGATATGCTCGCGGTCGGCCAGCAAATCGATGCGCAAGTTCTCAAGGTTGACGCGGAGAAGCGTCGCGTCTCTGTGGGGATGAAGCAGTTGCAGCCACATCCCTGGGATTCTGTTCCGGACAAATACAAGGTTGGCGAACGGGTGCGCGGGACGGTAACTCGTGTGACCGACTTCGGCGCATTCGTCGAATTAGCGCCCGGTGTGGAAGGATTGATTCACGTTTCAGAGATGTCGTGGGTCAGAAAAGTCAGGAAGCCCAGCGACTTGGTGAAACCTGGCGAGACGGTCGAGGCCGTTGTCCTAGGAGTTAGTGCGGCTGAGAAGCGCATGGCACTTGGACTCAAACAAGCATTAGGTGATCCGTGGGCCGACATTTCGCAGAAATTCTCCGTCGGTTCAGTAGTCGAGGGACCCGTCGTAAGCCTCACAAAATTTGGCGCCTTTGTGCAGGTCGCCGAAGGTATTGAAGGCATGATTCACGTTAGCGACCTAAGCGCGGAAAAGCGCATTAATCATCCGCAAGACGTGCTTAAGGTCGGACAGTCCGTGAAGGCGCAAGTACTCGAGCTTGATACCGAGAAACGAAGACTGAAACTTGGAATCAAGCAACTGGCTCCGACAAGCATCGACGAATATCTTGCCGAACACCGGGAAGGCGATGTAGTGAGCGGCCGCGTTATTCAAGTCTCGGGCGACAGCGCACAGGTCGAGCTGGGTGAGGGCATTCAGGCAACCTGTCGAATCTCGATGCCGAGCGCAACGCTGGCAGCTTCCTCGGGAGTGTCTTCTGGTGGCGAAAAGACCGACCTCGCATCCATGACTTCGATGCTGCAAGCGCGCTGGAAAAGTGGCGCAACTGCGGAAGCATCGAAGCCGCAAGAACTCAAGGCGGGACAGGTGCGCAGCTTCCGCATTACGAAGATAGAAGCACCAACAAAAAAGGTGGAAGTCGAGTTGGCGTGAAGCGGCGCAAGCTAAAGATCAAGTACTTCGTAGAATTCCACCCACGCGTCGGTGAAGCAAGGCAATTGCTTCTTAGCTAGCTCGGTGTGTTCTGAGCTGCTATCGAAGAGCTTAAGGGTAGCTTCTGCCGCGCTGAGATTCTCAAATCGCCGTTGCCAGATAAACGTGTTTGCAGGCTCCCGAGCCGCTATGGGCATCATCCGCTCTCCCTTTGGGAGGACTCCCCGATCCTCCAATGCGGCGAACTCTTTTTCGAGTTCCAGAAACTCCTGTTTCCTCGATGGATGGAACTGCTGGACTAGACGCAGAATTATGGCCACACTTCCTCCTATATCCTCCGAACTGGTGCAGGTACGCTAAACGTGGGCATAGCGACCGTGCATTCTTAAGCCCCGGCTTTTTCCACGACTTCATCGTCCGCGGGAGCGTCGAACGAGACCAGTTCTGAGCGAAACCCGCGCGTCCTGATCGCCCCGTAAGCAATTCCAGCAGACATCCATATGACGCCCGCAATCTTTGCCGGCCGGCTGAGATTCAACCAGAGCATAAGGCAGATGAGAAAGCCGAGAACCGGGACCAGGAAGTTCGTAATCGTCTTTTGTTTTTCACGCACGAAATAGCGCACGAAGGATGCGGCATTGACTCCCATGAACGCCAAGAGGGCGCCGAAGTTCAGCAACTCCGCGGCGCGCTCGAAGCTGAGAAACGCTGTTCCCGCGAGCGCCAGCACACCAACAAAAATTACATTGTTCCGAGGGATGCGGCGTTTGGGTTCGATCGCGCCGAAAAACGATTTCGGGATTGCGTTGCTTCTCCCCATACCAAACAGAAGGCGCGCTGCGCCCAATTGCGAGCCCATGCCTGAGCCGATTGTCGCGACCAGCAGAGTGATATTGATGAGGCTGAAGAGCCATGCGCCCGCAGCGCGTCCGGCAACGTGCACGAAGGCGGTGTCGACATCTGGAAAGGGCTGTGCTCCGGGCCAGACCAGTTGCGCGGCGTAGACCTCAATGGAAGCGAGGGCGCCGGTAATGAGGCATACCAACACAGTTGCTAAGAGAATGTTTCGGCGGGGATTCTCTGCTTCTTCCGAGAGCGTTGAGATTCCGTCGAAGCCGATGTAGGTGAGGACGGCCAGCGACGTCCCACCCATCACTGCCGTAAACGAAAAGGTCTGCGGATCATAGAAGGGCCGCGTGAGAAATGCGAAACCGTCGTGCGGCGTCTTCAGCACATAACGTGCTGCTGCCGCCAGGAAGATGAGTATTACTATCCCCATGCCCGCCGCCAAAGTCTCATTGATGCGCGCGGAAGTCTTAATCCCAAACAGGTTGAGGCTTGTGAAGATCGCGATGAACAGGATCACGAGCACGGGGTAAGGAATCTCTGGAAAGAAGTTCAGAGCGAACTTGCTGCACAAGATCGTGCACACAATGGGGTTGAGCATGTAATCCATGGCCATGCTCCATCCGGTTACGTAGCCGAGACCGGCATGGATTTCGGAGCCTACGTAGGTAAACGCCGACCCTGCGCTCGGATATGCCCGCGCCATGCGTCCGTAACTAATAGCAGTGAAGAGCATAGCAACCATGGCGATCAAAACCGTGGTCACAGCATGTCCATGAGCGCGAACACTCATGACTCCATAAACCGGCATGGGCGCGGTGGGCTGGATGACAATCATCCCGTACAGGATGAGGTCCCAAAGACCTAGAGCCCGGCGAAGCTTGAGGCCTTGCGGGGCGTTTGTGGTGGATGCAGTGGACATGAACTTCCGCAGAAGAAAGGGCCGAGTATTCATCGGCCCTTCAGGCACACTAACTAGACACCTTCACCCGGAGGTGGGGGGCTAGAAATAAAACTTGAGCGCGAACTGAATGAGACGTGGATCACGGGCTGCCTGGAACTGTCCGAACTGCGGCGTGCCGAGTTCGATGGCGACAGGCTCGACCTGGCCGGCGGCGCCTATGGGACCCCAGAGTGGGTTCGTGTGGTTCCATATGTTGAAGAAGTCAGCTCGGAACTCAACTCTCATCTGCTCTTTCACCGGAAACAACTTGGAGAAGGTCATATCCCAGGTCTGGTATCCAGGTCCGCGAACCTGGTTACGGCGCTCATTTCCGAAGGTACCCTGAACCAGATTAGTGGCAAAGGCGCAGGTGTTGAAGAAAGTACCGGGAACACAAGGCGTGGCATTCGGGTCGCCAACGATGTTAGGGCGCGAGCAATTGCCGACTGTCCCGCCGCAATCTGTATTGGAGCTGTTTACAAAAGGATCATTGACGGTGAAGTAGTTTCCGGTGGAAGCAGTCGTGATGCCGGCGATCTGCCAATTGCCGATCAACTGGTTGAGAACGCCGCTGGCATTTCCTCCGAACATTTTGCCCCTGCCGAAGGGAAGATCATAGGAGTAGCTGATTATGAAGCGATGGCGAACGTCAACGTCAGAGTTGCCGTATTCCGCCCCGGGGAAACGCTGATCGCGAAAATCACCTGCGCTCAATGAGCCCAAGCTGGCGCTCGATGCCTCATCGAGTGCATGCGCGTAGGTATACGACGCCTGGAACATGAGTCCGTGAGTGATGCGTTTCTGCAAACTCGCCTGTAGCGAGTTGTAGTTGGAATTAGTATTGGCGCGGAAAGTGGAGATGGTTCCATCCACGGCCGGGAAGGGCCGCCGCGGGGCGAGAGGCGCATTCGGGTCCGCGCTTGGCAGAGCCTGGTTTCCGTTGTAGAAGCCGTACAGGTGCGTACCATGAGAGCCGGCATAACCGAGTTCCACGACAGTTTCAGCGGGCAGTTGGTATTCGAACCCAAGGTGCCATTGCTGCATCATTGGAGTTCGTATGTTGCGATCGATCGAATAGAGTTGAGGGTTATTGGGATCCGAAAGCGAGTTGGCCGGAAAGCCCTGTGTCCAGAAATTGGCAATCATCTGGCTGGTGTCTCCTGGCTTGAGACCAATGGCACAGTTGCCTGGATCGGTTGGGTTGGCATTGGCAGGAACCGGGCTACCGCACGGCGAATTGAAACTCTGGCTCAAGAAGTATGGTGGATTGAAGCCGGGACTCGGGAAGGAGAATGGCCCGCTCTCCTGTCCACCATAGAAGATGCCGTATCCACCACGCAGGACCAACGGATCAGCGATTTTGTAGGCAAATCCGATGCGCGGGGCTAAGGTTTTGTAATCGGGATTGACCAGACTGTCCGAACCGATTCGCTGTATGGGCAGGAACGAAGCGACGGTGGGCGTCAGCTGCGCATTCTGGCCCTTGGGAACAATTAGCGAAGCGGTAGGAAAATCAAAAGTGGCCATCTGGTTCTTGCCTTCCGTTACCGGTCGGAACAGTTCGTAGCGCAGTCCGAGGTTCAACGTGAGCCGGTCGTTCACTCGGAAGTCATCTTGCCCGTAGAAGGCATAAATCCTCCGCCGATAATCGGGGCCGTGGAGGTTCACGATGCTGGCTCCATCAGGCGCCCCCACGAAGAAAGAGGCGATATCTTCTCCGCCAGTGGGCGATCCATCCGCGTTAACCGGCAGCGCCGGATTACTTGTGAAGTCTTGACTGAACGACATATCGCCGCGGGGTGCAGAATCCTGAAAAATCGTGAACTGTTCGAAGCGAAGTTCCGTCCCAAACTTCATCGAATGCCGGCCATGAATCCAGATCAGGTTTTCATTGATGACCCAACTGTTCTGCTTTTCGATCGATGGTAAAAAGTCGGACGCGCCAATACACGAATAGTTGGCAAAACAAATGTTGGGCAGCCCGCCAATCCCCGGCTGGAATGGGACACCTTTCAACCCCAGTTGGCCGGAGACATCCGTATTCGAGAACGGCTGCAAGCGATGCGAGTTGATACGGTTATAACCCAACCGGAATTCGTTGATCAGTGTGGGGGAGAAGGTATGGACTTCGCTAATCGCTGCGCTACGGTAGGCATTATCCTGATTACCGGCGGTGAAGCCTCCGCCATCCAGGAAATTGGTGAAAGGCCCGGGCGTGAAGATCGGTTGATCTTCGTAACTGAAGCGGGTAAAGAAATCGTCACTGTTGGTGAACCTGTGGTCCACGCGGACATCGAAATTGTTCTGCGTGAACCGTTTCTTCGGATCCACCAAATAGTTGTTACCACCAATATCGAAACCGGGCAGCGGAGCCGGAAACAAGGCTGCTATGCCAGCTGCGACTGAGTTGATGGAACCGGCTGGAAAGATATTGGTGGGAACGCCACCCGGCCCCACTCCGATTGGAACGCCACACATTCCCGTCGGGTAATTTCCGCTCGCGCCGACCGTCTTCGTCAGGTGCGGATCGAAAATCTCGCCCTGATACGTAGGATTACCAGCACAATCGAGCACATTCGATCCAGTAGTCGGATCAAGGATCGGGGTGCTCAGATCCAAGAAGCTGGAGAAATTGCCTGACAATTGAGCTGGAGTAGGAATCAGCAGAAGTTGCGGCAATGCCTGCCGAATCCTCAGACCCTCGTAATCGACGAAAAAGAATGTGCGGTCCTTAATGATCGGACCGCCAAAGGTCGCGCCG
>Ga0182007_10001713_pt1 | contig 11567 bp, 6 predicted proteins | sample Sormic07211113_1_FD_123023 | JGI IMG/M metagenome (GOLD analysis project Ga0182007, IMG submission 123023) | Rhizosphere microbial communities from Sorghum bicolor, Mead, Nebraska, USA - 072115-113_1 MetaG | ecosystem: Host-associated > Plants > Roots > Rhizosphere | place: USA: Nebraska... | reverse complement strand
TGGTGGCGATCTGCTTGTTGCCGGCGAGCAGGTTGCTGAGGCGGACCATCGCCAGCGCCATCACGGCGAGCAGGAGGAGGACCAGGACGACGGCTCCGATCGTGGCCGCCGTGGCGATGGTGCCGCCCATCGAGTCCTTCACGTACGACTGCGCGTCCGGCAGCAGCTCCCAGTCGAGCACCGGGTTGAAGCGCCGGCCCAGGTACTCCCAGAACCCCATGTCCAGGAGGTTCAGGATCGTGAGCGCGCCGAGTGCCGCGCCGGACACCGCCGCCACCGCGATCCGCGGCCTGCGCGGCAGCGTGAGGGCCACGGCCGCCCCCAGGAGGGCCTCCACGGGTATCCGCGCGAACGTCCGGAGGTGCAGCGCGCTCTCCTTGTTCGGCAGCAGCAGAGCGCCGAGGACGAGCACCGCTGCGAGGACCGTGACGGTCCAGCGCACCCCGCGTACGACCGCCGGGTGGTTCGCCCGCCAGCCGGCCAACCGCGCGCGCAGGGTGACCCGGGCTTCCGGCTCGACCTCGGGTGACGCGCCTTCTGCGGCGGTGTCATCGGTGTCCGGCTGCTGACGAAGGCGCGTGAAGACAGGCACCCGAAGGTCCTTCCGTAGCGTACGAGGCCCGTGGCGGGAAAGGTGGCGGGCAACCGTGCGTCAGGGGAGGCATGGGCCCGCCGACATCACGTACGGCGGGCCCTGAACGGGCGTTCACGACATGAGGCAAACACCGGGCAAATGCGAGGTCAACGTTCCGCTGACGGTGCCCGGGGTGTCCCCGGTTCCTCTCAGGCGCCTCCGACCGCCGTCAGCAGGGCGAGCGGAGCCGCCGCGGACCGCGACTCCCGCACGCACGCGTGCGGATACGGCACCGGCTCCGCGTGCGTGTCCCGCCCGTACCCGGCGATGACCTCCGGCAGACGGTGCCCGGTGGCCGTCGCCGCCTCCACCAGCGCGTGGGCGACCGTCCGGGCCTCGTCGTGCAGGCCGTAGCGCGCCAGGCCCAGGGTGATCAGCGCGTTGTCGTGGGGCCAGACCGAGCCCCGGTGGTAGGACAGCGGGTGATACGCCGCCTGCCCCGCCGCCAGTGTGCGCACGCCCCAGCCCGAGAAGAAGTCCGGCTCCAGCAGGCGCCGGCCCACCACCTCGCCGTACTCCTTGTCGAGGAGGCCCGACCAGAGCAGGTGGCCGGCGTCGGACGCCAGCGCGTTCACCTGGCGGCCCTCGCCGTCGAGGGCGAGCGCGGGGAAGGACTTGTCCCGCATCCAGAAGTCCTGTTGGAAGCGGTCGCGGAGGTCGGCGGCCGCCTGTTCGAGGAGGGCGGCGTAGGTCTCGTCCTCCCAGACGGTGCGTGCCACCCACGCCGTGCGGCGCAGCGCGTCGTAGGCGTAGCCCTGGGCGCCCGCCGCCGTCACGGGGCCCGTCGCGCGGGTGCCGTCGGCGTGGCAGATCGCGCCGGGGGAGTCCTTCCAGTTCTGGTTGGCGAGACCGCCCTGGTCGGCGCGGTAGATGAGGTAGCCGCGGGAGGTGAGGCCGCCGTGGTCGAGCATCCAGCCGATGGCCGCGCGGGCGTTGGGTTCCAGGCGGCGGGCGAGAGCGGCGTCGCCGGTCTGCTCGACGTATGCGCCGAGCAGGATCAGGAAGAGGGGCGTCGCGTCCACCGAGCCGTAGTAGCGGCCGTAGGGGACCTGCCTGAAGTGCGCCAGTTCGCCGTGGCGGACCTCGTGCACGATCTTGCCCGGCTGGGCGACCGAGTCCACGTCGGTCTCGGTCGCCTGGGTGGCGGCGAGGGCGGGGAGGGTGGCGGCGGCCAGCCGGGGGCGGTAGGGGAGGGTGAAGAGGGAGGTCAGCAGGGCGTCGCGGCCCAGGAGGGTGAGGAACCAGGGGGCTCCCGCCGCGGGGACGCGCAGCTCCTCGCCGTCCGGGCCGGTCGCGGGGACCTGGAGGGACGCCAGGTCCGCGAGGCCCCGGGCGCAGGACGCGGCCAGTTCGGGCCAGCCCGTCGGGAAGGAGACACCTTCCACGAACTCGCCCTCCAGGGCGAGGAGTTGGGTGTTCAGGGCGGAGGGCGACGCGGGTACCCGCAGGGCCCGTTTGTCTCCGTGCGGGCGGGCCATCACACGCAGCATCAGCTCCGCCGTGCCCTGCGGTTCCAGCTCCAGGGTCCATACGAGGCGGCGGGCGCCCGTGCCCGTCTCCTCGACGCCGTCGGGCGCCGGGTCCGCCGTGACCGTCGTACAGGAGCGCCACTCGCCACGGCTGTAGGCGAACTCCACCCCGTCGTCCAGGACCTGGCGGGAACGGGTCGCGCCGATCTTGGTGTAGGTGCGGTGGTCGGAGCGGAGTTCGAACTGGTCCGTGAAGTCGGCGTCCGCGGTGACCGCCAGGCGGACGGTGGTCGGGACCGGGCGGTTGCTGGTGACGCGCAGCGATTCTATGAACGCCCCGTCCCCGACCGCCTGTTCCCGGAAGATCGTGCAGGCCGGGGGCTCCTGGCGGCCGCCGCGCGGGACCAGGACGCAGCGTGCCGTGTCCCCGCCGGTGACCGGGGCGAGCGGCTCCGGTACCGCGCCGTCCACCGTCAGTTGCCAGCGGCTCAGGTGCCGGGCGTCGCGTACGAATAACCCGTCCGGGGAGCCCGTTCCCCGGGCTCCGCCCACACCGCTGATGTCCCCGCCGTCGCCCACGGCCGCGAACGTCCCGCCGTGCACGAGCAGATGATGCCGGTCGCTCATCCCGGGTTCCCTCCCCTGAATTCCTCGTTGCTCATCTCGTCGAACGTGTCGATGCCGGTGCAGGACACGTGGTGCGTGGGGCGCGAATGGAGCAGATCCAGCGCGAGTGCCGCCGTCCAGCTGAAGCCGAGTGCTCCGCAGGGCTCCTGGGTGTACGGGTCGACGTACTCCGCGAAGTCGGAGGTGTCCGCGGCTTCGAGGATCGACTCGCGCAGGGTGTCCGCCGCCTGGTGTTCGCCATGGGTGCGCAGACCGCTCTCCACGAGCCAGCTGGTGTTGAACCAGGCCGGGCCGCGCCAGTAGCGGTGGGGGTCGAAGGCCTCGCCCCGGAGGTCGTAGCTGGGGGGGAGGCGGGTGGTGTCGCCGAGGCCGAAGTGGGGGCCGCGGGCGGTGCGCAGGAGGGCCGAGACGACCTCGCGGGGGAGGGCGGGCAGGAGCAGGGGGATCAGGCCTGAGACGCTCAGCTCGGCGATGAGGGCGCCGGTGGGGGAGCCGGTGGAGGCGTCGGTGGGGGAGCCGGTGGAGGCGCCGGTGGGAGAGCGGTGCTCTCCGGTCGGAGCGGTGCTCTGGTGGAGGGGGGTGCCGGTGCCGGCGGCGGAGCGGTGCTCTCCTGGGGGAGCGGTGCTCTCGGTGCGGGCGCCGGCGAGGGAGGGGAGTGAGCGGTGCTCTCCGGAGTGAGCGGTGCTCTCGGCTCGGGCGGTGCTCTTAGCCTGGGCGGTGCTCTCGGCCTGGGCGGCGCCATTGGAGTGGGCGTAGGTGCGGGCGTGGGCACGGGCGGGGGCGTCGGTCGGAGAGCGGTGCTCTGTGGAGTGAGCGGTGCTCTCGCCGGTCTCGGGTCCCGCCTCGGCGCGCAGATCCCGGCACAGGAACAGGCCGCTGCCCGGGTCCCACAGCCGCTCCACCATGGCCGCGGTGAGGCGTTCCGCGCGCGCGTGCCGGGCCGTCCCCGTCGCTCCGAGCTCGCGGGCGATCCGGGCCAGCGCGTATTCGGAGGCGATGAGGAGGGCGTTGAACGCCGGGTCCTCGACCGCGAACTCGGACCGGCCGTCCTCGTAGCCGCCGTCCCGGTAGTCCGCCGCCAGCCGTACGTAGCGCCCGTAGTCCAGGTCCGTGGGCCTGTCCTCGGCCGCCCCGTGGTCCAGGTCCGCCCGGCGGAAGGAGCGGTCGGGGGCGGGGGTGACACGGCTCAGCGGGGCGTCCCAGCACGGGCTGTTGTCCATGCCCTGCTCCCACGGGTGGACGACCGAGGCGAGGCCGCCGCCGCCCAGGTCCCGGCGGTGCAGGAGGTAGCGGTGCCAGGCCGCCAGGCGGGGGTACACCCGGGAGAGGAAGCCGCGGGCGCGCGAGAGCCCCGGGTCGGCGCAGTGCACCAGCCAGGCCGCGAGCGCGTGCACCGGTGGCTGCACGATGCCCGAGGTCTGTACGGTGCGCGGGGCGCCCGCAGCGCGCCCCGCGGTCGAGGAGCGCCAGAAGTCGGGGCTCGGGAAGTAGGCGTCGAGGGGGACGGAGGGGTTGAAGACGATGTGCGGGATGCGCCCGTCCTGCCACTGGGCGGCCAGCAGCGTCTCCAGCTCCGTCTGGGCCCGCAACGGCGAGAGGTGGCGCAGACCGATCGCGATGAACGCCGAGTCCCAGGACCACTGGTGCGGATACAGGCTGCGCGAGGGGACCGTCGAGGTGCCGGTCCAGTTGCCCTCCAGCACGCGCACGGCCCTGACGTGCAGCGAATCCGGCGCGGGTCGCGGATCGTATGCAATGGGGTGTTCGTCGGCACGGCTGGTCAGCTGGGCGGTGCGATCCACTCGGGGCTCCCCGAAACAGGTGCGATCGATCGGTTTGGTCGTAGCCATCGTAGAGTTACGTCTATTTAACACGCAAAACTCAATATGTAATGCAAACTTGAGAAGCACAAGGGGGTGCGCATGACGGGACGCGGCCAGGCGAGTTCCGGGGATCTGCTCGAATTGGTGCGAAGCGGACGCGCGACCACGCGCGGAGCGCTGCAGCAGGTCACCGGTCTGTCCCGCGCCACCGTCGGCCAGCGCCTCGACCGTCTCTTCCGTGCGGGCTGGCTGCGGGAGGGAGCGGGGGGCCCGGTCGACTCGCCGCTCGGCGGCCGTCCCTCGATCACCCTGGAGTTCGACGACGAGCACGCCGTCGTACTGGCCGCCGACCTCGACACCCGGCATGCGCGGGCCGCCGTCCTCACCCTGACCGGCGAACTCCTCGCCGAGCGATCCGGCACGCTGGTCATCGAGGACGGGCCGGACGCCGTACTGGGCGAGCTCGGCGGCTGGTTCGCCGAGCTGCTGGAGAAGGCCGGGCGGGCGGCGGGGAGCGTGTGCGGGATCGGGCTCGCCGTGCCGGGGCCCGTCGACAGCGAGACCGGGCGGGTCGTGCAGCCGCCGATCATGCCGGGCTGGGACGGATACGACATAAGGGGCCGACTCGGGCGGGCCTTCGTCGAGCGGACGGGCGGTGCGGCCGTTCCGGTGCTCGTCGACAACGACGCGAACCTGATGGCGTACGGCGAGCAGCGGACCGGTTATGCCGACTGCTCGGCGTTCGTGCTGGTGAAGGTGTCGACCGGTATCGGGGCCGGGGTCGTGGTCGACGGATCGATCTTCCGCGGGATCGACGGGGGCGCCGGCGACATCGGGCACATCCGGGTGGGGGCCGAGGCCCTGTGCCGTTGCGGGTCCTACGGGTGTCTCGCCGCCGTCGCCAGCGGCGGTGCCGTGGCGCGGCGGCTGGCGGAGACGGGCGTGCCGGCGGCGTCCGGGTCGGATGTGCGGGGTCTGCTGGCGGCCGGTCATCCGGAGGCCGTCGGGCTGGCGCGCGAGGCCGGGCGGCTGGTGGGGGATGTGCTGGCCACCGTCGTCACCCTGCTCAACCCCGGCGTGCTGATGATCGCGGGAGATCTGGCCGGAACCCCCTTCCTCACGGGTGTGCGTGAGCTGCTGTACCAGCGGGCGCTGCCCCGCTCCACCGCTCATCTGGACGTGGTCACCTCACGGCTCGGTGAGCGGGCGGGGCTGGTGGGGGCCGGGGCGCTGGTCGTGGAGTACCTGTACGCGCCGGAGCGGGTGGAGGAACGCCTGCTGGCCATGGGCGTGTGACGTCCGTGTTTCCGTTCTCGTCGCCGTCTCGGCGCCCGTCCGCATGGTGAAATCCCGGCCCGTGTGGCAGCGTGATTCTCGCCACCCTTGATAAGGGTTGTGCTCAGATGAGCGGATCTTGAGCGACTGCACTTCTGAAAGGGGTGGCACTCGGTGCCACCCTTTGATCGTTCATCGATCGAAAACAGATGTCGCTATGTTGCGCTCATATGAGCAAGAATCCGCACCTGTGGGCAAGAGTGTGTTCAAGAAGTGAAAACATAAGCGGCCGGTTGCTTGCCGAGCTTTGACTTTCGATCCTCTGGCGGACGACTGGTTACGAGCGCATGTCGCATGAGTGGACGTACCCAGACGCCTTCGATCTGGGTATGTTCCTCGCCGTCAGGGCAGCCACCGCGTCCTCGAGGGAGTCGAGACCCGTGTCGGAAAACGTAGAACCCCATGGAGCGAAGCTCGTTTACGACTTCACCGAGGGAAACAAGGACCTCAAGGACCTCCTCGGTGGCAAGGGTGCGAACCTCGCCGAGATGACCAACCTGGGACTCCCTGTTCCGCCCGGCTTCACGATCACGACGGAAGCCTGCAAGGTCTACCTCGACAGCGGCGAGGAGCCGGCGGCACTGCGTGACGAGGTGAGTGCGCACCTCGACGCGCTGGAGCAGCGGATGGGGAAGAAGCTCGGCCAGGCCGACAACCCCCTTCTGGTGTCGGTCCGTTCCGGTGCCAAGTTCTCCATGCCCGGCATGATGGACACGGTCCTGAACATCGGGCTCTCCGACAAGTCGGTGAAGGGTCTCGCCGACCAGGCCGGCGACGAGCGGTTCGCGTGGGACTCGTACCGCCGTCTCATCCAGATGTTCGGCAAGACGGTCCTCGGCGTCGACGGCGAGCTCTTCGAGGAGGCCCTCGACCACGCCAAGGAGACCAAGAAGGTCACGGTCGACACCGAACTGGACGCCGCCGACCTGAAGAAACTGGTCACCGCCTTCAAGAAGATCGTCAAGAAGGAGGCCGGCCGGGACTTCCCGCAGGACCCGCGGGAGCAGATGGACCTCGCCATCAAGGCGGTCTTCGACTCCTGGAACGGCGACCGGGCCAAGCTGTACCGCCGTCAGGAGCGCATCCCGCACGACCTCGGCACGGCCGTGAACGTCTGCTCGATGGTCTTCGGCAACCTGGGCCCGGACTCCGGCACCGGCGTCGCCTTCACCCGCGACCCCGCCTCCGGCCACCAGGGCGTCTACGGCGACTACCTGCAGAACGCCCAGGGCGAGGACGTCGTCGCCGGTATCCGCAACACCGTGCCGCTCGCCGAGCTGGAGTCGATCGACAAGAAGTCGTACGACCAGCTCATGCAGATCATGGAGACCCTGGAGAACCACTACAAGGATCTCTGCGACATCGAGTTCACCATCGAGCGCGGGCAGCTGTGGATGCTGCAGACGCGCGTCGGCAAGCGGACGGCCGGCGCGGCCTTCCGTATCGCCACCCAGCTGGTGGACCAGGGGCTCATCGACGAGGCCGAGGCGCTCCAGCGGGTCACCGGTGCGCAGCTCGCCCAGCTGATGTTCCCGCGCTTCGACGAGCAGGCGAAGGTCGAGCAGGTCGGGCGCGGTATCGCCGCCTCGCCGGGCGCGGCCGTCGGCAAGGCCGTCTTCGACTCGTACACCGCCGTGAAGTGGTCGCGCTCGGGCGAGAAGGTCATCCTGGTCCGCCGGGAGACCAACCCCGACGACCTCGACGGCATGATCGCGGCCGAGGGCATCCTGACCAGCCGTGGCGGCAAGACCTCGCACGCGGCCGTCGTCGCGCGCGGCATGGGCAAGACCTGTGTCTGTGGCGCGGAGGAGCTCGAGGTCGACACCAAGCGGCGCCGGATGACCGTCCCCGGCGGACACGTCGTCGAGGAGGGCGACGTCATCTCCATCGACGGCTCCAGCGGCAAGGTCTACCTGGGCGAGGTCCCGGTGGTCCCCTCCCCGGTCGTGGAGTACTTCGAGGGCCGGATGCACGCCGGCGCCGACGACGCCGACGAGCTGGTCGAGGCCGTGCACCGGATCATCGGGTACGCCGACCGGATGCGCCGCCTGCGGGTACGCGCCAACGCCGACAACGCCGAGGACGCGCTGCGCGCCCGCCGCTTCGGCGCCCAGGGCATCGGTCTGTGCCGTACCGAGCACATGTTCCTCGGCGACCGCCGCGAGCTGGTGGAACGCCTCATCCTGGCCGACACGGACGCCGAGCGCGAGGAGTCCCTGAAGGAGCTGCTCCCGCTGCAGAAGCAGGACTTCGTGGAGCTGTTCAAGGCGATGGACGGCCTGCCCGTCACCGTCCGCCTCCTCGACCCGCCGCTGCACGAGTTCCTGCCCGACATCACCGAGCTGTCGGTGCGTGTGGCGCTCGCGGAGTCCCGCAAGGACCCGCACGAGAACGAGCTGCGGCTGCTGCAGGCCGTCCACCGGCTGCACGAGCAGAACCCGATGCTGGGTCTGCGCGGTGTGCGCCTGGGGCTCGTCATCCCGGGCCTGTTCACCATGCAGGTACGGGCCATCGCCGAGGCCGCGGCCGAGCGCAAGAACGCCAAGGGCGACCCGCGCGCCGAGATCATGATCCCGCTCGTCGGCACCGTGCAGGAGCTGGAGATCGTCCGCGAGGAGGCCGACCAGGTCATCGCGGAGGTCGAGGCCGCCACGGGCACGAAGCTGAAGCTGGCGATCGGCACGATGATCGAGCTGCCGCGGGCCGCGCTGACGGCGGGCCAGATCGCGGAGGCCGCGGAGTTCTTCTCCTTCGGCACCAACGACCTGACCCAGACCGTCTGGGGCTTCTCCCGGGACGACGTGGAGGCCTCGTTCTTCACGGCCTACCTGGAGAAGGGCATCTTCGGGGTGTCGCCCTTCGAGACGATCGACCGCGACGGCGTCGGCTCGCTCGTACGGGCGGCGGCGAAGGCCGGCCGTGAGACCCGCCCCGACCTGAAGCTCGGCGTCTGCGGCGAGCACGGCGGTGACCCCGAGTCGGTCCACTTCTTCCACGAGGTGGGTCTGGACTACGTCTCCTGCTCGCCGTTCCGGATCCCGGTGGCCCGCCTGGAGGCGGGGCGCGCGGCCAGCCAGTCCACGGGCAGCGACCACCGCTGACCCGTCCCGCACCCCGGAGCCGCCGCCCGTCCCCGACCCTCAATACCGATGGGCGGCGGCTCCGGACCACGAAAAAGGGGGCGGCACCTTGTGCGGAGGTGCCGCCCTTTCGGGGGTGGGCTGCGGGGGCGGCTGTGCAGCTGGGTCGCTGAACTGGCGGAACGCCGTTTGCTGGTGTTGGTTGTCGTTGGTCTTGTGCGAGGCCGTTGTGCCCTCGTTGTGCCCTCGAGGCACAAGTGCGGACTGTCCCGTGCCGCGCGCTTGTTCCCCGCACAGCGCGCGGGGGTGCTGGCCTGCCTTGCCGGCGTCGGGTCGGCAACTCAGCGGTGCCGATCCGTCCTGTCGGGCCAGCAGGGTGATTTGCGCTTTCGCTAGCAAGCGGATGCTTTGACGGGCCATACTGTCCCAACAGTCGTCAATTGTGCTGGGGGGCTACAGTTGAGCACTACAGGCCGCAAGAAGACCGTTGCTTTCTACGAAATTGTTAGGCCGAAAGAGGCCGGGGACCCGCGGTTTGAACACCTTGATTGGCCGAAGGTCCTTCGGAACTTGGGAAGAATGGACATGCGGCAGCGGCGATATGTGCATGCCACTGACGTGTATGTGGGTGACCCGATTTCAGTACAAGGTCGCGACCATCTCGTATTGGCCCGGCTTCGAGATGGAGATATCCAACAGATCGATTGGGAGCACAATCATATTTCCGACTTGAAGCTCGATGGCAATCGTAGCGTGGTAGACACGACAATCATTTGTTTCCTCCCCTTCGGTAACGTCATTGGCGTGATCCAGGGGAGCGCTTCAGCTCCTCGGCCAACGGCCTTACAGCGGTGGCTCAATAGCATGAATGTAATCAATCACGACTTGGCCGTCATGCCTTTGGTTGGGAAGAGAGCTTGGGATAAGTTAAATAACGCCGAAGCAGTGAACCTCTTCGAGATGAGACTTCGCCCGGGTCAAATGATGTTTCCGTCGGACGCTAATGGGCTGGGGGATTTTTCGCGACAAGCGCATAAGCGAAATCCGGATGCACTGATTACGCTCACCATGAAGATTCCTAAGCGCCGTGGATTTGGGCGAGACACATCCCGCTCTCGCGGAGAGCGGCGACTTCGTGAAGACGTTCAACACTTCATCTCGGATTTCGGCAGCTTGGTCGGGCCCGATGGGGCCGTAGACAGAGCGATTGCGCACGTGACTCTGTCTGCTTCGGACGGGTCGCTTGTAGAAGATCAAATCAACTTCGTGTCTGATCACATTACGGCACAAAAGCCCGTATTCCTCCGCCGGAGTGAAGGTCAAGCGCCGTGGTATGAAGCGGCTGTCTACGCCGTCCTCGATGTGGCTGCGGCGCACGAGGCTGAGCTCCGCGACGCTGTCAGACCCGTGCCCTAGGCTCTCTCTAGCCGAAGGGGGGCAATGATGGCCAGTGGGGTACGTGTTATTCGGAGATTGCACAATCTGTGGAGTGAGCATCCCTTAACGGATTGGGCAGGTGCAGTCATCTGTGCGGTTGTTCTTGGCTTGCGGCAGGGAAATCATATCCTCAGCGGTCACTCTTCCGATCAGCGGATGAACGTGTACGCGACGGTTGCCTCAGTCGCTGCCATCATCGGCGGATTTGGGACCGCTGCCATTAGTCAATACGCGACTAGCTCCGGTCGGCGCATGACATTCTTGCGGGAGCGTTTCGGTGAAAGCCTCAGGCGTAATTGGGTGAGTATCCTGACCTCAATGACCGTCGTATCCACCGGCAGTTTGGCGATCATGCTGAGCGACACGGGGAAGACCATCGGCTGGCAGGGCTGGGTGATCAGTTTCCTACTCTTCTTAGGGCTCATTCGCGCCATTCGGTTGATTTGGCTATTCCGCCTTCTGATCGATGTGTCTGACCATGATGGAACGATGTCGGCAACTAATGAACCAGTGCGGATCAATGATCCAGGGGGCAATTAACGGCGGTTTTAGTGACTGGCTCCGTAGTCTTGAGGAGGCGTCAAGGCACCGTTGCCCTGCACTCGGTCGGGGATCGTGGACTTCGTCGCGTGAGTGATATCGCTGGTATTGAAGGAAAGTCCTGCGAAACCGGCGATGCACGCCCCAAGGACATAGCGAACGGTGTCCATGCTTCGGGGGAAGCCCCCGTCCGGGAGTCGAGTTCAACTCAGCAACCCGCGTCATTGTCGCACGGGCACCAGGTCGGTGCAGTCTCAATGAGCGTTTTCAGCGGTGCTTCTCCAGGGTGAGGACGGCCTTGATGATGACGCTCATGCGGTTGGGACTGATGCGGGATCTGCGGAAGATCTGCCAGGACTTCAGTCGTGCCATACCGCGTTCGACCGGTGCCCGAGCTGCGGCCAGGGCCCGGTTGGCGGTGCGCTGGGTGAGGGTGAGTTCACCGCCCGGCGGGCGTTTGAGTCCGGTGGTGACCCAGGGGCCGGCACCCTGATAGGCGCGGTCGGCGAGGATGGGGACGCCCTGGCGTTCGCAGATCCGGATGATGTGGTGAGTGCGGGCCGCGGTCAGGTCGTGGGTGCGGCCCGGCAGCGCGGGCGAGATCCACAGCACTTCACCGGCA
>Ga0182007_10001712_pt1 | contig 11577 bp, 8 predicted proteins | sample Sormic07211113_1_FD_123023 | JGI IMG/M metagenome (GOLD analysis project Ga0182007, IMG submission 123023) | Rhizosphere microbial communities from Sorghum bicolor, Mead, Nebraska, USA - 072115-113_1 MetaG | ecosystem: Host-associated > Plants > Roots > Rhizosphere | place: USA: Nebraska... | reverse complement strand
GGATCGCAGGATGCATAGGTCTACTCAAAAGGTGATGTCATCGATGGCCGCCATGGCTGGCTTGCCAGAGGCAAGGCGAGGGCGCATGGCGGCTTCGCAAGTGCGGTTCAGGGCAGCAGCTGACCGCGGATTTCACCGCCGGGATTGGCAGCGCTGTGGACGTTGATATACAGGTTGCCGGCCATGTAGCTGGCATATTGAGCGTCGGTTAACTTGGCGCCGGCCGGTACCGACCAGGTATTGTCGCCAGTCTTGGTCAAGGGTACCAATACCGGACCGTTCTTACCCATTGCCGCTTCATGGATATGCGCCATTTTTCCCTCTATGCCAGTGGTGGTGACGCTGCCGCTAACCGATTTGTCGGCTGCAATCACGATAGTGCCGGCGCCGGTTGCCGCCGAACCGGTCGGTGGCACTTCATGGCCGCCGTCGAGGGTAACCTTGCTGGTGTGGCCCGAATCCATCGACATCGTCGAGCATGCTCCAAGCAGCAATGCCAGTGCAACAGAAGCGAACAACGATGGCCTTATGTTTTTTAACAGGATAGTCATTTGTTTTCCTTTGTTCTGGTTATCGAGGAGGGGGGAAGCAGACATTAGTGTAGTCCGCTTTCATCCTCGAGGAAATTTTTATGTATTTGCTTGACCTTGTAGTAGCTACAGGGTTTTTAATGAGAGCATGCAATCGCAAAAAAGCGGTACATTATCTGCACGCCACACTCCAAGGATAAACATGAGCGCAGGCCATTCACACGCCTTACCGACCAGCCAGAACGAGAAATATATCTGGGTCGCATTAGGACTTACCACGCTCTTCCTGATAGTCGAAGTTGTCGGCGGCCTGATCACCGGCAGCCTGGCGCTGATCTCGGATGCGGCGCACATGCTGACCGATACCATGGCCCTGGTAATCGCACTGGTGGCGATCCGCATCGCCAGCAAAGCGCCCGACGCCAAACGCACCTTTGGCTATCATCGTTTTGAAATCCTGGCAGCCGCGTTTAACGCAGTATTGCTGTTCATGGTGGCGATGTATATCTTGTACGAGGCTTACCAGCGCTTCCGCAGTCCCGCTGAAATCCAGTCGACAGGGATGCTGGTCATTGCCGTCTTCGGCCTGATCGTCAACCTGATCAGCATGCGCCTGCTCAGCGGCGGCAAGAATGCCAGCCTGAACGTCAAGGGCGCGTATCTGGAAGTCTGGAGCGATATGCTGGGTTCGGTCGGCGTGATTATCGGTGCGTTGGTGATCCGCTATACCGGCTGGGCCTGGGTCGATTCGGTGATTGCCGTATTGATCGGGTTCTGGGTGTTGCCGCGCACCTGGATATTGCTGAAGGAGAGTATCAATATCCTGCTGGAAGGGGTGCCGAAAGGCATGGATATTGAAAAGGTACAAGCGGCGTTGCGGGCAGTGCCGGGTATCCTGAGCGTGCATGACTTCCATCTGTGGGCGGTCACCAGCGGCAAGGCCAGCCTGACCGCGCATGTGGTGTACGACCCGGCTTATTCGACAGAGCAGTTGCTGCCGGCGCTGAAAGAGATCCTGGCGTCGCAATTCGCGGTGTATCACACCACGCTGCAGTTTGAGATAAACCCTTGCGCCCACACGGCGGATGGCTGCAACTACACTGCGCCAGAAGATCATCACGTGCATGCCTGAGGCTGCATCGACCTAAAAGACTGTCCGGATACCGCTCGGTATCCGGCTCCCGATATCCGCCTCCCGATTCTTCCCTCGTACTGAGTCAAATCCTGAATGCGATTGCAATCGCGCTTTCATAAAATTCGAAATATTTAATTGATAATCAGAATCATTCGCATTATCATTTGTGTTTTAGGGAAAAGCTGCCTGCTTTAACGCCATTCAAACCATAAAAACAATCAATTAATCAATCGACTCAGGGATAACAGATGACCACTCCTAGCGCTGCGATACGCCCGGCGGCAGATCCGTTTTCACGCACATCACTTGTTCAGCCGTCATTACGAGTGATGAGCATGGCGGTGGCCATGGCGTTATCGGCCGCTGCGCCACAGTTGGCGCTGGCCCAGCAGCTGGCGGCCACCGGCAATGAAGCGGCGTTGCCGGAAGTGGTTGTCACCGGGGGCAGCGATCAGCAAATGCCGACTGAAAAAACCGGCAGCTACACCGTGCGCAAGAGCAATGCCGCAACCAGAATGGACATGTCATTGCGCGAAACGCCGCAGTCGGTATCGGTGATCACGCGCGCTAAAATGGATGACTTCAAACTCGATAATGTCGATCAGGTACTGGCCGGCACCACCGGCGTCACCGTCGAAAAAGTCGAAACCAATCGCACCTATTACACGGCGCGCGGCTTCGATATCACCAATTTCCAGTTCGACGGGGTCGGCATTCCTCTCACCTTCGGCCTGCAGAATGGCGACCTGGATACCGCCCTGTACGACCGCGTCGAGGTAGTGCGCGGCGCCAACGGACTGACTTCTTCCCCCGGCAACCCGTCGGCCACCGTGAATTTCGTACGCAAGCGCCCGACGTATGATTTCCAGGCGTCCACCGGCATCAGCTACGGTTCATGGAACACGCGTCGCATCGATGCCGATGTCTCCGGCGCGCTTAACGACGCCAAGACCATAGCGGCGCGTGTAGTGGCGGCGCACGAAGACGGAGCATCCTACCTGGATCGCTACCAGCCGAGCAAGAATATATTCTATGGCGTGGTCGAAGCCAGCCTGAGCAACGACACGTTGCTGACCTTGGGCTACAGCGATCAAAAAAATGACGGCAAGGGCGCTATATGGGGGGCACTGCCGCTGTATTACACCGACGGTTCACCGACCGGTTATGGCGTCGGCACCAGCACGTCGGCTAACTGGTCGTCCTGGAACTCGGAAGAACAGCGCGCTTTTGCCGAACTGAACCATCGTTTCAGCAACGACTGGCAATGGAAAACCACCCTCAGTTACAACAAATTGCGTACCGACGGCAAGCTGTTCTATGTCTACGGTACCCCCGACCGGGTCACCGGCGTAGGTTTGTTCAGCTATCCGTCCCTCTACAGTTCAGACAACAAGCAAACCGTCATCGACAGCTATGTCAACGGCAAATATTCGCTGGGTGGACGCCAGCACGACCTGACCGTCGGCGCCGGCTGGTCGCGTTCGACACTGGACGATATCTCGCATTACGGACAGGGAATAGGTACGCCGCTCACAGCCACAGGCGCATTCGACGGCGGTTACCCGGAGCCGGGCTTCGATGCCTCGATCGACGGCAGCGCCTATACCGACAAGCGCAAGACCTTGTATGGCGCGACGCGTCTCAACCTGGCCGACAATCTCAAGCTGCTGCTCGGCGCCAACTATACCGATGCCAGCACCACCGGCATCGCCTACGGCGTCAGCCACCGGACCAGCGCCAGCTCCACCACGCCGTATGCCGGCCTGGTCTACGATTTGAACCGGAATGTATCGGCCTACGCCAGCTACACCGAGATTTTCAATCCGCAGTACCAGACCGACATTACCGGCGCCACGCTCAAACCGGTCGAAGGCAAGAGTTACGAGCTGGGCTTGAAGAGCGAGTTTTTCAATCGCAAGCTGAATGCATCGGCAGCCGTGTTCAGGGTGGAGCAAAGCAATTCGGCGGAACAGGCTGGCTACGTTGGCGCCAAAGCGTATTACCGCGGCATTGAAGCGCATTCGGAAGGACTGGAGCTGGAGCTGTCCGGCGAACTGGCCAGGGGCTTGCAGGGCAGCCTCGGCTACACCGTGATGACGATCAAGGACCAGGACGGCAATTCGGTCAAGAATTACGTCCCCAGACAAACCTTGCGGGCGGCGGCAACCTACCAGGTTCCACAACTGGAACAGCTGAAAATTGGCGCCAGCGTCAACTGGCAGGGCAACACCAGCCGCACTGACGCGCTGACAGGGGGGCAGACTGCCATGCAAACCGTCACCACCGTACAGCAAGGCTACGCGCTACTCAACCTGATGGCGCGTTACGACATCAGCAAACAGGTCAGCGTGATTGCCAACCTCAACAACGTCACCAACAAGAAATACATCTCCAGCCTTTATTTCTCGCAAGGCTATTACGGCGCACCCGTTAACGGCAGCGTTGCGATTAACTGGAAATACTGAAGCCGATCATGGCAATACGTCCTTTCATGGTGATCCTGCACCGCTGGTTCGGGCTGGCGGCAGCGGTGTTCCTGTTTATAGCTGGCGCCACCGGCGCCGTCATTTCCTGGGATCACGAACTCGACGCCTGGCTCAATCCGCAGCTGTTCCATGCCCGCAGCGCCGACCAGCCGGCCGCGGGCAAGACCCTGCCAGGCCTGGAACTGGCAAACCGGGCGGAGGCGCAGGACCCGCGCATGCGGGTAACCTATGTGATGACGGCAAGCGAGCCGGGGCATACCAGCACCATGATGGTGGAAGGGCGTATCGATCCTGCCAGCAAACAGCCTTACGATCTTGGCTTCAACCAGATAGCGGTCGATCCGGTCAGCGCTGAAATACAAGGCAAGCGCATGTGGGGCGCCATCTCCCTAAGCCGCGAGAACCTCCTGCCATTCTTGTACAAGCTGCATTACACCATGCATCTGCCCGAGGTCGGCGGGATTGAACTTGGCACCTGGCTGATGGGCATCATTGGCGTCGTCTGGGCGCTCGACTGTTTCGTCGCCTTATGGCTGTCTTTTCCGAATTGGCGCAGCTGGCGCAAATCGTTCGCGTTCCGCTGGCGCCAGGGCGGTCATAAATTGAATTTCGATTTGCATCGCTCAGGTGGCGTCTGGCTTTGGATGCTGCTGCTGATCCTGGCGCTAACCTCGGTTTCCATGAATCTCTACAACCCGGTCATGCGGCCGATTGTGCAAACCTTTTCGACGTTGACGCCGGATCCGTTTGACAGCCGTAAGCCAATCGCGCCGGCGCTCGCCGCCAAGGTCGCGCCCGGCGTCAGCCGTGAGCAGGTGGCGCAACTGGCCCGCGAGGACGGTCAGCGCCGCGGCTGGACGGTGCCGGTCGGCGGCGTGTTCTATTCTTCAGCCTTCGGTTTGTACGGTGTGGGTTTTTTCGAGGCCGGCAACGACCATGGCGATGTCGGCCTGGGCAACAGCTGGCTGTATTACGACGCTGGCGACGGTCATGCCGCAGGCGCAAAAATCCCCGGTACCGGCAGCGCCGGCGATATCTTCATGCAGGCGCAGTTTCCCTTGCATTCGGGCCGCGTCCTCGGTTTGACCGGGCGCATCCTGATTTCCTTGATGGGCGCTGCGGTGGCGTTGCTGAGTGTTACCGGCGTGATTATCTGGGCTCGCAAACGACGCGCGCGCTTGTTGGCGGCGCGCCAGGCACGCAGGGTGGGCATGCAGTGTCCACGTATCACCGCGATAACCGGAATACGGGACCGCGCGGCACCGAAATAGGCATGTACATGGTGTGAATTCACGCGCGGGTACAGGTGTCCACCCTAGGCAATCTCGATCCGATTCTTGCCAGTGCGTTTGGCGCGATACAGCGCCTGATCGGCCAATTCCACCAGTTTTTCCTGGGAACTGCCGCGTTGCGGCACCACGCTGGCGCCGCCAACGCTGACGGTGACCCTGGCATCGTTGCTGGAAGATTTATGGGGGACGTTCAGCGCATGCACCGCCGCGCGCAGGTTGTCGGCCTGAATTTCCATATTTTCACGTGACATGGACGGCAGCACCAATATGAATTCCTCGCCGCCTATGCGCGCCGCGAGATCGGTCGGGCGCCGTGCAAAATGGCCGATACCTTCTGCCACTTGCTTGAGCGCGGTATCACCGGCCAGGTGGCCGTAGGTGTCGTTATACATCTTGAAATCATCGACGTCGATCATAAGCAACGATAACGTACTTTGCTCGCGTTCCGCACGCCGCCATTCGGCGCTGAAGTATTCGTCGAAATAACGCCGGTTGGCGAGACCGGTCAAACCATCCGAATTGGTCAGGCGCTGCAGCTCCAGATTGGTTTCCAGCAGCTGCTGCTGGCTTTGCCGCAGCGCGCGATAGGCCTCATCACGTTGCAACAGGTTCATATAAGAGCGTGAGTGATAGCGAATCCGCGCCACCAGCTCTATCGTGTCGGGCAGCTTGACCAGATAGTCGTTGGCGCCGGCGGTAAACGCGGCGCTTTTGACCGTCGGATCTTCGCGGGTGGACAGCACGATGATAGGGACGTTGCGGGTGGCCGGGTTGGCGCGGTACTGGCTCACCAGGGTCAAACCGTCAATGCCTGGCATCACCAGGTCCTGCAAGATGACCGTGGGACGGGTTCTCTGGGCGGCTTCGATCGCCTCGTCGGGGTGGGCGCAGTAGTGGAAATCGATGTTAACCTGATTCGCCAGTGCGCGCCTGACGGCTTCACCCACCATGGCCTGGTCATCCACCAGCAGCACCATGACCGGATAATCGTCCGGCGACTGATTGATGTCGAAATTTAGTTCTTTAGGCATGACTCACTCCGTATCTGTACTGATTGTGGCTATCGTTTATTTATAATACTGACCAGCTTGCCGGCAATTTGATTGACTGGCAGGATGGCGTCGGCGGCGTCTAGCGACGCTGCCGCTTTCGGCATACCGTAAACAGCGCTGGATTTCTGATCCTGGGCGATGGTGTAATAGCCTTTGTCGCGCATGGCCTTCAACCCTATGGCGCCGTCTCGTCCCATGCCCGTCAGCAGGATGCCCACCGCTTTGCCTGCCCATAATTCGACGACACTCTGGAAAAATACATCGATCGACGGTCGGTAGGGATAGCCGCTGGGCTGCTCGGTATATCCCAGCTGGAACGGCCGGGTCAAGCGCAGGTGATCGTCGGTTCCGGCCAGCAGTACGCAACCTGGCGTCGGACTATCGCCCGCCTTTGCCAGCCGTACCGGCATGGCGGACTGGCTGCCGAGCCAGTCCGCCATGCCGGAGGCGAATTGTGCGTCCACGTGTTGCACCACCACCAAAGCCGCCGGAAAATCCGCCGGCAGCTGCGAAAGCAGGACTGCCAGCGCCGCCGGGCCGCCGGCAGACGCGCCGATGGCAATCAGGTATTTTGAATCTGGCGGGGACAAAACCGGCTTTTTACTGTAAGCGGCAGAATCGGCCGTGTTCGTAGCCACGGCCGATTCTGCCGCCGGCGCCGGCACGCTATGCTCGGGCGTTGACTGGCGCTGATTGAGCAGCTTTTCGATAGAGTCGATCTTGGACAGCAAAGAGTTGACATCGTTGCGTGGATAACCGATCAAGGTGCTCGGGGTATCGATCGCATCGATCGCGCCGTGGGCCATTGCGTCATATACCGCTGAAACATTGGCGCCGACATCGCCGGTGACTATCAGGATCGCGCACGGCGTATGCGCGATGATATGGCGAGTGGCGCTGACACCGTCGAGCACCGGCATGATCAAATCCATCAATATCAGGTCTGGCGTCTGCCATGCACACAATTCGATGGCGCGCTTGCCTTCCTCTGCAATCCAGATGATCTCATGGCCAGGGCGCTGCAGCAGAGTGCGGCGTAGCGCTTCTACTGCAATCGGCGCATCGTTGACGATACCGATTTTCATGAATGGGGCTCTCCGATCAGGTCTGCCACCGCTTGCAGCAAGGTCTCGTCGTGAAAACTGGCTTTGGCCAGATAATAATCGGCGCCGGCTTCGAGGCCGCGCTGACGGTCTTCCTGCCGGTCCTTGTAAGATACGATCATCACCGGAATAGCTCTCAGCTGCAGGTTTTTCTTGATCAGAGTGACCAGTTCAATGCCATCCATGCGGGGCATGTCGATATCGGTCACTACCAGGTCGAATGGCTCGCTGCGCAATGCGTTCCAGCCGTCCATTCCGTCCACCGCAACCCGCACCGTATAGCCGCGGCTACTTAGCAGCTTGCGTTCCAGCTCGCGCACGGTAAGCGAATCGTCGACCACCAGCACCCGTTTGCTGGTCCTGGCCTGCAGTTGGCTGGCGTTGTTCTGGATTTTGTCGAGCTGGCCATGCGCAATCAGTTTTTCGGCTGAGTTCAGCATGTCGGCAACGTCCAGTATCAATACCGGCGCGCCGTCTTCCATCAACGCAGCTGCCGCCACATCCTTGATCTTGCCCAGGCGTGTATCCAGCGGTTGCACCACCAGCATGTGCTCGCCCAGCAAACGGTCGACTTGCAGGCCATAGGTCTGTGTCTGATCGCCGATTACCACCAGCGCAATCCTGTCGTCAAGCCTGTCATCGGTCGCGGCATCGCCGCTCTGTAAAATCTGGCTGGCGGCGATCAGGCCGATCTGGCGCTTTTCAAACGTAAAGTGTTGACGGCCTTCCAGCGATTCGATTTGATCCTTCTCCAATATCATGGTGCGGTTGACGTAAGCCAGAGGGAAGGCGTAGGCCTCGCCGCCGATGTTGACCAGCAAGCTGCGCACCAGCGACAACGTCAAAGGCAGTTGCAATTGAAAACGCATGCCTTGGCCTGCGTCGCTGAAAATCTGGATCGTGCCGCGCATGCGTTTGAGCATGTTGTGGACCACGTCCAGGCCGACGCCGCGCCCGGAAATTTCCGTGACGGTGTCGCGCATGCTGAAGCCTGGCAATAACAGGAAGTGCAGCAGTTCAGCGTCACTCAGGCGGCTTGCAGTTGCGCTGTCGACCAGGCCGCGCCGCACCAGGGAAGCGCGCAATTGCTCCAGGTCCATGCCGTTACCGTCGTCGCTGATCGTGATTTGCAACAGACCGGCATGGTGGCGGGCAGTCAATGTAATCAGGCCTTCATCGTTCTTGCCCGCGGCGCGTCGCTGCTGTGGCTGTTCGATGCCATGGTCCAGCGCATTGCGCAACAGATGCACCAGCGGTGCCTCCAGTTGCTCCAGGATGTCGCGATCGACCTGCGTGGTTTCGCCGTGGATCTCCAGCCTTACCTGTTTACCTAAAGTGCGCCCGAGATCGCGCACCATGCGATCGTAGCCCACCACCCGATCGGCAAACGGCCGCATGCGGCAAGCCAGCGCCTGATCGTACAAACGCTGGGCGCGACTGCTGTTGCGCCGCTCGAACAGCTCCAGTTCGGTCAGGCGTTCTGCCAGCATTTTCTGGCTGGCATCGACATTCTGGCGGACAGCTTGCAATGCCTTGAGTTGTGCGCCAACAAGATTGTTCTCGCGCAGCGTGTCATGCAAGATTTCCAGCGATTGCGCGGTACTCTGCTGCAATCGTTTAAGGCGCAGCAACGATTCGTTGAATACCGGCAGCCAGCGCGATTCCACCAACGATTCACCGGACAGGCTGACCAGCTGGTTCAAATGCGCAGCGGTGACACGTAACATGCGGTCTGACTGTTCTTTGTTCTTGCCCCGATTACCACTTTGCGGGATTTCGCCGGCATCGTCCAGATCTACTGCCGCAGCGACAGTTGTTTCCGGTTTACGGGAATGATCGTCAGCCTGGCGCAAACTGTCTTCAAGGCCTCGCAGGAAGCTCTCGATTTCCTTGCGGCCGCTACCTGCCTGCCATAATTCGACGTCCTCGGCGCTGATGGCTATCCTTTGCAGCAGATCGACACCGTGCAATAGCTGGTCGATGCGGCGTGGTCCCAGTTGCACTTTTCCCTGCTGTGCAGAAACGAAGCAGTCTTCCATTACATGGGTGACATCGACACCCGCCTGGATGCCGACAATCCGCGCCGCGCCCTTGATCGAATGGGCCGCCCGCATGCAGGCTTCCAATTGTTCCGGTGAAGCCGAGCGTTCGATGGCTAACAAGCCGCTGCTCATGACCTGCGCCTGGGTTTCTACCTCCAGGCGAAACAGATCAAGCATGGAAGCGTCGCGTATGTCGTCGACGTTCATGCCAGGCTCCGATCTAGTGCGTTAAACAGCAGTTCCTGCTCCAGCAAACCTACGCTATGCCCATTCCAGTGGATGATTGCATGAGTGAAATGGCCGGCTGCGCGCGTCAGCGTGGTGGGCATCGCTTGCCGGGCGGAATCGGCGACGCGCAGGGTGCCGTGCACTTCATCCGCTGTAAAGGCGGTAGTTTGGCCGTTGTGCCGCACTATCAGCATGCGCCGCAATAGTTCTTGACGTTCGTTGCGCTCGTTGCATTCGTCGCCGTTGCCGATGCCGAGCATCGCCGCCAGGGAAACGCAAGTCACCAGCGCGCCGCGAATATTGGTAATGCCCAACACGATGGCGTTTTGTCGGTGAGGCAGGCGATGTATGGCACGCTGTTCGGTGATTTCTTCCAGCAGCGCAGTCGGCAGCGCCAACCATTCTTCGCCGATGCGAAACAGCAGCAAGGAGCGCAGGTCTGCGGCGCTTTTCGGTTGTTTTTCTGCTTGTTCTTCGGCCTGTTCAGAGAGGTTGTCGCCAATCTCATCTATTTGCAAGCGGTCCAGCAGCTCGGCCGCGGCGCGCGCATGCACCGGGCAGTTGCGGCAATCGATATGCAGTATCAACTGCTCGAACGAAGCATCGCCGCGTACGCCGATCCGGTTCCAGCAATCGTCGATCTGCGTCATGGCGGTGTCGGCTTGATAATGAAGGGATGTACTCATGATTCTGTCGAACGCCGTACGCGTTGCTGCAATAATCTGGCGCCGGCGAAATCTCCTTGCACTTGCAGCAATGCCGCCAGATGCGTCATGGCTTCAGCATGGGCGGGTTCCAGATACAGGACTTTTCGATAGCAGTCGGTGGCGGCCTGTTTACGGTCGGCCGCATCATGGACCACACCCATCAGATAGTAGAGCGCGGCTGATGCACCATGACGCTGCATCAGTTGTTCGCACAGGTTGGCGGCTTCGCTCAGCTTGCCTTGATCCGCCAGTAGTTGCGCCGTTGCCAGGGTTGTTTGCGGTAATAATGCCGGCGCCGTATCTGCGCTCGCTTTGATTTTTTCCTGTTTTTCCTGAATGGTGCGCTCTGCAGCGGACCTCGACCTCGGTCGCAATCGTGACATTGGCGGTTGACGAGTGAAGGCGGCGGTAGCCGGCGGCGCCGCCGGTTTTGCTAATCCGTGTGCAGGAGCACCTTGCCGGAAAGCGAAGGTCATTGGCGCTTTGACCTGTGTCAGCGCGTGTTGCATCATCAGAGCGCTTTCCGCAGGACCGACAAATAGCAGACCGTCAGGCGCCAACCGCTGGAGCAGGATGGTGACGGCCTGATGTTGGGTGGCGCGATCGAAATAGATCAACAGATTGCGGCAAAAAATAATGTCGTAGGGGGCTTGCCCGGCCAGCAGATCGGCAGCAAACAGGTTGCTTTGCATAAAACGCACTTGTTGCCGGACCGTTTCCGACAGCGTATAACCTTGCTCATTGAGCGCAAAATATTTATATCGAAACGTCAAGAAGTCACCGCGAAACGAATTCTTGCCGTATACAGCCTGGCGGGCGATATCGAGCGATTGCGGACTGATGTCGATGGCGTCGATACGGAAGTGCTGCGGCGGCAGGCCGGCGTCCAGCAGCGCCATCGCAATCGAATACGGTTCTTCACCAGTGGAGCAGGGCAGGCTCAGGATACGCAAGGGCTGGCCGGCGCTGAGCGGCCGTTGCGGCAGCAGATGCGTCATTTCG
>Ga0182007_10001710_pt1 | contig 11578 bp, 6 predicted proteins | sample Sormic07211113_1_FD_123023 | JGI IMG/M metagenome (GOLD analysis project Ga0182007, IMG submission 123023) | Rhizosphere microbial communities from Sorghum bicolor, Mead, Nebraska, USA - 072115-113_1 MetaG | ecosystem: Host-associated > Plants > Roots > Rhizosphere | place: USA: Nebraska... | reverse complement strand
GCGGCATGACGCCGTTCCCGGTGCTTTCCGCGCTCGACCACTTTCCGCAGGACTTCGGTCTTGCGGTCCCCGATCGCAAGGCTGCTTGAGATGACGCCTTGCTTTCTGATTCTTCACGGTGAAGGTTATTCGGGGCGCGCTCACGCCGACGGGGTGCCTTGCTCCGCGAATGTCCCCCGGCCTGCGGCCTCCTCCTTTATTTCGCTGCGCAAGGCACCCCGCCAGCGTGATCGATCAGAGCACTTGTTGATCAGCCAGCACAAGCGCCGCGCTCATCGTGCACACGGCGCCGGGTGCTCCCCGCAGCGAAATAAAGGAGGAGCCGAAGGCGGGGGACATTCGCGGAGGGGAGTACCCGGTGGCCTGTGCACGCGCGCCGAACGCAAATGCTCCGAACGCCAGCCCACTGAATAAAAGCCCACCGAGGCACAGAGAGAAAGCAAAAGACATGTTGGACCATCTGAAAGAAACCGACTACGGCACCCCCAAGCGCGAATCCACGCGCGAGGTCACGCTGGAAATCGACGGTACCGAAGTCACCGTGCCCGCCGGCACCTCGCTGATGCGCGCCGCGGTGGATGCCGGCATCAACGTGCCCAAGCTCTGCGCCACCGACAGCCTCGAGCCCTTCGGCTCATGCCGCCTGTGCCTCGTCGAGATCGAGGGCCGCAAGGGTTTTCCGGCCTCGTGCACCACGCCCGCCGAGGCCGGCATGAAGGTGCGCACCCAGACGCCGAAGCTGCAGGATCTGCGCAAGGGCGTGATGGAGCTCTACATCTCCGACCATCCGCTCGATTGCCTCACCTGCTCGGCCAATGGCAACTGCGAACTGCAGGACATGGCGGGCGTCACCGGCCTGCGCAACGTGCGCTACGGCTTCGACGGCGCCAACCACCTGAAGGACCAGAAGGACGAGTCCAACCCGTACTTCAGCTACGACCCCTCCAAGTGCATCGTGTGCAACCGCTGCGTGCGCGCCTGCGAGGAAACGCAGGGCACCTTCGCGCTGACCATCAGCGGCCGCGGCTTCGAGTCGCGCGTGTCGCCGGGCCAGGACGAGGCTTTCATGGATTCGGAATGCGTGAGCTGCGGCGCCTGCGTCGAAGCCTGCCCCACAGCCACGCTGCAGGAAAAATCGGTGATCTGGCTCGGCCAGCCCGAGCACAGCGTGATCACCACCTGCGCCTACTGCGGCGTGGGCTGCGCCTTCAAGGCCGAGATGAAGGGCAACGAGGTCGTGCGCATGGTGCCCTGGAAGGACGGCAAGGCCAACGAAGGCCACTCCTGCGTCAAGGGCCGCTTCGCCTGGGGCTATGCGACGCACCAGGACCGCATGCTCAAGCCGATGATCCGCAAGAACATCAGCGACCCATGGCAGGAGGTGAGCTGGGACACCGCGCTGAACTACGCCGCGGGCGAGTTCAAGCGCCTGCAGGCCAAGTACGGCAAGGACTCGATCGGCGGCATCACCTCCTCGCGCTGCACCAACGAAGAGACTTACCTCGTGCAGAAGCTGGTACGCGCCGCCTTCGGCAACAACAACGTCGACACCTGCGCGCGCGTGTGCCATTCGCCCACGGGCTACGGCCTGAAGCAGACGCTGGGCGAATCGGCCGGCACGCAGACCTTCGCCTCGGTCGACAAGGCCGACGTCATCATGGTGATCGGCGCGAACCCGACCGACGGGCACCCGGTGTTCGCCTCGCGCATGAAGAAGCGGCTGCGCCAGGGCGCGAAGCTGATCGTGGTCGATCCGCGCCGCATCGACATCGTGAAGTCGCCGCACGTCAAGGCCGCGCACCACCTGCAGCTGCGGCCCGGCACCAACGTGGCGGTGGTCACGGCGCTGGCGCACGTCATCGTCACCGAAGGCCTGATGGCCGACGACTTCGTGGCCGAGCGCTGCGACACGGCCTCGTTCAAGGAGTGGAAGTCGTACGTCGAGCGCCCGGAGCAATCGCCCGAAGCCACCGAACAGGCCACGGGTGTGCCCGCGGCCGAGCTGCGCGCCGCCGCGCGCCTGTTCGCCACGGCCGGTAACGGCGCCATCTACTACGGCCTGGGCGTGACCGAGCACAGCCAGGGTTCGACCACCGTGATGGGCATCGCCAACCTCGCGATGGTCACCGGCAACGTCGGCCGCGAAGGCGTGGGCGTGAACCCGCTGCGCGGCCAGAACAACGTGCAGGGCGCCTGCGACATGGGCTCGTTCCCGCACGAGCTGCCGGGCTATCGGCATGTGTCCGACAGCACCACGCGCGCCTCGTTCGAGGCCGCCTGGGGCGTGCAGATCGACCCCGAGCCGGGCCTGCGCATTCCCAACATGTTCGAGGCCGCGATCGGCGGCAGCTTCAAGGGCCTTTACTGCGAGGGCGAGGACATCGTTCAGTCCGACCCGAACACGCAGCACGTGGCGGCCGCGATGATGGGCATGGAGTGCGTGGTGGTGCAGGACATGTTCCTCAACGAAACCGCCAAGTACGCGCACGTGTTCCTGCCGGGCTCCTCGTTCCTGGAGAAGGACGGCACCTTCACCAACGCCGAGCGCCGCATCTCGCGCGTGCGCAAGGTGATGCCGCCGAAGGCCGGCTATGCCGACTGGGAAGTGACCGTGAAGCTTGCGCAGGCCCTCGGCTATCCGATGGACTACAGCAGCCCCGAAGAGATCATGGACGAGATCGCCGCGCTGACGCCGACCTTCCACGGCGTGAGCTACCAGCGCCTCGACGAGCTCGGCAGCATCCAGTGGCCCTGCAACGACGCCGCGCCCGAGGGCACGCCCACCATGCACATCGACCGCTTCGTGCGCGGCAAGGGCAAGTTCATCGTCACGCAGTACGTGGCGACCGACGAGAAGGTCACGCGCAAGTTCCCGCTGCTGCTGACCACGGGGCGCATCCTCTCGCAGTACAACGTGGGCGCGCAGACCCGGCGCACCGAGAACAACCAGTGGCACAGCGAGGACCGGCTGGAGATCCATCCGCACGATGCCGAGGAGCGCGGCGTGAAGGACGGCGACTGGGTCGGCATCCAGAGCCGCGCAGGCGAGACGGTGCTGCGCGCCACGGTGTCCGGGCGGATGCAGCCCGGCGTGGTCTACACCACCTTCCACTTCCCGGAATCGGGCGCCAACGTCATCACCACCGACAACTCCGACTGGGCCACCAACTGCCCGGAGTACAAGGTGACGGCCGTGCAGGTGGCGCCGGTGATGCAGCCCTCCGCCTGGCAGCAGGAGTACAGCCGCTTCAACAAGGTCCAGCTGGACCTTGCGACGGCCGGTTCGGCGCAGGCTCCGCGCAACGAGACGATCCCCGCCAAGTAGCGCAATGGCCATGGACATCGCCACCTTGCCGGCCGCGGACGGCGCCGACACCTTCTGCGAGGGCGCGCGCCTGCTGCCCGTGCACGGCGTGCGCGGCGGCGAGGCCTATGCGGTGCAGGACTGGGTGGCCGAGGAAGTGCCGGTGGCGCTGGAGTTCAACGGCATCTCGCATGCGGTGATGCTCGCGACGCCGCTGGACCTCGAGGACTTCGCGCTCGGCTTCTCGCTCAGCGAGGGCATCCTCGACCACGCGCACGAACTCTATGCGGTGGAGACGGGCGAATCGGAGCTCGGCATCACGGTGCGCCTGCAGGTGGCGAGCGTCGCCTTCGCGCGCCTGAAGCAGAGGCGCCGCACGATCGCGGGCCGCACCGGCTGCGGCCTGTGCGGCACCGAGAGCCTGGCGCACGTCTCGCGAGAGCTGCCGGTGCTCGCCGATCCGGCGGGGCCGCTCGAACGGCAGGCGATCGCGCGGGCGATGCTGCAGGTCCAGTCGCTGCAGACGCTGCAGCAGGCCACCGGAGCGGTGCACGCCGCGGCCTGGTGCTCGGCCGATGGCGAGGTGCAGTGGCTGCGCGAGGACGTGGGCCGCCACAACGCACTCGACAAGCTGATCGGCGCGCTCGCGAACAACGATGTCGACGCATCCGGCGGCTTCATCGCCGTGACCAGCCGCGCCAGCTTCGAGATGGTGCAGAAGACGGCGATGGCAGGCGTGCCGCTGCTGGCCGCGGTGTCCGCGCCGACTTCGTTCGCGGTGGCCACGGCCGAGCGCGCGCGGCTCACGCTGGTCGGTTTCGCGCGCAAGGACGACCTGGCGGTCTACAGCCACCCGGGGCGCCTGGCAGCGGCCGGGTACGGCGCGCACTGAAGCAGTCATCCATTCATTCCAAAGGCAGTGCATGCACGATCACGATCCGACGGCGCAACTGGTCAAGATGGCCAACCAGATCGGCACCTTCTTCCAGGCGCAATCGCCGAGCGACGCCACCATGGCCACGAACGCGATCGCCGCGCACCTGAAATCGTTCTGGGCGCCGAGCATGCGCGTGCAGCTGATCCGCGCGCTCGAAGCGGGCGCCGCCACGGGACTGCTGCCGATCGTCGCGTCCGCGGTTCGCAGCCACCGCGCGAATCTGCTGCCCGGTGGGGCGCGAGAGGCCGGCGAGGCGAGGGAGCAGTTTCCGCAGGGCGGCGGCGATGCGGGTTGAGCGCGAGGCCTAGACGCCCCAGCTGCGGCCGGCCTTGCGTTCTGCCTGCGACTTGAGCAGCGCCTCGTAGCACAAGCACAGCGGCATGGCGACGAACACCATGCCCGCGACGTAGATCACCAGGCTCATCACGGGGAACTCGTTGCCGCCCCAATGAGGGATCGACGCGGCCAGTGCCGCGAGGGCGACGGCTGCGATCACCGCATGCATCGCGCTGCGCACGAGCGTGATCCTCGCAGACGCCGGCGGGCTGGATGTCTGACGGTCCGCTGCCGGGCTGTGGTCGCCCTTGTCTCCATCGTTGTTCATCGTCGCTCCTCGGTGAAGGCGTCGGCGATTCTTGATCGCGGTTGGGGCCGGGTCAAGATCGAAGTCCCTTGCCCGGCCGCTCGCGGCAGGCTCGGCCGTCAGTCGTACTTCACCGTGTAGATCAGGTCCAGCCCGCTCGTCTGTCCCGCCTGGCCCCGCAGCGTGAGCCGGGTCGTCAGGTCGTAGAAGATGAAGAGCGTGCCGAAGGTCCCGCCGATGCTGCGTTCGTAGGTGAGGTAGAAATCCTTCGACAGCCGCTTGCCCAGCGTCACGGCCGACTCGCGCAGGTCGCCCCCGCTGCCCGGTCCCTTGAAGCCGAGCTCGTCCAGCCCGAAGCGGCTGGCCAGGCTGCCGCCGCTGCTGCTGCTGCCGATCCTGCCGATGAGCGAAAGCGCGGCCTGCTGCAGCAGCGCCGATTCGCCGCCGCTGGTGGCCGAGGCCCGGCCCAGGATCACCCACGACAGCGTCTCGGCGTCGGACAGCGCGGGCTCCGAGTAGAGCTTCACGCGCGGCGATTGGGCGGTGCCGGTGATTTGCACGCCCGCGCGCTGCGACAGGTTCGGGCGGATCGCCAGGATGTCCAGCGCCGGATTGTCGAAAGGTCCGTTGAAGCGCGCGAGACCGGTCTCCACGTCGAGCTGCTGGCCGTAGGCGCGGTATTGGCCCTTCACCGTCTTGACCTCGCCCGTGATGCGCGGCGGCGCATTGAGCCTGGTGCTGCGGATCTCCAGGTTGCCTTCGAGCCGCGTGGTGATGCCGCGGCCCTGCACGGCGAAGTCATCGCCCAGGTCGAAGTCGACGGCGATGTCCGGCGGCTTGGCGGTCTGCGGCTTGGCAGCCTGTGCGTTGGCGCTGGCGGATTCGCGCTGCGCCGCCTCGGCGGCCTCGCGGTCCTTGGCGGCGGAGCGTACGACGACGTCGCTGCCCAGGCTGGGCGCGGTCTCGTCGGGCAGGATGATGACGGCGCGGTCGGTCTTGAGCTTGCCGCGCACGCTGAACTGGCCGTTGTCGAGCTGCGCCTGCAGGTTGCCCGAGAGCGTGACCTGCCGGTCGGTGCGCACCAGCACGCGCAGCGCGCGCAGCTGGCCCTGCAGGGCCATGCGGATGCCCGAGGCCGAGCCGCTCGCGGGGCCCCAGCCGAGGTTGCCGCTGGCCGAGAGGGTGCCGCCGTCGGTGCGGGCCTCGCTGGCGGCGGTGCTGCGGTTGCCGCTCTGGCCGCCGATGCGCACGGAGCTGCCGGCGCCGCCCTTGAGCGTGAATTCGGTGATGTCGACGCGCTCGCCCGAGAGCGTGGCGCGCAGGCGGCCGTCGTGCAGGTCCAGTCCTTCGACCGGCGCGCGCAGCGCAAGCTTGTCGGCGCCCAGCGTGCCGTTCCAGCGCGGCACGGCGCGGTTGCCCGACAGCCTGGCGCTGGCGTCGAGCGTGCCCGCGATGCGCCAGCCCGGCGGCGCGAGCATCGACCACACGCCGAGGTTGGGCAGCGCGGCCTTGATGGTGCCGCCCAGCGGTGCGTCGGGGGCCCACTGCCAGCCGCCGGCGCGCTGCTGCACGCGGGTGTCGATGGCGGCGTCGATCTTGCCGGCGCGTTCGCTGTCCCAAGCGAGGACGGCGCGCACGGCGTCGCCTTCGGCATCGAGCCGCAGCTCGGCCTGGCGCAGGCCAGCCGGCGTGCTGGGCGCGTCGCCGCTCGCGGAAGCCGCGTTCATCGTGCGCTCGCTTGCGGTGCCCGTGCCGGTGCTGGTGATGCGCGTGACGAGCGCAGCCTCGCCGGCCTGCACGCGGATGTCGCCGCTCTGGCGCGCGAGGCGGGCCTTGGCGCGCAGCGTGTCGCCGGCGTCGATGTCCCAGTCGCCGTTGAACAACAGGTCGCCGCTGATGCCGTATTCGCCCAGCGTGGCGTTCGCGCCGAACGCGCCGGCCCAGGCCATCGGCAGGCCCTGCAGCTGGCCCTTCGACTGCACGCGGAACACGCGGTTGGGCGCGGCGCCGCTCTGGCTGAAGCGCATCGGCTGCCAGTCGATGCGCACGGTGCCGGGCACGGGGCCGCGCAGCGTGGCCGCGGCGGCGGAGGCTTCGACGTCGAGGCGGGGTGACGCATTGCCGGTGCTGCTGCGGATGGTCGCGGTCACTTCGCGGCTCAGTTCCAGCACCCAGGGGGCACCGGGGCGGGCGCTGTCCTGCGCCTGCAGCTTCAGGCTGGCGAGTGCCGCGCGCCATTGGCCGGCGCCTGCGATGCCGCCGCTGGCGCGGGTGTCGATGGCGAACTTCTGCGTGCCGGTGGCGGCTTCGCCCTTCAGCGTGAGCGTGGCCTGCGCGAGGCTGCCGGCGAGGTCGGCGTGCAGGTCGCGCAGCTGCACGGTGGTGGTGGCGCCGCCGGGTTGCTCGGAGGGCAGGCTCAGGTCGAGCCGCGGCACGCCGAGCACGGCCTTGATGCTGGGTTCGATGCTGCCGCGCGGCGCAGGCGCGTTGGGGCTCTGCAGCCGGCGCTGGAACGTTCGCCAGCCGCCCTGCCAGCTCGCATCGAGCTTCGCGGAGCCCTTGGCGCCCGCATTCGCGAACACGGCTGAGAGCCCCGGCAGGCTCTGCACCCAGCGCTGCACGGCGTCGGCGTCGTCGATGGCGGCCTGGATCTCGCCGCCGCCCGAATCGGGCGCAATGCGGCCTTCGACCTGCGCGCTGCCGCCGGGCAGCGCGAGGGCCAGCTTGCCGCTCGCGGCCTGCTCGGCCACGCGCACCTGCAAGCGGCCGTTGACGCTGGCACGCTGGGCCTCGATGCGCAGCGTGCGCAGGTCGAGCACCTGGTCTTTCCACTGGCCCTGGGCCAGCGCGCGGTCGAGCGCGAAGCCGGGCAGGGCCTTGCTGCCCGCGCCGCCTTCGGCGCGCAGGGCTGCGTCGAAGGTGATGGTGCTTTCCTTCTGCTCGGCCTTGAGCGTGCCGCTCACGGGCGCGCCCGAGAGTTCGCTGTACAGCGCGCCCGGCCGCACACCGCGTACGGTGGCCTGGGCCTGCCAGGGCGAGGGAGCGGGGCTCCATTTGCCGGCCGCGTCGATGCGGCCGCCGCCCGCGCGCACGGTGGCTTCGGGCAGGGACCAGTTGTTGCCGTCGAAGCCGACGCGCGCCTGCACCTGTTCGAGCGGCAGCTTTTTTTTGTCCCACGGGCCGGGCACGGCGTTGCGGATGTCGGCCGAGGCCTTCCACGCGGCGGGGCCGGTGTCGGCGTCGGGCTGCAGTTCGACCATGCCGGTGAGCCGCGTCTCGGGCGCACCGGGCCACAGGCTCGATGTGTCGACGTTGCGCAGGTCGGCCTTCGCGTCGATCACCGGCTGGGGCAGCCAGGGCGCGATCTGTGCCTGCAGTTTGGCTTCCATCGGCGCATCGGCGTTCTCTTCGGCGGGCTTCAGTTCGGCAGCCACCTGCAGCCGCGCGGCCGTGCCGGCGAGCGTGCCTTTCACCGTGGCGGCAGCCAGCACGTCGATGCCGCGGTCTTCGGCCAGCGGCGCCTTCACGCGGCCGTCGAGCGCCGCGTCGATGGCCATGGGCGCGGGGCCCTGCAGTTTCACGCGGGCGCCGTAGTGGCCGTCGGCAACGTCGACGCCCTTGATCTCCAGCGCGTGCTCGGCGGCCTTGTTGTAGCTGTAGCTGCCCGACAGGTTGAGCGCCCGCAGCACGGGTGGGCCGGCCCAGCGCACTTCGTCGATGCGAAAGGGCAGTTCGACCTCGACCGGCAGCACGAGCTGCTCGAGCGGCTTGGTGGGCTCCTCGCTCGGCGGGCCGCGCTTTTCGATCAGCACCTGCTTCGCGTGCACCTCGCCGAGGTGCACCTTGCGCTGGAACAGCGGGGCCAGTGTCCAGCCGATGGTGGCGTCATTCACCTCGACGGCGATGCTCTCGCTCTGGTACTTGAGCCAGCCGATGTGGCCGCCGGTGCGCAGCGAACCGGTGACGTCGCGGCTCTCCAGGGTCTGTCCGGCCGGCAGCCGCTGCGCGGCCTGCGCGAGCGCGAAGGCGAGCGACTTGTCGGAGCCGATGTACCACCAGGCGCCGGCAGCAAGCAGCATCACGACCATCATCAGGCCGGCCACGGTCCAGGCCAGGGCACGCGCGGCGCGCCGTGCGCGCGAGCGCCGCACGGCGGGAGGCATGGGCGTCGGCGTAGGTTCGGTGTCGGTCTGCATCGGAAGCATCAGAAGGTGAAGCCGAGGCGAAAGTGCAGGCGGAACTTCTTCGAGTCCACGCCGTAGGCCAGGTCGGCCTGCACCGGCCCGACCGGGCTGCGCCAGCGCGCACCCACGCCCACGCCCACCTTGGGCTTGAGCTCGCCGGGCTTGTCGGCCACGGCGCCCGCATCGACGAACACCACGCTCTCCCAGTCGGTGAGCTTGTCGTTGTAGACGAAGGGACGCTGCCACTCCACGCTGGCCACGCCGAGGTAGCGGCCCGCAACGGTCTGGCCGTCGGCGCGCACGGTGCCGATCTGCTTGTAGCTGTAGCCGCGCACGGTGGTGTCGCCACCGGTCAGGAACATCAGCGTCGACGGGATCTGTGCGTTCTCCTTGGCTGACACCGCGCCGGCCTCGACGCGCAGCTGCAGCCGGCTGCGGCGCGCGCGCGTTTCCTTGTCCTCGGCCGAGCCCAGCGGCAGCACGCCGAGCCAGCGTGCGTAGGTGCGCGTGAAGGGCATCTGCTCGCCGGTGAGCGTGTAGCCCGCGGCCACTTCGAGCGCGAGGCCGAAGCCGCGCGAAGGCGCTGCGTTGTCCTCGAAGTAGCGCCCCGTCCAGCCCCAGTTGGCCGTCACGGCCGAGGCCGAGGGCGGTGCGTTGGTGCCGCGGTTCTGCGCGTAGTCGTACTGCAGGAAGTAGCTGCGGTCGATGTGGTCGCCCGACTTGCTGCGCCCGCCGCGCAGCCGGCCGCTGTCGACCACGTAGCTGCCCGACTGCTCGCTCTTGAGCTCGGCGCCCGAGAACCAGCGCCAGCCGCGGTCGTCGGGAATCGCCTTCCATTCGGTGCCCAGCGACTTGATGTCGCGGTCGACCGACAGCCGCGAGACGGCGCGCCAGCCCAGCAGCGGGATCTGGTTGTGGATGTGGTCGATCGACAGGCGCGGGCCGTTGTCGGTGGTGAAGCCCACGCCGAGTACCACCTTCTGCAGCGGCGCTTCGCGCAGTTGCGCGATGACGGGCGCGGCCAGCGGGTTGCCGCTCTCGGTGTCGAGCGTGAGGAACACCGAGTCGTAATAGCCGCTGCTGGCCAGGCGCTGCTGGGCATCGAGCAGCTTCTGCTGGTCGTAGTCGGTGCCGCTGGGCAGGCGCGCGATGCGGCGCGCGCCGTCGGGGTCGTAGCGCTGGATGCCGTTCAGCACCAGCGGGCCGAACTTGTAGGCCGGACCCGACTGGTAAGTGACGCTCAGGCGGGCCTCGCTGCGGTCGGCGTCCACTTCGGCACGGCTGATCTCGATGCTGCCGGTGGGAAAGCGGCTGGCCGTGAGGCTGCGCAGCGCGGTGGTCTTGGCGCTGTCCCAGGCTTGCTGCGTGAAGGGCTGGCCGGCGCGCAGGCCCCAGTTGGTGCGGATCGAGTCGCGCTGCGGCTCGGCGGCCGCGTCGTCGGCGATCGGGCCGCCGTAGCTGATCTGCACGTTGCTCACCTTGGTGGGCTCGCCCGGCGACACGGTGATGACGATCTCGCGCGGGGCCTTGGTGCTCTCGGGCGTCTCGTTGAGTTCGAGCGTCAGCGTGGGCGTGAAGTAGCCGAGGGTGCCGAGCAGTTCGCGGGCGTTGGCCTCGGCGGCCACCATGAGGCGCGAGATCTCGGTCGCACCGAGGTCGTCGAGCTCGCGGTAGCGCTGGATCTCGAGGTGGAGCCTGAGGTAGTCGCGCACGGCCTCGGGACCGCGCACGTCGACGGTGAAGGCGTCGCGCTTGTCGGCCTTGGCCTTGTCGTCTTTTTCCTTGTCCTCTTGCGCAGTGGCGCTGCCGCTGCGCACGAGGCCGGCCGCAGGCTTGCTTTCGGTGCTTTCCTTTTTCGGCAGCAGGCTGCAGCCTTGCAGAAGCAGGACGCCGGAAAAAAGCAAAGCCGGCCACCACGCCGGCGAGGAAGCTGGAACCACCCTGACCATGGGCGGATTCTGACAGCAAGCTCTGCCGGTTCCCGAGGGCCCCGGCGACAGGCGGTTTCGTCCTACTTCGAGAGCATGCGCATGGCCTCTTCAAGGCCGCGCAGGGTCAGGGGGTACATGCGGTTGGACATCAGCTGCTGCATCACCGCGATGCTCTGGCGGTACTGCCACACGCCCTGCGGCTCCGGGTTGATCCACGCGAACTTCGGGAAGGTGTGCGTGAGGCGCTGGATCCACTCGGCGCCGGCCTCCTCGTTGTTGTATTCGACGCTGCCGCCGGGCTGCAGGATCTCGTAGGGGCTCATGGTCGCGTCGCCGACGAAGATGAGCTTGTAGTCCTTGTTGTACTTGCGCAGGATGTCCCAGGTGGCGAACTTCTCGGAGAAGCGGCGCTTGTTGTTCTTCCACATGAAGTCGTACACGCAGTTGTGGAAGTAGAAGAACTCCAGGTGCTTGAACTCGGTCTTCACGGCCGAGAACAGCTCTTCCACGCGCTGGATGTGCTCGTCCATCGTGCCACCCACGTCCATCAGCAGCAGCACCTTGACGTTGTTGTGGCGCTCCGGCCGCATCTTGATGTCGAGGAAGCCCGCATTGGCCGCGGTGGAGTGGATGGTGTCG
>Ga0182007_10001709_pt1 | contig 11583 bp, 2 predicted proteins | sample Sormic07211113_1_FD_123023 | JGI IMG/M metagenome (GOLD analysis project Ga0182007, IMG submission 123023) | Rhizosphere microbial communities from Sorghum bicolor, Mead, Nebraska, USA - 072115-113_1 MetaG | ecosystem: Host-associated > Plants > Roots > Rhizosphere | place: USA: Nebraska... | reverse complement strand
CCCGAAGGCGAAGGTTATCGCCTGCGTGCGGCACATGCCCTGGATCATCGACAGCATCGAGCAGCTGATCCGCCGCAACACATTCCAGCCGTCGGCGATCTTCAACTACCAGCCCGGCGGCACTGTCTACTCGCGCAGCGAAGGCCTCGCCAACGGCGACGGCATGGTTGGCTTTGCCTATAACGCCTTGAAGGAGGCGTACTACGGCGAGGACACAGCGAACCTGATGCTGCTGCAGTACGAGACGCTGGTCAGCGATCCGGCCGCGGCCATGAAGGCGATCTACGACTTCACCGGTGAACCCGCCTTTACCCACGATTTCGACAACGTCAGCTACGACGCCGACGAGTTCGATATGCGCGCAGGCACACCGGGGCTGCACACCGTGCGCCAGAAAATCGCAGTGCGCGAACGCACCAGCGTATTGCCGCCGGACGTGTTTCGGCGTTTCGAGAACGACGCCTTCTGGCGCGATCCGCATCTCAACCTGCGCGGGGTGCGGGTGGTCTGAGCGACCACTCCACAGTCACTACCGCTTCCCTGTTCTTCATAACGCCGGTACGGCGAGCGGCATGACCGCGCGCCGGCCATACCCAAGTCATATCAATTCACGCCAGCGCGGGCTTGCCTCGCATGGCCTTTCAGGGGCGCCACCGCAATGAACCGTATCTATCGTCTGGTCTGGAATCGCGCCCTTGGCGCACTGCAAGTCGCCTCCGAGTTTGCCAACTCGTCGCAGGGCGGCAATGTCGCCAGCGCTGCGGATCGCGTCCCGGGCATGGGCTTGCGCCCGTTGCCGCGCGCGCTGTTCGGCTTGCTCGCGCCGATCGCGCTGGGTGGCTTGGCGCTGCTGGCATCGCCGTCCGCATTCGCGCAACCGGCTAGCGTCTATACGGTCAACCAGTCCACCGATGACGGCACCGGCGCCACCGTCGGCAGCCTGAGCTGGGCGATCCAGCAAGCGAACGCCGCTCCGGGCAGTACCATCAGCATCACGCTCGCCTTCGGTAACACCATCGACGTCAGCGGTCCGTTGCCCACGATCAATACGGCAACCATCATCGATGACGCCGCCGACGTCACCATCAACGGCGCCTTGCTCAGCGACGCACCCGTGACCTTGACCGGCGCCGGCACGTTGATTCTTGCCGGCGACGGCACCGGCCTGACCAGCGGTATGACCCTCGACAGCGCGTCCGCGGTGCTCGGCGGCACCGGTGCCAGCGTGAATGTCGTGGGTGCCACGGGCAGCCCCGGCACGATCGGCAATAGCGGCAGTGTGGGCGGTTATCACAGCGCCGGGTACAGCGGCGTGGCCGGGACCAATGGCGGTGCGGGAACCGCAGCGGTCACCGGCTCGGGCTTTGCGCTGACCAACAACAGCGGTGTCACGGGCGGTGGCGGCGGTGCCGGCGGTGCCGGTGGCAGCGGTGGCAATGGTGGCGGTGGCGGGTGGTATTTCGGCGGCCCCGGCGGTAGCGGCGCTGCCGGTGGTACTGGCGCTGACGGCGCCGTGGGTGTCAGCGGCGACGGCTTCGCGCTGGCCAACGACGGAAGTCTTGCCGGCGGTGCTGGCGGCGCGGGTGGCGCCGGTGGCAGCGGTGGCGCTGGCGGTTACAGCGTAAAGCAGTACGGAGGCACCGGTGGCAGCGGTGCCGGCGGTGGGGACGGCGGTCTCGGTGCGGCAGGCGTCGATGGTGTCGGCTTCACGCTGACCAACAGCGGCGATCTTGTCGGCGGTGCGGGCGGCAGCGGTGGCGCTGGCGGCGCTGGTGGCGCCGGCGGTGGAATCAAGACCGCTTGGGACAGCGGCAGCTACAACTACTCGAGTGGCAGCGCCGGCGGCAGCGGTGCGACCGGTGGCAATGGTGGCAACGGCGGCGCAGGTGTCAATGGCAGCGGCTTCACATTGATCAACACCGGCAATCTTGTGGGCGGTGCCGGTGGCAACGGTGGTGTCGGTGGTAACGGCGGCGCAGGCGGCAATGGCTACTACCGCGGTGGCAATGGGGGCAGCGGAGGTAATGGTGGCAATGGCGGCAACGGCGGTGCCGGCGTCAGTGGTGTCGACTTCGCGCTGACCAACACCGGCAGCATCACAGGGGGCAGCGGCGGGAACGGCGGTGCAGCCGGGAACGGTGGCCAGGGCGGCAACACAAAGTACGGGTGGTACCCCCGTGGCACCGATGGCAGCCGTGGCGCCAATGGCAATGCCGGCTACGGCGGCGCGGGTATCAGCGGTTCACAATTCAGTTTGACCAACACCGGCAGCATCGCCGGTGGCAATGGCGGCGCCGTTGGTAATGGTGGCGTGGGCGTGGTTGCCACGGGCAACGCCACGGTGATCAACGCCGGCACGATCGCGGGCGGCTACGCCAACGGCGGCAGCGGTTTGCAGGCCGACGCGATCGATTTCAGCGGTGGCGGCAACACGCTGGAGATCGACGCCGGCTCGACCATCGTCGGCAAGGTGATCAGCAGCAGCGGCAGCACCAACGGTGGCGACACGTTCGATCTCGGCGGCAACAACAACGCCAGCTTCGACGCCTCCCAGCTCGGTGCCCAATATCAGGGCTTCAATCAGTTCGAGAAGACAGGTACCAGCACCTGGACGCTGACCGGCGCCACGACAGCCGTCGCGCCATGGACGATCAACGCCGGCACGCTGTCGATTTCCGATGACGGCAGTCTCGGCGGCAGCGCCGGGATGCTCACCCTCAATGGCGGCACGCTGGAAAATTCCGTCAGCATCACGTCGGTTCGTGCCGTGGCCCTGGGGAACCTGGGTGGCACCTTCAACACCGATGCCGGCACCACGCTGACCCTCGATGGGACGCTTCAAGACGCCGGCGGTCTGACCAAGACGGGCAGCGGTACGCTGGTGCTTGCGGGACAGGGCAGCAGTGTCTCGCCGTGGTCGGTCAATGCCGGTGAGCTGGATATGGACGGCAACGGCAGCAACTTCATCGGCGGCATCACAGCGGCCGCAAATACCACCTTGAGCGTCGGAGGTGCCGGGGCCAGCGTCAGCGTCACCGGTGCGGCAGGGGGCGCCGGCTCCATGGGAGCGACGGGCACTAATGGCAACACCGGTTTTTACGCCAACGGCGGCAATGGCGGCGACGGTGGATTCGGCGGGGTCGGTCAGGCCGGTGGCATAGCCGTGTGGGCGGCCGGTTCGGTCGTCAACAACGGGCAGCTCACCGGTGGCGCGGGGGGTAACGGTGGTGTCGGTGGAAGTGGCGGAGCCGGTGGCTCCAGCTTCAAATACAACGGCGGCAACGGGGGCAACGGCGGCCGGGGTGGGAATGGCGGCCTGGGTGGCGCCGGCATGAGCGGTACCGGCTTCGCGGCGCTGAATACCGCCACGATCACCGGCGGCGCTGGTGGCGCGGCTGGTGCCCGGGGAGTCGGCGGTCCGGGTGGCGCTCGCGGCACATATGGCGTGAATGGCACTAACGGATCCTTGAGTGCTGGTAGCTATGGCGCCCAGGGCGGCGCGGGCGTTACCGGTTCCGGTTTTCAGTTGACCAACACCGGCAGCATCGCTGGCGGCGCGGGAGGCACTGGTGACGTGGCCGGTGCGGGCGGCGTGGGCGTGGTGTCCACGGGTGGTTCAACCCTCATCGACTCGGGCAGCATTGTCGGTGGCATGAGCGGAGATGGCGTAACCCGGGCCGACGCAGTGAATTTCAGCGGCGGCGGCAACACGCTGGAGCTCGACGCGGGCTACGGCATTACCGGCAATGTGGTCAGCAGCAGCGGGGCGACCAACGGTGGCGATACGCTCGCGCTAGGTGGCGCGACGGACGCCGGCTTTGACGTAGGCCAACTCGGCGCAGTCGGCAGCAGCGCGCAGTACCAGGGTTTTGCCAACTATCTGAAATCGGGTAGCAGCACCTGGACACTTGGCGGAACAGGCAGCGCGGCTGAGGCATGGACCGTCACCGACGGCACGCTGGCGGGCGACACGAACACCCTGGTCGGCAACGTGACCCTCGCCCCGGTGACCGGCGGCGCGGCCAGCGTGAGTTTCGACCAGGAAGCGGACGGTACCTATTCCGGCGTCATCGCGGGTGACGGTTCGCTGACCAAGACGGGCGACTCCACGCTTGTCGTTACCGGCGACAACACGTATGTCGGCGGCACCACGATCAGTGCGGGCACCCTGCAGATCGGCAACGGCGGCTCGACGGGTTCGGTTGCCGGCGACATCGTCGACAACGGCGCGCTGTCATTCGATCGCTCCGATGTAGCGACTTTCAACGGCGCGGTCAGCGGTTCGGGGTCGTTGTCGCAGATCGGCAGTGGCACGACGGTGCTGAATGGCGTCAACACTTACACGGGCGGCACGAGCGTGGCTGCCGGTACCTTGCAGATCGGTGATGCGGCGCACGCCACGGCCTCGATCACCGGCGACGTCGGTGTCGAAAGCGGAGCCACGTTCGGCGGTTTCGGTACGGTGGCGGGCAACGTCAGCGTCGCCTCCAATGCGCATCTGGCGCCGGGCGGCGGTGGTGCGCTCGGCATGTTGACCGTTGGCGGCGATCTTTCGCTCGACCAGGGCAGCGAGCTCGACTTTGCCTTCGGCGCCCCGGGAGCGGACTTCTCCACGGCCGGCGCGGGCGACAGCATCAACGTGGGCGGGGACCTCGCGCTCAATGGCGCGGTACTCAACGTGAGCGATGCCGGTGGTTTCGGGCCGGGCCTGTACACACTGTTTTCCTACGGCGGCTCGCTCACGGAAACCAATGGCGGCATCACGCTGGGCAGCGCACCGTCCGGCGACACGCTTTCCATCCAGACACTCAGCACGGACAAGCGCATCAACCTGGTCAACACCGGTGGTGGCACGCTGAACTTCTGGAACGCGAACGGCTTGGCGTCACCCACGCAGATGGGCGGCGGCAGCGGGACCTGGTCCGTGACGTCGGCAAGCTGGACCGACGCTACGGGCAGCGTCACCGCGGCGATGGCCCCGCAACCGGGTTTTGCGATCTTCGGCGGTGCCGCGGGTACGGTGACGGTGGACGACAGCGCGGGCGCCGTCAGCGCTACCGGCATGCAGTTCATGACGGACGGCTACCTGCTGAGCGGCGACGCGCTGACCCTGGTGGCCGATGCCGGTGGCAACGCGCCGGTCATTCGCGTGGGTGACGGCACCGCGACGAGCGCCACGGACGTCGCAACGATCGACAACGTCCTGAACGGCACCAGTGGCCTGGTCAAGGCGGACTTCGGCAAGCTTGTCCTGGCGGGCCAATCCAACTTCAGCGGCGCTTCGGCAGTGACCGGAGGCGAGCTGGATCTGATCGGCGACGGCAGCACCTTTGCCGGCGGCATCACGATGTTCAGCGGCACCACGCTGCTGGTGGGCGGTGCGGGTGCAGGTGTCAGCGTAACGGGTACGGGCGGCACGTCAGGGCAGAATGGCGGCACATTCAGCGGTTCGAACTTCAAGTACTTCACGGGCGGCGCGGGCGGCAATGGCAGTACCGGCGGTGCCGGCATCAGCGGCAGCGGTTTCACGCTGACCAACAACGGCATTGTCAAGGGCGGGCGGGGCGGTGCCGGTGGTCAGGGCAAATATGCCAGTGGGGTCAGCGGCATCGGTGGCGCAGGCGCAGCTGGTGGTGCGGGCGTGGCCGGCTCGGGGTTCAGCTTGACCAACACGGCCGGCATCATTGGTGGCGCCGGCGGTAACGGTGGCAACGCAGGCAACGGTGTTGCGAACTCGAGCCAGGGCACGGCTGGCGTCGGCTACAACGGTGGTTCCGGCGGCGCGGGCAATGACGGCGTCACGGGCACGGGCTTCAGCTTGAGCAATGCAGGTCTCATTGCCGGTGGCTACGGCGGCTACGGCGGTCACGGCGGTTATGGCGCCCAAGGTGCGACCGACGCGAGTCAGACCGGCGGCAACGGTGGTGCCGGCGGCAATGGCGGGAATGGCGGCGTCGGCGTAAGCGGCACCCAATTCAACCTGGACAACAGCGGCTTCGTGCTGGGCGGAGCGGGTGGTTCGGCAGGCGCCGCGGGTCCAGGAGGAAGTGGCAGCTACTCCAGCGCCAGCGCGCTGCCCGGCAATGGCGGTACGGGAGGCATTGCCGGAGCAGGCGGCGCCGGTGGTGCCGGCGTAGCGGGCAGCCACTTCAACGTGACGAATGAAACGGCCGGCAGCATCGTCGGCGGCCAGGGTGGCTACGGTGGTTATAGCCGCCGCGGCGGGAACCCCGGTTCCGCGGCAAGCGGTACAGCAGGCAGCTATGGCGCAGGAGGTGCCGCGAGCGTGGCGGGTGTCGGCGGTGCGGGCATCGGCGGCGATCACTTCGGCGTCGTCAACAATGGCGCGATCAGCGGCGGCTACGGCGGATTTGGCAGCGAGCCGGGCGACAATGTCACGACTGCCGCGGCGATGTCCGGCAGCACGGGTGGCACAGGCGGCGCGGGCATCGGCGGCAGCTATGCCAACGTGACAAACAGTGCCACCGGCACCATCACCGGTGGTGAGGGTGGCATCGGAGGCTACGGCAGCTACAGCAACGCCAGCGGCGCCACGTCCGGTGCCGGCGGTACCGGCGGTGCCGGCGGCGCCGGTATCAGTGCCAACCAATTACTGATCAGCAATGCAGGTGCCGTCAGCGGTGGCACCGGCGGTTTCGGCCATTACGGCGCCAGCGATTCGAATGATTCCGACGCGATGTCGGCAGGTGGCGCGGCTGGAGCCGGCGGCATCGGCGGCGCGGGTGTCGCCGGCTCGGCCTTCAGTCTGACCAATACTGCCACGGTGACCGGCGGCTCCGGTGGTGCGGGTGCCGCGGGTAACGCGGGGTACTCGGCGGGCGGGAACGGCATCAACGGCAATGGCGGTAACGGCGGTATCGGTGGCGTCGGCGGTGCCGGCATCAGCGGCGCATCGTTCACCGTGATCAATAGCGGCAGCATCGTTGGCGGTGTCGGTGGCATGGGTGGCGCGGGCGGCGCAGGCGGCAGCAACGGCACGGCGCCCGACGGCAGCGCTGGGACGGACGGCGCAGGCGGCGTGGGTGGCGTGGGCGTGGTATCGACGGGCAACGCGATCGTCGTCAACAGCGGCAGCATTGCCGGTGGTCTGGGCGTGGATGGCACGCAAGCGGATGCGATTTACTTCAGCGGCGGCAACAATATGCTGGAGATCGATGCGGGCTATGCCCTCGCCGGCAACGTGGTCAGTACCAGCGGCGCTACGCAGGGAGGCGACACCCTGGCATTGGGTGGCTCCGCCAACGCCAGCTTCGACCTGGGCCAGGTCGGAGCGGTCGGAAGCGAGGCTTCGATCCAGGGCTTTGCGAACTTCGCCAAGACGGGCAGCAGCACATGGGCACTGACCGGAACCGGCAACGCCAGCCAGGCATGGACCATCGCCGATGGCACCCTGGCCGGCAACATAACCAGCCTGGTAGGCAACGTGGCCTTTGCGCCGGGTGCGGGCGACACCGCGGTAGTGGAGTTCGATCAGGCGCAGAGCGGCACCTATGCAGGCACGCTGTCGGGTGACGGCACGCTGCTGAAGACGGGCAGCGCGGCGCTGACGCTGACCGGTACGAACACCTACACCGGAGGCACCGCGCTCGATGCCGGCACGCTGGTGCTGGGCAATGCATCGGCGATCGGCAGCGGCTCGCTGATGATGGCCGAAGGCACCACGCTGGATTTCACCAGCGGCTTCACGCTGGCAAACGCGATCATCTTGTCCGGTGATCCCACCATCAACGTGGGATCGGGCCTGAGCACCACACTCGGTGGCGGCATCAGCGACGGCACGCAGGCGGGCGATCTGGTGAAGACGGGTGCGGGCACTCTGGTGCTCACCGGTGCCGATACCTACACCGGCGGCACCGCCGTATCGGCAGGTACGCTCGACGTCGAGGGCAGCCTGGCCAGCAGTGTCAGTGTCGGTAACGGCGCCACGCTGATCGGCACCGGCAGCATGGGCGGCATGACGATTGTCAGCGGCGCCACGGTGGCGCCCGGCGGTAACGGCGTCGGAACGTTGCGAGTCAATGGCAACGTGAGCATCGCCTCGGGTTCCAGCTACCAGGTCGATGCCATCGATACCGGCAGCAGCGACCTGATCCACGCGACGGGCACGGCCGCCCTTGGCGGCGGTTCGGTGATCTCGACCGAGGCGGGCAGCCACTGGAACGTCTCCACGAAGTACACGATCCTGACGGCCGAGAGTGGCGTCAGCGGCAGCTTCGGCAGCACCACGTCGAACTTCGCCTTCCTGACACCGACGCTGAGTTACGACGCCAACCATGCGTATCTCACGCTGGTCCGCAACAACGTCGCGCTCACCTCGGTCGGCGTGACTCCGAACGAGATCCACACCGGCGCGGCGATCGAAGCGCTGGGTTACGGCAACGCCATCTACAACGCCATCGTGCCTTTGGCGGCAGGCCCTGCGCGAGCAGCGTTCAACCAACTGGCCGGCGACAGCCTGGCCAGCACGCGCACGGCGATCATCGACGACAGCCGTTACGTGCGTGACGCCATCAACAATCATCTGCAAGGCGTGCAGGGTGCCGGCGGGATCGCGCAGCAGGATGCCCAAGGCGGTGCATGGGTCAGTGCGTGGGGCCACGGTGGCAACCACGACAGTGACGGCAATGCGGGCCGCCTGAGCAGCAACGGCAGTGGTCTGCTGGTCGGTGCCGATCGTGATCTGGGCACCTGGCGCCTGGGTGCGGTAGCCGGTGCCGGGCAGCTGTCCAACAACCGCACCGACGCTCCGAATGACGCGCACAGCACGGATACGGTGCTGGGTCTGTACACCGGGGTTGATCTGGGCGCCTGGCAGCTGCATGGCGGAGCGGCTCACAGCTGGTATGAAACCCGCAGTCATCGCCGCCTCGACATCGCGGGTCTCGCCGGCGCCGCCAATGCGAGCTACCACAGCGGCGTCACCCAGGCGTATGCGGATGGCGGCTATCAGTTCACCTTTGCCCAGGGCAACCTGACGCCTTATGTCGATGCGGCCCGCGTCTGGCTGCATCGGGATGCGATCAACGAAAGCGGCAGTCTCGGTGCGCTGGACGTTCAGGCCAGCGGCAGCAGCGTGAACTACGGCACGGCGGGTCTGCGCGGTACGTACCAGCCGTCGGCGTATCTGCAGTTGCACGCTGACGTGGGCTACCAGCATGCCTGGGGCGATCTGTCCTCGATCGACACGCAGCGCTTTGCCAACGGCGGTGCCACCAGCTTCAGCGTGGCCGGCCTGCCGGTGGCGCAGAACAGCGGCATCGTGGACTTCGGTGCACGCTTCGCGCTGGGCCGCAACGTGTCGGTCGATGCGAGTTACCACGGCCAATTCGCCAGCGACGCGAAGGATCAGGGCGCACGAATGACGCTGGACGTGAGCTTCTGAGGAGACTGGTCAAGCCACTCCGGAGGACCCGGAGTGGCTTGATGAAGTTGGAACCTTTTGTTTCTGTCGATCGTCGCGAGCTGGTCGCGGTTCAAGCCACTCCAGGTGTCATCATGGGATGCTTCGCCAGGCGGCATGGCGGTTATCAGTTCGGCATTGAACCAGGGGAATGGCGTGTTCACACCTAGCGTTGGTGGTGGTATCGCGGAAGGGGATCGGAAGCCTGGTGTCGACGCGCCCACGCGATGCTTCACGCTGGTGCCGCTGTACGCACGTCCGGTCACGCGGCAAGTCGACGTCAGGAGCCTCAACGCCGACGGCACGCTTGGCGATGCGACGGTGGCCGCCATGTTCGCGGACATTGACGTCGAAGTGTGGGCGCGGCGATTCCTTGGCGACCTGGATCGCTTTCTGGCTGCTGGTGCGTCGCCCAGTCTCGATAGCCAGTCGCCCGTCGGCGTCGTGGTTGCACGCGTCACCGAGAGCAGGCGCGCGATGGCTTCGGCGATCGCCGATCAGCTGAAGGGCGTGTTTGACTATTCGCCCTGCGAAACCGACTGCGATCCCGCTTACCGCAAAGCCCTGCAGGCGGCGCGCGATACACTCATGCAGCAGCTTCAGGTCAGCCTGGTCAAGGGCTACGACATTCCGGTAATGGTCCATCACGACAGCGACGCTCCGGCAGCCGCATCAGTGCCGGAGCATCACGACGCCGCTTCAGGCAGCGCGGATGCCGCCGCGCATGCGACCCACAGCGCCGAATCCCCGGCGCGCGCCGGAACGCCTCAGGCCGCGGCGCACACACTGGTGCCGCTGCGCGTCCACCCGGTCCGGCCCGACCTGATCGAGCAAACGGCGTCGCCCGCATTCGACCATCCGACCGACCTGCAACAGCTTCCGCTGTGGACGTACAAGCTTGTTCTTGCCCACGAATTCGCGGCGCAGGACACGCTGATGGTCACCGCGCAGTTCAACCTGGCGCGCCGGCCGTCCGAAACGCCTGCACCGTGCTTCGACCTGTTCGACGTGCTGGCGCAGTACATGACCGTCGCCGACAGGTTGTGGAGGCTGCCGGGAAGGATGCCCGGCCTGCCTTCCGACGGCCCCGTAGCGAACGCCGCCACGACGTTCGCCGACCTCGCGGCACTGGTCGCCGCCCATTGGCGCATTCGCCTGCCGCAGGACAAGTGCTGCAACGTGCCGGAAAAAAGCGATGAGATGGCCGGGGCGAGCCAGGCCCTCGCCGTGCGCGTTGCGTATTCGCAGGATGGCGGCACTGTCGAAAGCGTGTCCCTCGTTCGCGCGGGTCCGCAGCCCGATGCCGTGCAAGGATGGCCGAAGGTGGAGCTGCTGCTGCCGGACGGTTCGAGCATGGCAATGGTGGCGCAACCGTCGGATCCGTCGAGCCTTGTCGCGGTGTACCTGCCGGCGCGAGGTGCGGTTGTACCCGCGTCCGCTCGGCAGACCCTTCGACTGACGTGGAGCGGCCTCAACGTATCGGCGTTGCAGAATGCGCGTTCGCGTGTTTCCGTCGTGCGCAACCAGCACCTTGCTTACGATCCCCTGCACCCGGAAAACGCCGCGCCGGCCACGAACCCGGCATTCGTGTTCCGGACCGACGACATGGTGGCAGGCAGCATCTCGCCGCAGATCGAAAGGAACGCGCCGCAGGAAATGTGCGGTGCCGACCTGCAGGCGGCCCTGGAAGACGCCATCCAGACGCTGTTTCCGCCGCAAACTCTGGTGCCGGACACGCGGGCGACGTGGCAACTCGACTATTCGCACGAACTGGACAGCGGCGATACCTCGCCTGACGTCAATCCACCCATGCGGGTCCGTCTTCCTGTCGCGCTGTATTCCGACGCACCCTGGGCCGGTATCGCCGAGGCGTTGGCCGGCGCGGCAAAGGCATGGATGGACACCCATCAGCCCGCATCGAAGGGGGCAAGCTGGATGCTCGCCGTCGTGCTCAAATCAGGGCTCGGGTCCGCAGGGCTTGCCCTGTTCAACGCGGAGCTGTCGTACGGCGTCGCGAAAGAAGCGGATGCCGCCGCGCCTCAATAGCTCTTGCCACGCGCCGATACCGGCCAGACCGCCTCGACCTTGCCGTTGCGCACGCCGACGTACCAGTCGTGCAGGTTGCAGGTCGGGTCGCAATGGCCGGGGACGAGCTTCAGTTT
>Ga0182007_10001708_pt1 | contig 11586 bp, 9 predicted proteins | sample Sormic07211113_1_FD_123023 | JGI IMG/M metagenome (GOLD analysis project Ga0182007, IMG submission 123023) | Rhizosphere microbial communities from Sorghum bicolor, Mead, Nebraska, USA - 072115-113_1 MetaG | ecosystem: Host-associated > Plants > Roots > Rhizosphere | place: USA: Nebraska... | reverse complement strand
GGTCAAGAATCAATACCGTTACATGGCTGTCTCTTCCCCAAAGACGCTTCGAAGACAGTGTCAGGCAGTTACTGGCATGGGCGCAGTACGAGGTCGAATTTGTTACGCCTGGTTGGTTCAGGCAAGCGAAGCTGTCTGAACGGCAATGCCTGGCTCGACTGACTACTGAACAAAGCGCCATTTATGAACTGGCGAAAGATAAGGTGAATGTACAGCCGTTTCAGGTGTTTGCTCGGGAATTGGTGAAAAAGCGAGTCAATGACTATTTACGTCGCTCGGGGCCACACCCGGAAATCGATCCGGACCAGGTTGAGATCACAATTGCAGGTCATCAGCCAATGACCCTGACTCAACTGTTTATTAATTGGGAAATCTGGCGCAGCGACACCAGTTCTTTTGTAAAGGCTCTTGCGTGGTTTGACACGGTGGTCAAAAGTCTGGTCAATGTTCGTGATCAATTGAGAACGGCTACGTTCAGGTCAAGAGACGGCACCTCGGTGGGAAGGCTGAGTGCAACAGTGATCAACGACTTGATTGGAGTGTTGCCAGGGGATCAATACATCGATTATTTGAAGCGCACTTTCCTCAATCCCGGGGTCGGAGATCTCTCAACAAGACCTGAGGTGTATGGCAAGCTCAAGCAAAACAAACTCCAGTTCGATGCTCTGACTCAGAGAATGCAAGGCAATTTGAGCGTGGAGCAATATACCTGGCTGAATGCGGTGCTCGAAGAGTTGCACATTACTGCAAATACTGCCAATGGCGAAGTCTACAGGTTTGTCGTCAACGGCAAGCGCGTTGAAGGTGGGTACGTCTTTGCTCGCAAAGGCACAACTGAAAAGATTATTTATCTGCCAGCGGCTTACGATGGCAAGAACTTTGTTTCACTGGAATCTTATGCCGCGGAACTGAAGATGCACGCGCGATGGGATATTGTTAAAAGTGTCCGAAGTAGAGATCAAGAGGTTGTGCGCGCTTATTTGTTCGAGGTTCTGAAGGGATACCATGATTTCACGCTAACACCCGGACGGCCTATCCGCTTATCGGATGACTACGCGCCGATGATCGAGCTTTTCATCGCCGAGACGGATGACCAGACGACCAGTCTTTCCGAAGCATTCTGGCGCGACACGCTAATTGTTGCCGAATTTGCGGTGGACATTGTTTCGCTCTTCATTCCACCGGTCGGGGTCGCAGCCACGTTATTGAAGGCAACGCGATCAATTGTGCTAGGGGTAATCGCTCACCACAACGGGTATGAAAAACAGGCAAACGGGCATTTTTCAGCTGCATGGGTCGGGTTGATTTCTCTCTATGTGGGTACCGTTGCGGGCATTGGCGGTGCAAATGCCGGCCTGAGTCTCCTTTCCAGAATCAACGATTTTGCCGGAATCGTTTCAACCGTTACCGGTGTTGAGGTCGGCGTAAATTATCTGACCTATGTGGCGGGTCGGTCTCTCGCGAATACAACCGGTTCGGTAACAACCTCTATTCGCTGAGCAGGGAAAAGAGTGGATTAATAGCGGGCGGTGATATTTCCGCTTTATTACGTCATGGTTCAACCTGGTAACCCATCCGCCAACTCACGGCCCGCGTCGCTGCCAGCAATCGCTGCGCCGCCGGGCCGTTTTCGTCAGCGTGAAACAGTGAGGTCGGACCGACGATGGTCATGACCGCCGCTACATTCCCTGCTGCGTTGAATACCGGTGCCGACAACGCATCCACTCCCGGCATCAGCAACCCATGCACATGATGCAGGCCGCGTTCGCGGATCTGTTCGCATAAGGCTGCATAGGTCTGATCGTCCGCCAAGATGTGGTCAGTGGTGTTGTGAAGTTCCTGATCGCGCAAGTCCACGGTTTCCCGCTTTGGTAGGTAAGCGCCAAATACCAGGCCAGTGGATGAACTGAGTAACGGCAATACCGAGCCCAATTGCGTGACCACCGTCACCGCTCGCACCGCCGGCTCGATGTGCACCACCGTCGCGCCCTGATTGCCCCACACTGCTAAAAAACAGGTTTCATTCAAGTCATCACGCAACTCGGCCAGAGGCAGAGCGGCGACTTTCAGCACGTCCATACTGTTCAGGGCAGCCAGGCCGACTCGCAGCGCTTCACGGCCCAGGCCGTAATGGTTGGTGGCGGGGTTCTGTTCGGCAAAACCGCTGGCGATCAGCGCTTGTAGATAACGGTGAACCTTGCTCGCCGGCATCTGCACGTGTTCGGCCAGACGCGACAGCGAGGTCGAGGGCGACAGCTCGGCGAGGGCCTTGAGGATGTCGGTGCCGACTTCGGCCGAGCGGACTTTCTGTTTACCGTTGCTTTCGCTGGTCATGGAGGCGGTGTGATCCCGGGACGAATGGGCGTCTTTATAGCTTGACGGTCAATACCAATCAAATTACGTTATGCGTAATTGAATTACGATAAAAATAACTTCCCGTTCAGGAGGCTCCATGAACCTCGATTCAACGGCGCCAGCGCTGGCTTATCAGTCAGGCTTTGGCAACGAATTCAGCAGCGAAGCGTTGCCCGGCGCACTGCCAATCGGCCAGAACTCCCCGCAAAAAGCCCCTTACGGCCTGTACACCGAGCTGTTCTCCGGCACTGCGTTCACCATGGCCCGCAGCGAAGCACGCCGGACCTGGATGTACCGCATTCAGCCGTCGGCCAATCACCCGGCATTCGTCAAACTGGATCGGCAACTGGCCGGTGGTCCGTTGGGTGAAGTGACCCCCAATCGCCTGCGCTGGAACCCCTTGGACATTCCGACCGAGCCCACCGATTTCATCGACGGGCTGGTGAGCATGGCCGCCAATTCGGGCGCGGATAAACCGGCCGGGATCAGCATCTACAACTACCGCGCCAACCGGTCCATGGAGCGGGTGTTCTTCAACGCCGACGGCGAACTGCTGTTGGTACCGGAACTGGGCCGCCTGCGCATCGCCACTGAACTGGGCGTGCTGGAGCTGGAACCGCTGGAAATCGCCGTGCTGCCTCGCGGGCTGAAATTCCGCATCGAACTGCTCGATCCGCAAGCGCGGGGCTATGTGGCCGAAAACCACGGCGCGCCACTGCGCCTGCCGGACCTGGGGCCGATCGGCAGCAACGGTCTGGCCAACCCTCGCGACTTCCTGACCCCGGTGGCGCATTACGAAAACCTCAAGCAACCGACCACCCTGGTGCAGAAATTCCTCGGCCAATTGTGGGGCTGCGAGCTCGATCATTCGCCGCTGAACGTGGTCGCCTGGCACGGCAATAACGTGCCGTACAAATATGACCTGCGTCGCTTCAACACCATTGGCACGGTGAGTTTCGATCACCCGGATCCGTCGATTTTCACCGTCCTGACCTCGCCGACCAGCGTGCACGGTCTGGCCAACCTCGACTTCGTGATCTTCCCGCCACGCTGGATGGTGGCCGAGAAAACCTTCCGTCCGCCGTGGTTCCACCGCAACCTGATGAACGAATACATGGGCCTGATCAAGGGCGAGTACGATGCCAAAGCCGAAGGTTTCGTGCCGGGCGGCGCCTCGTTGCACAGCTGCATGAGTGCTCACGGCCCCGATGGCGAGACCTGCACCAAGGCGATCAACGCTGAACTGGCGCCGGCTAAAATCGACAACACCATGGCTTTCATGTTCGAGACCAGCCAGGTGCTGCGCCCGAGCCGGTTCGCCCTGGATTGCCCACAGCTGCAAAACGATTACGACGCCTGCTGGGCCTCGTTGCCCGCCACTTTCGACCCGACCCGGAGATAACCCATGACTCAGACTTCCATCACTCGTAGCTGGGTTGCCTCCGCCAACGGCCACGCGGATTTCCCGCTGCAAAACCTGCCGTTGGGCGTGTTCAGCGTGAAGGGCGGGGCGCCGCGCAGTGGCGTGGCGATCGGCGACCATATCTTTGATCTGGGAGCGGCACTCGATGCCGGGCTGTTCGACGACGGTGCCGCGCGGACCGCCGTCGAAGCCACCCGTGGCGGCCAGTTGAATGCATTTTTCGAGCTGGGTCGCGAGGCTCGCGTCGCCCTGCGTGAACGCTTGATCGAGTTGTTCAAGGAAGGCAGCACCCTGCACGGCAAGATCGAAGCCCAAGGCGCAAAACTGCTGCCGCTGGCGGCGGATTGCCAGATGCACCTGCCGGCGAAGATCAACGACTACACCGACTTCTACGTCGGCATCGAGCACGCGCAGAATGTCGGCAAACTGTTCCGCCCGGATAACCCGTTGCTGCCGAACTACAAGTACGTGCCGATCGGTTATCACGGCCGCGCCTCGACCATTCGCCCGTCCGGCACCGACGTGCGGCGTCCGAAAGGCCAGACCCTACCGGCCGGCCAGACCGAGCCGACGTTTGGCCCGTGCACACGCCTGGATTACGAACTGGAACTGGGTATCTGGATCGGTCCGGGCAATGCCATGGGCGACTCGATCGCCATCGGTGACGCCGCCGATCACATCGCCGGTTTCTGCCTGCTCAACGACTGGTCGGCGCGGGACATCCAGGCCTGGGAATACCAGCCGCTGGGGCCGTTCCTGTCCAAGAGTTTCATCACCAGCATTTCGCCGTGGGTGGTGACGGCCGAAGCGCTGGAACCGTTCCGTCGTGCGCAGCCGGCGCGCCCGGAAGGCGACCCGCAGCCGCTGCCTTACCTGTTCGACAAACGTGATCAGGCGGCCGGTGCCTTCGACATCGAACTCGAAGTGCTGCTGCTGACCGAATCGATGCGCGAACAGAATCTGCCGGCCCATCGCCTGACCCTCAGCAACACCCAACACATGTACTGGACCGTTGCGCAGATGGTGGCGCATCACAGCGTCAACGGCTGCCAGTTGCAGGCCGGCGACCTGTTCGGTTCGGGCACGTTGTCCGGCCCTGAAAGCGGTCAGTTCGGCAGCCTGCTGGAAATCACCGAGGGCGGTAAAAAGCCGATCGAACTGGCCTCGGGTGAGGTGCGTAAATTCCTCGAGGATGGCGACGAAATCATCCTGCGGGGACGTTGCAGCCGTGAGGGTTTTGCTTCCATCGGTTTCGGCGAGTGCCGCGGCAAAGTGCTGCCGGCGCGCTAAGAGGATCGGCCCATGGAACTCTATACCTATTACCGTTCGACCTCGTCTTTCCGGGTACGCATTGCGCTGGCGTTGAAGGGGCTGGATTACCAGGCACTGCCGGTCAACCTGATCGCGCCGCAGGGGGGCGAACATCGCCAGCCGGCGTACCTGGGCATCAACCCGCAAGGCCGGGTGCCGGCCTTGCGCACCGATGAAGGCGAATTGCTGATCCAGTCACCGGCGATCATCGAGTACCTGGAGGAACGTTATCCACAGGTGCCGCTGCTGTCCAAAGACCTCGCCGCCCGCGCCCACGAGCGTGGAGTGGCGGCGGTGATCGGCTGCGACGTTCACCCACTGCACAACGTCAGCGTGCTCAATAAGCTGCGGCAGTTGGGGCACGATGAGCCGCAAGTGGTCGAGTGGATCGGTCACTGGATCAGTCAAGGGTTGGCGACGGTGGAGCAGTTGATCGGTGACGCCGGTTATTGCTTCGGCGATCAACCGGGGCTGGCGGACGTTTACCTGATCCCGCAGCTGTATGCGGCCGAGCGTTTCAATATTTCACTGGACGCCTACCCGCGTATTCGTCGAGTGGCAGCGTTGGCGGCGCAACATCCGGCGTTCATCAAGGCGCATCCGGCGAATCAGCCAGACACCCCATAAAACTGTACCGTCCCATAGGCGCGAGCGGTGCGGCGATCCGACTTGCCCGCGAAGAGCGATAACGCGGTATTGCTGATAGACCGATGCGGCAGGTTCGCGGGCAAGCCTCGCTCCTACAAAGGGCGGTGATTAATGGACGATGGCGTTGGGCGGCAAGTGCCCCAACCGTTCGGTCAGGCGAATCCGCTGGATCGGGTCGTCGCAGAGCAGCAGCGCGTGTTCCAGGTCAAAACGCTCGGCATTCGGGCAATCCAGCCGTTGATAGAGGCTGGCCCGGGCCAGGTAGTCGGAGGCGTTGGCGTTGCCCAGCTCCAGCACGCGCTCGGCGTCGATCAGGGCGTCGATGTAGTCATCGTTCGTGAGGTACAACAGGCGCAGGTTGCGTGACAGCCGTTGCAGCATCTGCGCAGGTTCGGCGGTCTGCAAATGCTCGGCGCTGAGCTGCATGTTCGGGCCGTACTGGCGTTGCAGCAGTTCACGGCAGTCGTTGGGGTACAGCCGGCGCCCGCCGCACGGGTCGAGCAGGTGATCGGCGCCTTGCACCCGCAGCAGGAAATGCCCGGGGAAGTTGACCCCGACCATGGGGATTTCCAGTCTTCTGGCCAGCTCCAGGGCAATCAGGCCCAGCGCCAATGGCTGACCGCGCCGGCGTTCCAGCACTTTATGGAGCAACGCCACTTGCGGGCGCAAGGGCGTGAAGTCGTCCTGGGCGAACCCCAGGTCATTCATGCGCCGCAACAACGGTTGCGCCAACTCATTTACCGGCAGCATCGGCAATCCGTAGCTGACCCGCTGTTGCAGGTCCTTGAAGTCCGCCAGCACAGTTTCGGGATTCAGCTCTTTATCGTGTTCGACGGCGATCCACAACGCCGCCTCGAACAGCGCGGGCGGTGATCGTTGCAGACAGTCGAAAAAGCGTTGGCGCGGGGTCATCAAAATCTCCGGGGAATGCCTCGTTTTAGCCCCGTCGCAGGCTTTCGTCCAGTGCTGAACACAGGCCGTAACAGGTTATGTCCGAAAACCTTTAAAGCCGCGCTGCTTATTCCTGTGCGCTTCTGCAATTTTTGTGCGCAAGCCTATACTGGCGACTACAAGAAGTGATTCGGGAGCCCTACGATGTTCGCTCTCATGCAAAGCACTCGCCTTGAATCGCTGCACCTGAGCGTCGATCCGGTCACCGGGTTGAAGGCGGTGATTGCCATCCATAACAGCCGCCTGGGACCTGCCTTGGGCGGGTGTCGTTACCTTGCCTACCCCAGCGATGAATCCGCGATCGAGGATGCTGTGCGCCTCGCCCAAGGCATGAGTTACAAGGCGGCCCTGGCTGGCCTGGCTCAGGGCGGTGGCGTTGCGGTGATTATTCGCCCGGCCCATGTGGAAAACCGCGCCGCAGTATTCGAAGCGTTCGGGCGCTGGATCAATCAGCTCGACGGTCGCTACATCACCGCCATCGACGCCGGCACCTCGGTGGCGGACATGGACTGCATCGCCCAACATACGCAATTCGTCACCAGCACCACCGCTGCGGGGGACCCAGCACCGCATGCCGCCATGGGCGTATTCGCCGGCATCCGCAGCACCGCCATGGCCCGCTTGGGCAGCGATAATCTGGAAGGGCTGCGCATTGCCGTTCAAGGCCTGGGCAATGTTGGTTATGCCCTGGCCGAGCAGCTGCACGCTGCCGGCGCCGAGCTGCTGGTCAGCGACATCGATCACGGCAAAGTACAACTGGCCATGGAGCAGTTGGGCGCTCATCCGATCGCCAACGAAGCGCTGCTCAGCACCCCTTGCGACATTCTCGCGCCTTGTGGCTTGGGCGGTGTGCTTAACAGGACCAGCGTGACGCAGTTGCGTTGCTCGGCGGTCGCAGGTTCGGCCAACAACCAACTGACCCATCTGGAAGTCGCCGATCAGCTGGAACGCCGGGGCATTCTGTATGCACCGGATTACGTGATCAACGCCGGCGGGCTGATCTACGTGTCGCTCAAACACCGTGGGGAAGAGCTGACGACCATCACCGCGCACCTGTCGAAAATCAGTTCACGGCTGACCGAAGTCTTTGCCCATGCCCAGGCGGAAAAACGTTCTCCGGCCAGGGTAGCGGATGAGTTGGCAGAGAAAGTGCTGTACCGGTAAACGTTTGAATCGATAAAGGAGTGAGTGCCTATCCGGCCAACTTGCTCCCCAAGCCCTGCGCCACAAACGTCGGGCCTGACAATCGCACGCCGACCCCGCGTGCCAGGAGCCCTGTGATGCTTCACAAGGTTGAGCTGCCCTACACCCGTTTTTTATCCCCTGACGGCCAGGTGCTCTGCGATCTCCCTCCCTGGGCCGACGACTTCAATCTGTTGACGCGCTTGTATCGGCAAATGGTCCTGACCCGCCTTTTTGACCAGAAAGCGGTCGCCCTGCAACGCACCGGGCGCATCGGTACCTACGCGCCGACCCTGGGCCAGGAAGCCATTGGCGTTGCGGTCGGCAGCCTGATGCGCGCCGAAGACGTGCTGATCCCGTATTACCGCGACACCGCCGTGCAACTGATGCGTGGCGTGCGCATGGAAGAAATCCTGTTGTATTGGGGCGGCGATGAGCGTGGCAGCGACTTTGTCGACCCGGCGGTGGCGCAGGATTTCCCGATCTGTGTGCCGATTGCCACCCAGGCCCTGCATGCCTGCGGCGTCGCCAGCGCATTCAAGATCCGTGGCGAGCATCGGGTTGCCGTCACCACCTGCGGCGATGGCGGCACCAGCAAAGGTGATTTTCTCGAGGCCCTCAATGTCGCTGGCGCCTGGCAGTTGCCGGTGGTGTTCATGGTCAACAACAACCAATGGGCGATTTCGGTACCGCGACGAATTCAGTGCGGCGCTCCCACGTTGGCGCAGAAAGCCATTGGCGCCGGGTTCCACGGTGAGCAGGTCGACGGCAACGACATACTCGCCGTGTATGACCGCGTGCAAGCGGCCCTCGAACGGGCGCGCCACGGCAAAGGCCCGGTGTTGCTCGAATGCCTGAGTTATCGCCTCGGCGATCACACCACGGCCGACGATGCCACACGCTACCGGTCGGCGGACGAAGTCAAGCAAGCCTGGCTCGAAGAACCGATCAAACGTCTGCAGCGTTTCATGGTCGGGCAGGGCGTGTGGGATGAAAGTCGCGAGCAGGCGCTGATCAGCGAATGCCAGGGGTTGGTGCAGGTTGCTGTGGATAACTTCGAAGCGGCGGGCCTGCAGGCGCCGGCATCAGTGATCGATCATGTCTACGCCCAGTGGCCACAAGCCCTGGCCGAGCAGCGTGAAGACTTCCTCGAACGAGTGGCGCGCCGGACGGGAGGTTCGGGCCATGAGTAACGGTAAGGTAACGCTGCTGGAGGCGGTGAATCTGGCGTTGCATCGGGCCATGCGCGAGGACGAGAACGTTATCGTCCTCGGTGAAGACGTCGGGGTGAACGGTGGCGTGTTTCGCGCCACGCTGGGCCTGCGCGACAGCTTTGGTTTCAAGCGGGTAATCGATTCGCCGCTGGCCGAAACCATGATCGGCGGGCTGGCAGTGGGCATGGCGGCCCAAGGCTTGAAACCGGTGGTGGAAATCCAGTTCATGGGGTTTATCTACGCCACCATGGAGCACCTGGTGTCCCACGCCAGTCGCATGCGCAACCGCACGCGCGGGCGGCTCACCTGCCCGATGGTGCTGCGCTCGCCGATGGGCGCAGGGATTCGTGCGCCGGAACATCACAGCGAAAGCACCGAAGCACTGTTCGCGCACATTCCGGGGTTGCGGGTGGTGATCCCGTCCTCGCCGGCTCGGGCCTATGGTTTGTTGCTCGCGGCCATCGACGACCCGGACCCGGTGATCTTTCTCGAACCGACCCGACTCTATCGCATGAACCCGCAACCGTTGTTGGATGACGGCAAACGCCTGCCGCTGGACAGCTGTTTCACCCTGCGCGAAGGCAGCGACATCACCTTGATCAGTTGGGGCGCCAGTGTGATGGAAACCCTGCAAGCCGCCACGGCGTTGGCCGAGCAGGGCATCTCGGCGGAAGTGATCGATGTCGCCAGCATCAAACCGTTGGACCTCGACACGATGGAGGCCTCGGTGCGCAAGACCGGTCGCTGCGTGATCGTGCATGAGGCGCCGCGCTCCTGCGGGGTCGGCGCGGAAATCGCCGCCAGTCTCTACGAACGGGTGTTTCTGCAGTTGCAGGCACCGATCCAGCGAGTCACCGCGCCGGACATCCCGCCACCGCTGTATCGACTGGAATCGCTGTACATGCCTGGCGTCGAGGACATTCTTCACGCCTGTGACACCGTGTTGCGCCACGCCTGAAGAAGCCCTTGAAGAAACGCCAGAGGCCGAGGAGATTGCGATGAAATATTTCAAACTGCCGGATCTGGGCGAAGGCTTGCAGGAGGCGGAAATCGTCCGCTGGCACGTCAAGGTCGGCGATACCGTCAAGGCTGACCAATTGCTGGTGTCGGTGGAAACCGCCAAGGCGCTGGTGGACATTCCCGCGCCTTACGACGGCGTGGTGGCGAAAACCTTCGGCGGCGAGGGCGACATCCTGCATGTGGGGGAGCCGTTGCTCGGTTACGAAGGCGAAGCGGATGCGGGCACCGTGGTCGGACGGCTTGAGGGCGGCGGCACGAATCAGGAGGATGCCTTTTTTATCGGCACCGCGCCTTCGACCCGCGAATACCTGGCGAACCGCGCCACGCCAGCAGTGCGTCAATTGGCGCGACAACTGGGCGTTGAACTGAGCGCCTTGGTCGGCTCCGGCCAGGACGGTCAGATCACCCGCAGCGATGTGGAAAATGCGGCCCAGACGGAACGCGAGCGTTTCGGCGGTGAGAAGCTGCGCGGTGTGCGGCGCAGCATGGCGCTGAACATGGCCAGGTCCCATGCCGAAGTGGTGCCGGTGACGATTTTCGGCGATGCCGATCTGCATCGCTTGGGGCAGGCGCGAGAACCACTGATTCGTCTGGCCAAAGCCATGGCGGCGGCCTGCGCGGTGGAGCCAGTGCTCAATAGCGGCTTCGATGGCAAAACCCTGTCGCTCAAACAACACGAACGGCTCGACCTGGGCATTGCCGTGGATACACCGGACGGTTTGTTCGTGCCGGTGCTGCGCGATGTCGGCAATCGCACGTCGGCGGATTTGAAAGAAGGTGTGATGCGCCTGCGCGCCGATGTGCAGGCGCGTTCGATTCCGCCCAAGGAAATGATGGGTGCGACCCTGACTCTGTCGAATTTCGGCACCTTGTTCGGTCGCTACGCCAACCCGGTGGTGGTGCCGCCGCAAGTGGCGATCCTCGCCGCCGGGGCGATCCGCGATGAACCGGTGGCGGTCGAGGGGGCGGTGGCGGTGCATCCGATCCTGCCGCTGTCCCTGACCTTCGATCACCGCGTGGTCACCGGCGGCGAGGCGGCGCGGTTCTTCAAGGCGCTGGTCGACGCACTGGAGCAGCCTGACGCCTGATTTTCTGCGAGCATGAAAAAGGCCCTGAGCCATTGGACTCAGGGCCTATTCAATTCGGGCATTGCTTACTTCGGCGTCTTGGCGGCTTTGGCTGGCTTGGTCGGCTCAGCTTGCTCCACTTCAACAGGTGCAGCCACTTCAACAGGTTTAGCGACTTCAGCCGGCACGTTGAGCAATTCGGACAGTGCGTCCGGCTGGCTCTTGAACGCCTTGGCGAACACGTCGCGGTTCTTCGCCATGTAGATCCCGGCTTCTTCCACTTGCTGCTCGGTCAGGGACGGAACGGCTTTTTGCAACACTTCAGCCAGCAATTCGGCCAGTTCGAGCATTTTGTCATGACGGTCAGCTTCGGCTTTATCCATGAACAAGCGCTCCAGATCTCGGCTGCTGCGGT
>Ga0182007_10001707_pt1 | contig 11587 bp, 6 predicted proteins | sample Sormic07211113_1_FD_123023 | JGI IMG/M metagenome (GOLD analysis project Ga0182007, IMG submission 123023) | Rhizosphere microbial communities from Sorghum bicolor, Mead, Nebraska, USA - 072115-113_1 MetaG | ecosystem: Host-associated > Plants > Roots > Rhizosphere | place: USA: Nebraska... | reverse complement strand
TTCTGACGCCCGAGCCGACGATCGCGCAGCGGATCGTGCGCGCGAAGCGCACGCTCTCGGCCGCGCACGTGCCGTTCGAAGTGCCGGCTGCCGATGCGCGGCCCGCGCGGCTCGCGTCGGTGCTCGAAGTGATCTACCTCGTCTTCAACGAAGGCCATGCGGCGACGGCGGGCGACGACTGGATGCGTCCGGCGCTATGCGACGAGGCGTTGCGGCTCGGCCGCGTGCTGGCCGGGCTCGCGCCGGATGAAAGCGAGGTGCTCGGGCTCGTCGCGCTGATGGAGCTACAGGCGTCGCGCATGCATGCGCGCGTCGATGCGCAGGGCCGGCCCGTGCTGCTGCTCGACCAGGACCGCAGCCGCTGGGATCCGCTGCTGATCCGGCGCGGCCTCGCGGCACTGGAACGGGCGACGAAGCTCGGTGGCGTGCGCGGGCCGTATGCGCTGCAGGCCGCGCTCGCCGCGTGCCATGCGCGTGCGCGGCGGCCGGCGGACACGGACTGGGCGCAGATCGTCGCGCTGTATGACGCGCTCGCCGAAGTCGCGCCGTCGCCGGTCGTCGAACTGAATCGCGCGGTGGCCGTGGGAATGGCGTTCGGGCCGGCTGCGGCGCTCGAACTCGTCGACGGGCTGCGCGACGATCCGGCGCTCGCGCGCTATCACTGGCTGCCGAGCGTGCGCGGCGATCTGCTCGCGAAGCTGGGCCGCACCGACGAAGCGAAGCTCGAGTTCCGGCGCGCGGCGGAACTGACCCGCAACGCGCGCGAAAGGGAATTGCTGCTCAAGCGTGCGACGGATGCGTGAAGTGGATCGCGCGCCGTCGCGGCGCGTCCGCGGGAAATGCTCGCGAGCCCGGCCGGAAGCGGTGCGGTGACGACACGCCGAATGCGGCATGACCGGCCGGTGCGCACGAGTCGGCGCCTCTCGGCGGGATTCGCGATATGTCGGCAGATTTAAGCGATGTCCTAATTGGACGCTAAAAAATAATAATACGTGTACGAATTATATTTCAAGATGATAATTTTAATTGAAACTTAAATGCAAGGCTTCGCATAATCCGCGCTTGATTGACATGTCGCGCGATGGGCGGGGTCCGAGTGTTAAGGATAGTTAACAAAAAGAAGTATGGGCGGATGGAGCCCACGGAGTCGCGACGCGCCCGCATGCGCCAGTCTTGCGCATCATGCGAGACCGGGCGCGGCCCGATACGATTCGGTCGCATCGGTCAGCTCCCGGATCTGGTCATGCGGCCGCGACGCATTGCGAGCCGCGCGCTGTGCGCCGCGAACCTGGTGGCATTCGCTGTTGCCGCGGCTGCCCAGACCCCCGAGTCCGGCGCGCAGCCGCTCAATGCGCAGCGCCATCAGGCCCAACAGCTCGACGAGATCCGGCAGCAGATGCTCGACCGGCCGGACGTGCTGTCCGCGAAGCCGCCGCGTGAATCCGACGCGCTGCAATTGCCCGAAGAAACGCCGTGTTTCGACATTCACACGATCGAATGGCGCGGCGCCGACGCATTCCCGTGGCTGCGCGACGCCGTCCCGTTCGAGCACGCCTGCATCGGTGAAAAAGGCTTGGGTCTGCTGCGCGAACGGATCGGCCGCCGTCTCGTCGCACGCGGATACGTCACGTCGCTCGTCAGCATTCCGTCGCAGGATCTGTCGACGGGACGCTTGATCATCGAGGTGCTTCCCGGCCGCATCGGCGCGATAAGCGACGAGCGCGGCCGGATCGGCTGGGTGCGCATCGCGTTTGCGCGCGGCGCGCACGCGTTGCTGAACGTGCGCGATCTCGATCAGGCGCTCGAGAACATACGTCGTCTGCCCGGTCAGGCAGCCACCGCGTTCGATCTGGTTCCCGGCGCGTCGCTTGGCGATACCGACATCGTCGTCCGGCCTCCGGACGATACGCGCCGCTTTCGCTTCATCGCGACGGCCGACAACGGCGGGCTCGATGCGACCGGTCGCAACCAGCTCGGCGCGATCGTCGCGATCGATTCGCCGCTGCGGCTCTACGATCAGTTGATCCTCACCTACAACACGGACGCATCGCTGGGCAACAAGGCGATCGGCTCGCAGGCGAAAAGCGCCGCATGGAACGTGCCGATCGGCTATGCGTCGTTCTCGCTCGGCATCAGCGAGTGGACGAGCCGGCAGGCGCTGTTGAACGATGTGCCCGGCCTTGTCGTGCCGCCCTTCGGCCAGCGGACCCGCCGCTACGAGGCCGGCATCGGCTACGTGCCGTATCGCTCCGGTCACGGCAAGACCACGCTCGGTTTCCGGCTTGCTCGACGCGAGGACCGTTCGTGGTTGGGGCCGATCGGTATCGACGTGATGCGCCATGACATCGTCAGCTATGAGGTGAGCGCGGCGCATCGCGAGAAGCTCGCGCGCGCGACCATCGACGCGAGCATCAGCATGCGCGCAAGTCTCGCCGGGTTGAGTCCTTTCCCCGGCCATATCAACGGTCGGGACTCGTGGGACGGCCGCTATCGCGTGTTTACCGCGGCGTTCGGCGCCGATGCCCCGTTCCGGATCGGCGCGCGGCCGTTCGGTTATCGCGGGTTCGTCCAGTTCCAGTACACGCCCGGCGTGCTGCCGTCCACGGAGTACCTGCAGATCGGCGGCCGCTACACGGTGCGTGGGTTCGACGGCAACCAGACGCTCGCTGGAGCCTCAGGCTGGTTATGGCGCAACGAGCTGGCGACGCCGTTGTTCGGCATGCACGAGGTCTATGCCGCGCTCGACGCCGGCCAGATCGTCGGCGAAGGCGCGGACGAGGGCGCGGGCCGGGGAGGCCGCATGCTGATCGGCGCCGCGCTCGGCGTGCGCGGCGGCTACCGGATGCTCGGCTATGACGTCGCGCTCGGCATGCCGCTTCACAAGCCGGGCGCGCTGCGAACCGCGCAACCCATGTTCCTCATGTCGCTTACGAGCCGTTTCTGATCGGTGCGGGCGCACCCGCGTTCGCCATATGCCACGGAGGGAACCGCCATGTAAGCACGTTTGCGCGTTCATCGGCCGATCGACGGACCGGCCCGATCCGGCGTGGCCTGGGCCATGCCTGTCATTCATCTTCAGAAAAACGAGAAGACCATGAAACATCAACTCGACCATCATCGCCGGCGTGCGGCCGTGCCATCCGTGCGCACCGCGCTTGCCGCGGCGCTCACGCTTGCAATGCCGATCCTCGCGACACAGCCCGCGTTCGCGCAGCCCGGGCTCGTCGTGGATCCGAGCGGGGCTAATCGCCCCGGCCTCGGCACCGCACCGAACGGCACGCCGATCGTCGACATCAACGCACCGGACGCCGCCGGCATTTCGACCAACCGCTTCACCGAATACAACGTCGGTTCGACGGGCCTGGTGCTGAACAACAGCGTGGGCCGCACGCACACGCGACTGGCCGGCGATATCGACGGTAACGCGCGGCTCGGCGGCCGGTCGGCGCAGGTGATCCTGAACCAGGTGACGGGCGGCAACGCGTCGGTGCTCGCGGGCACGACGGAAGTCGCGGGGCAGAAGGCGCGCGTGATCGTCGCGAACCCGAACGGGATCAGCGTGAACGGCGCGAGCTTCATCAACGCGAGCCGCGTGTCGCTCGTCGCGGGCACGACGGAATTCGACGAGATCGGCAACGTCAAGCAATTCCGGACCGAGAACGGCCGCATCACGATCGAAGGCGACGGGCTCGATGCGCGCAATATGGATCAGCTCGATCTCGTGGCGCGCACCCTGAAGGTGAACGCCGCGCTGCACGCGAAGAAGCTGGTCGCGGTCGCCCAGCAAGGGACGGCCGCGATCGAGAATCCGCAGGCGATGTCGTTCGATGCTGCGACGGGTGGAGAATTGCCGCGTGTCGCGATCGACGTGTCGAAACTCGGCAGCGTGCATGGCGAGGATTCGATCGTCATGCGTGGCACGTCGGCGGGCGTCGGCATCAATATCTCGGGCAAGCTCGAGGCGGTGACGGGCTCGATCTCGCTGCTGTCGGATGGCAAGGTCCGCATCTCGAATGGCGGGTCGCTGCGCGCGAAGCGTCTGTCGGTGCCGTCCGGCCTGCAGATCGGCGGGAACTGGACGGACGACGACGAGGCGACGAAGCCACCGGTCGATCCGGAGCCGCCTGTCGCGGAAACGAAGCCGCCGGTCGACCCTGAGCCGCCGGTCGCGGAAACGAAGCCGCCGGTCGACCCTGAGCCGCCGGTCGCGGAAACGAAGCCGCCGGTCGATCCGGAGCCGCCGGTCGCGGAAACAAAGCCGCCGGTCGACCCGGAACCGCCGGTCGCGGAAACGAAGCCGCCGGTCGACCCGGAACCGCCGGTCGCCGAAACGAAGCCGCCGGTCGACCCGGAGCCGCCGGTCGCGGAAACGAAGCCGCCGGTCGACCCGGAACCGCCGGTCGTCGAAACGAACCCGAAACTCGTCGTCGACCCGAACGCAGCCGATCGCCCCGTGCTTGGCGCCGCGCCGAACGGCACGCCGATCGTCGACATCAATGCACCGGACGCCGCCGGCATTTCGTCGAACCGGTTCCTCGAATACAACGTCGGTCCGAACGGCCTTGTGTTGAACAACAGCACGAAGCGCACGCACACGCAACTGGCCGGCGATATCGACGGTAACGCGCGGCTCGGCGGCCGGTCGGCGCAGGTGATCCTGAACCAGGTGACGGGCGGCAACGCGTCGGTGCTCGCAGGCACGACGGAAGTCGCGGGGCAGAAGGCGCGCGTGATCGTCGCGAACCCGAACGGGATCAGCGTGAACGGCGCGAGCTTCATCAACGCGAGCCGCGTGTCGCTTGTCGCGGGTACGACGGAATTCGACAGGTACGGTCGCGTCAAGCAATTTCGGACCGAGGACGGCCGCCTCACGATCGAAGGCGACGGGCTCGACGCGAGCAGCGCGAATCAGCTCGATCTCGTGGCGCGCGGCGTGAAGGTCGATGCGGCGGTACGCGCGAAGCAGCTGTTCGCGATCGCCCATCAAGGGACGGCGGCGCTCGAGCAGACGGTGCCGCGGACGTTTTCCGGGCCGGCGAGCGGCAACGCGCCGGACGTGGCGCTCGACGTGTCCGCGTCGGGCAGCCTGCAGGCGGACACGATGGCGCTGGTCGGCGCGTCGGCGAAAACCGGCGTCAGGATCGCCGGTACGGTGGACGCATCGGCCGGTGGCGTCTCGATCTCGTCTACCGGCAAGACGCGGATCGAGTCGACCGGACACCTGCAAGCGGGCGCGTTGCGGCTGATGAACGGGCTCGACAACAGCGGTACGGTGCGCGGCGGCACTGTCAGCGTCGCTGGCGATCTCGACAACGACGGTTCCGTACAGGGACGCAGCGTCTCGATCAGCGGCAACGCAACCAATGCCGGCGCGCTGCACAGCGACGGCGCGCTCGACATCGCTGGCCGTCTGGCCAACAACGGCGCCGACAGCGCCGTCGACGGGCGCGACGTTCGGGTCATGGGCAACGTCGTCAACGAAGGGACGCTGGGGAGCGCCGAGTCCCTGAAGCTCATGGGATCGCTGACCAACAGCGGTACAGTCGGAGGTCGCAACATTCAGGTGATGAGCAACCTGGTCAACACCGGCTCGCTGCGCGCGGAGAAATCGCTGTCCGCGATGGGCAACGTGACCAACCGCGGCACGATCGACGCCGGCAACGTGCGGATCATGGGCAATACGACCAATGACGGCACGCTGCACGGCGACGATTCCGTCCTCGTGATGGGCAGCCTGTACAACGGGTTGTCCGGCATCACCAGCAGCTACGGCGGCGTGACCGGCTTCGGGCGCATGTCGGGACCTGGGCGTGTCGTCAGCTACATGGCGCGTCCGTTGCCGGCCGACAAGGTCCGATAAACCTCGATCGCACGGCTCGTACCGAGTCGGGCAAGCCGGGTGTCGCGTCGTTGGCGATGCCCGGTCCTTCACTCGCATCGCCACGGCGCGCTTCGTCGTGGCCCGGATATCGGCCGCGGTTCGTGATGGAAGTCGCGTCGCCCGCACGCTTGCACGAACGATCGCCCGGCAGCGGGCGGCCGCTATCGGCCGGATTGAAAAAGCCTATTGGGGGATGCGAACGCCAGCGCCTAGATTAAAAGGCACGAAGCGTGCGCGTCCGGCGTGTGCTTCGTTCCCCACATACCTGATCGGCCCGGCGTCGCACGCGGCCGCGCCGACTCGAACGGGGGCGCACATGGCTCAACTCAAGGGCAGCAAGACCGAAGAGAACCTGAAGGCCGCATTCGCGGGCGAATCGCAGGCGAATCGGCGCTATCTGTATTTCGCTTCGAAGGCCGATGTCGAGGGGCAGAACGACGTCGCCGCGCTGTTCCGCTCGACCGCCGAAGGCGAAACCGGCCATGCGCACGGCCATCTCGAATACCTGGAAGCCGTCGGCGATCCGGCGACGGGCTTGCCGTTCGGTTCGTCGCGGCTGAATCTCGAATCGGCGATCGCCGGCGAAACGCACGAATACACCGACATGTATCCGGGCATGGCGAAGACCGCGCGCGACGAAGGTTTCGACGAAATCGCGAACTGGTTCGAGACGCTCGCGAAGGCCGAGCGCAGCCACGCGAACCGCTACACGAAGGCGCTGGACAGTCTCGTCGACTGACGGGCCGCCGCAGGCCGCACGGCATCGCCGCGCGACCGGCACGCGGCCGGCTGTTCGTTCATCGCCGCCTGCGTCGCGCGGGCGGTGCGCTTGCGCACATGCGCGCCATGCGGGAGCGCCTCATGCCCCACAAGGAAGGCAGTCTCGAAGCTCCGACCCGGCATCCGCTCGACTGGCAGTCCGAAGCGTTCTACGACCAGGCCGAGATCGACGCGGAAATGACCCGCGTATTCGACATCTGCGCCGGCTGCCGACGCTGCGTGTCGCTGTGCGGCGCGTTTCCGGCGCTGTTCGACCTGGTCGACGACACGCCGACGGGCGACATCGACGAAGTGCCGAAGGAAGCGTTCGGCAAGGTCGTCGACCAGTGCTATCTGTGCGACCTCTGCTACATGACGAAATGCCCGTACGTGCCGCCGCATGCATGGAACGTCGACTTCCCGCACCTGATGCTGCGCGGCAAGGCCGCGCGCTACAAGCGCGGCGAAGCGACGCTGCGCGACAAGGTGCTGTCGAATACCGATGCGCTCGGCCATTTCGCCGGCATTCCGGTCGTCACGCAGGCGGTCAACGCGGTGAACCGCACGCCGCCCGCGCGCCACGCGCTCGAAGCGGCGCTCGGCGTCGATCGCAGCGCGTGGCTGCCGGAGTTCGCGCCGCGCACGTTCCGGCGCGCGGCCGAGCACTCGGACAACCCGCCCGTGCGCGACGGCGAACGCACGCCCGGCAAGGTCGCGATCTACGCGACGTGCTACGTGAATTTCAACGAGCCGGGGATCGGCCACGACCTGCTCGCGATCCTCGCGCACAACGACATCCCGTACGAACTCGTCACGCGCGAAGCGTGCTGCGGGATGCCGCTGCTGGAGCAAGGCAATCTCGACGGCGTCGCCGCGAAGCAGGCGGTGAACATCCCGGTGCTCGAACGTTACGCACGCGAAGGCTATGCGCTGATCGGCGCGATCCCGAGTTGCGTGCTGATGTACAAGAGCGAGTTGCCGCTGATGTTCCCCGCCGACGCAGCCGTGCGCGCGGTGGCCGACGCGTTCTGGGATCCGTTCGAATACGTGATCGCGCGGCATCGCGACGGCCTGCTGAAGACCGATTTCAAGACCGGTCTCGGCAGCGTGTCGTATCACGTGCCGTGCCATGCACGCGTGCAGAACATCGGCCGCAAGACGGCCGATGCGCTGTCGCTCGTGCCCGATACGCGCGTGACCGTCGTCGAGCGTTGTTCGGGCCACGCGGGCACGTTCGGCGTGAAGAAGGAATTTCATGCGGACGCGATGCGGATCGGCGCACCGGTGTTCAAGGCGATGGCCGAGCCGCGGCCGGACGTCGTGTCGTCCGACTGCGCGCTCGCCGGCCATCACATCGTGCAGGGCATCGACGAGAACGGGCTGCCGCCGGCGCCGCTCGCGCATCCGCTGACGCTGCTGCGGCGCGCGTACGGCATCTGAGCCGCGGCCGCACATCCACGAGGACATCCTTGACGTTCTCCTCTCCCTGAAGGGAGAGGATTCCCGCACCTGGCGATGCACGTCCGCATCGGAGAATGTTCAACGCAGCGTTGGTATCTCGATCATGCTCGACACCACAGTCACTGCAGGCCCACGCTCTTATTCTCAGTCCCGCGATACCTTTCGGCCGCGTCGTGCTGTCTTTCGATCCGCACGCCGAACAGGACTGGGTGGAACCGCTTTCGTCGACTCACGGCTCTGCTTGTTGAGCAGTCCGTTGAGCGACTTCACGCGGTAGCGGTAGACAAGAATCATGCAGGTGATCCCACCCCGTGGAAGAAGCTGCCTGTCAACAGCACCCCTTTCCTCCCCGTCCTGAAGGACGGGGTTTCTCGGAGCAACTGATGACGCTGACCCGCGACTCCCTGCTGACGCTCGAAGCGTACGCGAAGATCCGCAAGGCCGAACACGCGCGACTCGTCGCGTACAAGCGCCGCCGCGCGGTGGCGCTCGGCAACCACCTGCGGTTCCTGTTCGAGGACGAGACGACGATCCGCTACCAGATCCACGAGATGCTGCACATCGAGAAGATCTTCGACGAAGCCGGCATCGAAGGGGAACTCGACGCGTATCTGCCGCTGGTGCCCGACGGCACCAACCTGAAGGCGACGATGCAGATCGAGTACGAGCACGAGATCGAACGGCGCGCGGCGCTCGCGCGGCTGATCGGTGTCGAGGATCGCGTGTACCTGCGGGTCGACGGGCACGCGAGCGTCTACGCGATCGCCGACGAGGATCTCGAGCGCGACAACGCGGAGAAGACGTCGGCCGTGCACTTCGTCCGCTTCGAGTTCGACGCGCCGATGCGCGCGGCGCTCAAGGGCGGGGCGGCGCTGTCGATCGGCTGCGATCACCCGGCCTACACGATGCCGGCGCAGCGCATCGATGCGGACGTGACCGCGTCGCTGGTCGGCGATCTGCGCTAGCGCCGCCGTCGTCGCGGAGCCGCGTACGCCGGCTTCCCGCTTTCCGTTCCGACCCGGAACAGCAGCGCCCTGCGGCCTGCGGCGCGGCCGCTTGCCGGTCTCCGCGAAAATGTAACAAGCGTGACGGATTTGCATGCGGGGACAGAGTGGGCGCGCTACGTCAGCGTATTTTCATTCCTCGCAGCGAAACAATAAAAAGATTGTGCATCGAGATAATTTGATTTAGCTCAAATTGAATGATTTACCGATTTGTGAATGGCTCGTTACGAAATTTTCCATGATTTACCGATTTCCGGAAGCCATTCCGGAAGAGCTTGCCGGCAAGGGTCGGACCAGCCTGTAACCACCGGTGCAGCGCATTCCTCAGACGCTGCAGAGCCCCGTCAGCCGGGCCTTTGCAGCCATCGGCATAAAGATCCCGCAAAAAAATTCAAGCGTAAATGGATTGCTCGCCGATGGCAGGTTGTTTCAGTGCGTAACATTAAGTCATTGTCATATTGAGATAAACCCTAAGGATGGTATGCTTCGTGCACAAAAATTCCCACATTGGAGTGAGACCGCGATTTGTGCGCCATTGCCGGGAATCGCGGCACCGTGAAAGTGCGGTGTCGCCCGGTATGCACAACGCCGGATAACCATAATGTGCAACCTGGCCGCCCCGCGACGCGATGTGTCGTGACGGCGCCGCCAATCGCAGCCCCGGCCTGGCTGCGTGGAGAGATCGACTATGTTCTTCGATGAGCTTAACGATGAAGAGTGGTTTCGCCTTTCAGCGCTGATCGCCGATGAACCCATCAGGCTGAACCGTCGTGGGCGTCCACGTGCCGAACCGCGCGTCGTCGCGAACGCGGTGCTCTGGATTCTGACGACCGGGGAAGCGTGGTCCAAGCTGCCCGGTCGCTATCCGTCCGGGCCGACGTGCCGTCGTCGCTACGAGGAGTGGCTCGCGAACGGCACGCTGCTGAAGATGATCGACGTGCTGACCCAGTTCAGCGGGCGCACGTTCGCGTATATTCCGCCGCCGCCGGAGGCCGTCGTGCCGGCTCGCCGCGCGGAGCCCGCGCCCGACAACGACCGTCTGCGCGGCGTATTCTGGCAGAACCCCGAGTCGTGGCAATTGCCGGTTGCGCAGGCAAACGTTTGGCGGGACGAGGGTGCGTCGCTGAGCGCGATGGCGGAGGACCAGGTGACCGGCCGCGCCGACGTGTCGTTTACCGTGCCCGGCGCGCCGGGCACGGAGTTGCGCCATGCGCGCGCGTCGGCGGCGAGCTTCGCCGCGGCCGAGCCGCAGGTCGACGAGTATCGCGGCTATACGATCAGCGGCATCGCGCAGCCCGTGCAGAACCTGATGTATCGCGCGTGGGCCGAGATCTCGCAGGACGACCGTCGGGTCGAACGCTCGGGCCTGATCGGCCCGCGCTTCACCGACGCCGAGGAAGCCGAGCAGTACGCGCTCGACTGGGCGCGCCAGTGGATCGATCGCCACGGTGCGAGCGACGCCCCGGCGCGCGAGCCGCAGGGCGAAGTGCTGGCCGGCTTGTCGGCGCTGGCGCGCGCGGAATCGGACATCAAGCGCTTCATCGCCGAGCGTCGCGCGGGCGCGTTGTCGGAAAGCCGCAACGATCCCGTGCAGGCGGAGCGTCGCGAATACGCGTATCGCGTGGGCTGATCGCCGTTGCCGTGTCACGCGCGGGCCGTCGTGTGCCACGACGCCCGCGCGGAAGTCCCGTGTCTCCATGTCTGCCTAGGGCACGTTCGCAAGCCCGTTGTTAGCGTGAACAGACCCTTGCCGGGGCGCCGCCGTCGAAGCGGCGCCCTTTGTTGCATGCGCGTTACTGCCGGCCGTAGGTATCGTCGAAGCGGACGATGTCGTCCTCGCCGAGATACGCGCCCGATTGCACTTCGATCAGTTCGAGCGGCATCTTGCCCGGGTTTTCCAGGCGGTGCGAGACGCCGAGCGGAATGTACGTCGATTCGTTTTCGGACAGCAGGAACGTTTCGTCGCCGCGCGTGATGCGCGCGGTGCCGCGCACGACGATCCACTGTTCGGCGCGATGGTGGTGCATCTGCAGCGACAGTTGCGCGCCCGGCTTCACGACGATGCGTTTCACCTGGAAGCGCTCGCCCGTGTCGACCGAGTCGTAGTGACCCCACGGACGATGCACCTTGCGGTGATCGGTCGCTTCGGTGCCCTGTCGCGCCTTGATGTGCCCGACGATCTTCTTCACGTCCTGCACGCGCGATTTATCCGCGACGAGCACGGCGTCGGGCGTCTCGACGACGACCAGGTTCTGCGTGCCGACGCAGGCGACGAGCCGGCTTTCCGAATGCGCGAACGTCGAGTCCGCGCCTTCGAACAGCACGTGGCCGCGGCCGACGTTGCCGGCGTCGTCCTTCGGCGAGATCTGCCAGATCGCGTCCCACGAGCCGACGTCCGACCAGCCGGCGTCGAGCGGCACGACCACGCTTTCGCACAGCTGCGGCAGGTTCGCGAGAGGCTCCATCACCGCATAGTCGATCG
>Ga0182007_10001704_pt1 | contig 11606 bp, 10 predicted proteins | sample Sormic07211113_1_FD_123023 | JGI IMG/M metagenome (GOLD analysis project Ga0182007, IMG submission 123023) | Rhizosphere microbial communities from Sorghum bicolor, Mead, Nebraska, USA - 072115-113_1 MetaG | ecosystem: Host-associated > Plants > Roots > Rhizosphere | place: USA: Nebraska... | reverse complement strand
CCTTGAAGCCGATCATGCTTGTGCCCCACTGGTTGCCGGAAGCCGCCAGCTTGCTGCCGGTCTGCCCGGTCAGGTTGCCGTTGGCGTCTTTCAGGGCGACGCTGCTTTGGTAATCGACGCCGGCATTGACCTGACCGTAGATGGTGACGCTGGTCTGTGCCTGCGCCTGGCCGCAGGCAGCGCCGATCAGCAGGGTGGCTGTTGCCACCTGCCTGCACTGCAATGTGATTTGCCCCATAATTTATTTCCCCTTTATTAAAAATTTTTCGAACCTATTTCGGAAATTTTGAAATGGATTCGAGTCTTCTCCAAACACTCAATTCTGCCTTTGCGACGGCAGCAACAGTCCTGCAGCACTACTCGATAAAAAGGCCAAACCACTTCCGATGCCCTGCGCCAGTGGTTGCTATTGCAACGAAGCAAAGTCCCCAACGGATTGCCCAATCAGCTTTCAACGGGATGAGTTTTACAGACCTTCCCTAGGACAATTTCAGCAGTTTGTTCTTTGGCTTAAGCGATCACCAGTTGCAGCGTCAAAGAGATGTATTCGCCTGCGTCGTGGAGTAATCGTCAAGCTCTTTCCTCGCGCAAAATCATGGCGCTCAGGAAATACAGCAATTAATTTTTTGTTATCTGCAATCTCCAAAGTCACATGCGTCTCTGGGCCAGTTGGCTCGACTAGTGTCACAACTCCTGTGATGGAAGAAGGCGTATCTGGGGTATTGAGCAAATCAAAATGTTCCGGGCGAATACCGGCGACAACAGCTGCTCCATGCCCCCCATCGACAGATTCCTCTAGTTGGATGCGTGCGGCTCCACTTGAGAACCAAGTTCCGTCTGCATCACACTGTAAAGTACCTTCAATAAAGTTCATCACCGGTGAGCCGATGAAACCAGCCACAAAGAGATTGTTAGGGTGGTCATACAAATCCAGAGGCGCTGCGGCTTGTTCAACCTTTCCGTCCTGCATGACGACGACTAAATCTGCCATGGTCATCGCCTCCATCTGGTCGTGTGTCACATATATGGTGGTTGTCCCCAAGCGCTGTTGCAGCGTCTTAATTTCACTTCGCATTTGCACGCGCAGCTTTGCATCGAGATTGGACAGCGGTTCATCAAACAAAAAAACCTGGGGATTTCTGACGATAGCGCGGCCCATAGCAACTCGTTGCCGTTGACCGCCGGACAACTGACGCGGCAGCCTATCTAACATTGCCTCTAACCCTAGGATACCAGCGGCTTTTTCAACTTCAGCTTTTATGCTTCTCTTATCTACGCCACGCAACTCCAAACTAAAGCTCATGTTTTCCCTCACCGAGAGGTGCGGATACAGCGCATAGTTCTGAAACACCATTGCGACATCGCGATGCTTAGAAGGAACGTCATTGACAATCTTTCCACCCACCAGAATTTCTCCAGAAACCACCTCCTCTAGACCGGCAATCATTCTGAGCAAAGTGGATTTCCCGCATCCCGAGGGCCCAACCAAGGCGACGAAAGTGCCATGCGGTACTTCGATATCAATACCCCGAAGTATTGATACCTCGCCATAGCTTTTCTTCAAATTTCGAATAGATACGTTGGCCATCTTTATGCGCCCTTTCCTGATTTACACGCATTTACATAGGCGCTCATCGACTGATGCAATTTGAGAGTAACCAGAATATCAAATGACACACGCTCATTTCGGGGTAATTTTTTATAGATATCAGGTAAAAATTGACTCACCAATGTTTCTGGAATCTCGGCATCAGCCAGTTCCGAGCGCAAAGCCGCCACTGCCTCAATAGCATCTGGTTCATTCCAGTAGTAGCGGATGCGGTCGCTATAGCTGAAATGACGTTTGATTGCTGCGGAGGCAGGATCTCTGTAATAGCTGATCCAGTGCGCTGTCTTCTCCAGCATGATCTGCTCTAAGGCACGCGGCAATTCCTTGCGGTTCGATTCCGGAAACAACACTCGAGCGATCGCATCTATCGAATACAGCACTTCCCGCAGCGCAAAGGTTAGACCTGGCCCCACCTTCAATATTCGAAAATCATCTTGGACCAAGGCAGCCAATGCAGCGTCAGGTTGATAGTCTGTCGAATGGGCTTCAAACACAATGCCTTCAGTGCTTTCCCTTAGCCATTGGCTCAAAGGCTTTGCGTTTTCCGGTGCATAGAGTGACACCGAATCGTCAGAGAACTCAACACCAGGTTGCACCACAAGTCCAACAACACGAGCCCAAGCCGACTCCAATCCAGCCAGCTTCCAGGCCAGTTTGTGGGATGTCAATGCCGCGGCAGCGGCGGCGGCACTCGTTGCATGTACTTCATGCACATCACCAACCACACCGCCTGGCTTAGGTACTTCCGTACCGATGACATAAATTGGTAGCTGTCCAGGCTTGGCTGCAGTTTCAGCCGCAGCACAGAGGCGTGCAGCGCGGGCAGCGATTACATCATCCGAAAGAACTTCTGGGTCATCTGCGCAAGGCATACTCGCATCGAGATGAATCTTGTGAAAGCCTGCTGCAACGTAGCTTGTCACCATAACTTCAGCATGATTCATTGCTTCGTCTGCCGGCAAATTCCGCCAAGGATTGGGACCAAGATGATCTCCCCCCAAAACGAAGCGTGCAGCTGGTATATCGCTGGCAATATCCCGAACAAAACTATGAAAGTCAGAAGCCTGCATTCCAGTATATCCACCAAACTGATTGACTTGGTTGCAAGTTGCTTCTATCAACGCAATATCGCCACTAGATGCGGCAACTTCTAGTGCGGCTTTAATCACTAGATGATGGGATGAGCAGACAGAGTACACCGGGTTCAACCGATTTTTAGCGTCCCGAGACAGTAGCGCTTCCATCATGCGACCTTAACGACCTTGGTGAGATGTCGCGGCGCCCGAGTATCTAGACCTTTGGCCCCTGCGATTCGCTCACCCAGTAGTTGTAGTACCGGCAAAACCATTAGGCTACGAACGACTCCACTTTCTTCAACGGCCAATGAGACTGTTCCACTACCTCCGAAGCCAACCACCAGAGCACCTTTCTTCTCCAACTCCGCGACCAGCACCTGCTCGTCTTGCAACGATTCATGTTGATAGAGCATCACAACCAGAGTACCCGAATCCACCAAACTGATTGGTCCATGTCTATACTCCAAAGGGTGATAGGCCTGTGTAAAGGTCAAACTCATTTCCTGAAGCTTGAGGGCCCCCTCTTGCGCTATGCCGTACAGTTCGCCGCCACCTAGATATACATAGTGGCTACGACCAGACAATGCCGGGCTAATGTTGGCGTCCGCTTGAAGCAGTAGAGCTTGGGATAGTGCGACATGTTCATCCGTCACAGAAAACCCAGCGAATCTCAAACCCATGAGCAACATGAGACTTGCAGATGCTGTCATCACGATGCCTTCTTCGGGATGAGTCTTGGCCATTAGAACCATGTCCGCATGCTGAGTCAGACTACTCCCTGGTGCGCATGTCAACGCAGTCACGTGCAAGCCTTGTGCGCGGCTTACTTTGGCAGCCTTCACTGTTTCGGTAGATTCACCGCTGCGTGAAAGTGCAACGACATGCACAGGCGTATTTTTCGGGATGTACGCTTGTGGCCTTTTTACCCATTCATCTCCAGGGACGGCCAGTGCAGCAATGCTCTTTTGATTTAGGAGCGCAGCAATCGTTTGGGCTAAATAGTAAGATGTCCCACAGCCTACAAGCACATACGTTGCCTCAGGATTCGCCCGAACCTCATTGGGTAGTACTTTGCGCCAAAAATCAAATTGCTCAAAAATGCTGCGTTCAGTTGAATTCATAAAAACTCCAAAAATGTAAAACTATTTGACGGATCCGGCCATAAGGCCACTAACCAAATAGCGATTCAAGAAAATAACGACGAGTAGAGGGGGAATGATTGCCAACATCCCTGCTGCATTCATGAGGCCGTAGTCAACATAGTTACGCCCCACAAACTCTGTAATCAGTACCGTCAAAGGTTTGGTTCTCGCCGTTGGCGAAAAAGTTAGAGGAATCATGAATTGACCCCACGCATTAAGAAAAGTCAAAATTGCGGTGGCAATTAGTCCGGGCGCGGCTAACGGTAGAACAATCCTTATCAAGGTGTACATTCGGCCTGCTCCATCCATCCAGGCGGCTTCTTCTAGAGACAGTGGCATCGATTCATAGACGCTGCGCATCAGCCACAAGGCAAGTGGCAAAAATGATGAGACATAGATCAACGTCACACCGGTATAGGTATCAATCAGATCCAACTCTGCCAGGAATCTATAGAGTGGGATCATTACCGTATAAGCGGGAATGGCCATTGTTGCGACAACAAATCCGAAAACAATGTTTCGTCCGGGAAATCGCAACCGAACAAATGCATAGCTTCCAAATGCAGCCAGGATGACCGTCACTATCGTGGCCGCCAGGGATGTAATTAGACTGTTTCCGAGCGCCTGCCTGAACAAGGGCCAAACAGAATCAGCTACGTTCCCCTGGGCTTGGCTAGTTCTGCCTAAGAGTTTTTCATAGTGCTCGAGCGTAATTTTTGTGGGCACCCAATGAAATTCGACTCCGGACATATCCGTAGCTGGCGTCAAACTTGAAATCAATCCCCAATACAGAGGGAGCAGAGACCAGGCTAGGACCAGAATGACACCGATGGAAATAGTCAAGCGTATTGTTAAATTCTTAGGCATCAATCAAACCTTGTTTCACGATAGACTTTCAAGACATAAAATAGGGATACAGCAAGTGACACAAGCATCACGACCACAGACAACGCCATTCCATAGGAAAAATGCATGTCTTGAAATGCATTCATATACACCTGAATCAGTACGGTTCTTGTATCTTGACTTGCACCGGACAGAACCCAGGCCTCATCAAATAAGTTGAACGCAAAGAGGGTGGACTGCGTGAGCGCTATTGCCAGAGTCCCCGATATCAATGGCAGAGTTATTTTTTTAAATTTCCGCCAGGAGCTTGCGCCGTCTAATGCTGCTGCTTCATACAACTCTTTCGGGATGCTTTGAAGTGCGGCCAAGACTATTACGGCGGTGAGTGGCATCATCCGCCACACGTGGACAAGTGAAATCAATACCAATGCTATCGATCTGTCATTCATCCAGATATGGCGTTCGTCGATGAATCCAGAAGCCAGCAAAAAATTGTTCAACACACCAAAATTGGGGTTGTAGATCCAGAGCCATATCAATGCGTTCACAATGGGTGGCAACGCCCAAGGCAGGATGACAATGCCAAGCAGCCACTTGCGACCTCTTTGTACGTGGTGAAGCAATAGTGCAACGAGCACACCAAAGATTGTCTCAAGCACTACTGTCAAAAGTACATATGCTGACGTGTTTACTGCCGCCATGCGCACACTCGGGTCTTCCCAAAGTTCCCGGTAATGTTGCAGCCCAATAAATGGAGTTCCGCTGCGCATGGGGTCGACACGATGCAGGCTATCCCATATCGTGACGCCTACAGGGAAGAAGACCAAAAGGACCATCACCAAGACAATTGGCATTGCCAACATCAGTCCCAGCATAGTTTCCTGTTGTTTGGTTTTCCCTTGCCCATATTGCACTAATTTATTCATCACGATTCTCAATAGTCTGATGTTGGCCTAAACGACTGATGGCCTACTTCTTCATTGCTTTTTCAGTACGTTCAGCAATCTGCTTTGCCGCTGCTTCGACTGTCAATTGACCCTTTGCCATCTGATTAATTGCCGTAGAGGCTTCTCGGCTTAGCTCCGGATACCACTCCGGCGCGCCGCCAGCAAACAGAGGAGTTACGCCCTTGATTTGTTGGAACAACACTTCACCGCCAATCAATTTCTTTTGCATGATCAAGGCGGTAATTGCGGCGTTACGCGTTGGCAGATCACTAAGGACCTCGTACGCTTCGACTTGGTTTTCGACTTGCAGCCACCATTTGATGAACTCAGCTGCGGCTTCCTTGTTTTTAGATTTTTGTGGAATTCCGAGACCTTCGACCAGACCGAAGGAGCGAGTTTTCCCATTGACGCTTGGCATAAGTACAGCCGTAGCGACACCGGCGATCTTGGATTTAGTTTTGTCGTTGTAGGTGCTCAAGTTGCCTGGCCACCCAGCTAAGTCAATAGAGTATTGGCCTGCCTTAAAGGCATCCTGCACCTGCACATCGGTCATCCCCGTGGCAGCTGGGTCGATCAACCCTTCAGCAGCCGCTTGCTGAATAAATTGCAGCGCCTTGAAGCCAGGTGAGCCTGCCGCGACAAATTGGGGGGCGAATTTTTCGTCGAATAATTCCCCTCCATATGCTTTAGTTAGCAGATACCAAGCGGTTGCTGTTCCTTCAGTGGCGGACAAGGGCAATGCAATTGGGTATTTGCTGGTACCGCTAGCCTTTATTTTTCTCGCATCGCTCAACAATTGATCCAAGGTCTTTGGATTGCTGGGAACACCAGCTTTTGTGAGGTGTGCACTATTAACAATCATCAGCCGGAAGTCGTTGTTGTATGGTGCCGCCAACGTCTACCCTTTGTATTGAAAGATCTGCGCTGATGGGATGTCCGACAGAATTGTTGGACCGATAATCTTATCCAAAGGCGTGAACCACCCAGCTGCTCCAAACTGCCCCACCCACGACCAATCGAACTCGACCACATCTGCGGGTGAGACACCGGCCACCATGGAGGTAACTACTTTTGCTCGTATTTCGTCCCAACCCAAAGTTTGCATGTTGATCTTGATTCCTGTATCTGACTGAAATCGATCGACCATATTCTTCGGAAGCGTTCCCCAGGGTGGAACTAAAACAGTAATAGTTTGACCTGCATAGGCTTTTGTACTTTGTGCGGTGGTCTGTAATGGAACTGCGAGACTGAAGGCGAACAATGCAGCCATGGTCGTTCTGATAAATGTCTTTATAGATAGCATTTGATTTCCAGTCCAAAGTTAAGATACTCACAGCGTTGCTTTGAACGCTAGCTGTGTACACCATGCTCCTTCAGCGAGATTCTCAGCTGTCGGATCCATGTTTCATCCGGCCCCCATCCTGCAGCTGTTGCTGCACGCCAAGCGCCTCCTCCGACTGGAGGAAGATGTACTTCGCTGGGAGTTCCCAATAATCCCCTTAGACGCAGCTGCATGTACTGGCTCTTTCCGACCCCACCAGCCATTGCCCATGGCACGTCATCACCGTATATTTTTTTTGCTGAGTTGACGTGCTCCGCCAAAAGAAGGCACGCACGATCCAATAGGTCTCCGGCGATGCCATCACCTACCGTTGCCTGATCTGCCACTACTTTGCTTAGGCTTGCTATTGCAGAACGCCGATGCTGGCTGCCGTGTACCCAAGCAAACAATTGATCGTTGGAGTTACTTCCTTGAATCGACAGGTATTGCGAAATTGCTTCGCTCAGCGCAGGGGCATATAAACGTCCGTCAAAATGCCTAGAAACGATACTTAGTGCTTCACGACCAATCCAATAGCCGCTACCTTCGTCGCTGAATATTTCTCCCCAGCCGCCAACTCTTTGGTGTTGCACACCGTCGCTAGCCCAGACCATTGCCCCCGTTCCAACCAGCAGCAGCACGCCTGCCCTATCCAAAAAGGCCCCATCAAACGCTAGTCGCACATCGTTTTCAACGATTGAATCGCTTGGAATTTGACTTTTGAAGTACTCTTCCTGGATTGCTGTAATTTCAGGCATTTCGCCATATCCCGGGGCGCCAAAACAGCCAAACTTCACATCAGAGAATGGCTTGTCAAGTGCATGCAAGATATGACTTGCTTCCGCTTTCCAATTCAAACGATCTAGCGGGTTTACGCCTCCGCCCTTTACGTAACTAACTACAAGACCAGCGCGATCGACAAGAATTGCAATGGTTTTGCTTCCCCCGCCATCGACGCTCAACACGTACTCGTGCATTCCTAGTCCCCTGCCTTGGCCGTTACGGGGGCGGCCAGTGTCAGTGGCACGCCCATCTTTTCGAGTTTCTTTCGCCATGACTCCGGCAAGTCGGAATCACTGATGACCCGGTTGATATCGTTCAAGCTACACACTACATAGGGCGCCTTGTTACCGAATTTTTTCGAGTCAGTAAGAAATATTTTCTTACTGGTTCGCAGGAGCGTTTTCGCATTGAATGCCGCTTCTTGTAGATCGATGCTGTGGACCTTTCCATCTTCGGCAATGGCGCTGCACCCAATGAATACCTGGTCAAACCAAACCATCTCAAGCATCCGCTCTGCAAGGGGCCCGACCATTGATAGGTTTTCTATCCTTAAAGCGCCCCCTGTCAAATGGACAGAGACTCCGGGAATGGATTTCAATTCTTGAACCAGCGCCAAACCGTTGGTAAACACTGTAAGTGGAATGGGCATTGAGCGTAGCTTGCGCGCCAGCTGCTGTACCGTTGTCCCAGCGTCAAAGAACACTGTTGTGTTAGGTCTTAATAGTGAATAGGCCGCTTCGGCAATGGCACGTTTTTCGTCAATACGTTGGCTTGCACGAAGTTCAAACGCGATTTCAGTATTGGATTGCTGGGCGATGCGGGCCCAGCCATGTTCACGCTCAATAACTCCCTCGTCCTCCAATCGCAAAAGATCCCTGCGAATGGTCGGCAAAGATACCCCCGTGTGGGTAGCCAGATCTTGGATAGAGCTTTGCCCATTTGTATACAAATACTGGCGAATTTCGGTGAGGCGATCAAGTTGCATGGTTCGTCGCAATAAATAAGAGTGGTGTGTAATTACCGACATAGTAGCACAAAAAAATCACAATAGATCATTAATTTGATCGTATAAGTTTTTTAAATCAATTTATTTAAGCGAATTTGTTTCTTCAGCCATAACTAAGACAAGACTAGGCGAAGAGGATTGGTACTTTCGGGCGCCTTGAAAAACTTCATTTTTTGAAAATCCGCACTATATAAATCAATGACTTGCGCTGTCGGCTGCAGCGAAAATTGAGGTTTTTCGAGGTGCCCTTTCGTCGTTTACGACCCAGCGATGTAGTAATGGTATGGACGCCCTCTCTCAGAGGGAGGTAGGTTTAAAGTTGAGATTTCTCAACCCTCCAAGGAGTCCACCATGGAAGCGCATACGATAGGGATTGATCTGGCGAAGAACCTCTTTCAAGTCCACGGCGTGGATCGGCATGGTCAGCTAGCGCTATGCAAAAAACTGCGTCGTTCCGAGATGGCAGCATTTTTTGCGAAGTTGCCCCCAGCGCTGATTGGCATGGAAGCTTACGGCGGGGCCCATCATTGGGCGCGTAAGCTGGCAGCTTTCGGCCATCAGGTTCGCTTGATGCCGGCTGAATTTGTAAAACCCTACGTCAAGAGCAACAAGAGCGATATGCGCGATGCGGAAGCCATCTGCGAAGCGGTCGCGCGACCGACGATGCGATTCGTTGCGGTGAAATCTATTGAACAACAAGCTATCCTTTCGTTGCATCGGGCACGGGAAGGTGCGGTGAAGGCCCGTACGGCGCAAGCCAACCAGATCCGCGGCCTGCTCACCGAATACGGCATGGTTTTGCCGCAAGGGATCGTTCATATTGAGAAGATGTTGCCATCAATGCTGGCTGACATGCACAATGCATTGCCCGGATTTCTGATTCAGCTGTTCCAAACTTTGCTGGATAATTTCCGCCATCTTGATCAACTTGCGCAAAGAGATTGAGAATGCGATTCGACGCTGGCATCTGGCAAACGAAGAAAGTCGGCGACTCGAGCAGAATCCTGGAATCGGGCCACTGACTGCTACGGCATTAGTCGCCACCATCGGTGAAGCAAAAACATTTCACAACGGGCGACAGTTCGCAGCCTGGCTTAGTCTTGTTCCGCGACAGCACTCCTCTGGTGGTAGGCAGCGATTACTCGGCATCAGCAAGCGCGACACCTATTTGCGCAAGCTGCTCATCCACGGCGGTCGAGCGGTCGTTCGCTATGCCGATAGGTATCCGAGTCAATTCAACGGCTGGCTTGCCAACTTACTTGCCAGACGACACAAGAACGTCGTCGCTGTGGCGCTGGCCAACAAAAATGCTCGGATAGCCTGGGCACTGCTGGCGAAAGGACGGGTGTTCTGTCCAGATCCGGTGCTGGTAGAAGCATAAAACGTTGTGCAGGTAACCCACCTTTGATTGCAGAGGTATCTCGACGTAATGGCGAAATTGGTAAGACCGCGGTTGATCAAGCCTGAGGGGTTCAAGGACAAACAAGTCCGTTGGAGTGATCGAGGCATCAACCGGTAAATTCCATTAGGGTCCAGGCTTTGCCAATGAGACCGAATATATGGATGCAATCTAACCTTTCGCCGCAAATCCGAGTTGCCACTTGCAAATTGAGGGCGTCTATATATGAACCCCTCGGGCAGGACCACCTGGGTGAGATGAACTGATCCACTGGCTGGCCCTTCATAGAAGGAGAAGGTCTGACCGGGTCAACTCGGCAAGCAAACAAACAATCAATGACGGATCGTTTATAAAAGGCCAGGAGATTCCGGCCCTTTCCTATTCGGACAATTTGCCAACATTCAATGATCCAAGTCGATATCGACGCGAGCCGGATCAATTTCGAGCAGTGACCGAAACATTGAGATAAAGATTTTTTCGGCAGTCGGATTCCCTTTGGCTTGCTCGCACAGCGAAAACAACTGTTGAACCAAAATCACTGACAGTTTTATTGCATGCCCATCAGCGTCGGGCGCGACAGTTGGAATCATATCGTGGACGATGTCATAAATATCGCAGATTGGTGGTGGTAAAATCAGACGAGCCAACTTTAACTCCTTGCAGTTAGAGTGCGGTTTGGTAGAGAATGCCGCTGGAGTCGCGCTCTCGACCGCTTCTGTTACTTTCCTTCAAAAACTCGGTTCTTTCCTTTCATCGCTACGGACACTAGGAGCGATCCCCTGCATATTCCAGCTGGCATTTGCAGCAAATGATGATGGAATCAGCACTCCCCCCCGTAAAAGCCCCTCCTCGGGACGATCCAGTCAGGCATTCGATCTGGTTTTTGCCCACTAAGCGTTCTTATCTATTGATAATAGATTGCGGCCAAATGCAATGCGCCCGTGGCGCTGGGCGGTGTCCAGTTCGAGCCAGCCTCCGGCAACACATGAGGTTGCTTCACTATCGGAACCTCCGCCGCAGGAAGCGATTGACAACGATGCGGCAAGTGCGGCGATATGATTAAAATGTGCCGTGATCATGCCATGGCAAGCTATTAAAGCAGGTTTAAAAAGAAAGCAATGCATTAGAGTGAGTTCAATATTATTCGACAGGAATAATCACCCCCAGCTCTATCAGCCGATAAAAATAGAATTGTATTTTTTCAATATCTTCACTTAGTAGACGAGCTAACTCGGCAGCGCTGACTCCCGCACCGAGTTGCCAAGCCGCGCGTTCCAGGAATTGTCGTAACACGTAGTTGCCCAACGTATAAACATCGTTGCACAAAATAAAACGCGCATCGACATGCGGTAGCATTTTTTTTATACCGCGATTTTGAAAAACGGAAAGCAATCTAGGCTCCCGAAGTGGGTTGTCTGCATAAGCCGGTACATTGCTTATGTTAGCCAATTTTTCTAGATTCAAATGAAAATCTCTG
>Ga0182007_10001703_pt1 | contig 11612 bp, 10 predicted proteins | sample Sormic07211113_1_FD_123023 | JGI IMG/M metagenome (GOLD analysis project Ga0182007, IMG submission 123023) | Rhizosphere microbial communities from Sorghum bicolor, Mead, Nebraska, USA - 072115-113_1 MetaG | ecosystem: Host-associated > Plants > Roots > Rhizosphere | place: USA: Nebraska... | reverse complement strand
CTAAACTAAAAAAATCTTTCTGGAATTTTCCGTGGTCACATTTGCAATTTCTTCCACCGGAAGGGCATAAATTTCAGCTACTTTTTTAGCGATATGCACCAGGTAACTGCTTTCGTTGGGTTTTCCACGAAAAGGTACCGGAGCCAGGTATGGAGAATCAGTTTCCAACACAATGTTTTCCAGGGGTATATGTTTCAAAACTTCATCCAGTCCTGCTTTTTTATAGGTAACCACCCCACCTATACCGAGGTGAAAACCGAGGTCAATGGCTAGCAGAGCCTGGTCAAGATTGCCGGTAAAACAATGCATAATACCCCTTAATTTTTCGTCCTTTTCGGCTTCCAGCACTTCAAAGATCTCATCAAATGCCTCGCGACAATGGATTACAATCGGCAAATCTAATTTCTTTGCCCAGCCGATCTGTTGTTTAAAAGCATCAACCTGTATGGCAAGCGTGCTTTTGTCCCAGTACAAATCAAGTCCTATCTCCCCGATGGCCACAATTTTCCTGCCTTCTATGCTGTTATAAATCCCTTCAAGCAGGGTTTGATAATCGTCCTTTACATCACAGGGATGCAGGCCTGCCATAGCGAAACAATTTTCGGGGTAACGCGCTAACAATTCGTCGATCATGGGTATAGAGGCCAGGTCTACGTTAGGCAGGAACAATCGTTTCACGTTATTGTCGAGGCAACGTTGCATCAGTGCAGCCTGTTTTTGTTCATCTCTTTCGTAATACAGGTGTGTATGGGTATCTGTTAAAAGCATGTACAAAGTTATTGAAAACTATTTAATGATAAGGTAAGGGAGATTTGGGGCTGGGATGTGGGATGGTAAAGCAGGAGCTGGATTTAGCGGGGTCCTGACAGGGACTTGAGCCGGGCCTGAGACCGAAAAAGCGGTACGAGGTCGGTAGCAGGTCCCTGTTAGGTACGGGTTAGGCCGATGGTAATGTTTAGCTTTCGGTCAGGTATCTGTAAGGTGTTTATATACGGTTATTTAGCAGACGAAATGATTTCAATAGTAATTGAGTAACCTGTAATCTTTTCCTTTAGACTTTGTTCCTTTGTTATAATTAAATATAACAACGTTAAAAATTCGCGATATTGCCACAATTTACCGCAATATCCGAAATCATTCATAAATGGCAAAAACCAGTCAAACCAAACAAAAATCAATTGAAGAATCCTTATGGGATTCAGCGAACAAGCTTCGTGGCACGGTAGAATCATCAGAATATAAGCATGTTGTGTTGGGCTTAATCTTTTTGAAGTTTGCCAGCGATAAGTTTGAAGAACGCAAAAGAGAATTGGTTGCAGCGGGACAAGAGAAATATCTGGAGATGAAAGAATTCTACAACATGAAGAACATCTTCTTTCTGCCCGAAGAATCGCGTTGGAACACCATCATCGAAAATTCCAAACAAAACGATATTGCCTTAAGGATAGACACCGCTTTACACACCGTTGAAAAGAATAACCCGGCGTTGAAAGGTGCATTGCCTGACAACTATTTTTCCCGACTGAATATGGATGTCAGCAAGCTTTCTGCTTTGCTGGATACTATTAATAATATAGACACTTTACACGATAAGCAACAGGATATTGTGGGTCGTGTATACGAATATTTTTTAAGCAAATTTGCCCTGGCAGAAGGTAAGGGTAAAGGAGAATTTTACACGCCAAAAAGTATTGTAAACCTGATTGCCGAAATGATTGAACCTTATAAAGGGGTTATCTATGACCCGGCTTGTGGTTCTGGTGGTATGTTTGTTCAGTCCATCAAGTTTATAGAAAACCACCACGGCGATAAAAAAGAGATTTCTATTTACGGACAAGAATATACCGCAACAACTTATAAGCTGGCCAAAATGAACTTGGCCATTAGAGGTATTGCTGCTAATCTGGGCGATGTCGCTGCTGATACTTTTGGGCGTGACCAACATCCTGATTTAAAAGCTGACTACATTATGGCTAATCCTCCCTTTAATCAAAAAGATTGGAGAGCGAGTAATGAATTGGTAGATGATCCACGTTGGTTGGGTTATGACGTACCTCCAACCAGTAATGCCAATTACGCCTGGATTTTAAATATAGTGAGCAAGCTTTCTGAAAATGGTGTGGCTGGTTTTATATTAGCGAATGGTGCTTTAAGTGGCGGCGGCGATGAATATAAAATACGCAGAAAACTGATTGAAAATGATTTGGTAGAGGCGATTGTGATTTTGCCACAAAATATGTTTTACACGACCAATATCAGCGTTACACTATGGATCTTAAACAAGAATAAGGGTGATCGCAACTTGACTGTCAATGATGGGGTTAAACAATACCGTAACCGTCAGCACGAGATCTTGTTCATGGATTTGCGTGAAAGAGGAATTCCCTTCGAGAAAAAATTCACTCAATTCTCTGCTGAAAACATTTCGGAGATTACAGAAGCCTATCATAACTGGCAAAGTGATTTAAGTGTGTATCAGGATGTACCTGAGTTTTGTTACGCTGCCTCAGCTGAGGAGGTTAAAGCAAAAGATTTTTCTTTAGTACCCAGTAAATACATTGAATTTGTAAATCGGGATGAAAATATTGATTTCGATGAAAAAATGAAAAGCTTGCAAGGTGAGTTTAAAACCTTACTGCAGACGGAAGAGCAGTCAAAAAAAGACTTGTTGGAGGTATTTAGAGAGTTAGGTTATGCAATTACAAACTGAACATAATTTTATTGCTGATGTTAAGCTGATATTACAGCAGGCAAGGCAAAAAGCATATACAGCCGTCAATTTTACGATGGTGGATGCTTATTGGTTTATCGAAAAACGCATTCTAGAAGAGGAACAACAAATTCGGGAGACACTGTGCCCCGAATTGAGTTGGAGTATCTGCCTTATTTACCAACAAGGGAAGAGTTGGTGGCCGAAATTTAAGGAGAAAAATGATTTTTTAAACAGCAGTTGGAAAGGGGGAGAATGATGCAATCGAATTATAAACCGATCGGTGATTACATCAAATTGGTGGACGAAAGAAATAAAGGACTGAATATAAATAACTTAATAGGCGTAAGCATCTCGAAACAGTTTATAAAATCTGTAGCCAACATTATTGGAACGGATATGGAAAATTATAAAATTATCCGAAAAAATCAATTTGCTTGCAGCATTATGCAAGTCAGGCGTGATAAGAAAATGCCAATAGCATTGTATAGAAACGAGCAGCCGTCTATAATATCACAAGCTTATCCGGTTTTTGAAATAACTAATCCAGCAGAACTTTTGCCCGAGTATCTAATGATGTGGTTTACTCGTTCGGAGTTTGACCGCGAAGCGTGTTTTCATGCTGTGGGTGGAGTGAGAGGAAGTTTGGAATGGGAAGATTTTTGCAATATGAAACTTCCAATCCCGTCTTTGGAAAAACAGCTTGAAATGATAAAGGAATATAATATCATTCAAAATCGTATCAAGTTAAACAATCAACTGATTGCCAAGCTAGAGGAAACCGCTCAAGCAATTTATAAACAATGGTTTGTAGATTTTGAGTTTCCTGATGAAAATGGTTTGCCGTATAAAAGCAGCGGTGGGAAAATGGAATGGTCAGACGAAATAGAGAAAGAAATCCCTAAAAATTGGTCTGGTGTAAAATTGAATGGTATTTCTGTTTACATATCAAGTAAGGTTTGTATATCAAAACTTAATAAGAACAATTACATATCAACTGAAAATATGCTTCAAAATAGAGGTGGAATAATAGAAATTACAAATCTTCCAATTGGGACTACTGTTAATAGGTTTTCAGTGAATGATATCTTAATTTCTAATATAAGACCCTATTTTAAAAAAATTTGGCAGGCCACTTATGATGGTGGTTGTTCAAATGACATTTTGTGCTTTAGAGCTTACGATTCAATCCAACCACAATTTTTATACTATACTTTGGAAACGGATGCCTTTTTTGACTATGTCATGGCTGGAAGTAATGGTGCAAAAATGCCTAGAGGAGATAAAGATTGGATAATGGACTATAAAATCGCATTACCAACTGATAGAGTTTTAAGATTATTTTCTTCTCACATATCTAAGTTGCAGTATTTCTTGAATGCTCGGCATAAAGAAAATAGCATACTCCAGTCTTTGTTTAATCCCTTATATTCAAAAATGACAAAAGTTAAAATTGAAAAAGAACTGGCATAATAAATATGTTTAATAGAGAATGCTAAATTATTAATTGACGATTTTAATAGAAATGGAAACACCAAATAGCGATATTTTAATTTACCAAAACCAAGATGGCAACATCAAAATAGATGTACGGCTGGATGATGATACTGTATGGCTTAGTCAAGATCAAATGGCTATGCTTTTTGGTAAGGCAAAATCTACCATTAATGAGCACATCAAGAATATATTTGAAGAGGGTGAATTAAACGAGCACCTTTGTTTAAAGAAATTCGGAATTTCCGAATTTCAGCAGAAAGCACCTAATTACTACAGCCTCGATGTAGTAATTTCAGTAGGATACCGAGTAAAATCACAAGTAGGCACCCAGTTTCGTATTTGGGCAACAGCGAGGCTAAAAGAATATATTATTAAAGGATTTGCTCTAAACGATGACCGTTTCAAAACAGGCAGTTCAATGAACTATTTTAACGAATTGCAAGAACGGATTCGTGAAATACGTTTATCAGAAAGGTTTTTTTATCAAAAGATTAAAGATATTTATACGACAAGCATTGATTACGATCCAAAAGACGAAAAGACCATCACTTTTTTTAAAATTATCCAAAACAAGTTACTTTGGGCAATTAGCGAACAAACAGCCTCAGAATTGGTATATCGCAGGGTAGATGCCTCCCTCCCATTATTAGGCATGCAATCTTTTGATAAGAAAGAAAATCAATCCATTAAAAAGGGAGACGTTAGTGTTGCTAAAAACTATTTAAAGGAAGATGAAATTAAATTGTTGGGCTTATTGGTAGAACAATATTTGGCATTCGCAGAGACCATGGCGCAACAACAAACGCCAATGTATATGAAAGATTGGATTAACCGCTTAGATAGTATTTTGCAACTCAACGGCAGAGAATTGTTAACTCATGCTGGCAAGGTAAGCCATGAAAGAGCGCTCGAAAAATCGAATGCAGAATATTCGAAATATCAGCAACATCAAAAACAACTGACAAAAGAAGCAAGCCTAAAAGAAATCGAGAACGACATTAAAGCTTTAAAGAAGCTATCATGAGCGATATTCATTGCTCATGATAACAATGAACCGAGCTTGCGAGTTCATGAAATAAAAATGAATTGTAACAACTTTTGAAAATAGGTTGAAATAGCTTCCTAATCGTCAAAAAAAATTGATATCCATAAAAAACCATTAGATAAATTAACTATGGAAACTATAATTAACGATAGAATTCATGTTCGCATTAACAAAGAACAGAAAAAGCTGATCAAGTATGCTTCGGAACTTAGTGGATTTAAAAGCCTAAGTGAATTTGTTGTTTTCCATATTCATGTGCAGGTTATTAAAATTATTGAAGAGCATAACACGATTTTAAATACCATTGAAGATAAAAAAACATTTTTGGAAGCCATTTTAAATCCTGCAGCACCTAATGCTGCCCTTAAGAAAGCTCGATTAAATTATTTGAAATTTAAAAAAGCAAATTTCCCTTGCTAAACGATTAGGTCACAAACTGCCACATCGCAATGAAGATTTATCGGCAGTATTATGGATTTGATCAACCTAAGATCCCCCTTACAACTTTTAAAGAAAACCATTAGAAAATGATTTTCTTTAAGCGATTGTTATTCCCAGTAACAACAGCTATATTAACGCCCTCATGAAGTTTTCAGAATCACAATTAGAACAAACATTTATCCACCTCCTTCAAGATGAACAAATGGTCCACCAGTTCGGCAAACGAATACATAGTTTTATTGTAAAACAAGGTAGATGAACTTTAAGTAGATTAGTAATGTCTGAAACCAACCGCATAGAATACAAACAAGAACTTACTGAATCGTTGGAAAAGGAGGTAATTGCTTTTTTAAACTCTGTAGCCGATGGTGTAATTAATATTGGTATTGACAAAGTTGTAGAGCAATTAGGCACAGGGATTCCCCGTATTTTAGAAAGCTATCCAAAAGAGTGTTTCAAATTCTCGGATAATTTTTTGAGAATGTCCTTTCCTGTAAGTATTGAAGTTACTGATGGGTTTCATGATGAGGGGACAATTAAAGGTGGTCCAATACGTGGTTCAATAGGTGGTCTAATAGGTAGTCCAATATCAGATTTAACCCAAAGACAAAATGAAGTGTTAAACTTTTTGAGAGAAAATAATAAACTAACCAGACGAGATTTAGCTAGGCTTTTGGGTGTCAATGTTTCGGCATCTCAAGCACACATAGAGATATTAAAAAATAAAGGATATATTACCCGTATTGGTGGTACTAGAGGCTATTGGCAAATTATAAAATAGAATGAAGTTTACAGAATCACAGTTAGAACAAGCATTTATCCACCTCCTGCAAGATGAACAAATGGTCCACCAGTTCGGCAACGAATTGCGCCAAAAAACATCAGCCCACTTAGCCGAACCACAAGTTTCCTATGGACACCTGGTAAGTGACCAGGTTTTAATTGAAGAAGACCTCAGGGCTTATTTGTGTTCACAATATGCCGCCGAAGAGATCACGGAAAATGAAATCGATTCTATTTTATTGGATCTGGAACGCCTGCCTGCTTCTGATTTATACGAGAGCAATAAAGCTTTCATGAAAATGCTTTCGGATGGTTCTTTACTGAAAAGGGAAGATCGCAGCAAAAAGGATATCTACATACAATTGATGGATTACTCAGCAGCCGATAACAATAATTATAAGATCGTCAGTCAAATGGCCATTAAAGGTTACGAAATCCGTATTCCAGATTTAATATTGTACATCAATGGAATGCCCTTAGTGGTGTTCGAGTTTAAGTCGGCCATTCAGGAAGATACCACCCTTCATAATGCGTATATACAGCTGACCACCCGATATAAAAGAGATATACCGGAATTATTTAAATACAATGCCTTTTGCGTCATTAGTGATGGCGCCAACAGTAAGGCAGGTTCATTTTTTGCACCCTATGAGTTCTTTTATGCCTGGCGTAAAATAGAGGGCATGCCAAATGAAGTAGATGGCATTAATGCGCTCTTTACCATGATACAGGGCATGTTTAACCGAAACAGGCTAAGGGATATCATCCAGAATTTCATTTACCTGCCTGATAGCACAAAAAAGAATGAGAAGATAGTTTGCCGTTACCCGCAGTATTATGCCACGGTAAAACTCTTTGAAAACATTAAAAAGCACCAGCGCCCACATGGTGATGGAAAAGGTGGAACTTATTTTGGCACTACGGGATGTGGTAAAAGCTATACCATGCTTTTTTTAAGCCGTATGCTCATGAAAAGCACCTATTTTGGCAGTCCGACTATTGTGTTAATTACCGACAGGACAGATTTAGACGACCAGTTATCCGCGCAGTTTACCAATGCCAAGGGCTTTGTTGGCGATGATACCATCATCAGCGTAGATAGCCGTGCAGACCTCAGGGAATTATTGCAAGGTAGAAACAGCGGTGGTGTGTTTTTAACCACCATTCACAAATTTACTGAAGATACCAGGCTTTTGACAGATAGAACAAATGTGATCTGTATCTCTGACGAAGCACACAGAAGTCAGACCAATTTAGACCAGAAAGTTACAGTAAATGAAAATGGGGTAACCAAAACTTACGGATTTGCCAAATACCTGCATGACTCCCTGCCTCATGCTACTTACGTGGGCTTTACCGGCACGCCAATAGATGCCACCATTGATGTTTTCGGAGAAATTGTAGATGCTTATACCATGACAGAATCTGTAAAGGATGAAATTACCGTACGGATTGTTTATGAAGGCCGGGCAGCCAAAGTTTTACTGAATAACCATAAACTGGATGAAATTGAGGGTTACTATGCAAAATGTGCGGAAGATGGCAGTAATGAAAACCAAATAGAGGAAAGTAAAAAGGCCATGTCACAAATGAATGCCATTATCGGTGATCCTAAACGATTGAAAGCGATCGCTAAGGACTTTGTGACGCATTATGAAAACAGGATTTCCGAAGCTGCAACTGTAAGGGGTAAAGCAATGTTTGTTTGCAGCAGTAGAACTATTGCTTTTGAATTATATAAAAATGTTATCGCCCTACGGCCCGAATGGGCAGAAATAAAAATTGCTGCTGATGGTGTAACCTTAACCGATAAAGAACGGAAAGAAATTAAACCGATGGAGCGCATTAAAATGGTCATGACCCGTGGTAAGGATGATGAGGATGATATGTATCAGTTATTGGGTACGAAAGATGACAGGAAGGAATTTGACCGCCAGTTTAAAAATGAGAAATCGAATTTTAAGATCGCCATAGTGGTAGATATGTGGTTAACGGGTTTTGATGTTCCATTTCTCGACACCATGTATATCGACAAGCCTGTGCAAAGGCATAACCTGATACAGACCATCTCCAGGGTAAACCGAAAGTTTGAGGGCAAAGAAAAGGGCCTTGTGGTAGATTACATTGGCATTAAAAGGCAACTTAATTTAGCCTTAGCGCAATATGGCAATGTTGATGGCCAAAACATAGAGGATATTGAGCAATCCATTGTTGTTGTCAAAGACCAGCTAGACCTGTTAAATAAGTTGTTCCATAAGTTCGACTCTTCTAATTACTTTAACGGAACGCCTGTTGAGCAACTTCAAACGCTTAATCTTTCTGCTGAGTTTATTCAGCTTACCCAGGCTTTGGAAAAGCGGTTCATGTATATTGTAAAGCGATTAAAATCGGCCTATGATATCTGTTCTGGAAGCGGCGTATTTGATGACAAGGAACGTGATCGTATTCATTACTTTTTAGCCATACGAGCCATCATTTTCAAATTGACCAAAGGTGTTGCCCCTGATGCTGCACAAATGAATAATAAAGTACGCCAAATGTTGCAGGATGCAATTGAAAGTGATGGTGTGAAAGAGATATTCAAATTGGGCGAAGCAAATGAAACTGAAGTAGATATCTTCTCTGATGATTATATGGCAAAGATTGATAAAATCAAATTGCCTAATACAAAAATTAAACTGCTTCAAAAGCTCTTGGCGAAAGCCATAGAAGACATCAAAAAAGTAAATAAAATGACAGGTATTGATTTCTCAAAACGCCTGCAATCCATCGTTGATAAGTATAACGAGCGTAAAGAGGATGATGTACTGCGCAGTGAAGTGCTGGAAGATTTTACCGACGAAATCATCGATCTTTATTATGCGCTGAAAAAAGAAAAGGATTCTTTTAAGGACTTGGGGATCGATTTTGAAGAGAAAGCCTTTTACGATATTTTAAAAGCATTGGCCATTAAATACGATTTTGCCTATCCGGAAGATAAATTAATCTATTTAGCTCAAAAGGTGAAAGAGGTAGTTGATGATAAAGCAAAATATACGGATTGGAGCAAAAGAGATGATATCAAGGCTGAATTAAAGGTTGATTTGATTATTCTTCTTGCAGAGAACGACTATCCGCCAATTGATCGTGATGAGATTTACAAGGATATTTTTGAACAGGCTGAGAATTTTAAAAAGTACAGTAAATTAGAATACAAAAAACTATAAACTTGAAGCCTCCATAATTATATAGAAACTACTTTTTGAACGACCAGTCCCTTTTCACGGCAAAACTCTTTAAAAGCTTCGCTTTGGCTTTCACATCTTTTTTTCCCAGATCTTTGAAGTCAATGACTGAATGACCATTAAATGGGTTGTTGTCTTCAAATGCACTAAGGGTTATGGATTCGCATTCCTCTACACTCACTGAAACAACCCCAGCAGACTGAAAGGATGCTGTAAAATGAGTATGAGATTCTTCAGCTGTAAATTTATCTCCATTATAGACAGAAAGTTTATTATCGTCTTTCGGAGTAGGCGTAAAAACCAGTGATGTGATATGGAGATTGGTGATCTTATCTTCTTCAAAAACTTGGGAAGATATCTTATTATCTTGTGTAAAGGACGGATGTACCTGACGATGTAATAAAGTTGACTTTTGCATTCGAGCGTATTAAAGTAAATAATTGTTAAGTTTTCGCCATTCTGATTCTTCTTTTAGATCAATTAAATCTTCAAATACCTCACTTGTATTACTATCAACCGACAGTAATTCAGCTGAGAATTGATTTAAATCGATTTCGAGTGAAATTTCTTTACTGTTTACCGACCATTCCAGTTGGATGTTACCTTCAATAGTAGGGAAAATTGCGGGCAAGGGTAAGTTTTCTGGATAATATTTATCATATAATCCCTCAAACATAACTAAGGCATCAATACTTGGAGCCTTGCCAATTGATTCATACCAACCATTTTTTAGTTTAGCAAGTTCATTTAACCTAACTGAAACATCAAGAGGATCAAGAATTTCAATGTTTGAAATAGAATCAATTTTGATTATTTTATCACTTTGATTATAAATACCCTCACCGGATACGGAAACATATACATTCGAATAAAATTCTGTGAATGTATTAATAACTATTTTGAAGTTATTAGGATCAAGTTTCGCTGCAAGTTTTTGATTATCTATTAGAAGAGTAAAAGTTTTATCCACTTTATCAATTGACGTAATCAATGCTGTTAGCTTGAACTCATCTTTATATGTTGAATCCTCACTTACAGTTAACATTATCTTATTCCTTACCCGCTTGTTTAATTTCGCACTGCCGTTCAGAGATTCCGGATTTAAAAAGATAGTTTCATCTTCCTTTAAATTACGTCCAATTTTGTTAAAATAGTTCAAATATTTGTCTGCCAAAATTCCTTTTATCTCCTCGTCATTTTCAGCGGCTCTGATAACTTCAATTACTTTATCCTTAGCTTTTTCAAAATAAGTATATTGATGAGAACCTTTTCCTAAAATCGATGACGCTAATAGATTGGTCACTAAGAAAAATTTTAAGATTGCGCTACCATCTTCAACCTTCTCAAGGTTTAAAGTAACCCCTTCTGTAAAGCCCTTAGGAACTCTCTTTTTCGTAGGATTGGCTTCTAGATAAATGTTTTTTGCTATTTCTGTGATTAAATCCTGCAAAGCAACAAAGTCCTGAAGAATTTCAACAGGCACGGAATGATCGTCAAACCTTTTCCCGGTAAGCCTAGGCGATAAGAAGTGCTTCAAGTCAGACATAGTTGTATAAAAAACTTTTACAAAGTAACATTTCCTTACTAAGGCAATACAAGTAAGAGAATAAATAAAGGTAACCAACAGTTTGGTTTATGCAAGCACAAAAATCGATTAGTGAGCTTTTTAACATTTAAATTCTAGAGCCGCTCTGGTTTAAAACTGCTTCTATACAATGTCCCCTCTTCCAATCCCACTTACTGATTACTTGTCCCTATTTTCCTCCTAAATTTTACCTAACCAAAGTATTCCACCGGATAAATAACAATATCAAACCGTTCTGCGATTTCTTTAGCCTTTTCAGGGCCAGTCCTACTCACCTCCCTAAACATATCTTCCAGTCCTGCCGGCATAACCGTACAAATTAATTTG
>Ga0182007_10001702_pt1 | contig 11613 bp, 8 predicted proteins | sample Sormic07211113_1_FD_123023 | JGI IMG/M metagenome (GOLD analysis project Ga0182007, IMG submission 123023) | Rhizosphere microbial communities from Sorghum bicolor, Mead, Nebraska, USA - 072115-113_1 MetaG | ecosystem: Host-associated > Plants > Roots > Rhizosphere | place: USA: Nebraska... | reverse complement strand
GTGATCACAACTGGCTTGTGAACGCGCTGACCGGTTGGCTGACCGGATTGCGGGTCACGCGGGATGATCACGTCGTGGGTGAAAGCCTGAACCATGACCTGGTCTTCGTGGCCTTCCTGGTAGGTGTTGCCAACGGAGTCGGCGGTGAACGCGCCGGCAGTGATCAGGCCTTGTTTCTCGCCGGTAACGGACATGTACGCGGGTGTTGCCATGGGATGCTCTCCTTGCTCAAAAGACAGGACCGGACGGCATGATTGCCTGCCCAGGTGTCGGCGGAGAGATCAAAAGTCGTGCCAGATAGAATATAACCATTACTTATCAATTGGTTAGGCAGCCTCAGCGGTGACTTTTTCGACTTTCATGGCGAGAAACAGAAGAAAAGTGCGCAAGAAGTTGCGCACCACTGCGCAACTTCTTGCGCACTTGGCTGTAAGCCACGTACGGCTTAGCTTGCAGCGATTTTCCAAGCTGATTTTAGTAAATGACTGCGCAACTTCTTGCGCAACTCCACAGCTGCTTTCACTCGAGGCTTACTCTGTTCGCGAAAGACAGAAATCATGACAAACAGTGGTCAATAGCTACCCTTGGGGACTGGCAGATTGCGGCCAACAGCATTCATTCAGACTGTCTTTACTCGGAGCGAACACCCCATAGAAAACTCCCAGAAACCCCAAGTTATGCCTGTTTTACCTGCTGCCCTAGCAAAGAAGGGGACGGTCGACTATCGCTTATCGCCTGAGCCAAAACTTTTGAGTGCAGTACAAACCCTCGTAAATGGGTCAATGCTGCCATTTCAGGATCTAGACCACGCAGCATAGTTGTCCGCTGGCTACCGTCAGGAAGATAAACGATTAGATCGTCTCCTTGAACGTAGTAGGTGCTGGTGTACATTGTTCCCTCATGCGCAAAACTGATTTCTTCTTCCACTTACGACTCCTGTATTAGTGGGCGGCTTAGCCGCGCGATCAACAAAATTCTATCTGCATGATCGTCTAACACATGCATTTTTCTATGACAGTTGGGGCAAAGCGCCGCCGTGTTTTCCACGGTATCGGCCCCGCCTTTTACAAGCCACTCGATGTGGTGCGTCTCCAGAAAAGGTGTTCCGTCTTTCTTGTTGAACGGTGCAGTCTCTTGGCACAAATCACACCGCCCCTTAGCCCTCCGCTTGGCATGCTCTGCCACCCATGGTGAGCGCTGATGCTGCGTAACTTTGGCGCTGCGCTTCCCAACATTGACACGCCCTTGTCGCCGAGCAAGTGCCTCAATCTCAGCGTCACTCAGTTTGCGAGCTTGTTTCTCTTTTACCTGGTTTAGCTGCTTCAGTGTGGTATCTGGAATTACCGGAGGAGCACCCGACTTGAGGCGTAGTGGGAAAACCCAAACCAAGCGCTCCTGATCTTCTACATCTGGCTGCCTCTCTTGATACGGTTTGTCCGCCAGCACCACCTCACCGATGTAGGTATAGGTCTTAACAGTAAAGACTTCGAACAGATGAACGGCTACCCCGTTGATGCCCGACTCATTCAGTGTCCTATTTTGGTTGAACTCAAGCGACTGGTCACCAACCTGGCCCATGCCGGTGTAGTGCAGCACGTCATCAACCCAGCGATCGTCATAGATTGACGCCACATGATTCGAAACGATGACAAGTGTGTTGGTCCGATTCGATCTGCGCATCCCACCCTGTGGGCTGCATAGAAACTGAAGAATCAGATCGTCGTTATTAAGATTAGAACCTGGAACTGGAGGGGTGAAATTAGCCATATTTCCGGATGATTTCCTCGGCAATTGGGATGTCAGCAGGAGCAAGCTCGTACTGCAATAGTTCTTGAGGCCACACCCACTCAAACAGGTCATGGACCTGTAAAGTGAACCGGATAGATTGCAGCTTGACCACTATGGCGATCAGCTCGATCGTGCCGCCGGGGTAGGCGTACGTAGTAGAGATGAGAATCTCGCCGGCGACAGACTCAACACCAAGCTCCTCACGTAACTCGCGAGTGATGCATTCCTGCGCAGTCTCTTCGTGTTCAAGCTTGCCGCCTGGAAACTCCCACATGCCCGCAAGCTTCTCACCCGGGGCTCTACGTGTGATGAGGATTTTTCCATTGAGATGAACAACCGCAGCAGCAACCGGTTTCTTCATGGTGCGATTCCCAAATCCGAGGCCCCGTAAAATGGCCATCATCTTATCTGATTTCCGCTGTCACTATTGATCCGACCTGATACGGCACCGAATTTCTAGGCGAATCTGCCTGTCTGCTTTTGGCCGATTCTGTTGAGAAAGTCGACCGGGCCTGGCTACCCGCGCATTGAGCGGTGAAAGCGTCTTTTTTGCACGCCGCCACGTCAAATCTGAGCCCTGAGAACCTTACTCCAAGTCTTATGTAACGACCGATATGAACCAAATCGCCTCTGTTACGTAGGCACTAATTGACTGCTTTTGGTCATTTTTTGCTTGTCACGACTGACGGAAGTCGACCTTTAGCTGACGCTCAGCATCAATTTCTTGTCCCCGATTTCTATCGCGATAGCGGCGTAGTTCAACGAATAGCATTTATCTACCACCATGCGCGCTGTGGTCTACGCTGGCTTGGTAGGGTGGCATATAAGCGCTATTCGCTAGACGATTGCAGAAGCGATGTCGGTGATCGACCAGCAACCCAATGGCGGGCCACCTCATAGGGCCCCAAGAGCAGAGAGCTGATGCCCAGAATCTTCGACAACATCCACGATGAGCTCCTTCCCGCCCTGCGCGCGACGCTGGACATCGCGGATCATACCGATTTCTGCGTAGGCTACTTTAATCTCCGCGGATGGAAGGCCATCGATGATCTTGTCGAGAAGTGGCCGGGGGGGGATGGCAACCAGTGTCGTCTTCTCGTTGGAATGCAACGTCTGCCACAGGAGGAACTGCGCACCGTGCTTAGCATCGCCGCGCAGGGCCAAGATCAGCTCGACAACCAGACGGCACTACGACTCAAGAAGAAGCTCGCAGAGGAGTTTCGGAACCAGCTGACCTTTGGTGTGCCTACAAACGCCGATGAAGTCGGGTTACGCCGCCTCGCTGGGCAACTGAAGGCTGGCAAGGTCGTCGTCAAGTTGTTTCTCCGGCATCCGCTTCACGCCAAGCTTTACCTGCTCTTCCGCACCGACCCGGTCAATCCGGTCGTCGGCTACCTCGGAAGCAGCAACCTAACGCTGTCAGGCCTCTCGCATCAAGGCGAGCTAAATGTCGACGTCCTTGATCACGATGCAGCTACGAAACTGGCGAAATGGTTCGAGGACCAGTGGAGCGATCGTTGGTGTGTCGACATCAGCGAAGAACTCATTCAGGTCATTGGCGAGAGCTGGGCGCGCGAAGAGGCGCTGGCGCCATACCACATTTACGTGAAAATGGCCTACCACCTCTCACGGGAGGCGCGCGCAGGGCTCTCTGAGTTCCGCATCCCTCCTGAGTTCGGCAACCGCTTGTTCGACTACCAGGTCGCCGCAGTCAAGATCGCCGCGCACCACGTGAACAAGCGCGGCGGCGTGTTGATCGGTGACGTCGTGGGTCTGGGGAAGACACTGATGGCGTCTGCCCTCGTCAAGATCTTTCAGGATGATTACTACACTGAGACGCTGATCCTCTGCCCCAAGAATCTCGTGAAGATGTGGGAGGACTACGTCGCCGAGTATCGGCTACTCGCCAAGGTCCTCTCGGTCACGCGCGCGTCGCGGGAGCTTCCGGAGCTTCGCCGCTATCGGGTGGTACTGATCGACGAGAGCCAGAATCTCCGTAATCACGAGGGTAAACGCTACCGGGCGATCCAGGAATACATCCAGGAGAACGAGAGCAAGTGTATCCTCCTTTCAGCGACGCCGTACAACAAGACATACCTCGACCTCTCGAGCCAGCTTCGGCTGTTCGTTCCTGAGGACAAGGACCTCGGCATTCGGCCCGAACACCTGCTCCGCGAACTCGGTGAGACCGAGTTCAACCGTCGCCATCAGTCACCGGTCCGATCCCTTGCCGCGTTCGAGAAGAGCGATCACGCAGACGACTGGCGCGAGTTGATGCGGCTATACATGGTGCGTCGCACGCGAAGCTTCATCCAGGACAACTACGCTGCCACCGACCCCACGAGCGGGCGCAAGTTTCTGACCTTCGAGGACGGCTCACGCTCGTACTTCCCGGAGCGCATTCCCAAGACAGTCACATTCCGGATCGACGAGAAGGATCCTTCCGATCAGTACGCGCAGTTGTACGCACCGGACGTGGTAGCAGCAATCAATGGGCTGAGTCTACCCCGCTATGGGCTCGCAAATTACGTGGCTGCCATGCCGCACAAGGCGCCTACACCCGCGGAGGCGAAGCAGTTGCAGGACCTATCTCGCGCTGGTAAACGGTTGATGGGCTTCTGCCGCACAAATCTATTTAAACGCCTTGAGAGCAGTGGCGAGGCGTTTCAGCGGTCCATCGAGCGACACATACTCCGCAACTACATCTTCTTGCACGCCATCGAGCACTCCTTGCCGGTGCCGCTGGGCACGCAAGATTTCGGCCTTCTCGACATCGGTAACTACGACGAGGACGTGGACGACGAGGCGGCCGCGGCCGAGCAATTCGAGGACGACAACGGCGATGGTCAACCCGCTCGGCAAAGTGTGACCCTCTGCAACGTGGGTGACTTCAAGAGGCGTGCAGCCGAGCTCTACGAGACGTATGCCAGCCACTTCCAAAGGCGCTTCAGGTGGCTGCGTGCGAATCTGTTCGTGAAAGCGCTTGCCACAGATCTCGCGGCGGATGCGGCCAGTTTGCTCGAAGTCCGAAAATGCTGTGGAGACTGGAACCCCCAAAATGACGCCAAGCTCGACGCGCTCTTCGATCTCCTCGAAAAGAGGCATCCGCGCGAGAAGATCATCGTGTTCACTCAGTTCGCGGACACAGTTCGTTATCTCGAAGCGCACCTCCGCGCGCGAGGCGTTATGCGCATGGCTGGCGTCACGGGCGGCGACGAGGATCCCACGAGCTACGCCTGGCGCTTCAGTCCGGAAAGCAACAAGAAGCGTGACCGCGTTCCGCCCGACCAGGAGTTGCGGGTCCTGCTCGCGACAGACGTCCTCAGCGAGGGGCAAAACCTGCAGGACGGCGCCATCATCGTCAACTTCGACCTCCCATGGGCCATCATCAGACTCGTTCAGCGGGCGGGTCGTGTGGACCGTATTGGACAGAAGTCGGAGAAGATACTCTGCTATTCATTTCTGCCGGCTGATGGTGTCGAGAACCTGATTCACCTCCGGGCGCGGGTTCGCCAGCGGCTGCACCAGAACGCCGAGGTCGTTGGAACGGATGAAGCATTCTTCGAGGACGAGAAGGCACTCCAGAAACTCTTTGACCTCTACCACGAGAAGGCTGGCATCCTCGATGGGGAAGCCGAGACCGAGGTAGACCTCGCCTCCTACGCCTACCAAATCTGGAAAAACGCCATCGACCGCGATCCAGACTTGCAGAGAGCTATCCCGGCACTTCCGCCGGTAGTCTTTTCTACTCGGCCCTATGAAGCCGCTGAGCGGAGGCCACATGGAGTGCTCGTCTATCTTCGGACTGCCGAGGGCAACGACGCACTGGCCTGGGTCGACAAGACCGGCAACAACGTAACGGAGTCGCAGTTTGAGATTCTGAAGGCCGCAGAGTGCGTCCCGGACACGACCGTGTTACAGCGGCAACCCAATCACCATGATCTAGTGAGGAAAGCCCTTGACTTTGTCGTGTCCGATGAAAAGTCAGTCGGGGGGCAGTTGGGCCGCCCATCCGGGGCCCGGTTCCGGACCTACGAGCGTCTAAAGCGCTACGCAGAACAGGTCAAGGACACATTGTTCCAGTCGTCTGAGCTCGTGAAGGCGATCGAGGAGATCTACCGCTTTCCCCTTCGCCAATCGGCCACGGATAGCCTGAATCGGCAGCTGCGTGCGGGGATCTTTGACGACAAACTGGCCGAACTGGTAATGGCGCTCCGCGACGACGATCGGCTCTGCTTGGTTCACGAGGAGGAGCAGTCCGCGGAGCCGCAGATCATTTGCTCGCTAGGGCTGGCCCCGGATGAGAACACAAGTGGCTGAGGAGCGACGATGACCCTGAACACTGCTCGCGCACGAGAACAACTCGCCAGGGGTGATTTGCGCGAACTCTTCATCGAAGAGCTCGGCTGGGATCGTCACACCGCGCCCCTGAAGGTCACAGTTGAGGGCTCGACGCTGATTCTACAAGCGTTGGCGCAGAAGCGCGGAATGGTCGCCTATCAGTGTCCGACTCCGCGAGGCCAGCATCTGCCCGACTACAGCCACCGCCGTAAGATCGAACACCAGGTCGCCAAGTCAGCACACGAGCACCTCATCGTTTTCACCGATGCCGCGAGCGAGACCCAGGTCTGGCAGTGGGTGAAACGGGAGCCCGGAAAGCCCGCTGCATGCCGGGAGCACACCTTTCACCGGTCCCAGCCCGGCGATGCGCTGCTGCAGAAGCTCGGCGTCATCGCGTTCACCCTGGAGGAAGAGGATAGGCTCTCCCTCCCTGACGTCACTCGACGCGCTCGGGCTGGGTTCGACGTCGAGCGAGTCACCAGGCGCTTTTATGATCATTTCCAGAACGAGCACGCGGAGTTCCTCAAGTTCATCACTGGTATCACGGAGAGCACCGACCGCGAGTGGTACGCTTCGATGATGTTGAACCGGCTGATGTTCGTCTATTTCATCCAAAGGAAGGGCTTCCTAGATGGCGACAAAGACTACCTCCGCAACCGGCTCACCCGCATGCGGGCCGAGCATGGCAAAAACAAGTTCTACTCTTTCTACCGTTACTTCCTCCTTCGCCTTTTCCATGAAGGCCTGGGCGGAAAAGTGCGGACGCGGGAACTCGAAACTCTCGTCGGCCGCATTCCATATCTCAACGGCGGCATGTTCGATGTCCATGAACTGGAGAAGTCCGATTGCTATGGTAAGACCGTTCAGATCCCAGATAAGGCCTTCGAGCGCATCTTCGACTATTTCGACCAGTACCAGTGGCATCTGGACGAGCGACCGCTTCGGGCCGATAACGAGATCAATCCCGATGTACTGGGCTACATCTTCGAGAAGTACATCAACCAAAAGCAAATGGGGGCGTACTACACGAAGGAGGACATCACCGAATACATCAGCAAGAACACGGTGTTGCCCTTCTTCTTCGACACCGCCCGCGCCGAGTGCAAGGTCGCGTTCGAGAACACCAAAGGTCCCACCGTCTGGGACCTGCTACGAGACGATCCCGACCGTTATATTTACAAATCCGTTCGGCACGGGGTGACGTGGACGTACCGACCTGATTATGCCGCACAGGGGGAACCGCTCGAGATGCCCCACGAACTGCCCGGGGACATCGCGCTCGGACTCAATCCGTCGACATTGCACCAGCCTGTCAGTGAGGGCCCGGTCAAGACCCTGGATTTACGCAAGAGCTGGAACAAGCAGGCCCCAGCGACGCACGCGCTTCCAACGGAGACCTGGCGAGAAGTCATCGCGCGACGCACGCGTTACGAGGAAGTCAAGACCAGGCTTGCCGGTGGCGGCGTGCGCGACATCAACGACCTCGTCACCCTCAACCTCGATATTCGCCAGTTCGCCCAGGACTCCATCGAAAACTGCGAAGGTCCAGACCTGCTCCGTGCCTTCTGGCATGCGATCGAGAAGGTCACGATTCTCGACCCAACGTGCGGCTCAGGCGCATTCTTGTTCGCCGCCCTCAATATCCTCGAACCGCTCTACGAGGCGTGCCTCGACCGCATGGAAGCCTTCGTCGAAGACCTGGCCCAGTCCGGTGAGGAGCATCGTCCGGAGAAGTTTTCCGACTTCCGGAAAGTTTTGGAGCGCGTCGCGGGCCATCCCAATCGCCGTTATTTCATCTTCAAGAGCATCATCCTTAATAACCTCTTCGGCGTGGACATCATGAAAGAGGCGGTCGAGATCTGTAAGCTCCGCCTGTTCCTCAAGCTCGCTGCCCAAGTGGAGCCTGATGAGAACCGCGACAACCTCGGGATGGAACCCCTGCCGGACATCGACTTCAATATCCGCGCCGGTAACACCCTAGTTGGATATGTGACGCTTGACGCAGTGAAGCAGGCGATCGCCAGCAAGCTCGACTTCGGCAATGCCGCCGAGGCGATCGCGGTCAAGGCCGCCGACCTGCAGCAGGCCTTTGACAGTTTCCGTTCACGACAGGTCGAGGGCGACGGCTCCATTCCCGCCGAGGACAAGCAGGAGTTACACCGGCACCTCAAGGCTCTGGAAGATGAGCTCAACCATCATCTCGCGAGCGAGTACGGTGTGGAGCCCTCGAAGAAGCAAACGTTCGCCAGGTGGCTGAAGTCACATCAGCCGTTCCACTGGTTTGTGGAGTTCTACGGAATCATGAGCGGTGGCGGGTTTGACGTGATAATTGGAAATCCGCCGTATCTGGAATATTCCAAAGTTGCCGAATATGCAGTCCGTGGGTACGCGACTGAGCGATGCTCGAATCTCTATGCGTACACGGTCGAAAGGTCGTTCGCTCTGAACGCCCCCCGTGGCAGCATGGGAATGATCATCCCAATCTCGATGGCATGTTCCGGTGCCATGGAATCGCTCCGTGGCCACCTCGCGCAGCGGGGCGGATCGCTCTGGCTCTCCCATTTCTCAAACCGCCCGGGTCAGCTGTTCAACGGAGCCCAAAACCGACTCACCATATTCGTTAGTTCAAGACGGTACGGAGAGCGCAAGGTCTTCTCCACTCGATACCATAGATGGGACGCCAGACACGGTGAACGAGACAACCTATTTCCCGTCTTGCGTTACCTCGAGACAGGCGAGGAGGCGTCCATGTTTCATGGACTTCTCCCGAAGGTTGGTACTCCGGAAGCAGCCGAGGTACTGAAGAAAATCAGGTGTGCCAAGACAGTTGCGTTCTTCACCGCAACGCGAGGTAGACACAAGCTCTTCTGGGTGCGTGTGCCCGGCTATTTCTGTCTCTTTCTAACCGCTCCGCCGATGGCAAGGCCGGAAGGGGGTGGTCCAGCGCGTGTTCGCGGTGAGGTAAACGAGTTGAGCTTTGACGACAGTGCCGAGCGCGATGTCGTGCACGCGACTCTGAACAGCGCAACGTATTATCAGTTCTATTGCACCTACACCGATACCCGGCACATCAACCCATCTGACGTACTCGAGTTCCCTTTAGACCTCGCGACGCTCTCCGCTGCGACGACTGCGGATTTTGTCGCAGCGTCTGCAAGGGTCGCAAATGGCTTCGCGCAACACACTAGCCAGAGGCGAAAGAGCGGTCTGTTGATTGATTCTATTGACGCCAAAGCATGCAAGTCAGTTCTTGACGATATTGACCAGGTGCTTGCCAAGCACTACGGGTTCACGGAAGGGGAGCTCGACTACGTCAGGAACTACGACATCAAGTTCCGAATGGGCGCTGACACCGAGGGTGAGGACGAATGACGTCCGATAGCTTTCGCCAAGCCCCCAGCTGGCGCCTGGCCGCAGTCCCTGACTTGGGAATGGTCGGGCCAGCGAGTCTCTTGGCCGCTGTATCAATGAATGGTTTCGATCAAATAGTTGGGCGATCTGCTGAAGAGAGTCGCCTTTCTGCCAGTGATCCCACATCAGTTTTTTCTGGCTTTCGGTGTAATAGATCCTAGGTCTCTGCTTCATCCCCAACACTCCTTCTGCTTACACAGAATTTAGTTGTGTTGCGCCGGTTGAATCCACAACCGTTAGCTATCTTTCGCGAAGGGTAACTTTGGGTAGATTGCTGCCACCGCAAACCGCCTCGCTCGACACTTGCGTAGCCTCGCCCAGCCGTTGACGCAACACCGCGGCCAAGTGTCGTTCTATGTGCCAGGCATCCGACACTATTGAGCAGTGATTCATTGAGCACGGGTGTGACCTGAAAGGCGCCCGTTTGCACCACGCTGATTTCCACCAATGCACCTTCGGCCTTGCGAAACTCCATCTCAGCCATTTGCGCTGAATAATGTTCGCGAAGCGTGCGGGCTTTCTGGAAGTCTGATTGATTGCCCAGGGCGGGATCCACGCGCGGAGGCGCAGCCGTGAAGTCGTGGGGTGACAACTCGCTGTACACGTCGCGCTGGAGCTGTTCTTGCTGGTGACGGGCGGCGACGTCAGCCTTGCATGGGTCGGAGGCGGTGCGAATGAGCGTTTCGGTGGTCAGGACGTCGACCAGTTTGCCGTTAGGCGAAAGCACCAGACGGCCGTTGTCCTTGAGCCGGGTGATGTAGCTTGGCGACCTGCCGATCCGCGCTGCAAAGGCGCTCTTGGACAGGTAGTTGGGTACGCGCATGAGCCCTCCTTTTCAGCGGTTCTTCAATGAATCCTTTCAAGATTTCAGTGGTTGAAATTTCAGTAAGCTGGCAGGCCTTGCACTAACAAGATCCCGCGGGTTTCCGACCCCGTGTCCTTTGAAAGTCCCCAGGGTCCCCGCCGGTTTTCTGCCTGGCCGGCTGGTCGACTCGGCATCCGAGTGCCATGCCCTGCCCCCATCCATTTGGAAAGACGGACATCCCTGCGCAATTTTCAGCTAGAGAGAATCCGCGAGTTCGATAACCCGTGTAGGGGGCGGCCCTCAGGGAGGACCCGTAAAAATCGGCCCCCGCCCGGCCTGCCCAGCTCATGCCTTCGGCTCAGCCTCGCTCAGGTCCAGCCGCTTGGCCACCCAGCGTTCGTACAAGCCAATCGCGACATCCGCGCCGGCCATCGCGGTCAGGCAACCCAAGGCGCCCGCTGTCCAGATCGACAAGCCCGCGCCGAACAGCAACATCATCGCTGACACGCCGCAGACGATGCAGGCGCCGGAGCGAAGTGCGAGCCGGCGCAGTAATGCCCAGCCTCGTGCCCCGTCCTTGTCAGCGCGCCACATCTCGCCGGACACGCCGCCGACCAAGGACAGGGCAATCACCAACCAGATCGGCATCTCTGCCAGTGCCTGTTGCTCGTTCGCCATTGCCCTGCCCCTTAAACAAAAAGACCCGGCGCATTGGCCGGGTCGGGTGGTGGGTTGCCTGCCGCGCTTTGCGGTCGCACCCATCGAAGATGGCCCCTTTTTACAGGTCGATTCTGGTGGCAGCAAGACCGTTTTAATGCCATCCGGTGAATGTGTGGGTGACGCCCGGTGAACGACTGGCGAATGTCGGTGAATATCTATCCCGGCTGCCTTTTGCTTTGGTGGCGTCCCATGCGTCCCACCTCTACAAAACAAGGTGGGACGTCTGAAAGCCCCGCAGAGTGGGGCTTTACCCCACCGTCCTACTTTTCTCTCTTCTTTCTCGTGTAAAGAGAGAAATTTAAAAAGCACGCGTGCGCGTAAACGCGCGTACCTGTCCCCGCTACGCACACACGGGCGGGAGGCCTGAAAAAGGTGGGACGGTGGGACAGCCCAACAACGACGCGGCCTGCGCCCGTCCCACCACCGCAAAAAGCGGTGGGACGGAGGCAGGCCGGTGGGACGGCGTAAGCCAGAGGGACGCCCACGATCAAGCCGCTTCCCCCAGGAGGAAGTGCTCGACCACGATGTGGGCGTCATGCAGGCGCTGG
>Ga0182007_10001701_pt1 | contig 11616 bp, 12 predicted proteins | sample Sormic07211113_1_FD_123023 | JGI IMG/M metagenome (GOLD analysis project Ga0182007, IMG submission 123023) | Rhizosphere microbial communities from Sorghum bicolor, Mead, Nebraska, USA - 072115-113_1 MetaG | ecosystem: Host-associated > Plants > Roots > Rhizosphere | place: USA: Nebraska... | reverse complement strand
GGCTGCTGATCGCATCCGACGCAGTCGGATCGCAGAATCGTTCAGGTTTACAAGCACGCGCCGTCCCGGTAAAAAGGCCCCGGTCCAGCCCGGAGCCCATCATGATCCTCATCGGACGTCTTGCTGTTGCGTGGACTACGGTGGCGCTGTTTTTCCTGTTCGGAGACGCGTGGCTTGCCGATCTCGCTTCGGGCCTGCGCGCCGCGCTGTTCTTTCTCTGGCTGTTCGTCATCATCCTGTGGTGCGCCTTTGGCGTCGTCGAACAGGCCGACCATCTCGCCGACATGCTCGGCGACCCGCTGGGCTCGCTGGTGCTCACGCTGTCGATCGTGATCATCGAGGTCGTGCTGATCGCCGCGGTGGCGATCGGCAGCGACGCCACGCCGACGCTGGGCCGCGACACGATGTTCGGCGTGCTGATGATCGCGCTGAACGGCGGCGTCGGACTGGCCCTGCTGATGGGCGGGCTGCACCATCGCGAACAGGCCTACAACCTGCAGGGTGCCGTCGCGTATCTCGCGGTGATCATCCCGCTGTCATCGGTGGCGCTCATCCTGCCCAATTTCACGCAAGCGGTTCCGGCCGGCAGCCTGACGGTCATCCAGGCGGCCTTCTTCTCTCTCTTCACGATCCTGCTGTATGCGATTTTCCTGCTGATCCAGACGCGCCGTCACCAGGACTTCTTTGTCGACGCGCAGAGCGGCACGTCCGCCGGGGCCGGCGCAGGCATGCATGCAAGGCGCGGTCCATCCGCTGCCGCGATGGTCCGCCACACGGGTCTGCTGCTTGTCACCTTGCTGCCGATCGTGCTGCTGTCCGGGCGCCTCGCCACGCTGATCGACCACGGCACCGCAGCGCTGGCGGCGCCTTCGGCCCTGGGCGGCGTGCTCATTGCCGTCATCGTCTTCGCGCCGGAGGGAATCAGCGCGCTGGCCGCGGCGCGGGCGAACCAACTGCAGCGCTCGATCAACCTGTGCCTCGGCGCCGCGGCCTCGACCATCGGGCTCACCGTACCGGCGATCCTCATCATCGGCCTCGTGACGGGCAAGACCGTGATCCTGGGCCTGGATCCGACCGGCATGACCTTGCTCGCCCTCACGCTGATCCTGAGCACGCTCACGTTCTCAGGGCCGCGCACGACGGTCCTCGAAGGCGCCGTGCATCTGGTCGTGTTCCTCGTCTACGTGGTCCTGATCTTCAGTCCCTGATGCGGGCATCGGGGCTCGATCAGGCGCGCAGCGGGTCGCTCTTGGCGTCTGACAGGCGGCTGTCCGCGGTTGATTCCCTTTGGATCAATTCGATCTTGTAGCCATCCGGATCCGTAACGAACGCGATCACGGTGCTGCCGCCCTTGACCGGCCCGGCCTCTCGCGTGACGTTGCCGCCGGCCGCCTTGATCTTCTCGCAGGCCGCGTAGGCGTCGGGCACGCCGAGCGCGATGTGGCCGTAGGCGGTGCCCATCTCGTAGCTTTCGGTGCCCCAGTTGTAGGTCAGCTCGATCTCGGCCTGGGCCGGGTTGCCTTCGTAGCCGACGAAAGCCAAGCTGTACTTGTATTCGGGGTTCTCGGAGGTGCGCAGCAGCTGCATGCCCAGCACCTGGGTGTAGAAATCGATCGAGCGCTGGAGGTTGCCGACGCGCAGCATGGTGTGGAGGAGTCGCATATCGTGGTCGTCTGGTTGTTGCTGCGACATTGTCGCGCCACTGTCCGCTTCTAGTCTTGCGAGGGGGTGTCCCAGGAACGCAGCCGCCCCTCGTCCATCACGCCGACGCAGTCGGCCATGGCGCGAGCCTCGGCCTCGTTGTGGGTCACCAGCACCGCGGTCTGGCCGGCGGCCTTGAGGATCTCGCGCACCTCGGCGGTCAGCCGTTCGCGGGTGGCGCCGTCGAGGTTCGAGAAAGGCTCGTCGAGCAGCAGCAGCGCCGGCTCGGGCGCCAGCGCACGGGCCAAGGCGATGCGCTGCTGCTGGCCGCCCGAGAGCTGGTGGGGATGGCGCTCGCCGGCATCCGGAAGGCCGACCAGCGCCAGCATCTTCGCGACGCGCCGATGCTGCTCGGCGTGGGGCAGGCGGCGCAGCCCGAAGGCCACGTTGCGCGCCGCGTCCAGGTGCGGAAACAGCGCGTACTCCTGGAACATCATGCCGACCCTGCGCCGCTCGGGCGGCAGGTGGACCTCGGGCGAGGACAAGGTGACGCCGCCCAGCCGGATGCGGCCGGCGCGCACCGGCTCGAAGCCGGCGATCGCACGCAGCACCGTGGACTTGCCGCAGCCCGAAGGGCCGAGCAGGCAGCCGATGTCGCCGGCGTCGAGCGCCAGCGAGAAGTCCTCGACCACCGTGTGCAGCCCGCCTGGGCCTTCGTAGCCGAGGCGCAGCCCCTCGAGGGACAGCGCGGCGCTCATTGGATGACCTCCGTGCTTCGCACTGCGGTGCGAGCCCCCTTCGGAACGGCCGGGCGGGGGCTCATGCGGTGGTCTCCGACAGGCCATGGCGCGCCAGCAGCACCACCGGCAGCAGCCCGGCCACCACGATCGCCAGCGCCGCGATCGCGCCTTCCTCGTAGGTGCCGCGCGCCGCCTCGGCGTAGAGCCGGGTGGCCAGCGTGTCGAAGTTGGCCGGGCGCAGCAGCAGGGTGGCCGGCAGCTCCTTCATCGCGTCGACGAACACCAGCAGCGCGCTGGCGGCGATCGCCGGCCGCAGCAGCGGAAGGTGGACCCGGCGCAAGGTGCCGCCGGTGTTTTCGCCGAGCAGGCGGGCGGCCTGCTCGAGTGCCGGCGGGATGCGCGCGAGACCGGCCTCGATGCCGCCCACCGGCATCGCCAGGAAGCGGATCGCGCAGGCCACCACCAGCACCACGCCAGCGCCCATCAGCGGCAGGCCCGGGTGGCCGATCAGCGTGGCCAGGGCGGCATCGGCGGCCAGCGCCGGGGTCAGCAGGCCGATCGCCAGCACCGTGCCCGGCACCGCATAGCCCAGCGTGGCGGCCCGGCCTTGCCAGCGCGCGCCATCGTGCGTCGAACCTTGGGCCCGGATCGCCCAGGCGACCACCAGTCCGGCAGCCACCGCGACCACGGTGACGCCGGCCGCGACGCCGAGCGTGTTGAGCAGGCTGTCGATCAACGCGCCGGAAATGCCGTTGCCCTGGCGCAGCCGCTTCACGGTCTCCCACACCAGATGGAGCGCCGGCGCCGCGAAGCCGACCAGCACCGGCAGCGCCGCCGCGGCGCTGGCCAGCCAGGCGGCCGTGCCGTGCAGGCGCCGCGGCTGGATGGCGCGCATGCGCTGGGCCGAGCCGAAGCGCTGGCGGCGCCGTCCGTGGCGCTCCAGCAGCACCAGCGCGATCACGACCAGCAGCATCGCCGACGCGATCTGCGCCGCGCCGGCGAGGTCGGAGCGCGTGATCCAGGTGGTGTAGACCGCGACCGTGAGGGTCCGGATGCCGAGGAATTCGGAGGCGCCGATGTCGTTGAGCGTCTCCAGCAGCGCCAGGCTGAGGCCGACGGCCAGCGCCGGCCGGGCCAGCGGCAGCGCGACCCGGAAGAAGGCACCGGCGCGGCTCTCGCCGAGCGAGCGGGCCGCCTCCATCAGGTGGGCCGGCTGGGTCATGAACATGGCGCGAGCGGTCATGTAGACGTAGGGGTAGAGCACGAAGCCGAGCACGAAGATGGCGCCCGGCATCGAACGCAGGTCGGGCAGGCGAAACTGGCGCGGGCTGTCGAAACCCAGCAGCCAGCGCAGCGCGCCCTGCACCGGGCCGAGCGGATGCAGCAGGTCGAGATAGGCGAAGGCCACGATGTAGGTCGGCATCGCGAGCGGCAGCAGCAAGGCCCAGTGCAGCACGCCGCGGCCGGGGAAGTCGCAGGTGCTGACCAGCCAGGCACAGCCGGTGCCGATCACCAGCACCAGCAGGCCGACGCCGGCCAGCAGCACGGCGGTGTCGAGCGCCGCCTGCGGCAGCACGTCGCGCACCAGCCGGGCCCAGTGGCCGAGGCCCGAACCGAAGGCCAGCCACAACAGGCTCAGCACCGGCGCCAGCACGCCGAGCGCGATCGTCATCGAAGCGGTCCGCCAGACCGGGCCGACCGGCCGCAGCCGGGTCACTGGTCGAACGCGACCTTGTCGACCAGCGCGCTGGCCTGCTTTCGGTACCTGGCGATCTCGGCGACCGGCAGCGGGTCGACCTTGAGCTCGCCGATGCTGCTGGCGATGATCGGATCGAGCGCGACGCCCTGGCGGACCGGGAATTCGTAGTTGGCTTCGGCGTAGAGCACCTGTGCCGGCGGCGACACCAGGAACTCGAGCAGCTTGACCGCATTGGCGCGCTGCGGCGCATGCTTCGCGACCGCGGCGCCGCTGATGTTGACGTGGGTGCCGCCGCCCTGGGCGAAGGTGGGCTTGACCACCTTGATCGCATCGCCCCACTTGCGGGCGTCCGAGCCTTCCTTGGCACCCTTGAGCTGACCGACGTAGTAGGAGTTGGCCAGGCCGACGTCGCAGATGCCGCCGAGGATGTCGCGCGCCACGTCGCGGTCGCCGCCGGTGGCCTTGCGTCCCAGGTTGGCCTTGACGCCGCGCAGCCACTGCTCGGCCTTGGCTTCGCCGTCGTGGGCGATCATGGCCGACACCAGCGCCACGTTGTAGGGATGCTGGCCCGAGCGGATGCAGACCTTGCCCTTGTACCTGGGGTTGGCGAGGTCCTCGTAGCGGAAGGCCGTGAGCGGCAGGCTCTTGTCGGCATACAACACGCGGGCCCGCAAAGACAGCGCGAACCACTGGCCGTCGCCGCCGCGCAGGTTCGATGGAATCGCCGTCTGGAGCGCAGCCGATTGCACCGGCTGGGTGACCCCGCCATCGACCAGGTCGACCAGGTTGCCGATGTCGACCGTCATCAGCACGTCGGCCGGCGAGCGCGCGCCTTCGGCCTTGACTCTTTCGAGCAGGCCGTCCTTCACGAAGACGGTGTTGACCTTGATGTCGTTCTGGGCACTGAAGGCCGCCAGCAGCGGCTGCACCAGGCCGGGCTCCCGCGTGGTGTAGAGCGTGACTTCGCCGGCAGCGTGCGCCGGCAGGGCGGCGGCCAGCAGGGTGAGGGCGGTCGCGCCCAGCGCGAGGGTCGCGCGGGCAGGCGCGCGAGGGCGTGCGGTCATGTGGCTTCTCCAGGGGGCAGTGACGAGGGGCACCGGCGGGCGGTGGGTGCGCGCCAATGCGAATAATTATCACTGCCGTCTTTGGGGGTGTTGGGCCGATTCACCCACAATTTCGAAGTGTTCTCCGCGACGCCGGCGCAGGACCCGCCAGGAGCGACCGGTCATTCGGTCCGAGGACCGGCCTTGCGTGCATAGAACGCCGAGACGTCCTCGATTTCCGCGTCCGTCATCGTGCGGGCCACGTTGCGCATCTGCGCCTCGGAATCGTTGCCGCGCTCACCCGAGCGGAATGCCTTGAGCTGCAGCGCGAGATAGCCCTTGGGCATGCCTTCCAGCCACGGGGCGCCGAACTTCTGGTCGATGCCGCCATGGCACGAGACGCAGGGTGCGATATTGCGCAACGGCGCGCCGACCCGCACCAGCGCCGGGAGCTCCTCGTCGTAGGTCGTCGGCGCGGTTCGCGCCTTCGGCAGTTGGGCGTAGTAGGCCGCCAGGTCGGTGATGTCCGCGTCCGACAGGTTCCTGGACAGCGCCACCATGATGGGGCTGCCCCGCTTGCCGCCGCGGTAGTCCATCAGTTGCTTGATGATCACTTCCGGGTATTGGCCGGAGAGGTTCGGCGCATCGGACGTGCTCATGCCCTGGGCGCCATGGCACATCGTGCAGTTGAGCGCCAGCGTGGCGCCGCGTCCGACTGCCTGGCGCGAGCCCTCCTTGCCCATCGATCGATCGAGCACGACATCCGTGGCGGTCGCGGCCTGTCGGGGCGCCGCGCCGAAGGACCAGTCGGCCGGCACCCCGGCCGCCCTGCAGATGCTCGCCCACACCCCCTTGGCGCTGAAGTCGCTGTGCACCGAAGGCAGCAGCACGAAGCCCGCCAGGAAAGCGCCCACGGTCAGGACGATCAGCCACAAGATGCTCTTGCGGAACCAGGGGTTGCGCCAGCCCGTCGTGTCGTGCGCCTTCATCACCGGCTCCCGATCGGTATCACCGGCACATAGGCTTCCTTCAGCGAAGCCAGCTGCACGATGGGGTAGCCGTAGTTGACGATCGTGAGCCCGATCATCATCGCGACCCAGAGGCCGAAGCCGTTCAGCGCGACCGGCGTATGCGCCGACGGATGCGCCGTGCGGCTGAAGGTGAAGGGCGCCACCACCGTGCCTTCCTTCTTGCGGGCAGTGGCGAGCGTATACACCAGCAGGATGCCGGACGCGAGGAGGATGAAGCCGCCGATCGCCGACACGGTCACGGTCCAGGCCTGCGGCTGCAACTCGGGATGCGTGAAGTCGTAGTAGGCCATGCGCCGCGGCATGCCGAGCAGGCCGACCAGGTGCCACGGCATCGACAGGATCATCATCCCGACGAACCACAGCCAGATCTGCCACTTGACGAGCGCGGCCGACAGCGGCGCGCATCCCGTGAGCTGCGGCCACAGCTCGTAGGCGATCATGAAGTACATCAGCACGATCGCACCGGCGAAGATCAGGTGGAAGTGCCCCGTCACCCACTGCGTGTTGTGGATGGTCTCGTTGAGCTGGTAGCTCATGTTGATGATGCCGCCCGCGCCGCCGAAGCCGAGCATGATGAAGGAGAACGTCACCGCCAGCATCATCGGGTTGTCCCACGGCAGCGTCCTGAGCCAGCCGAACATTCCCTGGCCGCCGCGCAGCCTGCCGGCGATCTCGACCGACGCCACGATGGTGAACACGGTGAGCAATGTCGGCACCGACACCATCGCCGTCATCACGGCATGCACGAACTTGAAGCCCGCGCCCACCTGCGGGTCCGCGAAGAGGTGATGGATGCCGATCGGCATCGAGAACACGAGGAAGAGCACGAAGGCCACGCGCCCCATCGTGTCGCTGTAGAGCCTGCCACCGATGGCGCGCGGCACGATCGTGTAGAACGCGATGTACGAGGGCATCAGCCAGAAGTACACGATGGCATGCAAGGTCCACGAGAAGAAGACGCGCGCGAGCCCGGCGTTGATCGTGTCGGTGAGCCCCAGCGAGGCCGGCAGGATCAGCACCAGCACTTCGATCGCCGCGCCGAGCGAGGTCCAGGCCCACAGGTACGCACCGGCCACGTTGCCGAACATCGCCAGCGGGACGGGCTCGCCGGGGTTCTGCTTCTTCCATGCGCGCAGGTTGATGGCCATGAGCGCGACCCAGATCCACGAACCCACGACCACCAGCACCACGCCCAGGTAGTAGAACGGGCTTGCGAGCATGGGCGGGTAGAAGGTGTAGAGCACCGACGCCTTGCCCGATGCCATCGTCACGGCCGCCACCGCCGTGCCGACCACCACGAGCCAGAAGCCGGCCCACGCCCAGCGCACGCCGATCAGCGGCTTCTTGAGCGCAAGCTCGGAGATGGCATAGCCGAAGCCCATCGCCACCAGCGTGGGCAGGACGTAGGCCATGACCGTTCCGTGCGCGGTGACCGAGCGGTAGTAGTGCTCGGGATTGTTGATCCAGGTCGAAAGCGGGCTGCGGATGTACATCTGCCACGCACCCAGCACCAGCGCGCCCAGAAAGGCGATGAAGGCCACCCAGAAGTGGGCCAGAACGAGCTTTCTAGCGTGCAACACAACTGAGCCTTTCACCCGGCCGGGCCTTGGCCATGAATTCGTCGCGCGGCAGCACCTGCACGCGCCCCCACATCGCCTCGTGGCCCGTGCCGCAGTACTCGTGGCACGGCATCAACTGTTCGCCGGTCCGGCTGAACGACGTCGTGAAGGTCGCCACGAAGCCCGGCACGACCATCGTGTTGGCATTGGTCCGGCCGATGATGAATCCGTGGATGGCGTCCGTCGCCGTTGCGCGAAAGGTCACGGGCGTGTCGGCCGGGACCGCGATGCATTGCGGCTCGAACGAATACTGCTGCGCGATCAGACGCACGACCACCCGGCCGTCCGACTCGACGGCCGTGCCGAGATTGCTCTCGATGAACTCGCCCCGCAGATGCAGCGTCTTCACGTCGATCGTTTCCACGCGCGACGGCGGCATGGAGGCCCAGTGCACGCCGGTGACGACCATCATCAGGATCAGCACCGCGATGATCGCGCCGACGATCCAGGTCCAGCGTCGCTCGGCCGCGACGGCAATCGCTTCGGACTCATGCGAGGGCAGGGTCGCACTCATTGCACGGCACCGCGCGGCAGGTACACCGCGAAATAGAAGATGAAGTAGATCGCCACGACGATGGCCGTCGCGATGCCCGCCACCGCGAACGCGCCCGTGGGCCCTCGGCGCACGATGTCGTCGACGCGGCGGTCTTCTTCTTGTTCGCTGATGCTGGACATGAATGGCTTCCTCACTCGGGCAGCAACTTGCGCAGTTCGCTGATCTGGGATGCGTCGACCGGGGTGCCGCTGTTGTCCCATGCCACGCGGATGTAGGTGACGACGGCGGCCGCTTCTTCATCGTCGAGGATGTGGCTGAATGGCGGCATGCCATGCGGGCGCGGGTTCTTGCGGGTGCCGGGCGCGTAGCCGCCGTTGAGCACCATGCGGATCGAGTTGACCGGCGATGCCATCGTGATGGACTGGTTGCCCGCCAGCGGCGGGAACGACGGTGGATGCCCCTTGCCCTCTTCGCCATGGCACATGGCGCATTGCGTGCTGTAGATCTTGCGCCCCGTTTCCATGACGCTGGGGCTCACGAGCCGGGCCTGGCTGGTCGGCGGCGGCTCGGAGTCGCGCTGGGGCAAGGCCCTGAGGTAGACGGCCATCGCCTTGACGTCCTCGTCGCTGAGGTACTGCAGGCTGTTGTAGACCACCTCCGCCATCGGGCCGTAGGTGGTCCCCCGGTGCGAGACGCCGACTTGCAGCAGGTCGGCGATTTCCTGGATCTCCCAGTTGCCGAGCCCCGCCTCGCGGTTGGAAGTGAGCGATGGGGCGTACCAGTTCTGGTTCGGGATCATGCCGCCTTCGAAGGCCTTCGATTCGCTCGATCCGCCCAGCGCATTGATGGCCGTGTGGCACATCGCGCAGTGGCCGAGCCCCTGGACAAGGTACGCGCCGCGGTTCCATTCGGCGTTCTGCTTCGGGTCGGGGATGAACTCGCCTTCCTTGAAGTAGAGCGTTCGCCACCCGATCAGGAGCTCCCGGTTGTTGAAAGGGAACTTGAGCTCGTGCGGCCGGTTCTGCTGGCGCACCGGCGTGACCGACATCAGGTAGGCGAAGATGGCGTCGCTGTCCGCCCGCGTGACCTTGGTGTAGGAGGCGAACGGCATGGCCGGATACAGCAGCGTGCCGTCCTTGGAAACGCCGGTGTGCATCATCCGGTAGAAGTCATCGGGGGTCCATCGGCCGATCCCGGTCTCGTCGTCCGGCGTGATGTTGGGCACGAAGAGTGCGCCGAAAGGCGTGGGCATCGCGCGGCCGCCCGCGAATGGCTTGCCCGTGGCCTCCGTGTGGCAGGCCACGCAGTCGCCGGCACGCGCGAGGTACTCGCCGCGGTTGATGACCTCGGTGGTCGCATCCTTCGGGGCCGTGCTGGCGCGGCCGGGCTCGGGCAATGCGGAAGGCCGCAACCACCACAAGACGGCGGCGCCCGCCACCGCCAGCACCACGAGCGCGAGGAGGATCTTGAATGCCAGTTTCATGACCGTCACTTCTGGCTGCCGCATGCCAGGGGCATGCGAACGACATTGGCCGGTTCCGGCGACGGGTCCGTGGGCGCGGCCTGCTGCGACAGAAAGGCCGCGACGGCGTTCATGTCCGCATCGGACAGGCGCGTGGCCACGCGCTTCATGCAGTCGGGTTCGGCCGCGTGGCGCTCGCCGACGCGCCAGCGCGTGAGCTGGGCCACCACATAGGTCGGCCGCAGGCCGACGAGGCCGGGGATGCCTGGTTCCATCCCCGTCAGCGCGACGCCGTGGCAGGCGACGCACGCGGGAATGCCCTTGCCGGCATCTCCGCCCGCCACCAGCGCGCCGCCCCTGCGCATGGTTTCCAGGTCCGCCTTCATCGGGTCCGCCGGCGCGAACGGGGGCCGCTGGCTCGCGAAGTGCTGGGCAATCTCCTTCAGGTAGGCATCCGGCAGATAGGCGACGAGGTAGTTCATCGGCGCGTAGTGCCGCGTGCCGTCGCGAAAGGCCACCAGCTGGTTGTACAGATAGCCCGCGGGCTTGCCGGCAATGCGGGGGAAGTAGCCGTTGCTCGTGCCTTGGCCGCTCTGGCCGTGGCAGGTCACGCAGCCCTGGACGCGGGCCTCCATGGAGTCGACTTCCCGAAACGAAGGAATCGCCTCTGACTGGGCGAGCACGGGGAGGCTGGCGCAGCCCCCTGCGATCGTCGCGCAGGCGCTGATCGTTCGCCAGCGAAGGCATCGGGGCTTCATCGTGGCTTCCTTTCGTATTCCACGGCAGCTCGGGCCGTACCGCTCAACTGGCAGAGACGCGGACTTGGATCGTAGCGATGCCCACCATGCCTTGCAAGAAGATCATTTCGCACCCGGATGCGGGAGCCCGGTCAGCGGTTCGGCATCTCGAACACCAGGCAGGTGGTGGTGGCGTGGGCGTAGAGCGTGCCGTCGGCGCCGATCAGGCGGGCTTCGGCGGTGGCCAGCTGGCGGCCGCAATGCAGCACCTTGCCCTCGGCGCGCACGCGCTGCACCTTGGGCGACAGCGCCTTGACCAGGTTCACGCCGAGTTCGGCGGTGGTGTAGCCGCGGCCGGCCGGCATCATGGTGTGGACCGCGCAGCCCAGCGCCGAGTCGAGCAGGGTGGCGAACCAGCCGCCGTGGATGGTGCCGAGCGGATTCAGGTGCTCGGCCAGCGGCCGGCCCTGGAACACCGCTCGCCCGGGCCCGACCTCGATGATCTGGAACGACAGCGTCTTGGCGATCGCCGCATAGGGGATTTCGGCCCGCAGCATGGCCTCCATCATTTCGAGGCCGGTCTTGCCGGCAAGCTGCTCGGGACGCGCCACGCCGGGGCCAGGCCCGGCGTTCAGGCGTTCCGAAATGGCGTCTTCCTCGGCGATCCAGGCTGCCAGTCGATCGGTGGCTGTCATTCGTGTTTCCTCGTCAAAGTTGCATATGCAATGATTGTAGCTACAATGATCGACATGAATGCCATCGTCAAGCCCCAGGGCTGCACCAATTTCCGGCTCAGGCACCTGGCGCGCCAGGTCTCGCGCCACTACGACGCCGAGGTCGCCCACAGCGGCCTCAAGACTTCGCAGTACTCGCTGCTGTCGCACGTGATGCACCTCGGGCCGATCCGCCCGGGCGAGCTCGCGAAGGCGATGGGCGTCGACGCCTCGACGCTGACGCGCAACCTCAAGCCGATGGTGGCGGCCGGCTGGCTCACGCAGGGCGAGGGGTCCGATGCGCGCAGCCGGCTGGTCGAGGTCACCGAGGCCGGCCGCGTCAAGCGCGCCGAGGCGCAGCGCCACTGGCGCACCGCGCAGGAAAAGCTCAACGCGCTGCTCGGCATCGACCGGGTGCTGGCGCTGCATGCCCTG
>Ga0182007_10001700_pt1 | contig 11617 bp, 7 predicted proteins | sample Sormic07211113_1_FD_123023 | JGI IMG/M metagenome (GOLD analysis project Ga0182007, IMG submission 123023) | Rhizosphere microbial communities from Sorghum bicolor, Mead, Nebraska, USA - 072115-113_1 MetaG | ecosystem: Host-associated > Plants > Roots > Rhizosphere | place: USA: Nebraska... | reverse complement strand
TGCATTACGCGCGGCTCGCGTGCGCGCTGACCGGCAAGCGCAGTTGCTTCATTACCAATACCACGCTGGAGATGCAACCCGGCGACGAGGCATTGCGTGCCCGCGTTCGGCACCGCGGCGATCAGCGGCGCGTTCTTCGGCGCGATCGACGGCCGCGCGACGGCGGATGCCTACGCGCATGCGTTCCAGCTCAGCCTCGCGATCAATGCGTTGCTCGTGCTGGCGCGGCATCGGTTCAAGCGCGCTGCCGGTGCGTCATCAGCAATTTGTACTGCGCCGCGCCGCACGCCCGCCTTGAAAATACCGAATGCGTAATCGTTTTCAACGGTGCAGTGCGGGATAATCGCGCGTCTTAAACAACGCGCATTTATCCATCGCGCATTTACCGATGATCGGGGCGTTCACAGGTAATTGCGCATTGCCCCGCGAATGGGAATAAACCCGTGGCGCGGATCAATCGTGCCTTTGATGTGACGAAACACGCATCGCATTTTTTACTCGCGGCGTCATACCGCCGCAGTAAATCCTGCGACCGTGCGGTGCCGCACAGAGCGCGCCCAGTGGCGCATTGAAGGGTTTTCCCCGTTTCATCCGACGAGCCTTCGCATGCGATACTGCTTGCACTGCCGATGAAAACGGTGTGATTAAAAAGCACTTGCGGTGATTAAATTCGATTGTTAATCTTGGCAAACTTTTTAGAGTTTCCATCAGCAACTTTAATGTCGAAAAGCCCAGCGCAATGACTTAATACCGCTCGACGGTTTCCCAGGGGATTGAAATATGCCAACCGCCACCATTGACGCGCTCCAGATTCCAGCAGCCGCACGCTTTAACGTGGGCGACGTTGTCACGCTGAAGGAAGGCGGCCCGCGCATGACGGTCACCTATGCGGGTGCGGTGGCGCTCAATCCCGGCGAATGGCTGATGTGCGAGTGGTTCGACGAACAGGGCGAACTGCGCCGCGAGATGTTCTCGCCGGCGAGCGTACGCACCGAGCCGCGCTCGATCCCCGCCGCCTCGGTCATGTGGAACCGGGTAGGCCGGGCCGCCTGATCGGCCGGATATTTTCCGGCTTTCATCTGGCGCGCGATCGGCCGATCGGCGCGCCCGCTTACTTCTTTTGATCTACTTCTCCGAGCGCTCTCGCGCCGTCGCGCGTCGTTGCACGCGCATTAGAAGCGCCGATGAAAACGCGCGCATCCGCACGATCTTTCGCGTCTCCACGATCTGTCCGGCGAGATTCTTCGGCGGGTTGGGTTGCAACGACCAGTAGAGCGCGAGCAGCCAGCCGAAACCCGTCCAGCCGAGGCACGCATTGAAGAGCGCGAGCGTGAGGACGTCATGACGCTTGCGCCGGTCGGCCAGAATCGCCGGCAGAAAATACAGCGCGAGAACGAGCGCCGCCGCGATGGCCTGAACCAATAGATTGCCGTCCATGAAACCGGCTCCCAATAGGCGAGCTATGCGTTGATTGTCGCGCGATTGCGCGACTCGCGCAGCTTCATGCGAACCCGAGGGCGCGGCTCGCCATGCGGCAGGCGCGGGCATTCAGTCAGCGGGACTGCAGCCTGCCTGGCATCGGGACTATCATGGGCGTTTCATCGAAACGAACCGCAACGGACCGCCACCATGATCTCCGACGATACGACCCAGCAGACCCAGCGCATCAACCCCGACACGCTACGCGAATTCGTCGACCGCAAATGGAACGACGAGATCGTGCCCGCGCTGACGGACTACATCGCGGTGCCGGCCAAGAGCCCGGCGTTCGACCCAAAGTGGGTCGAGCACGGCTATCTGGAGCGCGTGGTCACCGACGCGGCGCAATGGGCCGAACAGCAGCCGGTGAAGGGCCTGAAGCTCGAAGTGATCCGCCTGCCGGGCCGCACGCCGGTGATTTTCTTCGAGACCGCCGCGACGCGTTCGGGCAGCGAGGAAACCATCGTGCTGTACGGCCACCTCGACAAGCAGCCTGAATTCGACGGCTGGCGCAACGACCTCGGCCCGTGGACTCCCAAGCTCGAAAACGACAAGCTATATGGCCGCGGCGGCGCCGACGACGGCTACGCGATCTACGCGAGCCTCACGGCGCTCGCCGCGCTGGACGCGCAAGGCGTCGAGCGGCCGCGCTGCGTCGGCCTGATCGAAACCTGCGAGGAGTCCGGCAGCTACGATCTGCTGCCCTACGTCGACGTGCTGCGCGAACGGCTCGGCAAGGTCGGGCTCGTCGTGTGTCTCGATTCGGGCGCGGGTAACTACGATCAACTGTGGCTCACCACCTCGCTGCGCGGCCTCGTCGCCGGCGACCTCGAGGTTCAGGTGCTCGACGAAGGCATTCACTCGGGCGGTTACGGCGGCATCGCGCCATCGAGCTTCCGCATCATGCGGCAACTGTTCGACCGGCTGGAGGATGCCGCCAACGGCACGCTGCTGCCGAAGGGTTTTCACTGCCCGATCCCGGCAGACCGTCTGCGTGAAGCGGAAGCCACCGCGCGGATTCTCGGCGACGACGTCTGGAAAAAACTGCCGTGGGCCTGCGGCCAGGACGGCCGCCAGGTGCTGCCCACCACCACCGATCCGCAAGAAGCCTTGCTCAATTCGACGTGGCGTCCGTCGCTCTCCGTGACCGGTGCGGCCGGCTTGCCCGCGCTCGCGGACGCCGGCAACGTGCTGCGTCCGCGCACGGCGTTCAAGCTGTCGCTGCGGCTGCCGCCGCTGATCGAAGCGGACAAGGCCGTCGCGGAGTTGAAGGCGCTGCTCGAAATCGATCCGCCGTACAACGCCCGGGTGACGTTCAAGCCGGACGCGGGCGCGGCGAGCGGCTGGAGCGCGCCGGATCTCGCGCCGTGGCTCGCCACGGCGTTGAATGACGCATCGCGCGAACACTACGGCGCGGACGTCGCCTATATGGGTCAGGGCGGCACGATTCCGTTGATGAACGTGCTGAAGGCGGGCTTCCCGAAATCGCAGTTCATGGTGTGCGGCGTGCTCGGGCCGAAGTCGAACGCGCATGGGCCCAACGAGTTTTTGCACGTGCCGTACGGCAAGAAGCTCACGGCCGCGGTGGCCGAAGTGATCGCCGCCGCGCCTTGAGCCCTCATGCGGATTCTTGTCGATCCGCGCTTTGATCCTTGTTTCGATCCTGCCACTCACGCCATCGATCTGAATGAACGAAAACCAGACTGCTCGACTTGCCACGCTCCGGATTCCGGCCGATCAATTGCACGCCTACGTGAAGGCGATCTGGGCGCGGGCGGGCAGTGCGCCGCGCGAGGCGGAACTGGTCGCGGATCATCTGGTGGCGGCGAACCTGACCGGCCACGACTCGCATGGCGTGGGCATGATCCCGCGTTACGTGGCGTCGCTCGCCGACGCGCAACTGCAACTGAACCGGCATGCCGAGGTGGTGAAGGACGTGGGCGCCGTGCTGACGGTCGAAGGCGGCAAGGGCTTCGGCCAGGTGGTGGCTTTCGAGGCCATGGAGCAGGGCATCGCGCGTGCACGGCGCCTCGGCATCTGCGCGGTCGGCTTGCGCGGCGCGCACCACATCGGGCGCATCGGCCACTGGGCCGAGCAATGCGCGCGCGCCGGGCTGGTGTCGTTCCACTTCGTCAACGTGGCGGGCGATCCGCTCGTCGCGCCGTTCGGCGGCGCGGATCGCCGCATCGGCACCAATCCGTTTTGCGCGGCGTATCCGCGGCCCGGCAAGCCGCCGCTCGTGCTCGACTTCGCGACCAGCACGGTGGCGTACGGCAAGACGCGGGTCGCCTATAACCAGGGCAAAGCGGTGCCGCCCGGCGCGCTGATCGATCACGAAGGCCGGCCGACACTCGAACCCAAGGTCATGCACGAGGCGCCGTTCGGTTCGCTCACGCCATTCGGCGGCCACAAGGGATTCGGGCTCGCGGCGATGTGCGAGATTTTCGGCGGCGCGCTCTCGGGCGGCTTCACCACGCACACGGAAACGCTCGGCACGACCAACGCGATCATCAACTGCATGCTGTCGGTGATCGTCGATCCCGCCGCGTTCGACGCACCCGATGCGCAAGCCGAGGCCGATGCATTCATCGACTGGGTGAAGGCTTCGCCGCTCGCGACCGGCGTCGATCGTCTCTACGAGCCGGGCGAACCGGAGCGCATCATGCGCGCCCAACGCGAGGCCGAAGGCATTCCGGTGGACCCCGCGACGTGGGCGCAGATTCGCGCGGCGGCGCTGACCGTCGGCATGAGCGAGCAGGACGCCGAGGGCTGGTCCGCGCGCTTGCGGTAACGCCGTCTCGGGCACGCGCGGGCGCGGCGGAGCGCCCGCGTCCGCTTATCGGGGTCGAATAGTCCGTCTGTTGGACCACAAATAAAAGTTAAACCCCACAAGCTTTATTTTCGATTGCATTACCTAAACCGCGCGTATTTCGTTTTCTTTCGAATCGGCAACAAATTCCGCTTACGCGCGTTCACTAATCCGATTGCGGTCATGCGCCTATTGACCGTCTAATTTCGCTCATCTTCGGCGCGCAAGCGTTTGCGTCCCGTATCGCTTGCCCAGCTTGCCGCCTGCGCTGAGAGCCCCGCCCGACGCGGCTTGCGGCACTGCTTGCAATCATCTGTTGGTTACCCCGCTCCCAATCGATTCCGGTCTGATTTAGGCTCGCATGGCAATGCCGTTGTTTTAACTTTAAAGGACCGTTCAAAATGAATCTGCATAACCACCACGCCTGCCGCCCGTTCCTCGAAGCCGGCAATCTGTCGCAAATCTCCGCTTATTACGAAGAAGGCCGTAACGTGATGTGGATGATGTTGCGGGCGCAGCCGCGCCCCTGTTTCAACCTCGATCTGGTGCACGATATTCTGGGACTCGCGCAGGCAGCACGAGACTCCGGCTTGCCGATCGACTTCTGGGTCACCGGCTCGCTGATTCCCACCATGTTCAACGTCGGCGGCGACCTCGACTTCTTCGCCGACACGATCCGCTCCGGCAAGCGCCAGGCGCTGCTCTCATACGCGCGGGCTTGCGTGGATTGCGTCCACGCGGCGGCGCGCGGCTTCGACACCGGCGCGATCTCGATCGCGATGGTGGAGGGCACCGCGCTCGGCGGAGGATTCGAGGCGGCGCTCGCCCATCATTTCCTGCTCGCGCAGAACGACGCGCGCATGGGCTTTCCCGAAATCGCCTTCAACCTGTTCCCCGGCATGGGCGGCTATTCGCTGGTGGCGCGCAAGGCCGGCATGCGGCTCGCGGAGGAACTGATCGGCGTGGGCGAATCGCATACGGCGGAATGGCACTTCGGCAAGGGGCTGGTCGATCAGCTATTCGAGCCGGGCGACGCTTATATGGCGACGCGCACGTTTATCGATACGCTCAAGCCGAAGATGAACGGCATCCGCGCGATGCTGCGCGCACGTCAGCGCGTGCTGCAACTGTCGCGCGCGGAACTGATGGAAATTACCGAGGACTGGGTGGACGCCGCGTTCACGATCGAAGAGAAGGATCTCGCCTTCATGGAGCGGCTGGTGATGCTGCAAAACCGCCGCAGCGCGAATCTGCGGCAGACGGCCAGCACCGCCAGTTTCGCGTGAGCGGCGTTCGCTCGTAGCGACAGCGAGCCGCGCAAGGGGGCGCGGCGCGGAAGCTCAGGCGATCAGCCTGAGCTTCTGCCTGTCCTGCAACCAGCGCTCGAATTCGGCGGCGGGCATGGCTTGCCCGTACAGGAAGCCCTGCACGTAATCCACGCCCAGGCCCTTCATGAACGTTTCCTCGGATTCCGTCTCGATGCCTTCGGCGACCACCTTGAAATCCAGTTCCTGCGCGACGGCCACCATCGAACGCACGAGCGCTTGCGCCTTGGTGTCGGCGTTGATCGAGCGCACGAAGCTGCGGTCGAGCTTGATCACGTCGAGCGGAATGCGGCCCAGTTGCGACAGCGAGGAATAACCGGTGCCGAAGTCGTCCAGATGAACCTGGGCGCCGATTTGCCGGAACTGCGTGATCAGATCGATGGCCGCCGCTTCGTCCTCGATCAGGCAACTCTCGGTGAGTTCCAGATCGATCAGGCAGGGGTCGAGGTTCGCGTGCTGCAGCGCCTCGCTGAAATGCCGCACCACCGCCGTATCGACCAGTTGCCGCGCCGACACGTTGATCGCGATGCGCAGGTTGTAGCCGGCGGCTTTCCATTTGGCCGCCTGTTTCGCGGCCGTTTCCATGACCCAGCGGCCCAGCACGCCGATCAAACCGGATTCTTCCGCGTAACGGATGAATTCGGCCGGCATGATCTGCCCGCGCTCCGGCGAATTCCAGCGCACCAGCGCCTCGGCGCCCTGCACCGCGCCGGTGGTGAGCGACAGCTTGGGCTGGTAGTGCAGCGACAGTTGACCTTCCTCGATGCCGCGCCGCAGATTGGTGTCGAGCCACATGTACTCCGCCACCTTGCGGTTCATGACCGGCGAAAACACGCGGTAGGTGCGCTTGCCTTCGTCCTTGGCGACGTACATGGCGGTGTCCGCCGCGCGAATCAACGATTCGAGGCTCTCGCCGTGTTCCGGATAGCGCGCGATGCCGATCGAGCAGCCTGTGTAGACCTCGACGAGTCCGAGACTGAACGCGGTGCGCAGGCGTTCGAGAATGCGCTGCGCGGTGACTTCGAGCAGGTTCGCGGTGCCCTTGGCGGCGAGCACGATGAACTCGTCGCCGCCCAGGCGCGCGAGCGCGTCGCCCTCGTTCAGGCAGGTCTTGATGGCCGCCGACACGTCGCGGATCAACTGGTCGCCGAACACGTGGCCGTAGTGATCGTTGACGCGCTTGAAGTTGTCGAGATCGAGAAACAGCACGCCGACCGCCTCGCCGGGGGCCGCTTGCTCGATGGCGGCGCGGATCTTGTCCTGGATCGCATTGCGGTTGGCGAGGCCGGTGAGTGAATCCGTATTCGCCAGTTCGATGAGCCGTTCCTGGGCGAGCCGTTCGTCGGTGATGTCGGTGCCCGAGCAGATCAGGAATTGTTCGTCCACGCCGCTGCCGCTGTGAACGAACTTGTTGCGAAACAGAAAGAGCCGCTCGCCGCGCACCGTCTTGACGCGCCGCTCCACTTCGTAGGACACGCCGCGATTGAAAAAGCCGGCGATGTTCTGGCTCGACGCCGCGCCGTCTTCGGTGGACATGAAAAGCGCCCACACGTTGCGGCCGACGATGTTCTCTTCCTTCACGCCGGTGAGTTCCTCGGCGAGCCGGTTAAAGCGCTGAATGCGCCCATGCCGGTCGACGATCACCACGACGGAATTGACTTCGGAAACGACCTGTTCGGCGAACGAAAGACCGTGCACCAGATCGCGCGCGACCGATTCGGTGTCGTCGTAAGCCGACGCCGTGCCCGCCCAGGTGTTGCCATTGAGCTTCTTGCCGACGAGATGCAGACGCAGCGGCTCGCCGAACAGACGCACGTCGAGCACGAGGTGGGAAGTGACGCCGGTGAGGCAGCGGACTTGCGAAGCCTGCTGGGGATTCAGCGGAATGGCGACATGGGCGGGCACGTCCCCGGTGACCGGCGCGAGTTCCAGTGCGTTGCTGTCGCTCGACAGACGCCAGCAAGGACTGCTCGTACCGAACTGGGCGAATAGCACCTGGTCGTGTTGGTCGTCGTTCATGAGAATCCCCGGGCGGTGTATGCCGGCGGCCGTTGATCAAGGCCGGTTGGCGGCAAACAGTCTCTTCATCATACTTAATTGAGACTGGTCTCATTGTAGCGAAGCGGCAGCATTCAGGCTTATAAAGATTTGACGATTGCGCGGCCGCGCGCTTTGGCGCGCTTTGGCTCACCTCACGGCACGATTCCGGTGCAATCGTCGTGGCGTCGCGGGAAAAACCCTAAAACCTGCGCGCCAGCCACCCGCGCGCCCGTTCGCGCTCCGCGGGAAGCGCCTCGACCGAAGCTTCGAACCAGAAAACCCCGCCGACGAGCGTGCCGATAACGACACCGTCGCGATACAAAATACGATTTCCCGTAACCGCCGGCACCCGTTCGCCCACCAGCAGCGTTCCCGCGAGATTCAGCGGATCGGTCGCGGCGACACAGACAAATGCACCGTCGTGCGCGTGCCGCCGCACCTCGCGCAGCAAGGGAATCGCCTCGGGCAGCGCGAATTGCTCGCCGGCGAGGCCGTTCACGAAGCGCCCGCCGCGAATCACGCCGCGCGCTTCGAGCCGTTGAAAAACGCGCAGCAGATCGCGCCACGGCGGCAGCCATTCGGCCTCGCGTTCGAGCAGGCGCCAGAACACCACGCCATAGCGGCGCAGCAACGTCATCGCGATGTGTTCGAGTACTTCCGGCGGCAACTGCCGGCGCCGTTCCGGCGTGCTTTCCGCAGACGCGGCGGCGGCGCTGCCGCGCCTGAGCAGCGCCCAGCGTCCCGCGTCGTCCATGCCGCCGATGAGCGCGCCCGCGCGCGCGCGCCGGCTGCCGGAAAAAGCGTTGCGTTTGGCGACCGGCTTCAGCAACGCGCGCAAGCCCGCGAAACTGTCGGAATTCACGAGGCCGGCGGCCACGAGTTCGCCCAGCGCGTTTTCCAGTTCCATACGCAGGACGCGAACTTCACTCAGCAGTTCGTCGAAGAACATCGCGCCGTGTTGCGACAGCGCGTCGTACACGCTTTGCGCGCGCGCCGATAACTCCGGTTGCCTCGACGGGTCGATCAGCGCGCTCCACACGCGGATGTGCGCTCGCGGCAGCAGCACGATCGGCGTGCCGCGCACGGGTCCGGCGGCGCTGCGCGCGCGCTCGGTGAGCCGGGTCCAGACGATCTTGCCGGTGCGGCATAGTTCGTCAAGCGAAGTACTGGAGTAGGCCTTCACGCGCGCGGGCAGGATGTCTTCTTCCCATGCGCCCGCCGCGGCCTGGAAGCCTTCCAGTTGTTCGAGCACCGCGGCGAGCGCGTCGCGTCCCTCGCTGCGCGTGTCCGGCGTCAAGTGCTGCCATTCGAACAGGAAGCGCATGAAGTCGTGCCGTTCCACCGGTTCGATCTCGCGCCGCAAGCGTTTGACGGTGTAGCGGTGAATCCGCGCGAGCAGGTGACGCTCGCACCATTCTTCTTCCGTCGCCCGGGGCGTGAAGCGGCCGCGCATCACGTAGCCTTCCGCTTCGAGACGCGTCAAGGTCCGTTCGACCGATGCCGCGGGCAACCCCAGCGCCTGCGCGATGGTGTTCACCGGCAGCGGGCCGAAGCCGGTGAGCCGCGCGCGTAACACGTCGAGCAGGGCGTCGTCGGCGTTCCATGCGTCGGCGTAGCCCTTCGGCGCGGTGAGCGGCGGCGCGAACGCGGCGTCGGGATAGAGCGCTTCGAAGCAGGTCAGGCGCTCGGCGCTCAGCCATAGCGTCGTGTGCGTGCCGGCGATGTTCAGGCGCGTGGCGCGGCCGGATTCGGCCAGCGACGCGAGCCAAGCCGGCCAGCCTTCGTTGCGATGCGCTTCGGCCTCGGTGATGCAGGCGAGGCCCGTCAGCGCTTCGTGCATCTCGTCGGCGTTGCGCGCCTGCGGCCAGGCTTCGTCGCGCACGCTGTCGATCGCGGCGGCGTCGAGCGCGCCGAGGTCGTCGGCACTGGCGGGATCGGTCCAGCGGCGGTTCAGCACGGCTTGCGTGCGGCGCTCCTCGATCGGCGCGTCGTCGAGATAGGCATACGGCTTCGCGGTGAGGATTTCGGCGGCCAGCGGCGAGGGCGCCGGCAAATCGCGGGCGACGAGCCGCACGTCGCCGTGTTCGATACGGCGCAGCAGCGCGATCCAGTGTTCGCTGTCCATGGCGTCGTGCAGACAGTCGTCGACGGTCTGATCCACCAGCGGATGACGCGGCAGTTCGCGCTCGCCGACGATGTTCTCCAGACACGCGGCCTGCTCGGGGAACACGCTCGCGAGCAGGTCCTCGCTGCGCATGCGCTGCAATTGCGGCGCGGTTTTGCGGCCGCCGGTGTAACGCGGCAAGCCGAGCGCGATGGTCGCGTTCCAGCGCCAGCGCACGCCGAACAGCGGCGCGTCGAGCAGCGCCTGGATCAGCAGATGCTCGGCGCTGTTCGAATGCAGATAGCGCCACACTTCGTCGAGCACGAACGAATGGCTGCCGGTGAGCGAGAGCACGATCGCGTCTTCGGTCGCGGCGGCTTGCAATTCGAAGTTGAAGTTGCGGCAAAACCGCTTCCTCAGCGCGAGGCCCCACGCGCGGTTCACGCGGCTGCCGAACGGGGAGTGGATCACGAGCTGCGTGCCGCCGGATTCGTCGAAGAAGCGCTCCATGACGAGCGTGTCTTGCGTCGGCAGCACGCCGAGCGCGGCGCGCGCCCGCGCGAGATAGTCGACGATCTGGCGCGCGGCGGCTTCGTCGAGGCCGAGCGAATCGACGAGCCAGTCGATCGCGCGTTCGATGCGGGCGGTCATCGTTGGGTCGGTTGCGGCAGTTGCGGCGGGCGGCGCGTCGGCGGCGATTGCCGCCGACGATGCCGATTCCGCCGCCGATTCCGCCGATCCCCCATCCCGCGTTTCGACAGCGGCCGAGGCGGCCTTCGCGCGCGTTTTCGCCGTCGCCGACAACGCCGGCCGCTTCGCGTTCCGGCGCGTCGACGACGGCTCGCCGTGCGAAACCGTCGCGGGCTCCTCCTCTCCATCGAGCCAGCGCCCGATCTGCTCGCGCAAGCGCGCCACGCCGAGCGAGAGTTCATCGCTGCGCCCCGGCGCCTCGCCCAGCCAGAACGGAATGTTCGGCGGCTGGCCCTGCGCGTCCTCGACTCGCACGCGGCCGCTCTCGATCCGCAGAATCCGGTATGACGCATTGCCGAGTTGAAACACGTCCCCGGCAAGACTCTCGACCGCGAAATCCTCGTTGACGGTGCCGATATTGATCGCCTGCGGTTCGAGCACGACCGCATAGTCGGCGTTCTCGGGAATCGTGCCGCCCGAGGTCACCGCGACCAGCTTGCCGCCGCGCCGGCCGCGCAAGGTGCCGCTCACGACGTCGCGATGGATGTACGCGCCGCGCGGGCCATTGCGGCTCGTATAGCCTTCGACGAGCATGCGCAGCACCGCGTCGTATTGCTCGCGCTCCAGCTCCGCGTAGGGCGCGGCGCGGCGCATCATGTCGAACAGCGCGTCCTCGTTCCATTCGGCGCTCGACACTTCCGCGACGATCTGTTGCGCGAGCACGTCGAGCGGCGCGCGCGGAATCCGCAGCGCGTCGAGTTCGCCGCGCCGCACGCAATCGAGCAGCGCCGCGCATTCGATCAGATCGTCGCGCGAAACCGGAAAGAGCCGCCCCTTCGGCATGCCGCCCACGTGATGCCCCGACCGACCGACGCGTTGCAGGAACGGCGCGATCGCGCGCGGCGAACCCATCTGGCAGACCAGATCGACGTCGCCGATATCGATGCCGAGTTCCAGCGAAGCCGTGGCGATCAGCACGCGCAACTCGCCGCGTTTCAGGCGCTGCTCGGCATCGAAACGATGTTCCCTGGCGAGGCTTCCGTGATGCGCGGTGACGGCCTCCTCGCCCAACAAGTCGGACAGTGCGCGTGTCACCCGCTCGGAGAGCCGGCGCGTGTTGACGAAGATCAGCGTCGTGCGGTGCTCGGCAATCAATTCAGCGAGTCGTTT
>Ga0182007_10001699_pt1 | contig 11625 bp, 10 predicted proteins | sample Sormic07211113_1_FD_123023 | JGI IMG/M metagenome (GOLD analysis project Ga0182007, IMG submission 123023) | Rhizosphere microbial communities from Sorghum bicolor, Mead, Nebraska, USA - 072115-113_1 MetaG | ecosystem: Host-associated > Plants > Roots > Rhizosphere | place: USA: Nebraska... | reverse complement strand
GGGCCGCCCATCGGACCGCCCATGGGGCCACCCATCGGGCCACCCATCTGCTGCTGCATGGGCGGCTGGCCGCCCATGGTGCCCTGGCCCATCGGACCGCCCATGGGGCCACCCATCGGACCCTGGCCCATTTGACCCTGGCCCATCTGGCCCTGGCCCATCTGGCCCTGCATCGGACCCTGGCCCATCTGCCCCTGCATGGGACCCTGGCCCATCGGACCGGGACCCTGCGGGCCGCCCTGGCCGCTGGGGCCGGCGGGCAGCTGCGGCGCACCGCTCGGCAGCTGGGGCGGGCCACCCATGGGGCCGCCCATCTGCTGCTGCGGCGGGCCCGATATGCCGGCCGGCACGGGGGCGCCGGGGCCTCGCATGCCCTGCGGGGGCATGCCCTGCTGCTGGTCGGGACCGCCGGGACCCTCCGGGGGTTTGCGCATGTTCTGCTGGTTCTGGGCAGCAGCGCGCGTGGCCGCGGCCAGTTTGGCGCGCAGGTCCTCGTTCTCGCGGAGCAGGCGGGTCAGTTCGGCTTCGACCTCGTCGAGGAAGGCATCGACCTCGTCCTCGTCATAGCCTTCTCGGAGGCGGACGGTCGTGAACTGCTTGTTCCGCACGTCCTCGGGGGTCAACGGCATCTCTTCACCTCAACGTAGTCATCGGCAGTCGGCAAGACCGTATCGTCCACAGTCACCTCACGAAGTTCTGTGTGATGGTGATGAGGATGTAGACGATGATCATCAGTACGAAGAAGGACAGGTCGAGCGCCACGCCCCCGAGGCGCAGCGGCGGGATGAACCGCCGCAGAAGCTTGAGCGGTGGGTCGGTGACAGTGTAGGTGGCCTCCAGAACGACCACCATCGCCTTGCCGGGTTGCCATGAGCGGGCGAACTGGAACACGTAGTCCATGACGAGCCGGAAGATCAGGACGACGAGGAACACCATCAGCGCGATGTAGATCACCTGCGCGAACACGCTCATGGTCGGTGCTTCCCTCTCCCCTGTTTCTTGCTCTGTACCGGTAGTGCTTTCAGCTCTGGTTGAAGAACCCACCCTCTGCGATACGGGCCTTGTCCTCCGCCGTGACATCGACGTTAGCAGGCGACAACAGGAACACCTTCTGCGTCACCCGCTCGATACTGCCGTGAAGACCAAACACCAAACCGGCCGCAAAGTCGACAAGTCGCTTCGCATCTGTGTCGTCCATCTCAGTCAGATTCATGATCACCGGGGTGCCCTCACGGAAGTGTTCCCCGATGGTACGGGCCTCGTTGTAGGTCCGCGGGTGGAGCGTGGTGATCCGGTAAGGCTCTCGTTCCGACACGACCTTGGGCATGATCACCGGTGCGTTCTTCTCCAGGCTGGCACGTTCTTGTGTGATAGACGCCACGGGCGCGATGCGCGCCGGACGGCCGGATTCCGCGGGTAGCGAAGCGGAACGGGCGACCGGTTCACGCGGAGCGGGCGGCTGCACGATTCGCACCTCTTCGTCCCTTTGGGAGTGATGTGCGACATGCGCCTGGTGCGACGGCTCGTGCCGTCGGTGATCCCGCTCGGGTTCCGGGTCCAGTTCGGGCTCGAATTCGTCATCGGGGTCGAAACCCCGGCCGTCGTACCCATCGTCCTCCACGAGGCCGAGGTAGACCGCCATCTTGCGCATCGCGCCGGCCATGCTCTGAGTCCTCCGCTCTGTGGTGGATCGGCTGACGACTGCCAAGTGCCCGCGATCCACGAGGTCGTTGCGCCCGCCTTCGGCGGCATTGACCATATTTTCTGCTGTGGTCCGACTTCCTGGCGACGTTACCCGAGCCTCGGGCGGACTCCGAGTACCGCAGTGCCGACGCGTACATGTGTCGCTCCGGCCGCCACGGCCTGTTCGAGGTCCGCACTCATTCCTGCCGAGACCATGTTCGCAGCCGGATGAGCTCGGCGCAGGTCCGTCGACAAATCCATCAACCGCTCGAACGCCGCGTGTTCACGTCCCGCGTAGGGGCCGGTGAGCGGCGCGACGGTCATCAGTCCGTCCAGCCGAAGCCCCGGCGCCGCCGCGATCGACTCGCCCAACTCCTCGATCCCTTCGGGTCCCACGCCCCCGCGCTCGCCGCGGCCGCTCTCGTCCGCGTCGAGCGCCACCTGGATCAGACAGCCGAGCTCGCGCTCCTGCCTCACCGCCTCCTTGGAGAGCGCGGTGACGAGCCGGGCACGGTCGACCGACTGTACGAGGTCGGCATAACCGACCACGGAACGCACTTTGTTGGTCTGCAGTTGACCGACAAAGTGCCAAGTCAGGGGCAGATCCGAACATTCGGCGGCCTTGGGGGCCGCGTCCTGGTCCTTGTTCTCGGCCACGTGCCGCACCCCGAGCTGCGACAGGATCCGCACATCGCTCGCCGGGTAGGTCTTGGTGACCACGATCAGGGTCACCTCCTCCCGCGCACGCCCGGCCGCCGCGCACGCGTCGGCGATACGACGCTCCACCTTCGCCAGGTTTTGGGCGAGTTCGTCCTTACGGTCCGTCATGTCCTCAGTCCAGCCAGACATATCCCGCGAGTCGCCCCGTGGTGCGATCGCGGCGGTACGAGAAGTGATCGTCCGACTCCAATGTGCACACCGGCGACTGCTCCCGGTCGCGCACCCCGAACCGTTCGAGCTGCGCGTGCACCCCGGCGGTCACATCCACCGCGGGCGTGCCCCAGCTCGTCTCGGAGTACGCCGCCGGTTCGACGGCGGCCACGTCGGTCCGCATCGCCTCCGGCACCTCGTAGCACCGGCCGCACACGGCGGGGCCGGTGCGGGCGACGATCCGGGCGGGGTCGGCGCCGAGGTCGGTCATCGCGCGTAGCGCGGCCGGGACGACGCCGGCGATCATGCCGGGCCGGCCCGCGTGCGCCGCGGCGACGACTCCGGCGACCGGGTCGGCGAGCAGCACGGGTGTGCAGTCGGCGGTGAGCACGGCGAGCGCGAGACCGCGCCGCGCGGTGACGACGGCGTCGACCTCGGGCACCGGGCGGTCGCCCCACGGTCCGTCGACCACGGCGACGTCGTTGCCGTGCACCTGGTTCATCCAGACGACCCGGTCCGGGCCGAGCCCCAGGGACTTGGCCGCCAGTTCGCGATTGGTCCGTACGGCGCCGGGGTCGTCGCCGACCGCCCCGCCGAGGTTGAGCTCCTCGTACGGAACGGCGCTCACCCCACCCCACCGGTCGGTGAAGGCGAAGTGCGCGCCGCTCACTGTGCTCGTTCCGGAGCGCCGTCCTATCACTTCAGGAAGTCCGGCACGTCCAGCTCCTCGGCCGCGCTGTCGGTGTAGCTGCGCGACGGCGGGACCGGCGGGGCGACCGGGAGGTCGGCGACCGGCTCGGGAGCGGGCTCCGGGTCCTCCTTCGGCGTGACACTGCCGAGCGAGCCGAAGGACGGGCGGGACTCGGACTGCCGTACCGGAGTGGGCTCGTCGCGGCGGGCGGAGGCCGAGGACGCACCCATCACGGTCTCCCGGCGGGCCGGGGGCTGGCCCCCGTCGAAGCCGGCCGCGATGACCGTGACCCGGACCTCGTCGCCGAGGGCGTCGTCGATGACCGCGCCGAAGATGATGTTGGCCTCGGGGTGGGCGGCCTCGCTGACCAGCTGGGCCGCTTCGTTGATCTCGAACAGGCCGAGGTCGGAGCCGCCGGAGATGGAGAGCAGCACACCGCGGGCGCCGTCGATGGACGCCTCCAGGAGCGGCGAGGAGATCGCCATCTCGGCCGCGGCCACCGCGCGGTCGTCGCCGCGGGCCGAGCCGATGCCCATGAGGGCCGAACCGGCCTCGGACATCACGGACTTCACGTCGGCGAAGTCGAGGTTGATCAGACCGGGCGTGGTGATCAGGTCGGTGATGCCCTGGACACCGGAGAGCAGGACCTGGTCCGCGGACTTGAAGGCGTCGAGCACCGAGACCTGGCGGTCCGAGATGGACAGCAGCCGGTCGTTCGGGATGACGATGAGGGTGTCGACCTCTTCCCGGAGCTCGGCGATGCCGTCCTCGGCCTGGTTGGCGCGGCGCCGGCCCTCGAAGGTGAACGGGCGGGTGACCACGCCGATGGTGAGCGCGCCCAGCGAGCGGGCGATGTTGGCCACGACGGGCGCGCCGCCGGTGCCGGTGCCGCCGCCCTCGCCGGCCGTCACGAAGACCATGTCGGCCCCCTTGAGGACCTCCTCGATCTCCTCGCGGTGGTCCTCGGCGGCCTTGCGGCCGACGGCCGGGTTGGCTCCGGCGCCGAGTCCGCGGGTGAGTTCGCGGCCGACGTCGAGCTTGACGTCGGCGTCGCTCATCAACAGCGCCTGCGCGTCGGTGTTGATGGCGATGAACTCGACGCCCTTGAGACCGACCTCGATCATCCGGTTGATGGCATTGACACCACCGCCGCCGACACCGATGACTTTGATGACTGCGAGGTAGTTCTGCGGTGCTGCCACGTCGAAGGCCTCTCGCCTCGAGTTACGTGTCGTCGCTTCGCAGGGGATGCGATCCGACGACTGATGCCGAATGGGACGGTCCGTATCGCCGACCCGAACCCTAACGTTGAAGTTTAGGGTTACCAGTGTGACTGTTCGCTGGAGTCTTCCGAACAGGACACTAAGTCGACAAGTGGCGCACGTTCAACGAACACGCCGAACCTCCCGTTTTTCTTTTCACCCTATGTGATCAGCCATAGCGGTGCCCAACCAGGGTGCTGGCCTGCGCTGATGTGCGTCAACTCCCGGATGACGCAGGGGCGGTGGGAACCGAGACGTCGAAGTGCCCCGCGCCCGGCGCCGCTTTCATCAGAGCGGTGAGCGTACGGGCCTTCAGCGCACCCTGTTCGGAACTCCCCCAGTCGACCGTCCGTCCGCCGTTCAACTCCAGCGAGATGTCGTCGTAGGAAAGCACCTTGACGGCCCGCGTCTCGTGCCTGACCCCGGCCGGGAGCGCACCGGCGACCCGTACCGCCTCCCGCACCAGCCGGTCCTCGCCGAAGCGGCGCAGGCTCGCGGCGGCGGAGCCGGAGGAGGCGAGCCGCAATTGAAGTCCCGGAACGCCATTCGGGGCCCGAGAAACCGTGGCGAAACGGACACCGTCCCGGTCCACTTCGACGAAGTTTCCGCCCTTTTGGACAATCAGAACCGGAGTACGCTCAACCACTTTCAGGCCGATTCCATCCGGCCAGGAACGAACCACGTCAACCGTGTCGATTCGGGGCAGTTTTGTCCGCAGACGTGCCTCGATCGCATCGGTGTCGACGGAAATCATCGGTGCCCCGAGGGGCACTTCGGCGGCCTCGCGCACCTGCGCCGGAGTCAGCACGCCGGTACCGGAAACCGATACGCGTTCAACGCGAAGCCACTGGGATCCGTACAACAACCAGACGGCGCCCGCACCGAGGAGGATCAGCGTGACACCGAGGATGATGATCGTACGAAGGCGCAGCTGAAGGCGTGGCGGCCCCAACCGCCGGGCGAGAGGCGGGCCGGACGACTCCTGCTGGCGTTCACCGCGTTCCTCCGCGGTGGTCGGTCCGGCCACGCTTCCTGCCCTTCGCTCACACGGGAAAACCGTTCCTAGCGGTGTGCACGGCCGGCGGCGATCGCCTCGTACACCATGCCGACGAGCAGGTCGTCGGCGTCCCGGCGGCCGAACTCGGCGGCGGCGCGGGACATCTCGTACAGCCGGTGCGGGTCGGCGAGCACGGGCAGGACGTTGCCCCGCACCCAGTCGGGCGTCAGTTCCGCGTCGTCGACCAGCAGCCCGCCACCGGCCTTCACCACCGGCTGGGCGTTCAGCCGCTGTTCGCCGTTGCCGATGGGCAGCGGGACATAGGCGGCCGGCAGTCCGACGGCGGAGAGCTCGGCGACGGTCATCGCGCCCGCGCGGCAGAGCATCATGTCGGCCGCGGCGTACGCGAGGTCCATCCGGTCCAGGTAACTTACCGGGATGTACGGGGGCATCCCCGGCATCTGCTGCACCTGCGGCAGTTCGTTCTTCGGGCCGACCGCGTGCAGGATCTGGATGCCCGCCTGCTGGAGCCACGGGGCGACCTGCTGCACGACCTCGTTGAGGCGCCGGGCGCCCTGCGAGCCGCCGGAGACCAGCAGCGTCGGCAGGTTGGGGTCGAGTCCGAACATCGCGCGGGCCTCGGGGCGGGCGGCGGCCCGGTCGAGGGTGGCGATGGTGCGGCGCAGCGGGATGCCGATGTAGCGGGCGTCGCGCAGCTTGCTGTCGGGGGTGGAGACGGCGACCTTGGCCGCGTACCGCGAGCCGATCTTGTTGGCCAGGCCCGGGCGGGCGTTGGCCTCGTGGATCACGATGGGCACACCGAGGCGCTTGGCGGCGAGATAGCCGGGCAGGGCGACATAGCCGCCGAAGCCGACGACCGCGTCCGCCTTGGTGCGCTCCAGGATCTGCTCGGTCGCCTTGATCGTGCCGCGCAGCCGGCCCGGGACGGTGATCAGCTCGGGCGTGGGTTTACGGGGCAGCGGGACGGCCGGGATGAGCGCGAGCTCGTAGCCGCGCTGCGGGACGAGCGTGGTCTCCAGGCCCCGCTCCGTGCCCAGGGCCGTGATCCCCACGGTCGGGTCCTGCCTGCGCAGGGCGTCCGCGAGGGCGAGCGCGGGCTCGATGTGGCCGGCGGTCCCCCCACCGGCGAGTACGACATGCACCGAAATTCACCGCTCTCCGGACGGCCGCGCCTGAGGCGCACGCCGTCGCATCGTGTTCCATCTCCGAGGCCCCCGTGCCGAAGCGGCGCCTCCCACCCGCTTCCTGCCGAAGCGGGGTTGCCGCATCGACAGCGCCGCCCGCGCACCGGGCTCGTCACGCGCGAAGGCGATCAGCAGCCCGATGGCGAACATGGTCGGCAGCAGGGCGGATCCCCCGTAGGAGAACAGCGGGAGGGGGACACCGGCGATCGGCAGCAGGCCGAGCACCGCACCGATGTTGATCACGGCCTGAGCCGTGATCCAGGTGGTCACGCCTCCCGCGGCATACCTGACGAAGGGGTCCTCCGTGCGGCCGGCCACGCGGATACCCGCATAGCCTAGAGCCGCGAAGAGGGCGAGCACCGACAGCGTCCCTGCGAGGCCCAGTTCCTCACCGGTCACGGCGAAGATGAAGTCCGTGTGGGCTTCCGGGAGTTGACCCCATTTTTCCACACTCGCGCCGAGCCCGGAACCGAAGATTCCGCCCGAGGCGAGCGCGTAGATGCCGTGCACGGCCTGCCAGCAGTCGGCGACCCCCGTCCTGGGCTCGGTCGCGCCGATGCAGGCGAGCCTGGCCATACGGTTCGGGCTGGTCTTGATGAGGATCACACCGAGGACGGCGGCGATCGACAGCACCCCGACGAACAGCCTCGTGGGGGCGCCGGCCAGCCACAGCAGCCCGAAGAGGATCGCCGTGAGGATGATCGCCGTGCCCATGTCGCCGCCGAGCATGATCAGCCCGAGCAGCAGGAAGGCGACCGGCACGAGCGGCACCAGCATGTGCTTCCACTGGTTCAGCAGGTTCTTGTCCTGTTTGCGGGCGAGCAGGTCGGCGCTCCACAGCACGAGGGCGAGCTTGCCGAACTCGCTCGGCTGGATCTGGAAGGAGCCGCCGAGCGAGATCCAGTTCTGGTTGCCGTTGACCGACATCCCTATCCCCGGCACCTGCACCAGGGCCATCAGGAAGACGGCACCGGCCAGGATCGGGTACGCCAGCGCCCGGTGCAGCTTGACCGGCATCCGGGAGGCGATCAGCAGCAGCACACCGCCGATGACGGCCGCGAGCAGCTGCTTGCGGAAGAAGTACGAGCCGGGCAGCGACATCTGCAGCGCGGTGATCTGGGAGGCGGAGTAGACCATCACCAGACCGAGCACGGTGATCAGCAGCGAGCCGCCGGCGATCAGGTAGTACGCGGTCAGCGGCCGGTCCCAGGCCCGCTTGGCGTTGAGATACGCGCGCCGCACGGGGTTGTCGCGCGGCGAGCGCGGAGCGGCGGGACGTCTGACGGCCCGCTGCACGGGCGGACGTCCGGTACGACTGCTGGGCATCGGCGCCTCCGCTGCCTCGGTCAGGCGCCGAGTTCGCGAACCGCCTCCGCGAACGCGTCACCGCGCTTGTTGTAGTTGGCGAACATGTCCATCGAGGCACAGGCCGGTGCCAGCAGCACCGTGTCGCCTTCGACGGCGAGCCGCTGGGCCTCCTGGACCGCCGCGAGCATCGCCCCAGTGTCGGTCCGGTCGAGGTCGACGACGGGTACCTGCGGCGCGTGTCGCGTCAGGGCTTCCCGGATCAGCGCGCGGTCCTTGCCGATGAGCACGACACCGCGAAGTCGCTTTGCCGACTTGGCGACCAGCTCGTCGAAGGTGGCACCCTTGGCGAGCCCGCCCGCGATCCACACGATGGACTCGTAAGCCGCCAACGAGGCTTCCGCCGCGTGGGTGTTGGTGGCCTTGGAGTCGTCGACGTAGGCGACCCCGGCCACGTCGGCCACGTGCGCGATGCGGTGCGCGTCCGGTGTGAAGTTCCTGAGCCCGTCGCGTACGGCCTTGGGAGGCACCCCGAACGCACGCGCGAGGGCCGCCGCCGCAAGGGCGTTGGCGATGTTGTGCGGGGCCGGCGGGTTCACGTCGGAGACCTCGGCGAGCTCCTGGGCGTTCTTCTGCCGGTTCTCCACGAAGGCGCGGTCGACCAGAATGCCGTCCACGACGCCGAGTTGGGAGGGACCGGGAGTGCCGAGGGTGAAGCCGATGGCCCGGCAGCCCTCCTCGACGTCGGCCTCGCGGACCAGGTCCTCGGTGGCCTTGTCGGCGACGTTGTAGACACAGGCGACGCGATTGCCCTCGTAGATACGGCCCTTGTCGCGCGCGTACGCCTCCATGGAGCCGTGCCAGTCGAGGTGGTCGGGGGCGAGGTTGAGCACCGCCGCCGAGTGCGCCCGCAGGGAGGGCGCCCAGTGGAGCTGGTAGCTCGACAACTCCACGGCGAGCACGTCGTACCGCTCCTCGCCGAGGACCACGTCGAGGAGCGAGACGCCGATGTTGCCGACGGCGGCCGTGCGCAGGCCCGCCGCCTTCAGGATGGAGGCGAGCATCTGGACGGTGGTGGTCTTGCCGTTGGTGCCGGTGACGGCCAGCCAGGGGGCCGCGTCGGGACCCCTGAGGCGCCAGGCGAGTTCGACGTCGCCCCAGATGTCGACACCGGCCTCGCGGGCCGCGACGAACAGCGGCTTGTCCGGCTTCCAGCCCGGTGTGGTGACGATCAGCTCGGTGCCCTCCGGCAGGCTCGCCCCGTCGCCGAGGCGCACCGTGATGCCCAGCGCCTCCAGCTCCTTCGCCTGTTCACGCGCGCGTGCGTCGTCGCCGTCGTTGACGACCGTGACGACCGCCCCGCGCGCGTGCAGCACCTTGGCCGCCGGGATCCCGGAGACGCCGAGCCCGGCGACGGTGACGTGCTTGCCCTCCAGGGAGAGCCCCTGCCGCTCGGTCACTTGTCCGCTGCCCATCCCGCGTAGAAGAGGCCCAGTCCGACGATCACACAGATGCCCTGGATGATCCAGAAGCGGACCACCACAAGGACTTCGGACCAGCCCTTGAGTTCGAAGTGGTGCTGGAGTGGCGCCATCCGGAAGACGCGTTTGCCGGTGAGGCGGAAGGAGCCGACCTGGATGACCACCGACATGGTGATGAGGACGAACAGGCCGCCCATGATGGCCACCAGCAGCTCCGTGCGGGAGAGGATGGCCAGGCCCGTGAGGACACCGCCGAGCGCGAGCGAACCGGTGTCACCCATGAAGATCTTGGCCGGCGAGGTGTTCCACCACAGGAAGCCCAGGCAGGCGCCCATCAGCGCGGAGGCGATGACCGCGAGGTCGAGCGGGTCGCGCACCTCGTAGCAGGCGGCCGGGTTGGTGAGGGTCTGGTCGTTGGCGCAGGACTCCTGGAACTGCCAGACGCCGATGAAGGTGTAGGCGCCGAAGACGAGGACGGAGGCGCCGGTGGCGAGGCCGTCCAGACCGTCCGTCAGGTTCACGCCATTCGACATGGCGAGGATCATGAACAGCGCCCAGACCACGAACAGCACCGGGCCGATCGACCAGCCGAAGTCCGTGATGAACGACAGCTTCGTGGAGGCCGGGGCGTTGCCGCGGGCGTCCTGGAACTGGAGGGCGAGCACCGCGAAGCTGATGCCGACGATCAGCTGGCCGGCCATCTTCGCCTTGGCCCTGAGGCCCAGCGAACGCCTCTTGACGATCTTGATGTAGTCGTCGAGGAAGCCGACCAGGCCCATGCCGCACATCAGGCCGAGCACCAGCAGACCCGAGTAGCTCGGGGCGTAGCCGGTGATGACCTTGGAGAGGAAGTACGCGGCCACCGTCGCCAGGATGAAGGCGATGCCGCCCATGGTCGGCGTACCGCGCTTGCTGGCGTGCTCGCGCGGGCCGTCGTCACGGATGTACTGGCCGTAGCCCTTGCGGGCCAGCAGCTTGATCAGCAGCGGGGTGCCGACCAGCGTCAGAAACAGGCCGATGACTCCCGAGAACAGGATCTGCTTCATCATCGGGCATCAGCCCCACCCTCGGCACCGGTCTCGAGCAGCGCCTGCGCCACGCTTTCGAGCCCCACCGACCGGGACGCCTTCACGAGCACGACGTCCCCCGGGCGCAACTGGCTGCGCAACAGGTCGACCGCCGCCTGTGCGTCGGACACGTGCACCGACTCCTCACCCCACGAACCCTCGTTATATGCGCCCAGTTGCAGCCAGGACGCTTCCCTGCCCCCGACCGCGACGAGCTTGCCGACATTGAGCCGGACGGCGAGCCGTCCGACCGCGTCGTGCTCGGCGAGCGCCTCGTCCCCGAGCTCGGCCATCTTGCCGAGCACCGCCCAGGTCCGCTTTCCGTTGCCCATGGCCGCGAGCGCGCGCAGAGCGGCCCGCATGGACTCGGGGTTGGCGTTGTAGGCGTCGTTGACGATGGTCACGCCGTCCGGGCGCTCGGTGACCTCCATCCGCCAGCGGGAGAGGGAGCCCGCCTCGGAGAGCGCGGTGGCGATCTCTTCCGCGGACAGGCCCAGCTCATGGGCGACGGCGGCCGCGGCGAGCGCGTTCGACACGTGGTGCTCACCGTACAGGCGCATGGTCACATCGCTTGCACCGGAGGGTGTGTGGAGCGTGAAGGCAGGCTGTCCGCTGTCCGTGAGTCGCACGTTCTCGGCGCGTACGTCCGCTTCGTCGGTCTCTCCGAAGAGGAGCACCTTGGCCTTCGTACGGGATGCCATGGCCCGTACGAGGGGGTCGTCGGCGTTGAGGACCGCGGTGCCGCCGTCCTCGGCCGGCGGAAGCGCCTCCACGAGTTCGCCCTTGGCCTGCGCGATCTGCTCGCGGCCGCCGAACTCGCCGATGTGGGCGGTGCCGACGTTGAGCACGAGTCCGATCCTCGGCGGGGTCAGCTCGGTCAGGTAGCGGATGTGCCCGATGCCGCGGGCGCCCATCTCCAGCACGAGGAACTTGGTCTCCTCGGTGGCGGACAGGGCGGTCAGCGGCAGCCCGATCTCGTTGTTGAGCGAGCCGGGCGTGAACACCGTCGGGGCCTTGGTCCGCAGCACCTGGGCGATCAGGTCCTTGGTGCTGGTCTTGCCCGC
>Ga0182007_10001698_pt1 | contig 11628 bp, 9 predicted proteins | sample Sormic07211113_1_FD_123023 | JGI IMG/M metagenome (GOLD analysis project Ga0182007, IMG submission 123023) | Rhizosphere microbial communities from Sorghum bicolor, Mead, Nebraska, USA - 072115-113_1 MetaG | ecosystem: Host-associated > Plants > Roots > Rhizosphere | place: USA: Nebraska... | reverse complement strand
CGGGGCGCTGGTGGTGGTCAGCTCGTTCGTGAAGACCATGATTCCGCTGCGCTGCCTGGCGGTCGGGGGCAACCTGGGCTTTCTGCTCTACGGTGCGCTCCATCCCTCGCTGATCATGATGCTGCTGCACGGGGCGCTGCTGCCGATCAACATCTGGCGGACCGCCGAGATGGTCCGCCTGACGCGGCGCGTGACAGCGGCGGCGGCCGAGAACGACCTGTCGGGGGTCTGGCTGCGGCCCTACATGCGCAGCGCCCGGATGAAGGCAGGCCGCGTCCTGTTCCGCAAGGGCGATGCGGCCAGGCACCTGTATTTCCTGGCGTCGGGCCAGATCGAGTTCGTCGAGATCGGCGAGATGATGGAGGCCGGGCGCCTGTTCGGCGAGATCGCCTTCTTCGCCCCCGACAAGCGCCGCACGCTGACCGCGCGCTGCGCGACCGACTGCACCGTGTTGCGCATCGACGAGACCACCTTCAAGCAGCTCTATTTCCAGAATCCGGCCTTCGGCTTCCAGGTCGTCAACCTGGTGACCTCGCGCCTGATCGCCGACCGCCATCGGCTCGAATCGCTCATGGCTTCCAGCCGGCCGGCGCCTTTGGGAAGCTAGGCGCCCAGGCCACACGAAGTGCGGAGCGTGGGGGCCCGCTCAAGCCACGCAGGCGCGGGCCGCGTCCAGGATCATGGCCTCGGACGGCAGCTTGCCGATGCCGGCCAGCCCTTCGCGGGCGCACTCGATGTCGTGCCAGCGCACGATGCCCTCGCGGTCGATCATGAACATCGCCTTCAGCTGCGGCCACTGCCGTTCGACGTCGCCGAGGTCGGTGGGCGTGCAGACGTAGCTGTCGAGCGCCTCGATGGCCTTGGCGGCCTGCGGGATCGGCAGCGGCTCGGGCAGCTCGCCGGTGGGATTGACGCGGGTTTCCTGCAGGGCCTGCATCAGCTCGGGCGTCGGTTCGGGCTTGGGCACGCGGTAGGCGCGGTGGGTCGACAGGGCGGGGTCGGAAGCCAGCCGCAGCTGCGTCGGCCGGAACTTGAAGTAGAGCCGGGCGTTTTCGGGATCGGTCGCCACCACCACCAGGCTTTCGACCCCGAGCGCCTTCAGCTTGACCTCGAATTTGCCGATCTGGACCAGCTGGCGGCGGCAGAACGGGCACCACAGGCCGACCATCAGCGCCAGGAACAGCGGGGCACGCCCTCGGTAGTCGGCCAGCGACACCGTCTCGGGGCCGGCCACCGCCGGCAGCGCGAAGTCGGGGGCGGCTTCGCCGGGTGCCACGGGGGGATTCATCGAGGAGGTCATGGAGAGACTCCTTCCGGCAGGTTCAGCAGAGGAACGGAAGCACCATCAGGGCGTCGGGCTCGAGGCCGGCGCGCTCGCAGACGGTCTGTGCCTTGGCCAGGTAGGCCTCGGCCTGCGCGATGCGCCCGGCGTCGAGATACAACGTCGCCAAACCATCGTAGCAGGGAAAGAGCAGCTGGGGTTCGTCGATCTGCTCGGCCAGTTGCAACGCCTCGTTGTAGGAATCGAAGGCCCGCGCGTGGTCGCCGTGGCACTGGTAGATCTGGCCCAGGACGATCAGCGGCACGGCCAGGTGATCGAGCAGCCCGAGCCGGCGGTCCAGGCTGGCGGCGGCGCGCGCGGCCTCGATGCCTTCGTCCTCGCAGCGGTTGGTCAGGGCGCAGTAGGCGACCGCGAGGTTCGCGTACAGCCGCGACTGGAAGCCCAGGTCGCCGACCTTGCGCGCGGTCTCGAGCCCGCGCAGGCAGGTCTCGATGCTGCGTTGCGGATCGAGCGTCGCATACAGAACGCCCAGGTTCGTGTAGCCCCGGCAGGCCGCCTGCAGCAGCTGGTGCGCCTCGGCCTGGGCGACGCTGCTCTCGATCTGCGCCACCGCCTCGGACGGGCGGCCCAGGCGCGCCAGCGCGACGCCGAGCGTGTTGCAGGCCTCGGCCCGCACCACGGTGGCCTCGCGCGCGCGTCCCTGGGCGTCGGCGGGCAACTCGTCCAGTGCGCGTTCGGCCAGTGCCAGCGCGGCGGCGCTGTCGCCGGCGCGGAAGGCGAGCCGGCCCATCTCCTGGAACAGGTGGGCGCGCTCGATCGGGTCGCCCTGTTCGCCCAGGCCCGCCAGCCCGGCGTCGAAGCAGGCGCCGGCGCGCTCGCGGTCGCCGGCCTCCCAGTGCAGTCCGCCGGTCTTGCGCAGGGCGCGCGCCAGGCGCACCGGGTCGTGCCGCTGTTCGGCCGCCTGCCGGACCTGCTCGTACTGGGCCAGCGCTTCGGCGCGACGCCCCTGCAGGCCGAACAGGTCGGCCAGCCGCTCGCGGGCGTCGAGCGCCATGGGCTCGACCTCGGCGGCGGCCGCCGGCGTGTCCGCCGGAGCTTCGGCCAGCGTGCGCAGCGCGCGCTCGTAGTGGCGGATGGCGTCGTCGTTGGCGTAGACGGCGCGGGCCCGGTCGCCCGCGGCCAGCAGGTAGCGGGCGCCGCGCGCCTTGTCGGTCGACAGGCTCCAGTGGTGCCCGAGCGCCTCCAGTTCGGCCAGGCGGCGCGGGTTCGCGCCCTCGCCATCGACCGCCGCCTGCCGGCCCGGGGCCGACATGTCCTCGAGGGCCTGGCCGGCCCGCTGATGCAGGTCGGTACGCCGGGCCAGCAGCAGGTTCTGGTAGGCGACCTCGTGCAGCAGCGCGTGCGTGAAGCGCCAGCGGGGTCCGCCCGCCGGCTCGGCGCGCACCGGGCGCACCAGGTCGGCGGCCGCCAGGCGGCCCAGCGCGGCGCCGGTCGAGGGCGGGTCGCTGGCGACGCGCTGCAGCAGCGAGGCGTCGAACTCGGCGCCGAGCACGGCCGCCTCCTGCAGCAGGCGGCGATCTTCCGCCTCCAGCCGATCGATGCGCGACAGCAGCAGGCCGTACAGCGTCGACGGCACGGCCGCCGCCTCGTGCGTGGGCTTGCAATGCCAGCGCTCGCCCTGGCGCACCAGCAGGCCGGATCCGGCCAGGCTGCGGACGATCTCCTCGACGAACAGCGGATTGCCGCCGGCCCGCGCGGCGACCAGTTCGCGCACCGGCGCCAGGGCGTCGCCGTCGGCGCCCCCCAGCAGGTGGCCCACCAGCGCGCCGGCCTGCCGGGCGTCGAGCGGTTCCAGCGCGATGGTGGAATGCGCCGCCCGCAGCGGCCGCAGCGCGCGGGCATCGGGGCGCTGCGCGGCCAGCAGCATCAGCGGCCGGTCGGCAAGCTGGTCGATCACTTCGCGCAGCAGGTCGGCCGAGGCGGCGTCGGCCCACTGCATGTCGTCGATCACGATGACCACCGGCTGGCGCGCCAGCCGGCGTTCGAGCATCGCCCGGGCCGCCAGCGTGATCTGGCGCTGCAGCTGCTCAGGCTCGATGTCCTGCGGCCGGGCTTCCTCGATGCCGAGCAGGTGGCCCACCACCCGGGCGACCGCTTCGACCTCGGCGGCATCGGCGCCCAGGGCCTGCAGGCCGTCGTGCAGCTTGCGCCGCGCCACCTCCAGCGAGTCGTCGGCGCGGACCTGGTAGACCTCGCGGAACAGGGCCCCGAAGGTGCCATAGGTCGGCTCGCCGTGCGACGAGCAGGTGGTGCGGCGCACGCCGGTCGAGGCCAGGCGGCCCTGGGCCTCGAGCCGCGCGAACAGCTCGGCCAGCAGGCGCGACTTGCCGGCGCCGGCCTCGCCGACGACGCTGACCAGCTGCGCCTCGCCGCCCTGCATGCGGTCGAAGGCGGCCAGCAGGCGCTCGATGGCGTCGTCGCGACCGACCAGCGGCGCCGCCAGCCCGAGTTCGGCGAGGCCGCGCGCGGAGACCGCATCGGTGCGGGCGCCGCGCAGCACATGGACCCGCATCGGCTGCGCCTTGCCGCGCAGCGCCAGTTCGGTGGCGGGTTCGAAGTCGAAGCGGTGCCGCACCAGCGACCAGGTGGCGTCCGACACCAGCACGGTGCCCGGCTGCGCGGCCGAGAGCAGGCGCGATGCGGTGTTGACCGTGTCGCCGGTGACCGCATAGGCGCCGCCGGCACCGCTGCCCAGGCTGCCGGCGACCACCGGCCCGGTGTGGACGCCGATGTGCAGCGTGACCCCGCGGCCCAGGCGCGGGCCCCATTGCCGGCTCAGCCGCTCGACGCGCTGCATCATGTCCTGCGCCGCTTCCAGGGCGCGCAGGGGGTCGTCCTCGTGTGCGCGCGGCGCACCGAACACCGCCATCACCGCGTCGCCGACGAACTTCTCGACGAAGCCGTCGCCTTGGGCGATGGCCTGGGCCATGGTCTCGAACAGGGCGTTCTGGAACGCGCGCACCGTCTCGGGGTCGAGCTCCTCGGCCAGCGCCGTGAAGCCGGTGAGGTCGGCGAACAGCACCGTGACCTGGCGCCGGTCGGCGCTGGGCTCGGGGTCGGGCGGGCGCGGGTTGTCCAGCCGGCGCCCGCAGCGCTGGCAGAACGATGACGAGGGCAGCACTTCGGCGCCGCAGCCGGCACAGGTCGTGGTCATGGGTCGTCCCGAGCCGGATGCTGCGCCAGTTCGGGCCTGCGCGCCACCGAAGAAATCCGCGATGATCCGGCCACCGGCCATGGAATTCCTCAAATTCATCCGCTCGCTCGAAGAACTCCTCTACGAGGTGATGACCTGGATGCTGTTCTATCCGCGCACGCTGTGGCGGGTGCTGCGCCATCCGCTGGCGCTGGCGGCGCAGGCAGAAGCCGAGATGAGCGAGCGCGAGGAGGACCAGTTCATCGACCTGGTCAGTCCGCCGCTGTTCCTGATGCTGTCGATCCTGCTGGCCCATGCGCTCGAGGTCGGCCTGCATGCCAACCTCGCGCCCTTCACCTCCAGCGTGGCGAAGGAGGTGCTGACTTCCGACACCAACCTGCTGATCTTCCGTGCCATCACCTTCAGCCTGTTCCCGCTGCTGATGGCGACCGGCCTGCTGCATCGGCTGCGGCGCGACATCGACCGCAAGACGCTGCGCCGTCCGTTCTTCCTGCAGTGCTTCTTCGCCTCGCCGTTCGTGGTGACGCTGTCGGTGGCCTCGGTCTTCGCGCGGCTGGGGTTCTCGCTGGTGGCGACCGGGTTGACCGTCGGCGCGGTCCTCTGGTATCTCGGCGTCGAGACGGAATGGTTTCGCACCCGCCTGGGGATCGGGCGCCTGCATGCCTTCGCGATCGCGCTCAAGCTGATGACGATCGCCTTCCTGCTGGCTTTCGGATTCGCCTTCCTGCTGCTCGGACCGGCGTCGCCATGAGCGGTGCCGCCGGGCGCCCCTAGAATTCCGATTTCACTCCCGGGCGAGGCTTGAAAGGCTGGGTTCAGCGCTTTTCGGGCCCTCGTCCTTCCATGCGATGCGCAGCAGCAGCACCGATTCGTTCGTCCGCCGGGTGCGCAGCCACCTGGACGTCCTCTCCGCGACCGAGCGGCAGCTCGCCGATTTCGTGCTGGAGTTTCCCGGCGAGCTCGCCAGCTACGCGGGCAACGAACTGGCCGAACTCGCAGGGGTCTCGCCGTCGACCGTGAGCCGTTTCATCCGGCGCATCGGCTACGACAACTACGAGGAGGCCCGGCGCCAGGTCCGGGAGGAGAAGGAGAGCGGCTCGCCGCTGTTCCAGTCGGCCACCGAGGCCTCCCGGCGCGGCCACCTGGTGGCGACGCATTTCCAGCGCTCGCAGGCCAATCTCGCCAGCACCTTCGAGCGCTTGAACGACCGGCAGATGGCGGAGATCGTCAAGGCCATCATCGCCGCCGGCCAGGTGCTGATCTTCGGCAGCCGCAGCAGCCACGCCTTCGCCCAGTACCTGCGCTGGCAGATCATCCAGGTGGTGCCGCGCGTGACCGCGATTCCCGGCGCCGGCGAAACCCTGGCCGAGCACCTGGCCGGCATCGGCGAGCGCGATTGCGTGATCGTCTTCGGCACCCGCCGCCAGACCCGCCAGATGGAGCTCCTGCTCGAAGGTGCGAGCCGGGCCAGGGCCAAGGTCCTCTTCATCAGCGACCAGGCCTCGCCGGACTTCGCTGGCGCCACCTGGTCGCTGCAGTGCGACTGCCGCGGCCCGGGGCTGCTGGACAACCATGCCGCGGTGATGGCGGTGTGCGACCTGATCGCGACCATGGTGATCGAAGCCTCGGGCCCCGCCGGCCGCAAGCGGCTGGCCGCCATCGAACAGGGCCACGCGGAGACCGGCGAGCTCTGAAACCGCCCACAGGCGCACTGCGTTGGTGCGCTGGTCGACGCTGCAAGCGGGATTTCATATGGCCGATGAGATTGGCACGGTGATTGCATGTGCTTTGTTGCGGATGAAATTCTAATTTCATGCGCACCATATAGGTGAAATCCATATGGCAATCCGAGGCGCCGCGATCTAGCATCCGACACGCGATTCCGAGCAGCGCCGAGCACGCAAATCCTTCGACAAGGAGCCTTCCAATGGCTGGTGGACCTGTACTCTCTTCCGGGACCGACTCACCCCGAGTCGCCGAGCTCGACCGGGCGCTCGACACGATCGGCGTCACGCGCTCGCATCACACGATCATCTTCCTGATCCTCATCGGCTGCCTCTTCGACAGCTTCGAGCAGAACGCGGTCGGCATCGTGGGCCCGATGCTCAAGGAGCAGTGGGGGCTCACGGCGTCCGACATCGGGCTGCTCAACACCGTCACCTTCGCCTGCGCGGCGGTGGGCCGGATCGTCTCGGGCTACATCGCCGACCGCTTCGGCCGCCGCGTGATGCTGACCATCGACCTGCTGCTGTTCACGCTCGGCGCCGGCGTCTGCGCAATGGCGCCGAACCTCACCGTGATGGCGATCGGCCGCGCGATCGTCGGCTTCGGCCTCGGCGGCGAGATCGCGATCGCGGTCACGATGCTGTCCGAGTTCTGCTCGACCAAGTTCCGCGGCACCGCGGTCGGCCTGGTCAACGTCGGCGCGGGCGGGCTGGGCAACTTCCTCGCGCCCGGCTTCGGCCTGCTGGTGTTCTGGCTGTTCCCGGGCGACAACGCCTGGCGCTGGCTGTTCGCCTGCCTGATGGTGCCCGCGCTGCTGGGCGCCTTCTATCGCCGCTACATTCCCGAGACGCCGCGCTTCCTGCTGGCCCAGGGCCGCGTGAAGGAGACCAATGCGGTGCTGTCGCGGCTGGCCTCGGGCCGGCTCACGGCGCGCAACGTGCCGCAGCAGCAGTACATCAGCGACGACGGCGCCGCGGCGCCGAAGGCCAAGGTCAAGGTGCGCGTCACCGAGATCTTCCGCGGCGCGCTGGCGCGCCGCACCATTCCGCTGTGCATCACGATCTGGATGACCTACGGCGCCCAGATCTCGGTACTGACCTTGATGCCGACCATCCTCGTCGCGCTGGGCTACAGCATGTCGAAGAGCCTGCTCTTCACGATGGTGATGCAGGGCGGCAGCCTGCTGGGCGCCATTGCCGCGTCGCTGCTCGGCTTCCACTTCCCGCGCAAGCGGGTGCTGACCGCCGGCGCCGTCTGCGCCTGCATGGCGGCCCTGACCATCGGCTTCGTCGCCAAGAGCATCGTGGTGATCCTGATCGCGGGCGCGGTGTTCCAGTTCTTCGTGCTGCTGCTGAACACGACCATCTGGATCTTCGCGCCCGAGCTCTATCCGACCCGGGTGCGCGCCTTCGGCACCGCCTTCATCCTCGCGACCGGCACGGCCGCCGGTGCCTTCATGCCGCTGGTGGCCGGCCGGCTCTTCGATGCCTTCGGCCTGGTCGGCGTGTTCGGCCTGGCGGCCGCGATGTATGCGGTCTTCGTGATCAGCGTGCAGAGCGTGCCCGAGACCTACGGCAAGTCGCCCGATGCGCTGCCGCTGCCGGACGACGCCGCGCCCGCCAAACCGGTCGTCGCGGCGCCGCAGGCGAACTGACATCCAACCCGCAGACACCATGCAAGACATCCTGCTCATCAACCCGAATTCGTCCTCCGCCACCACGGCCATGATGGTGGCGATCGCCGCGGGCGATGCGCCCGCGGGCTACCGGGTGGAAGGCCGGACCGCGCAGGATGGCCCGCCGATGATCGTCAACCCCGGCGAGCTCGAGCAGGCCGCACTCGAGGTCGAGCGCACCTGGCGCGACGGCGGAACCCATTGGGCCGGCGTGATCATCAGCGCCTTCGGCGACCCGGGCATCGAGCGCGTGCGCGCCGCCTGCCGGGTGCCGGTGGTCGGAATCGCCGAGGCCTCGATGCGCGAGGCCAGTGCCGGCGGCCGGCGCTTCGGCATCGCGACCGTGACACCTGACCTGGTCGGCCCGATCGAAGGCCGGGCCCGCGCCCTCGGCCTGCTCGCCGTCTACGCCGGCATCCGGTTGACCGACGGCGATCCGCGCCAGCTCGCGGCCGATCCGCAGGCGCTGGAAGAGGCCCTGGCGCGGGCCGTGCAGCGCTCCATCGACGACGACGGCGCCGAGGCCGTGATCATCGGCGGCGGGCCGCTGGGGCAGGCGGCGATCGGGCTCCAGGGGCGCTTCGCCGTGCCGGTGATCGCGCCCATTCCGGCCGCCATGCGGCTGCTGATGTCACGCCTGGCGCCCCACTGACGCCGGCCTCTCAGAGCAGCATCCCGCCCGAGACCTCGATGCGCTGGCCGGTGAGCCAGCGGTTGCCGTCGGACAGCAGCGCCGCGACCGCGCCGCCGATGTCGTCGGGCTGGCCGACCCGGCCCAGCGCCGTGATGCCGGCGATCTGCGCATTCGCCTGCGGGTCGTCGCGCACCGCGCCGTCTCGGAAATCGGTCTCGATGGCGCCCGGCGCGATGGTGTTGACCGTGATCCCGCGCGGGGCCAGTTCCTTCGCCATGTAGCGGGTCAGCACCTCGATGCCGCCCTTCATCGCCGCATAGGCGGCGTAGCCCGGGAAGGTGAACCGGGCCAGGCCGGTCGAGGTGTTGACGATGCGCCCGCCGTCCGCGATCAGCGGCAGCAGCTTCTGGGTCAGGAAGAAGGTGCCCTTGAGGTGGATGTTGGCAAGCAGGTCGAACTGCGCCTCGGTCGTCTCCGCGAAGGGGGCCGCCACGCCGATGCCGGCGTTGTTGACCAGGTGGTCGAAGTGCTCGCGCTGCCAGGTGCCGGCCAGCGCGGCCTTCACGCGTTCGGCGAAGCCGACGAAGCTGCCGCTGTCGGCCACGTCGAGCTGCAGCGCGACCGCGCGGCGGCCGAGCGCCTCGACCTGCCGCACCACGGCGTGGGCCTCGGCCTCGCTGCCCTTGTAGGTGAGGATCAGGTCGCTGCCTTGCTCGGCCAGCTTCAGGGCGGTGCTGCGGCCGAGGCCGCGGCTGGCGCCGGTGACGAGGGCGATGCGGGGGGTGGTGGTGGCGTTCATGGGTGAATTCCTGAGTCTGGAAGGGTTGGGATGGCCTGACTTTAGGAGTTCACCGAAAAACGATAAATGGTCAAAAATCGTCAAAACTGTTCTTCCAGAAAGGACAATCAAAGGATGGATCTCGACCAGCTCCGCATCTTCGCCCGGGTCGCCGAACTCGGCAGCTTCACCCAGGCCGCCGACCAGCTCGGAATGGCGAAGGGCCGCGTCTCACAGGTGGTGCAGCGGCTCGAGGCCCAGGTCGGCGCGCGGCTGCTGCAGCGGACCACGCGGCGCGTACGGCTGACGCCCGATGGCGAACAGTTCCTCGAACGCGGCCAGGAGCTGATCGCCGACGCCGACCAGCTGCAGGCCATGTTCCAGCCGGCGGCCAGCGGCTTGCGGGGCCGGCTGCGCATCGACCTGCCCAACTCGCTGGCGCGCGACCTGGTCATTCCGCGGCTGCCGGAATTCCTGGCGGCGCATCCGCTGCTGGAGCTGGGCATCAGCACCACCGACCGCCGCGTCGACCTGGTGCAGGAAGGCTTCGACTGCGTGCTGCGCGTCGGGCCGCTGGTCGACGCGGAACTGGTGGCGCGGCCGCTGGGGATGATGAAGATGCGCAACGTGGCGAGTCCGGCCTACCTGCGTGCCAACGGCACGCCGAAGACGCTGGCCGACCTGGCCCGGCACCGCATCGTGCACTACGCGCCCAAGCTCGGCGTGCAAGGCGCGGGCTGGGAGTACCAGGAGGAGGGCGGCGCGATCCGCGTGCATCCGATGCGCAGCGCGATCGTGGTCAACGGCACCGATGCCTACCAGGCCGCGTGCCTGGCAGGCCTGGGGCTGATCCAGGCGCCGGCGCATGGCACGCAGCGGCTGGTCGATGCCGGCCTGCTGGTGGACGTGATGCCTCACCTCACGGCGGCGCCGATGCCGGTCTCCCTGCTCTACCCGCACCGGCGCCAGCTGGCGCCGCGCGTGAAGGCGGTGCTGAACTGGCTCACGCAGGTGGTCGAGCCGTACCTCGTCGATGCGACATTGGGGCAAACTAGCCACCCATGAGACACATCGCTCGACTGATGCGCAGCGCGAGCCTGAACGGCTACGTCGAACTGGTGAAATCGCTGGGCCGGGATCCTTATGCATTCCTGCGGACCGTGGGGCTGCAGGCGAGATTCCTGGATGACCCCGAGACACTGATCCCGAGGGACGCCGCGCGCGAGCTGCTGGAGATCACCGCGCGTGCCACCAAGACGGAAGACCTGGCGCTGCGTCTCGCGGCCCAGCGCAAGCTCTCCGCCCTCGGACCCATCAGCCTCGTGCTGAGGGAAGAGCCCACGCCCAGGGATGCCCTCGACACGCTGTGCCGCTACCTGAAGCTGGTGAACCCCTCGCTGATGATTCGGGTCGAAGACGCCGACAGCGTGGTCATCATCCGGGAAGACCTGCTGCCGAGCCCCGGCTTGCCGATGCGGCAGTCGGTGGAACTCGCCGTGGGCAGCTTGTTCCGCATGCTGAGCGAATTGATCGGACCGCATTGGCGACCGCTCGAAGTCTGCTTCACGCATCGCCCGCCGACTGACGTCGCCGCCCATCGGGCATTCTTTGGACGCAGCGTCAAGTTCAACCAGGAATTCAACGGGCTGGTCTGCATGGCGATCGACTTGTCCAAGCCGCGCGAGCTCGGAGACCAGGTGGCCGCGGGCTTCGCGCGCAAGTTCCTGGAGGCGGAGCTCAAGGATCGCAGTGAAAGCGTCCAGGAGACCTGCCGCCAGCTGATCCTGGCACTGCTGCCGGGCGGCGCCTGCACCGCGCGGGAGGTTGCTCGGCACCTGCGCGTCGATCGTCGCACGCTGCACCGCCGGCTCGACGCCGAGGGCCTCACCTTCAGCGGCCTGCTCGACCAGGTGCGCTCGGACCTGGTCAAGAGCCATTTGCGCGAGGGTGACCTGCCGCTCAGCGAGGTGGCCGAGCTGCTGGGCTTCTCCAGCCCCAGCAGCTTCAGCCATTGGTTCCACAGCCTGTTCGGCTGCAGCGCCTCGCAATGGAGCAAGCAGTCGGCCGAAGCCGCGGCGACCCAGGAAGCCTAGGACGGTCCGGGCTCAGCGGCCGAGATCGGCGTCCGGCTTGCGCAGGTAGCCCTGGTTGCCACCGTTGCGATTGGGCGCGAAGCCATTTTTCTGAAGCGTCTCTTCCGTCGTCTCGTAGAAGACCCCGATCTGCATGATCTCGCGCGCCTGTTGCGCGGTCGCGATCGGACGGCCGAATTCGCCCGAGATGCGCACCAGCTGTTTGATCTGGTCGACCGTGCTGGCCT
>Ga0182007_10001697_pt1 | contig 11631 bp, 11 predicted proteins | sample Sormic07211113_1_FD_123023 | JGI IMG/M metagenome (GOLD analysis project Ga0182007, IMG submission 123023) | Rhizosphere microbial communities from Sorghum bicolor, Mead, Nebraska, USA - 072115-113_1 MetaG | ecosystem: Host-associated > Plants > Roots > Rhizosphere | place: USA: Nebraska... | reverse complement strand
CGCCCGGAGCTGACCCTCAGCAGCCGCCCCTCGCGGCCCCGGGGAATGCCGAAGGGCCCCTCGCTCCTACGAGAGGCCCTTTCGGAGTGCGCCGCCAGGGACTCGAACCCCGGACCCGCTGATTAAGAGTCAGCTGCTCTAACCAACTGAGCTAGCGGCGCATGACTCTCGCCGACCACTTGATTTCGGCTCTCGTGGGCGGCGACGGAGAAAATACTACCTGGTCCGGGAGGGTGCTTGTGACCACCCTCAGATGGTGAGGGAGAGCAGGACGGGTGCCGCGTTCCGGTTGAGGGTGTCCGCGGCCTGGCGCAGGCGGTGGGCGTGTTCGACCGGGAGGGACAGGGCCAGGCAGCCCACGCGGGAGCCGGCGGTGATCGGGACGGCCGCGCAGACCGTGCCGATGGCGTACTCCTGGAGGTCGAGGTGCGGCACGGTCGGCGGCTGGGACTCCAGACGGGACAGGAGCAGGCGGTCGCTCGTGATCGTGCGCGAGGTCAGGCGGGGCAGCTTGTGGCGGGCGAGATGGTCGCGCCGCCCGTTGTGGTCGAGCTGTCCCAGCAGGCTCTTGCCGATCGCGGTGGCGTGCGCCGAGTAACGGAAGTCCACCCACTCGTTGACCACGGGCGTGGTCGGCCCGTCGGCCCACTGGGCGACCTTCACCTCGCCGTCGACGTAACTGCTGAGGTAGACGGCCGCGCCCACCGAGTCGCGCAGCCGGTCCAGGGTGCGCTGGAGCTTGTCGCGCACCGCGGCCTCGCGGCCCTGGGCGGAGCCGAGGCGGGTGAGGGAGTCGCCCGTGATGTAGGCGCCGTCGGTGATCTGCTCGATGTAGCCCTCGCGGCGCAGCATCCTCAGGAGGGTGGTCAGCCGCTCCGGGTCGAGGCCTGTCTCGCGGACGAGCTCGGTGTCGTTGATTCCGGTCGTGTGCCGTGCCACCGTCTCCAGGACGCGCAGGGCGTCCTGAGCCGAGTGGTACGGCGCGGTCGGCTCGTGCTTCAGCGCCACGGTTTCCCCCCGCGCTCGGGCCGTAGTCCAGTCAGCGAATCACTCCTGAATCTCTTTCACGATAACGGCCAAGAGGCTTGTTGTGGGCGGTTGTTGAGGAGATTTCCGCGCCCCGGCACTGCTCTCAGCAGGGGCGGAGACACTCTGGCATATGCCGATGGAATGATCCGAAGCCCGGACCTCGGGGATTGAATACGGTTCAATCCCCGAGGTCACAACACCGCGCCCAAAAATTCCCGGGTCCGGTCCTGTTCGGGCTCGCTGAAGATCTTCTCCGGCGACCCCGACTCGATGACCCGACCGGAGTCGAACATCAGGACCTGGTCGGAGATGTCCCGGGCGAAGTTCATCTCGTGGGTCACACAGAGCATCGTGATGTCGGTGCTGCGGGCGATGTCGCGCAGCACGTCCAGGACCCCCGCGACCAGCTCCGGGTCGAGCGCGGAGGTCACCTCGTCCAGCAGCAGCACCTGCGGCCGCATCGCCAGCGCCCGGGCGATCGCCACCCGCTGCTGCTGGCCGCCGGAGAGCCGGGTCGGACGGGCGTCCGCCTTGTCGGCGAGCCCCACCAGGTCCAGCAGCTCACGGGCCCGTTCCCCGGCCTCGTCCCGGGACATCCCGAGGACGGTCACCGGCGCCTCGGTGATGTTCCGCAGCACGCTCATGTTCGGGAACAGGTTGAACTGCTGGAAGACCATCCCGATGTTCTTGCGGACCTCGCGGATCTGCTTCTCCGGCGCGGGGAACAGCTTCTGCCCGGCGACCGTGATGGTGCCCTCGTCCGGCTTGGTGAGGGTCATCAGCAGCCGCAGGATCGTCGTCTTGCCGGAGCCGGACGGGCCGATCAGCGTGACGTGCTTTCCCGACTCGACGGAGAAGTCGAGCTTGTCGAGGACGGTGTGCCGGCCGAAGCGCTTCGTGACGCGCTCCAGCCGGATCAGCTCGCCGCCGTCCACCGGCGGGCCGGCGTCGGCGTCGGGTTCGTTCATCAGAGGTGTGTCAAGAGGTGTGTCAAGAGGCGTGTCAGCGGACAAGGCGGCGCTCCAGGGTTCGGATCAGCAGGGAGGCGGGGTAGGAGACGAGGACGAAGGCCACGCCGATCACGGTGAGGGGTTCGGTGAACCGGTAGTGCTGCTGGGAGAAGAGCCGGGCCTGGCCCAGCATCTCCAGCACGGTGATCACCATCAGGACCGGTGTGTCCTTGAGCATCGCGATCACGTAGTTCCCGAGGGCGGGCACCACCCGCCGGACGGCCTGCGGAAGGATCACCGCGGTCCAGGTCCGGCGGACCGGCAGGTTCAGCGCGGTCGCCGCCTCCCACTGGCCGACGGGCACGGCCTCGATGCCGGCGCGGTAGACCTGCATCGTGTACGTCGAGTAGTGCAGCCCGATCGCGAAGACGCCCGTGGCCGACGCGGAGAAGGTCAGCCCCCACTCCGGCAGCACATAGAACAGGAAGAACAGCTGCACCAGCAGCGGGGTGTCCCGTACGAACTCGGTGACGACCCCCACGGGCCAGCGCACCCAGCGCGTCGGCGACCGCATCAGCAGCGCCCAGACAAGCCCCAGCGCGAAGGAGATCAGCGATCCGAGGGCCAGGATCTGCAGGGTGACCCGCAGGCCGTCCCAGAAGTACGGCATGAACTCGCGTACGGCGTTCCAGTCCCACCTCATGCGACTCGCCCCCCGACGCCCGTCGTCCGCGGGCGCTTCAGCTCACGTGCGGAGACCTCGCGCTCGGGCGCCCTGCCCACCCCTGCCTTCAGCCGTTTCTCCAGGCCGCGCATGAGCCGGGTCAGCGCGAAGGCGATCACGAAGTAGATCAGCAGGATGTACGTGTAGATCTGCGCGCTCTGCTGGAGCGCGAGCCGCACCAGGTTGGCGCTGAAGGTGAGATCGCCCATGCCCATCACGGAGACCAGCGCGGTGCCCTTGAGCAGTTCGATCAGCAGATTGGAGAACGGCGGGATCATCTCCGGCACCGCCTGCGGCAGCAGGATCAGCCGCATCCGCTGCCACGGCGTGAAGCTGAGCGCGACCCCGCCCTCCCGCTGCGCCGGGTCCACGGAGTTGAGCGCCCCGCGCACGATCTCGGTGCCGTACGCCCCGTAGGTCAGCCCGAGTGCCAGCGTGCCCGCCCACAGCGGCACCAGCTGCCAGCCGAACGCGACCGGCAGGACGAAGAACACCCAGAAGATCATGACGAGGGCGGAGGTGCCGCGGAACACCTCGGTGTAGCAGCCGGCGAGAAAGCGCACGATCCACAGGCGGTGGGTCCGGGCGATTCCGACGGCGAACGACACGAAGGCGGCCAACAGCGCGCTGAGGACGAGGAGTTGGACGGTGGTCCAGATCCCCTTGAGCACCAGTTCCCAGAGTCCGGAGGTCATCCGCCGCACAGCTCCTTCGCGGTGAGGCCGGTCATCTCGGCCTTGGTGAACCCGAAGGGCCGCAGGATCCGGAACAGTTCGCCGCTCTTCTTGAGCTGGTGCAGCTCGGCGTTGAAGGCGTCACGGAGTCTTGTCTCGGCCGACCGGAAGGCGAAGGCGCCGCCGTCCACACGCGGTTTCCCGTCGACGAGCGGCGCGAAGGGCTTGGTCGCCTCCGTCCGGGGCGACTTCCTCACGACCGCGCGGGTGGTGAGCGCCGTACCGGCGAAGACGTCGACGCGGCCCGCCTCGACGGCGTTCAGGCCCGCGACCTGGTCCGGGACGATCAGGATGTCGCTCTGCCGGTACCCGGCGTCGACGGCGTGCTGGATCTGGGCGAACCCGGTGCCGGTGGCGAACTTCGCCTTCTTCGCGACGACGTCCTTGTAGTCGTGCAGCCCCTTCGGATTGCCCTTGCGCACGACGAACGAGTCGAGCACCTGGTAGTCCGGGTCGGCGAAGACGACCTGCTGACACCGCTCCGGAGTCACGTACATCCCCGCGGCCACGACATCGAACTGCTGCGAGTTCAGCCCCGGGATGAGCGAGCCGAACTCGGTGGGCACGGGCTGCATCCGGTCGACGCCGAGCCGCTGGAAGATGACCTTCGCCAGGGCCGGCGCCTCACCGGTCAGCCGACCGTCCCGGTCGATGTACCCGAAGGGGATCTCCCCCGAGATGCCCAGCCGTACGACGCCCTGCGCCTTCAGCCGCTGAAGCAGGTCACCGCCGTTCGTCGCCGCCGCGGTGGCCACCCGGCTGCAGCCGGCGGCACCCAGCGCCCCGGTCGCCGCCACGCCCGCGAGCAGCGAACGCCGGGTGGGACCGGGTATGTGACCGGATGTGTCTGTGTCGTTCCCAGTTGGTGGAGCCATGGGCGCGCGGCTACCCGAAGGCATCCGGGTTATGCACCCTGAAAGACATGACGGATCAGTTCATCGAAGTCTCACTGACCGAGAGGGGCGTCCGCTGCACGGCGAAACTGCTGGCCGACCGGGCGCCCGTCACCTGTGCGGCGGTCTGGGACGCTCTTCCGCTCGCCGGTGACGTCTACCACGCCAAGTACGCCCGCAACGAGATCTACGCCCTGTTCCCGCCCTTCGCGGACCGGGAACCCCCGCTGGAGAACCCGACCGTCACGCCCATCCCCGGCGACCTCTGCTACTTCTCCTTCGCCGGCACGGAACTGGCCACCCGCGCCTACGGCTACGACCGCGAGGTCCGCCCCGGCACCACCCTCGTCGACCTGGCCCTCTTCTACGAGCGCAACAACCTGCTCCTCAACGGTGATGTGGGGTGGGTGCCCGGGATCGTCTGGGGGCAGGTCGTCGAGGGCCTGGAGGGGATGGCCGATGCCTGCAACGACCTGTGGAGGTCGGGCGCGGCCGGGGAGACGCTGAGCTTCCGGCGGGTGTGAGCCGTGACGGGGTGCGCCGTGACCGGGTGAGCCGTGGCCGGGTGAGCCGTGACCGGGTGAGCTCCGCCTACGAGGTGGCGGTCGCGGCGGGGCGTGGGCGCCGCACCCCGGCGGCCCCGGCCTCGTACAAGGCGTGCGCGGCCCGCAGCACCAGGTCGTCCCGGTGCCGGGCGGCGACGATCTGCAGCCCCACCGGCAGGTCCTCGCCGTCCACCCCGACCGGCACCGTCGCCGCCGGCTGCTGGGTCATGTTGAACGGGTAGGTGAAGGGCGTCCAGCCCGTCCAGCGGCGGTGGCCCGAGGCCTTCGGCACCTCCGCGTCCGCCTCGAACGCCGTGAGCGGCAGGGTCGGGGTGACGAGGAGGTCGTAGGACTCGTGGAAGAGCCCCATGCGGCGGCCGAGTTCCATACGGACGTCGACCGCGGCGAGGTAGTCGAGGGCGGACAGCCGGGCGCCGGCCGCGCAGATCTCCCGCAGTCCCGGGTCGAGCAACGTCCTCTGGTGGGGGCCGAGTCGCTGGGTGACCCGGGCCGCGCCCGCGAACCACAGGGTGTGGAAGGCGTCCACCGGGTCGGCGAAGTCCGGGTCCGCCTCGGTGACATAGGCGCCCAGTGCGGCGAGGCGTTCCACCGCCCGCCGCACCGCGGCGGCCACGGCCGGCCGGACCGCCACCTGCCCGCCGAGGGAGGGCGAGTAGGCGACCCTCAACCCCCGCACCCCGCCGGACAGTTCGGCGGAGAAGGAGCCGCGGGGCGCCGCCAGCGCCGACCAGTCGCGGGCGTCCGGCGCGCCGATCACGTCCAGCAGCAGCGCCGCGTCCGCCGCGTCCCGGGTCATCGGCCCCACATGGGCCAGCGTGCCGAACGCGCTCGCCGGGTAGAGGGGCACCCGGCCGTACGTCGGCTTCAGCGCGAAGATCCCGCAGAAGGCGGCCGGGATACGGACACTGCCCCCGCCGTCCGTCCCCAGGGCCAGGGGACCCGCGCCGAGGGCCACGGCCGCCGCGGCGCCCCCGCTCGAACCGCCCGCGGTGCGCGTGCGGTCGTACGGATTCCTGGTCACCCCGGACAGCGGTGAGTCCGTCACGCCCTTCCAGCCGAACTCGGGGGTCGTGGTCTTGCCGATGAACACCGCGCCGTGCTCGCGCAGTCGGGCCACGGAGGGCGCGTCCTCGTCCCAACCGCCCGTCTCCGAGATGGTTCTGGAGCCCTTCAGGGTCGGTGCGCCGCGCAGCAGGATGATGTCCTTGACGGTCGTGGGCACCCCGTCGACCAGCCCCTTGGGCTCTCCCCGCCGCCACCGCAGCGTCGACTCCCGCGCCTGCGCCAGCGCCTCGTCGGCGAGGAGCCGTACGAAGGCGTTCACCTCCGGCTGGATCCGCTCGGCCCGCGCCAGGACCGCCCGCGTCACGTCCTCGGGACTGAACTCGCCCTTGCGGTAACCCTCGACTAGTCGTACGGCGGTCAACTCCGTGAGGTCGAGTTCAAGTTCGAGGTCGACTTCGCGGTCGAGATCGGGGTCCGTCATCTGCCCTCCAGGGTCCGCGGGTTCACCGTCCGGGTACGTACCCGCGTTTCTTGTCGACCACGTTCAGCAGCGGCCGGCCCGCCTCCCAGCGCTCGTACAACTCCACGAACTGCCTGCCCAGTTCGTCCCGCCAGCCGATCGTGTCGCCGCTCATGTGCGGGGAGACGATCAGCCCGGGGGCGTCCCACAACGGGCTGTCCGGGGTGAGGGGTTCGTGCTCGAAGACGTCCAGCGCGGCCCCCGCGATCCACCGCTTGGCCAGCGCCTGGGCGAGCGCGTCCTCGACCACCAGCCCGCCCCGCCCGACGTTGATGAACCGCGCCGACGGCTGCATCACCCCGAAGCGACGGGTGTCGAACATGCCGTGGGTCTGCTCCGTGAGCGGCGCGGCCGCGATCACCCAGTCGGCGCGGGCGATCAGCCGGTCCAGGTCGTCCGGGCCGTGGATACCGGTGTGCGGGGTCCGACCGACGAGCGCCACGGTGATGTCCAGCGCCTTCAGCGTGCGGGCGATCGTACGGCCGACGGGTCCGGAGCCGACCACGCAGGCGCGGGTGCCCGCCACCCGCTGCGACTCCCGGTGCCGCCAGGTCCGCTCCCGCTGCAGCCCCAGGGTCGTCGGCAGGTCCTTCGCCATGGCCAGGACGAGCGCGGCGACGTACTCGGCGATGGGCTGGTCGAAGATCCCGCGCGCGTTGGTCACCACCGTGTCGGAGGCGGCGAGTTCCGGGCACATCAGATGGTCCACACCCGCGCTCGCCGTGTGCACCCAGCGCGGCCGAGGCCCCTCGCCGGGCCAGGCGGAACGCACCGCCCGCGACGCGAAGTCCCAGACCAGCAGCACATCGGCGGCCGGCAGCCGCGCGGCGAGCGTCGACTCGTCCGCGTGCTCGACACGGGCGCGACCGGTGAGGCGGCCGAGGCGGGGGAGGGGTTCCGCGTCCAGGACGAGCAGGGTGGGGGTGGTCATGCGAGAGCCGTTTCTCGGGGTGGTGCGACCGTCTGACATGCGAGGTTTGACCACGCTCGCACCCGAACCTACCTTCGTCAACACGGGCGTGCGCACGGTCCGTTGCCCATCCGCTTCCGACAGTGAGGGCGGTGTCCGACATGGACGTTTCCTTCCTCGGTGGACCCCGGCCGCAGCGCGGTGTCGGGGTGGTCGCGCCCTTCGACTTCGCCCTGGACCGCGAGCTGTGGCGCTGGGTGCCGGACGACGTCTCGCTGCATCTGACCCGCACCCCGTTCGTGCCGGTCGAGGTGAGCCTGGACCTGGCCCGGCTGGTCAGCGAGCACGAGACCCTGGACGACGCGGTCCGCACCCTGATCGCGGTCTCGCCCGAGGTCGTCGCGTACGCCTGCACCTCGGGCAGCTTCGTCGGCGGGATCGCCGGCGAGCGGGCGATGTGCGAGGCGATGACCCGCGCGGGCGCCGTCCCCTCGGTCACCACCTCGGGCGCGCTCCTGGACGCACTGGCGGCGCTCGGCGCCCGCCGGGTCGCCCTCGTCACGCCGTACACCGTGTCGGTGACCCGGGCGCTGGAGGAGTACGTGGCCGAGGCGGGCGTCACGGTCACCGGATGCGCGTTCATGGGGCTGACCCGGCACATCTGGAAGGTGCCGTACCGCGAGGTGGCCGCCATGGCCCGCAAGGCGGTACGGGCCGGCGGGCGGCGGGGTGCCGACGCGCTCTTCATCAGCTGCACCAACCTTCCGACGTACGACGTCATCCCACAGCTGGAGGCCGAGCTGCGGATGCCGGTGATCTCGGCCAACCAGGTGACGATGTGGGCGGCGCTCTCCCTGCTGGGTACCCGGGCGATGGGGCCGTATCAGGCGCTGATCGATCCGGCGGCGCGCTCCGGTCCCGTACTGCCGGAACTCCCGGACGGTGAACAGCAGCAGGAAGGCATGGCATGACGGCACTCGGATTCCTCTACCCGGGCCACTCCGCCGAGGACGACTACCCGCGCATCGAGCAGTTGATCGGCAGCGACATCCGGCTCGACGTCGTGCACACCGACATCGGCGAGGACGCGCACCGGGTGGACGCGCTGCGCCGGATGGGCTCGGCGGAGCGGCTCGCGGCGGGCGTCGAGGAACTGCGCATGGCGGGCGCCGAGTCGGTGGTCTGGGCGTGCACCAGCGGCAGCTTCGTCTACGGCTGGGACGGCGCCCACGAGCAGGTCCGCACCCTCGCCCGCACGGCCGGGATGCCGGCGTCGTCGACGTCGTTCGCCTTCGTGCACGCGCTGCGGGAGCTGCGGGCGCGCAGGGTCGCCGTCGGCGCCACGTATCCGGAGGACGTGGCGGGGCTCTTCGGGGACTTCCTGACGGCCGGCGGCGCCGAGGTGACGTCGGTCCGCGGCGCCGGGATCAGCACCGCGGCGGAGGTCGCCACCTGGGGCGAGGCGGAGATCTTCCTGCTGGCCCGGGACGCCGACCGCGACGACGCGGACGCCCTCCTCCTCCCCGACACGGCCCTCCACACCGCCGCCCACATCTCCGCCCTGGAGAAGGAACTGGGCAAGCCGGTCCTCACCGCGAACCAGGTCACGGTCTGGGAGGGCCTGCGGCTGGCGGACCGCCGGGTGAACGCACCGACCCTGGGCGCGCTGTTCACCCGGGAGCCGATCGTGCAGGTCTGAGGGCGCGGCCGTCGGGGAATAAAACGGAGAGTGCCTCCTGTTAACCGCTGGCGGACAGCGCACGGCCGAAAACAGGAGGCACTCACCGTGACCGCAGACGAGATCCGGGGCACGACCCATGGCACCGCCCCCGTCCCCCTCTCCGTGCTGGACCTGGCCACCGTGGGCGCCGGCAGCACCGCCACCGACGCGCTGCGCACCAGCGTGACCCTCGCCAAGCTGACGGAGTCCCGCGGCTTCCACCGCTACTGGGTCGCCGAGCACCACTCCATGCCGGGTGTCGCCTCCTCCTCCCCGGCCGTGATCCTGGCCCACCTCGCCGCCCACACGGACCGCATCCGCCTGGGCTCCGGCGGGGTCATGCTCCCCAACCACGCCCCGCTGGTGATCGCCGAGCAGTTCGGCACGCTGGAGGCGATGGCCCCGGGCCGCATCGACCTCGGCCTCGGCCGCGCCCCCGGCACCGACGGCGCCACCGCCGCCGCCCTGCGCCGCACGGACCGGCTCAGCGAGGGCGCCGACGACTTCCCCGAGCAGCTCGCCGAGCTCACCCGCTTCCTGGACGACGACTTCCCGGACGGCCACCCCTACCGCCGTATCCACGCCATCCCCGGCCCGGTCCAGGCCACCAGCCCCGGCGGCGTCCAGTCCCGGCACCGGCCCCCGATCTGGCTGCTCGGCTCCTCCGGCTTCAGCGCCCGCCTCGCCGGCGTCCTCGGCCTGCCCTTCGCCTTCGCGCACCACTTCTCCGCGCAGAACACGGTCCCGGCGCTCGACCTGTACCGCGAGTCCTTCCGGCCCAGCGAGGTCCTGGACGAGCCGTACGCCCTCATCGGCGTCTCCGTCCTCGCCACCGACGACGAGCGCGAGGCCCGCCGGCAGAGCCGGGCCGTGGCCCTCAACATGATCCGTCTGCGCACCGGCCGCCCGGGTCTCTTCCCGGACCCGGAGGAGGCCGAGAAGCACGAGTTCAGCCCGTACGAGGAGGAGTTCGTCCGCTCCTGGACCGGCAACATGGTGCAGGGCGCCGTCGACGAGGTGCGCGAGGGCCTTGACTCCCTGCAGAAGCGCACCGGCGCCGACGAGTTGATGCTCACCTCGCACGCGCACCGGGGCGAGCTGCGGCTGCGGTCGTACGAACTGGTCGCGGACGCCTACGGGTTGCCGACCGCGTAGGCCTGACCGGCCATCAACTCCGAGATCCGCTCGGGCGACACCGGACGTGAGTACAGCCATCCCTGTCCGGTGTCGCAGCCGATCCGCCGCAGCCGGGACGCCTGGGCCAGGGTCTCCACGCACTCCGCGGTCACCGTCAGCCCCAGCCGGTGGGCGAGCTGGATCATCGCCTCCACGACGACCTCGTCGGCCGGGTTGGGCGGCACTCCCGCGCCCTCGTACTGGAAGCCCCGTACGAAGGAACCGTCCAGCTTCAGCACCGACACCGGCAGGCGGCTGAGGTAGGCCAGGTTGGAGTACCCGGTGCCGAAGTCGTCGATGGCGATGTGGACGCCCATGTCGCTGAGGGCCTGAAGGGCCTGGAGCGGGCGGCCGGCCGAGCCCATCACGGCCGACTCCGTCAGCTCCAGCTGGAGCAGGTGGGGTGGCAGGCCCGTCTCGGCGAGGGTCTCGGCGACATCCGCCACCAGGTCGGAGTCCCAGACCTGGCGGACCGCCACGTTGACGCTGACGAAGAGCGGCGGCTCGGTCGGGTGGTCCAGCTGCCACCGGCGCGCCTGACGGCAGGCGGTGGCCAGGATCCAGCGGCCCAGCGGCACGATCGAGCCGTCCTCCTCGGCCAGTGCGATGAACCGATTCGGCGTGAGCACACCGAACTGCGGGTGGTTCCACCGGATCAGTGCCTCGACCCCGCGCAGCCGCCCGTCCTCCATCCCCACCAGCGGCTGGTACTCCAGCACGAACTCACCGCGGTCGATGGCGGGCCGGAGGGTGGAGGCGAGGGCCTGGCGGGTCATCAGGTTGGCGTTGCGCTCCGGGTCGAACAGCGTCCAGCGGGCCTTTCCGTCGGCCTTGGCCCAGGAGAGGGTGGTGTCGGCCGCCTGGACCAGGGCGGTGGGGGTGGTGCCGGCCGCGTGCCGCTCCACGACGCCGATCGACGCCGACACCGACAGGCGCTGGCCGGCGATGTCGAAGGGCGCCTGGACGGCCTTGAGCACCGACTCGGCCAGCTCGGCCAGTTGCTCGGTGCCCGTCGAGTCCTCCACCAGCAGCGCGAACTCGTCGCCGCCCAGTCTCGCCACCAGGGGCGCGCTCGTTCTGGCGTAACCCGCCTCGTCGGCGCAGCGCGTGAGGCGTTCCGCCACGGCGGCCAGCAGCCGGTCGCCGATCCGGTGCCCGAGGGTGTCGTTGATCGCCTTGAAGCCGTCGAGGTCCAGGTAGCACAGGCCGATCCGGCCGGTCCCGCCCTCCTCGTACGACTCCTCCTCCAGGGCCGCCGTCAGCCGCTCGAAGAACAGGGTGCGGTTGGGCAGCCGGGTCACCGGGTCGTGCATCTGCAAGTGCCGCAGCCTGCCCTGGAGTTCACGCTGGGCGCTGATGTCGCTGACCGACAGCAGGATGCCCTCGGCGGGGGCGGGCAGCGGG
>Ga0182007_10001696_pt1 | contig 11633 bp, 9 predicted proteins | sample Sormic07211113_1_FD_123023 | JGI IMG/M metagenome (GOLD analysis project Ga0182007, IMG submission 123023) | Rhizosphere microbial communities from Sorghum bicolor, Mead, Nebraska, USA - 072115-113_1 MetaG | ecosystem: Host-associated > Plants > Roots > Rhizosphere | place: USA: Nebraska... | reverse complement strand
CGAAGCCAAGCGCCTGATCGAACTCGACCAGCCGCTGCCGTTGCCGAGCTACGAAATGGTGTTGAAGGCTTCCCACACCTTCAACCTGCTGGATGCGCGCCGGGCGATCTCGGTGACCGCGCGTCAGCAATACATTCTGCGTGTACGCACCCTGGCGCGTTCCGTCGCGCAAGCCTATCTGCTGGCTCGCGCCAAGCTCGGCTTCCCGATGGCGACCCCGGACCTGCGTGATGAAGTACTGGCCAAGCTGGAGGCTGCACAATGAGTGCTCAAGATTTTCTGGTTGAACTGGGCACCGAAGAACTGCCACCCAAAGCGCTGAACACCCTGGCCGAGGCATTCCTGGCCGGTATCGACAAAGGCCTGCAAGCCGCGGGCCTGAACTACGAGAGCAAAACCGTCTACGCCGCGCCGCGTCGTCTGGCCGTGCTGATTACCGCGCTGGCGACCCAGCAGCCGGATCGCAGCATCAACCTCGACGGCCCGCCACGTCAGGCTGCGTTCGATGCCGAAGGCAACCCGACTCAAGCAGCCCTGGGCTTCGCCAAGAAGTGCGGCGTCGAGCTGAGCGAAATCGATCAGAGCGGCCCGAAGCTGCGCTACAGCCAAAGCATCGCCGGCAAGCCGACCGCGAGCCTGATGCCGACCATCGTCGAAGATTCCCTGAACGACCTGCCGATCCCCAAGCGCATGCGCTGGGGTGCTCGCAAGGAAGAATTCGTTCGTCCGACCCAATGGTTGGTGATGCTGCTCGGTGACCACGTCATCGACTGCACCATCCTCGCCCAGAAGGCCGGCCGCGATTCCCGTGGTCACCGCTTCCACCACCCTGAAAGCGTGCGCATCACCTCGCCGGCCAACTACCTGAACGATCTGCGTGCTGCTTATGTACTGGCCGATGCCAACGAGCGTCGCGAGCTGATCAGCAAGCGCACCAATGAACTGGCGACCATGCAGGAAGGTACGGCGATCGTTCCGCAAGCCCTGCTCGACGAAGTGACCGCGCTGGTTGAATGGCCGGTGCCGCTGGTGTGCTCGTTCGAAGAACGTTTCCTCGACGTGCCGCAAGAAGCGCTGATCACCACCATGCAGGACAATCAGAAGTACTTCTGCCTGCTGGATGCCGACGGTAAGTTGCTGCCTCGTTTCATTACCGTGGCCAACATCGAAAGCAAGGATCCACAGCAGATCATCGCCGGTAACGAGAAAGTGGTTCGCCCACGCCTGACCGACGCCGAGTTCTTCTTCAAGCAAGACAAGAAGCAAAAACTCGAAGAATTCAATCTGCGTCTGCAGAACGTGGTGTTCCAGGAAAAACTCGGCAGTGTCTACGACAAGGCCGAGCGCGTGTCGAAACTGGCGGCCTACATTGCCGCTCGCATCGGCGGTAACGCTTCCTGGGCGGCGCGTGCCGGCCTGCTGTCCAAGTGCGACCTGGCGACCGAAATGGTCGGTGAGTTCCCGGAGATGCAAGGTGTCGCCGGTTACTACTACGCCCTCAACGACGGCGAGCCGGAAGACGTCGCCCTGGCGCTGAACGAGCAGTACATGCCGCGCGGTGCCGGCGCTGAACTGCCTACCACCCTGACCGGTGCGGCCGTGGCCATTGCCGACAAGCTCGACACCCTGGTGGGCATTTTCGGTATCGGCATGCTGCCGACCGGCAGCAAAGACCCGTATGCCCTGCGCCGCGCCGCGCTGGGTGTGTTGCGGATCCTGATCGACAAGAAGCTCGACCTCGACCTGAACGACGCCGTGGCCTTCGCCGTGAATGCGTTCGGTGCCAAGGTCAAGGCTGCCGGCCTTAATGATGCCGTGCTGGAGTTCATCTTCGACCGTCTGCGTGCCCGTTACGAAGACGAAGGCGTGGACGTCGCGACCTACCTGTCGGTACGTGCCCTGAAGCCGGGTTCGGCCCTGGACTTCGACCAGCGTGTACAAGCGGTAGAAGCGTTCCGCAAATTGCCGGAAGCCGCTGCCCTGGCCGCCGTGAACAAGCGCGTGTCGAACCTGCTGAGCAAAGTCGAAGGCTCCGTGCCGACGGTCGTTGAAGCCAAGTACTTCGACAACGCCAACGAGTTCTCGCTGTATTCGGCGATCCAGCAGGCAGACCAGGCTGTGCAGCCAATGGCCGCTGCCCGTCAGTACAGCGAATCGCTGGCGCGTCTGGCCGCATTGCGCGAACCAGTGGATGCGTTCTTCGAGGCCGTGATGGTCAACGCCGAAGACGCCAAGGTGCGAGCCAACCGCTATGCGCTGCTGGCGCGTCTGCGTGGGTTGTTCCTCGGCGTCGCCGACATTTCGTTGCTGGGCTGAGGAGCTGCTGTTGAAACTGCTGATTCTCGATCGGGACGGGGTGATCAATTACGACTCCGATGCGTACATCAAGTCGGTGGAGGAGTGGATTCCACTCCCCGGTTCGATCGAAGCGATCGCGCAGTTGAGCAAGGCCGGCTGGACGGTGGCGGTCGCCACCAACCAGTCGGGCATCGCTCGCGGCTATTACGACATCGCCACCCTGGAGACCATGCACGCCCGCTTGCGCGAGTTGGTGGCAGAGCAGGGCGGCGAAGTCGGTCTGATCGTCTATTGCCCGCACGGGCCAGACGATGGCTGCGATTGCCGCAAGCCAAAACCCGGGATGTTGAAAACCATCGCCGCGCATTACAACGTTTCGCTGACGAATCTATGGTTCGTCGGCGATACTCTCGGTGACCTGGAGGCCGCCAAAGCCGTCGACTGTCAGCCAGTTTTGGTAAAGACCGGGAAAGGCGAAAAGACTCAGGGCAAGACCCTACCGGCAGGCACCTTGATTTTTGACGATCTGGCGGCGATTGCCGCGGAACTTATCCACAACTAAGGCTCTTCTGACATCCTGGCCAAGGACTGATCGGGAGTGCGCTTGAATAGGCGGGCAGTGCCCGCAACGGTAAATGTCGCCATGTCGATACTGCAGGCCATCAGAACTTTCCTCTTTTACCTGCTGCTGGGCACCAGTTCGTTACTCTGGTGCACCCTGAGCTTTTTTATCGCGCCGTTTCTGCCGTTCAAGGCGCGTTATCGCTTTATCAACGTGTACTGGTGCCGCTGCGCCTTGTGGCTGAGCAAAGTCTTTCTGGGTATTCGCTACGAAGTGAAGGGCGCCGAGAATGTGCCTGAACAGCCCTGCGTGATTCAGTCGAACCACCAGAGCACCTGGGAGACGTTCTTTCTCTCGGCCTACTTCGAACCGTTGAGCCAGGTGCTCAAGCGCGAACTGCTCTACGTGCCGTTCTTCGGCTGGGCCATGGCCATGCTGCGGCCGATCGCCATCGACCGCGACAACCCGAAAGCCGCGCTCAAGCATGTAGCGAAGAAGGGCGATGAACTGCTCAAGGACAATGTCTGGGTGCTGATTTTCCCGGAGGGGACTCGCGTTCCCTACGGCACCATCGGCAAGTTCTCCCGAGGCGGCACCGCGTTGGCCGTCAATGCGTCATTGCCCGTGCTGCCAATTGCACACAATGCCGGCAAGTTCTGGCCAAAAACCGGTTGGGCCAAAAAGCAGGGCGTGATCACCGTGATCATCGGCGCCCCGATGTACGCCGAGGGTAGCGGGCCACGGGCCATCGCCGACCTGAATGACCGGGTGCAGGCCTGGAACGAACAGATGCAGCGCGAAATGGGTTCGCTGCCAGCAGCCCCGGCAGCACCGAGTGCGACCGACCAAGTGACTGTCTGAAGTTCTGTGGATAACCTGTGTACCGTTTTGTTGAAAATCGCTGTATTTAGTTTTTAAGCTTTTGATTTTCATACATATTTCTTAAGCAAATAAAACTTCTGAAAACGTGCATAAGTTTTTTTCGGACGTAAAAAAACCGGCTGATATAGCCGGTTTTTTCATGCCTGTAAAAATGATCAGGCTCACTCGCTCAAAAGGGGTAGCTGGACACTGAACGTCGTGCCTTGTCCTACCACGCTATGACAGGAAATCCGCCCGCCGTGACGATCCACCACCGCCTTGACCATGGACAACCCCAGCCCCAGGCCGTCACTGCCGTGAGCCGATGCAAAGCGTCGATACTGACTGAACAGCTCGGGAAGCTCTTCGACGGCAATCCCTCGGCCCTGGTCGACGATCTCGCACGTTAACCAACCCTCGGTACAACTCACCCGCACGGTGATCCGCGAACCCGCCGGACTGTACTTGATGGCGTTTTCCAGCAGGTTGAACAGTGCCCGTGTCAGTAACGACTGATCGGCCAGGACCAGCGCTTCAGCATCTTCGTCGAGGTCATGCAGCAACTGAATGTTCTTCAGATGAGCGATGCTCGAGGCCTGGTCGAAAGTATCGAGCAGCAACATCGCGAACATGCTCGGCTGAAACTGATAGGCCTCGGATTCAGCCTTTGCCAACTGCACAAAGGCCTCGGTCAGGTTCAGCGCCTTGCGCACTTGTAACTCGATCTGACTGAACACTTGAGTGTCGCCAGACACCTGATGCCGCTGAACGTCGAGCAAAGCCAGAATCGCCGAGTGGGGGGCCCTCAGGTCATGAGACAGAAAACGCAGCAACACGGCCCGCTGCTCCTCGGCGTCCCGTTCGACGCTCAAGTCAGTGAGGCTCAGTAACCAGCCAATCACCGAGTCGCCCTCGGCCGGCAACAGCGGCGCCAGGTCCAGACGCAGGCTGCGTGCCTGAGTGTCACGAAACTCCAGCAGCTCCAGGGTCGACAACGCCGGCAGCGTTCCATCGGACGGCACCGGGTAACCCAACTCGCTCAGTTGCTCGAGCATCTCCTCGCCCACCAGGCTGCTGGAAAATATCTCCCGAGCCTTACGGTTGGCCAACAGAATGCGCCCGTTCGGATCGCTGATCAGCGTCGCCACCGGCAAGTACTCAAGGCCATCGGCAATGAAACGCCGCGTGTCACGTGTCCGGCTCATGGCCTGTTCCAGCGCGACGATTTGCCCTTGCAGCACATCGCCAGCCGGGGCCTGGGTCCGGCGGCGTTCGGGAAACACTTTCGGCTCGCTGTCCAGACGCGCCAGTTCCCAGCCGAAATAGGCGAGCACCGCATTCAGCCTTCGCCAATTCCAGATCAGGTAACCCAACAGCATACCCAGCAGACTCGCGGCCGGTGACCACCACCAACCAAGACGCAACAGCAGGCTCGAACCCAGCAGCGCGACCGCCATTGCCCCCAGGGTCAGCCATAACGCGCGACGCGGACGCACCAACATAAGGCCCAGCAACTCACCGACAATCACCACCGATAACAACGCCGCCAAACGTTCATCGAGAGCCACAATGTTGCGCTGTTGCAGCAACCCATTGAGGATATTTGCCTGAATTTCGATGCCCGGGGTGGTGCCCATGCTCGCCGATTGCGGTGTCACGTAACGGTCCCCCAAACCTGGAGCGGTGGAGCCGATCAGGATCAAGCGATCGCGCAGCAATTCGGGCGGGACTTCACCGCGCAAGACGCTGACGTAGGGCACACTGGGAAAACCCGCATCGGAACGGATGAAAGGAATCCGTATTTTGTGGGCTCGCTGCCAGCCTTGCGTCGACGGCAGGGCCGGGGTCCCGGGCATCGGTACATTCTCCTTGTCGGTAAGGGTCTGTTCGTACAGCAGCCAGGCCAGTTGCGCGCGTGTTTGTTGTGCCGGTCCTTCGCTTAAATACACACTGCGCACGATCCCGTCGGCATCCGCTTGGGCATTGATGTGCCCGATGCCTTTGACGCAATGGCTCAGTGGCGCCACCGGTTCAATTTCCCCCAAAGGCTGTCCATAACGCGCCACGCCTTCACGCAGCAACGGCACGAAGACATTTCCGGCACGGCAGGCCGCCTGGGCCAGAAGCTGATCGTTGCCGGGATGGCTATCGGGCTCGCTGAAAATCACGTCGAACAGAATGCCTTTGGCGTTCGCAGCGCCTAGCCGATCAAGCAACTGCGCGTGCATGGCCCGCGACCAAGGCCATTTGCCTAGCTGCTGCAAGCTGTAGTCATCGATCGTGACGATGAGTATTCGTGGGTCCACCGGCAGCGGGCTCAGCCGACGCAGGTTGTCGTACAGCAGATTGCTCAAGACCAGGCCATGGGTCATGGACAGCACTGCCGTCAGCGGCAACAGGATCAGACTGACCCACAGCCACTCGCGGACCATCCGCCGAAACAGCCGCTGAGCCTGGGTCGGCTCGCGGCCGTCCTTCCTTGGGCGGCCCTTCATCGGTCGTCGGCCAGGGCGCTATTGGACACGCGTGGTCCTGGGGTAATAGAAAATGTCATACACCCCGGTCTCTCCTTCTAACCCCTGAGCGTCATACGCCGACAGGCGAACATGGTAGAACAACGCTTTCAGCCCGCTGAATTTGACCTCGGGCGTGCTGGAAAACTGCTCTTGCTTGATGTCCAGAAAGTTCGCGTCGGTGGCCACTTGCGCCCGATAACGCGTGGCGCCTTCGATGGGCTTCATGATCAATTGCCAGACAGGCACATTACCCGTTTGACCGGCCTGCCCCAACAAACGTGGGGCAGGTAACAAGTCGATTGGCGTCAACGTGCCTTGTTTCTGAATACGCAAGCCCTGACGGGCCATGACCTGGACTTCATCATCCTCAGGGCCCTGAGTCCGTTTGGCAGTGGAGCGGGCAGAGCGGGGGCGCGACAGTTCCTCATCACGATTGACCGCCACTTGCACATTCAGCACTTCCAGTAATGCCTGGCCACCATCATCGTTGCGCACCCGGAAGTGCGTACCCCGTACGCCCAGTACACCGACCGGCGTGACGATCTGAAAACGATCATGGTCGCTGGCACGCTTGATCACATACGACTCGACCTGACCCTGCTCGAGGATAACCTGAGGGATCGAATGTTCTTCATTGAGGTGTAGCGTGATCTGGGAGCTGGAAGGCAGCACTACCCGCGAGCCATCACCCAGGGAAAGGCTGACAAACGCCGAGGGCGAGGTCTTGATGCCTTCCCGCTCGTCGATCGGCATGCCTTCCTGCAGTGGCGTCTGTTTACCTTTGGCATCCAGCTTCCAGGCTTCGCCAGTCAGATGTTCGACAGTCGCGGGCAGCGGTTGGCCGCGACATTGTTGATTATCATCGATATAAGGCAGACGTTTTGCCGAGGCGGCAGCCGCCGATGCACTCTGGGTGAACAATTCCATCAACCCGGCAACCAGTAAAAGACAAACGCCAGAACGGCGTGGGAGCAATAAGGTCATGAGGTTCATGGATTGGCTTTTATGCTCTTATACAAATCATGCCGGGAAACGCCCGCGCTGACGCACGATACCTGACCGGATGCTCTGGCAGATAGCCATGGGCGCAAAGGAAATGAGATGACACATCCCTGTGTCAGAACTGAGCAGGCACTCCATGTGTTTTCCCCTGAACTGCAGACCCGCCGAAAACCGGCGATCGACGGTCCTGCAGTTTGGCATTGACGCTCCCTGCGTCGGAGCACATCCCAATGCCCCTGTGCCGCTCAGCGAAAACGAATTTACCGGCATAAGCGACCTTGCGCGGTCATTCTCAATATTTGTTCAGAATTGACTGAAGGCGCCTAAAACACCCAACGTTGTTGCGCCGAGCGAATGTCGAGCTGGGCGGCTTCCACCTGTGCGGAGTGCACCGGGGCAAAGCCTGGCGAGTCGCCCATCACCGTGTTCGTCTCTGCCGGGCCGAAGTAACGCGGTGCAACATTCTGCTCGATGACTGATATTGACTGGACCGTGGTGCATCCCAATCCGAGACCCGCGGCCAACATCAACGCTGTTAATCTTGTAAACCCGTTAAAGATAATCTTTAGACGCATTTTTTCCCACAGTCCCTCTGGAGCATTCTGCCGATAATTCATCGCCTACCGGCTAAGTGATATCAGCGTATCCACACTTGGGAAGTTCACAGCAATTCGCCACAATTGTTCAGATTCAACCAATCAGCCTAAACTCCCGCAGGAATTTTCTTAACCGTTGCACTTACGAGATGAAGGAAGCACTCGGCATGCGTGTCGCAATACTGGATGACGAACCCGCCGAACTCCGCCGGGTGGAACAGACACTGCGACAGATCCCCGTCACGGGGGAGCAGACGTGGACGTTGCACAGTTTCGAGCGGGGAGAGGACCTGTTACGGCAACTTCGCCGGGAAACTTTCGATCTGCTGATCCTCGACTGGCAATTGCCCGACATCAGCGGTCTGTCGTTGTTGCGCTGGACCCGGGAACACATGGACTCACCACCGGCCGCGATCATGCTCACCAGTCGCGATACCGAAAGCGATATCGTCCAGGCCTTGAACGCCGGAGCCGACGATTACGTGAGCAAACCGTTTCGTCCTAATGAGCTGATGGCTCGGGTGAGCGCCGTACTTCGTCGGCATGGACTGCAACGCGCGGCAGCCACCGAAATACTCACATTCAATGACCTCGAATTCGACGACGCCGAACTCACTGTCACCCGTGCCTCCACCCCCATCAGCCTGACCGAACGGGAATACCGTCTCGCCCGCTGCCTGTTCGCCAATCTGGGCCGACCTTTGTCCCGTGAATACTTGTATGAGCGCTTTTGGACCCATGAAGAAATCGTGTCCTCCCGGCCTCTGGATACTCATATTTATCGCCTGCGCAACAAACTGGGGCTGACGGCTGATCGCGGTTGGCAACTGCTGACGATTTACGGGTATGGGTATCGGCTTGAGAGCGTAGCCACCGCTAGCGAATGATTCGACGAACAATAAAAACGTCCAACGCTGAGCGTTGGCAGTGTCCATTACGGTAGTTCTGCGCGGGAAATCAATACCCCGCCCATGTAGATTTCAATTGATCAATGTTCTGGCACGACCGCCTTAGTCCGAGCGCAACGTGGCTCTGGGGGCGGCATGGATTGTGTCGGCGGACTTGCGATAGAGGCCGACAGCCAATCCCATAATGATGATCGCAATTGAGATCAAGTTCAGTGTTGAGATGTGTTCGCCGATAATCAGCATCGAACTACCGATGCCGAATACCGGAATCAGCAACGATAGCGGTGCCACTGTTGAAACAGGATAAAGCTTCAACAGCGAGTTCCATCCCCAATAAGCAAAATGTGTGGCCAGATAAACCTGGAAAATAATCGATAGCACAGCTGTCAGGTCGAGACTGCTTTGCAGATTCTCAAAGGGCGCGGCACCTTGCATGAGCCAGGCGATGAAGAAGAGTGGGATGGGTGGAAACAGACTGGCCCAGACCATAAATGAAAAGATCTCTTTGACACCGGATGTCTTGATAATCACGTTGCCGACGCTCCAGGCGACTGCACTCAGCACAATCAGCAGTACTCCAAGTATCGCGTGCTCCCCTTGCTGAGTAGAAATGATGCCCGCCAACCCAACCAATGCCAGCAGTGCCCCGATAAGCTGAGCCCTACGTAGCTTCTCTTTAAATAATAACGCCCCCCAACCCATGGTGAAGAACACGCTGAGCTGGATGATCAGCGAAGCAATACCGGGGCTGACACCGACCTGGATGCCATAGTTGATTACGCCCCACATACCCAATCCGAAAATGAAGCCGTAGGCGACAACATAGCTGAACTTGATGGCGGGGCGCTTTATGAAGAACACCAAGGGTATGGCGGCGAGTGCAAAGCGTATTCCGGTTAACACAAAGGGATCGATCGAGCGTAAACCCAGCTTGGTGATTGGAAAGTTCACTCCCCACACTAAGGTGACGAGTATCGCCAGAACCAAATGTTTTTTCTGCATATCCCTAGCCTCACATTAAGCGGCACACCGCGGTATGCCTCATTCCAATCAGTTCAATGCGAACCGTTTCTGCATCAGGCATTTTTGGAGACGTGATTCTATGGTCCAAAATTTTGGCCTGCTTGCTATAGCAGGTCTATCTTTGTCAAAATCGGGCCATGTCGATCAATCCAACACTGGATCCCTACGAGCATGGAGGCCCCGATGCTGTGGTGAACCTGAGCAAGTATTCTTCGGGTACTGTTTTTGCGCGGCATACGCACAGTCGTGGTCAGTTTGCGTACGCCTCGACGGGCGCGTTGAAGATGTTCACCGATCAGGGGAATTGGGTTGTCCCGCCTCAAAGAGCGCTTTGGGTTCCCGCGTGCGTGTCGCATGAAATGCATATGCGCGGCGACGTGACCATGATCAATACTTACCTCAATGAGGCTGCCTCCATCCGCGCCGGTTTGCCGGAGCATTGCCAGGTCTACGATGTTTCGCCGTTGCTGAGGCATCTGTTGGAAGCAGCGCTGGCCATCGACCCGGAGCAAGCGCCTAGTATCCGAAGCCTGTCCGTACAGACACTGCTGGTGGATGAAATCGGCACCATGTCGGAGCTTCCATTGAGCGCACCATTGCCTTCGGAACCTCGACTGGCCGTTTCGTGCCATCGATTCTTGGATGCCCCCACGCAGAATATCTCCATCAGTGAAATGGCCAGCTGGTCGAACATGAGCCGGCGAACGTTCACGCGATGTTTTCGGGAAGCGACTGGCATGAGTTTTGTCTTCTGGAGACAGCAAGTCTGTCTACTCGAAGCCACGTCCAGACTGAGCAATGGTTCATCTATCACCGAAGTGGCGATGGATCTGGGTTACAGCAGCCCAAGCGCATTTACCTCGGTATTTCGGCGTAACCTGGGGGATTCACCGGGGCGTTATCTGGCCAAGTCCAAAGGCGCATCGATGTTCTGAGCGATTGATCAAGAAGGGTGTCTAGTCCTGAAACAGGTGTAAACCTTATTCAGGACGGGACACGCGCAATAAAAAAGGCCAACGCATAGCGTTGGCCTTTTTTGTTTTAGCGGTCCTGCCGGATCAGAAGTCCAGGTTGGACACCGCCAAGGCGTTGCTTTCGATGAAGTCACGGCGAGGTTCGACCGCATCACCCATCAGGGTGTTGAAGATCTGGTCGGCGCCGATGGCGTCTTCGATGGTCACTTTGAGCATGCGGCGCGAGCCCGGATCCATGGTGGTTTCCCACAGCTGATCAGGGTTCATCTCACCCAGACCTTTGTATCGCTGGATGGTATGACGCTTGGTGCTTTCGGCCATCAACCATTCAAGGGCTTCCTTGAATTCGGTGACGGCTTTCTTGCGTTCGCCACGCTGGATATAAGCGCCATCGTCCAACAGGGTGCTCAGTTGAGCGCCCAGGGAAACGACGGTCTTGTAATCGTTGCTGCCGAAGAAGTCGCGGTTGAAGGTGACGTAGTTCGACAGGCCGTGGGAGATCAGTTCGACCTCTGGCAGCCAGACGTTACGTTCACGGTCTTCGCGCAGGCTGGCCTTGTAGACCAGGCCGGACTTCTCGACGGTGCGCAGGCGAACTTCGTACTGAGCCAGCCAATCCTGCATCGCTGCGTGATCGGACAGTTGCTCCATGCTCACGGCTGGCAGGTAGATGAAGTGCTCGGTCAGTTCCTGCGGGTACAGGCGCGACAGGCGCTTGAGGGTCTTCATCACCAGACGGAAGTCATTCACCAGACGCTCGAGAGCTTCACCGGAGATACCCGGGGCTTCTTCGTTCAGGTGCAGGCTCGCATCTTCCAGGGCCGACTGCGTCATGTACTCTTCCATGGCGTCGTCGTCTTTGATGTATTGCTCTTGCTTGCCTTTCTTGACCT
>Ga0182007_10001695_pt1 | contig 11634 bp, 12 predicted proteins | sample Sormic07211113_1_FD_123023 | JGI IMG/M metagenome (GOLD analysis project Ga0182007, IMG submission 123023) | Rhizosphere microbial communities from Sorghum bicolor, Mead, Nebraska, USA - 072115-113_1 MetaG | ecosystem: Host-associated > Plants > Roots > Rhizosphere | place: USA: Nebraska... | reverse complement strand
TGCCGAACAAGTGCCGCCCACCGCGCCGCCCACCGCGCCGCCCACCGCGCCGCCCACCGCGCCGCCCACCGCGCCGCCCACCGCGCCGTCCGCTGCGCCGTCCGCTGCGCCGCCCACTGCGTTGCGCAGGGTGTCCGCGAACAGGTCGGCCTCGTTGTCGGCCACCAGGATGCGGCTCCTGACCTCGGCCACGGGGATGTCATCCAGCCGTACCCCGCCCCAGGTCGCCCTCGACGGCAGGTACCGTCCCAGGCGGTCGATCACCGTGGCGGCGTCCGCGGGGCGGGCGCCCACCAGGGCCGTCAGGCGGCCGGGGAGTACCCGTACGCCCGATTCGGGGTCGTGCAGGACCGATGGCCGTGCGGGGGCCGGGTGGGTGCCGTGGTCCGGTTCGGGCCGCAGAGCCAGCAGGCGTACGACCCTTCGGGCGGCCACCACGCCCCGGTTGAGCTCGTAGGTCATCTGGACGAAGAAGGCCACCGGGCCCACCAGCACCGCCACATAGCCGTACACCGCGACCAGCTCGCCCACGCTGATGTCCCCCTGGGCGGCCAGGCGGGCCGCCAGCCAGGTCACCACGGCCAGGAACAGGGTCGGCAGGCCGAAGCCGAAGGCCTGCATCCAGCTGGCCACCGCGCCGACCCGGTAGCCCTGGACCCGCAGGTGCTGCGAGTCGCGGCGGAACGCGTCCGCGAACAGGCCCTTGCCGCCGAGGCCGTTGAGCACCCGCAGGCCGCCCGCGAGGTCGCCGATACGGGCCGTCAGGACACCCTGGCGCTGACGGTACTCGGACTCGGCGCCCTGCAGGCGGACGGTCAACGGGCCCGCGCAGAGGGCGATCAGGGGCACCCCCAGCAGGACGACGGCGGCGAGGGCGGCCGAGATGGACAGGAGCAGGCCGGCCACCACCGCGTAGACGACCAAGGCTCCGGCGCCCGGGCCCACGACGGTCAGGGCCTGCGCGATCGTCTGCACATCGCCCACGCCGATCGTGACGACCTCCCCGGCCCCCACCCGGCGCGGCAGCGCGGCGCCCAGGCGGACGGCGTGTCCGACGACCACCTTGACCGTGCGGAAGTTGGCGTCCATCCGCACCCGGGTCATGGTGCGGTGCCGCATGATGCTCAGCCAGGCGTTGAACGCGCCGACCACGAACAGCGCCCCGGTCCACCAGGCCAGCACCCCGAGGTGTCCCGGCACCAGCCCGTCGTCGATCGCCCGGGACATCAGGTACGGCGCCGCCGCCATCAGCACCATCCAGACGCTGGAGAGCAGCGCCCCGGTGACGCATCTGCCGAGCTGACGCCGGACCAGCCACCACAGGTAGTGCCAGCCACCACGGCAGTCGGGCTCGCCGGGATCCTCGTACGCGTCGATCACCTGTCCCCCTGGAAGCTCATGCCAGACTCTCCCGCCATGCCCGGTGCAGATCCGCGAACCGGCCCGTCCCCGCGACGAGTTCGGCCGGTGAGCCGTCCTCGACGATCCGCCCGTGCTCCATGACCAGTACCCGGTCCGCGATCGCGACCGTCGACAGACGGTGGGCGATCACCACGGCCGTGCGGCCGCGCAGCACCGTCGACATGGCGCGCTGCACGGCCCGTTCGCCCGGGATGTCGAGCGAGCTGGTCGCCTCGTCGAGGATGAGGACCGCCGGATCGGCCAGCAACGCCCGCGCGAACGCGACGAGTTGGCGCTGGCCCGCGGAGATACGGCCGCCCCGCTTGCGTACGTCCGTGTCGTAGCCGTCCGGCAGCGCGCTGATGAACTCGTGCGCGCCGATCGCCTTCGCGGCCCGCTCGATCTCCTCCCGGGTCGCGTCCGGCCGCCCGATGGCGATGTTCTCGGCGACCGTGCCGGAGAACAGGAACGCCTCCTGTGTCACCATCACCACCCCGCGCCGCAGCTCGGGCACGGTCAGGTCGCGCAGGTCGACGCCGTCCAGCAGGACCCGTCCCGCGGAAGGGTCGTAGAAACGGGCGAGGAGCTTGGCCAGGGTCGACTTGCCGGCGCCCGTGGAGCCGACGACGGCGACCGTCTGTCCGGCGGGCAGCGTGAGGTCGAAGCGGGGCAGGACCTCGCCGCCGGTGCGGTAGCCGAAGCGGACGGCGTCGAAGACGACCTCACGGCCCGGGTGCTCGCTCGCCGGCGCGGGCAGGGAGCGGGGGGCGGCGGGCGGCGGCACCGACGGGGTCTGCGCCAGCAGGCCGGCGATCTTCTCCAGGGAGGCCGCCGCCGACTGGTAGGCGTTGAGGAACATGCCCAGCCGGTCGATGGGGTCGTAGAGCCGGCGGAGGTAGAGGACCGCGGCGGCCAGGACACCCAGTTCGAGGGAGCCGCCCGCCACCCGGTAGGCGCCCCACAGCACGATCAGGGCGACGGCCGTGTTGGCGACCAGCCGGGAGCCGACCACATAGCGGGCCATCTCCAGGAGCGCGTCGCCGTTCGTCCGCTCATGGCGCCTGTTCAGGACACCGAAGTCCCGGTCGTTGGCCGCCTCGCGCCGGAACGCGCGCACCGGACGGATGCCGTTCATCGTCTCGACGAACTTCACGATGACGGCCGCGATCGCCGTGGAGCGGACCCGGTACACCCGGCCGGCGCGCCGCTGGTAGAGCCGTACGAGGAGGTGGAGCGGCACGAAGGACACCACCGCGACCGCGCCGAGCCCCAGGTCCAGCCAGAGCAGCATCGCCGAGATGTAGACGAAGGACAGGACGACCGTCACCAGCTCCTGAAGGCCCTCGTTCAGCAGCTCCCGCAGCGACTCCACGTCCGTGGTGGACCGGGAGATCAGGCGGCCGCTCGTGTAGCGCTCATGGAAGTCGATGCTCAGCGCCTGCGCGTGCCGGAAGATCCGCCCGCGCAGATCCAGGAGCACGTCCTGGCTCACGCGCGCGGAGGCCATGAGGAACGCCGACTGCAGCCCACCGGAGACCAGCGCGCACAGCCCGTAGGCCACGGCCACCGCGATCAACGGCCCGTGGTCGTCGCGCTCCAGCGCCGGTACGGCGTTGTCGATCGCGTACGCCACCAGCAGCGGGCCCGCCTGCACGGCCGCCTGCTGGAGCAGCAGCAGGACGGTGGTGAGGGCGACCCGTCCCCTCATCGGCGCGAGCAGCGAGCGCAGAAGCGTGGCCGTCGCACCCGGCGGAGTGGGCAGGACGTCCCGGTCGAAGGGGTCGCCGGCGCCCTCGGGGCGGGGGAGGTCGGGCTCGTCGTCGGGCGTGGTGACGGAGGTGGTGGGAGCCGTCATCGGTCGTGGTCCTCCGCTTCCCCGGTGCCGGACATCAGGTGGGCGTACTCGGCGTTGGTGCGCAGCAGTTCGTGATGGGTGCCGACGGCGGTGATACGGCCGCCGGAGAGCAGGGCGACCCGGTCGGCGAGCAGTACGGTGGAGGGGCGGTGCGCCACGATCAGCGCCGTGGTCTGCGCGAGCACCTCCCGCAGCGCGGCCTCCACGGCGGCCTCGGTGTGCACGTCCAGCGCGGAGAGCGGATCGTCGAGCACGAGGAACCTGGGTCTTCCCACGACCGCCCGCGCGAGGGCGAGGCGCTGGCGCTGGCCGCCGGAGAGGCTGAGCCCCTGTTCGCCGACCTGGGTCCCGGTGCCCTGGGGCAACGCGTGCGCGAACTCCGCCTGGGCCACGGAGAGGGCGCGGTTCAGCTCGGCGTCCCCGGCCTGTTCGTCGGCGCCCATGAGGACGTTCTCACCGACGCTCGCGGAGAAGAGGGTGGGCTCTTCGAAGGCCACGGAGACTCGGGAGCGGAGTTCCTCGCGGGACATGGCGGTGATGTCCTCGCCGTCGAGCGTGATGCGGCCGGCGGTGAGCTCGTGGAGGCGGGGGACCAGGGCGGTGAGGGTGGTCTTGCCGCTGCCCGTGGCACCCACGAGGGCCATGGATTCGCCGGAGCGGATGTGGAGGTCCACGCGGTCGAGGGTGGGGGGTGAGTCGGGGGAGGCGTCCGGGTAGCGGAAGGAGACGGAGGTGAACTGCAGGCCGTCGCTGTCGGGGGCGCGGAGGTCGGGGCTGCTCGCGCCCCGCGGCGGAGCCGCACACCGATGCGGTCCCGCGCCCTTCTGAAGCGCCTCCTGCTCCGGGGCTTCGTCCATGACCTCGAAGTAGCGCTCCGTCGCGGTCGCCGCCTCCTGGCTCATCGCCAGCAGGAAGCCGATCGAGTCCACCGGCCAGCGCAGCGCCAGGGCCGTCGACAGGAAGGCGACCAGGGCGCCCGCTGACAGGTCGCCGTCCGCGACCTGGACCGTGCCCAGGACCAGTGCCGCCCCGATCGCCAGCTCCGGGAGGGTCACGATGACGCCCCAGATGACGGCCAGGAGGCGGGCCTTGCGCAGTTCCGTGGTCCGGAGCTTGCGTGAGAGCTCCCGGAAGGCCAGGGCCTGGCTGCGGTGGCGGCCGAAGCCCTTGATGATGCGGATGCCGAGCACGCTCTCCTCGACCACCGTCGTCAGATCGCCGACCTGGTCCTGGGCGCGGCGCGCCACTCGCGCGTACCGCTTCTGGACCACCACGCAGGTGACGATCACGGGGACGGCCGGACCGAGGATCACCAGCCCCAGCGTCCAGTCCTGCGTCAGCATGATGATCACGCCGACCAGGATGGTCACGGCGTTGACCAGCAGGAAGGTCAGCGGGAAGGCGAGGAACTGGCGCAGCAGCATCAGATCGGTCGTGCCGCGGGACAGGAGCTGGCCCGAGGCCCAGCGGTCGTGGAAGGCGACCGGCAGCCGCTGGAGGTGGCGGTACAGGTCGGCCCGCATCCCCGCCTCGACGCCCGACAGGGGCCGCGCCACCAGCCAGCGGCGCAGCCCGAACAGCAGCGCCTCCGCGATGCCGAGGAGGAGCAGGCAGAGCGCGCCGAGCCAGACGCCCGCCGGGTCCCGGTCGGCCACCGGACCGTCCACCATCCACTTCAGGACGAGCGGGATCACCAGGCCCGCGCAGGAGGCGAGCACCGCGACGAACGCGGCGGTCATCAGCCGCGCCCGCACCGGCCGCACATAGGGCCACAGACGCAGCAGGGTTCGTACGGCCGATCGGTCCTTGGTGGTTGCACGTGTCGTGGGCATCACTGGTGAGAGTACGGATCGCCACTGACAACGCCCACCGACTTTTGGCCGGACCGGGCTCGGGCGCTGCTCCTACTACCTGCGTGTTCGAAGGGCCGGACGCGGCGGCCCGAGGGGTCGTAGCCGCGCATCAACCGATCGGTTGATGCGCGGTCGAGCGCCTTGGGCGATGTGGTGGACGGGGCCTCGCCGGAACCCTGGGCTCATGCCTGTCATCGAAGTCAGCGAGCTGCGCAAGACCTACAGCGGCCGAGCCGTGGTCGACGGTGTCTCCTTCGCCGTGGAGGAGGGCGAGATCTTCGGGATCCTCGGCCCGAACGGCGCCGGCAAGACCACCACCGTCGAGTGCGTCGAGGGGCTCAGGGTCCCGGACGCCGGCCGGGTCCGGGTGACCGGCCTCGACCCCGTCGCCGACCACGCGCGCGTGGCGCGCGTCCTGGGCGCGCAGCTCCAGGAGAGCGAGCTGCAGCCCAAACTCACCGTCCGCGAGGCGCTGGAACTGTACGCCTCCTTCTACCCGAACCCCTCGCCCTGGGCGCCGCTCGCCGAACGCCTCGGCCTGACCGCCCAGTTGACCACCCGCTTCGGCAAGCTCTCCGGCGGCCAGAAGCAGCGCCTGTTCATCGCGCTCGCGCTCGTCGGCAGCCCGAAGGTCGTCGTCCTCGACGAGCTGACCACCGGTCTCGACCCGCGCGCCCGCCGTGACACCTGGGAGCTCATCGAGGACGTGCGCGCGGGCGGGGTCACCGTCCTGCTCGTCACGCACTTCATGGAGGAGGCGCAGCGGCTGTGCGACCGGATCGCGGTGATCGACGGGGGCCGGGTGGCCGCCCTGGACACCCCGGCCGGTCTGATCCGGCGCTCGGCCGGCTCCACGGTCATCAGCTTCACACCGTCGGCGCCGCTGGAGGACCGCGACCTGAACGCGCTGCCCGCCCTCACCTCCGTCGAGCGCAAGGACGGGCGCCTCACGCTCGCCGGCACCGACGAGACGGTCAACGCCGTCATCACCCTCCTCGCCCGCCACCGCATCACCGCCCACCAGCTGCGCGTCTCCGACGCCACGCTCGACGACGCGTTCCTCGACCTGACGAAGGAGCCCGTGGCATGACCACCGCCGTACTGAGGACCGAGGTCCGGCTCTTCCGCCGCGAACCCGGCGCCCTCTTCTGGATCCTGCTCTTCCCGACCCTCCTGCTGGTCATCCTCGGCTCCATCCCGTCCTTCCGGGACCACCAGGCCGACCTCGGCGGTCTGCGCACCATCGACGTCTACGTCCCCGTCGCCGTGCTGCTCGGCATGATCGTCGGCGGACTGCAGTCGATGCCGCAGACCCTCACCGGCTACCGGGAGCGCGGCATCCTGCGCCGGATGGCCACCACACCGGTCCGCCCGTCCGCCCTGCTGTCCGCGCAGATGCTGGTCTACGGCGGCGCGGCGCTCGCGTCGGCGCTGCTCTCCCTCCTGGTCGGACGGCTCGCCTTCGACGTACCGCTGCCGAAGCAGCCCCTCGGCTACGTCCTCGCCCTGCTGCTGGCGGTCCTCGCCGCCCTCGCTCTCGGATCGGTGGTGTCGGCGCTGTCCCGTACGACGAAGATCGCGGGCGCGATCGGCTCGGCCTTCTTCTTCCCCTCGATGTTCTGCGCGGGCGTGTGGCTGCCGACCCAGGCCATGCCGCACCTGATGGCGCGGATCGTCGGGTACACGCCCTTCGGGGCCGCGGCGGAGGCCCTGAACCGGGCGGCGGCCGGGCACTGGCCGGGCTGGGAGCACCTGGGCGTGCTGGTGATGTGGGTTCTGCTGCTGACGGGTGCGGCGAGCCGCTGGTTCCGCTGGGAGTAGGCGGCCGACCGTGCACACTGAGGACATGACCGTGGTGGACAGCCAGATCGACCGGCGTTGGGAGCAACTGCACACCTGGGGGCCGTACGCGCTGCTCGCCATCGGTCTGGGCCCCGCGCTCGCGACCGCCGAGCCGGCCGCGCACCCGGTCAAGTGGTACACCGGCTGGGCCCTGGTCGGCGCCGCGATCGTGCTCCAGCTGTGCTGGCACGCCCTTCGGCTGCACCTCCCGGACCGCGGCCGGACACCGTCCCGGGCCGGGACGGCGTACTACATCGTCCGCTGGGCCCTCGGCTTCGCCCTCACCTGGCTCAACCCGTTCTTCGCGTTCTACGCCGCCGCGGGCTACATGGACGCCGACGAGACGATCCCCGGCAGGCGGTGGCAGCGGGTCGGGCTGCTGGCGAGCGCGGTCACCGTGGCAGGGGCACAGGCCGGCGGGATGCCGTTCGGGAGTCCGCTCCAGTGGGGCGTGTTCGCCGCGCTGCTGGTCGCCAACTCCGGCCTGCAGATGGTGATCGCCCACCTCACCGACCAGGAGCAGCAGCGGGCCCGTGAGCGCAGCGCCACCATCGAGGAACTCGAACGGACCAACGCGGCGCTGCAGCAGGCGCTCGACGAGAACGCCGCCCTCCACGCCCAACTCCTCGTCCAGGCACGGGAGGCCGGGGTCGCCGACGAACGCCGGCGCCTGGCCGCCGAGATCCACGACACCATCGCCCAGGGGCTGACCGGCATCATCGCCCAGCTCCAGGTCGTCACGAACACCCCCGACCGGGAGGCCGCCCGCGAACACACGGACCGCGCCATGGAGCTGGCCCGGCACAGCCTCGGGGAGGCCCGCCGCTCCGTGCACAACCTGGCGCCGGTGGCCCTGGAGAACGACGGGCTGCCGGAGGCCCTGAAGAAGACGGTCGCCGAATGGGGCGAACGGACGGGCGTACGCGCCGAGTTCACGGTCACGGGGACGGCGGAACAGCTCCACGGGGAGGTGGCCGCGACCCTGCTCCGTATCGTCCAGGAGGCGCTGTCCAACGCGGCCCGCCACGCCCGGGCCACCCGGGTCGGCGTCACCCTCTCCTTCCTGGGCGACGAGGTCATCCTCGACATCCGGGACGACGGCACCGGGTTCGCCCCCCTGGCCCTGCCCGCCCGTTCCCGCACCGGCGGCTTCGGCCTCGACGGCATGCGCGCCCGCGCCGAACGCATCGCCGGCTCCCTGACCGTCGAGTCCGAACCGGGCCACGGAACCGCCCTGTCGGCTCGCGTACCGTTGGTCCGCCATGAGTGACCAGCCGTTGATCTCCCTGCTGATCGTCGACGACCATCCCGTCGTACGGGACGGCCTGCGCGGCATGTTCGAGTCCGCAGCGCAATTCCATGTCCTCGGCGAGGCGGCGAACGGCGTGGAGGCCGTCGCCCGCGCGGAGGCTCTCGACCCCGACGTGATCCTGATGGACCTGCGCATGCCCGGCGGCGGGGGAGTGGACGCCATCCGCGAGCTGACCGGCCGCGGCACCCGCGCCAAGATCCTGGTCCTGACGACGTACGACACCGACTCCGACACCCTGCCCGCGATCGAGGCGGGCGCGACGGGCTATCTGCTGAAGGACGCCCCACGCGACGAACTCTTCACCGCGGTCCGCGCGGCGGCCGACGGCCGCACGGTGCTGTCCCCGGCGGTCGCCTCCCGCCTGGTCTCCGCGGTCCGCACCCCCGGCTCGTCCCCCGGGAACGAACCCCTCTCCACCCGCGAACGCGAGGTCCTCACCCTGGTCGCCAGGGGCACCTCCAACCGCGAGATCGCCCGCGAACTCTTCATCAGCGAGGCAACCGTGAAAACCCACCTCACCCACCTGTACACCAAACTGGGCGTCAACGACCGGGCGGCGGCGGTGGCGACGGCGTATCAGCGGGGGATTCTCGGCTCCTAGCCGGTGTAGTGGTACCTCGCCTTGAGGATCTTGACCTCTTTGTCGTCGGCTCGGTAGACGAGGCGGTGTTCGTCGTCGATGCGTCGTGACCAGTAGCCGGACAAGTCGCCCTTGAGGGGTTCGGGCTTGCCGATGCCGTTGAACGGATCACGCTGGATCTCGCCGATCAGACGAACGACGCGCCGCACCATCTTGCGGTCGGTCGCCAGCCAGTACTGGAAGTCGTCCCAGGCCGCCGGATCGAAGTTGACGTCCCTCACTCCTCACCGGCCAGGTCCTGGAGTTCGTCAAGGGTCTTGGTGACCCCAGCCTGGCCCTCGCGGTCTCGGGCGACGGCTTCCATGAGGCGCCTGGCGTTGGCCGGTGATCGTAGAAGGTAGATGGTCTCCTGCCAGGCGTCGTAGTCCTCCGCGGACATGAGTATGGCGTCGCCGTTCTTGGAGTGAATGCGTACGGGCGCGTGGTCGTCGTTGACCTTCTTGATCAGGGGGAAAAGTTCCTTGCGCGCCTCGCTGGCGGTGAGCCCCATGGCACACGTCCTCTCTTCGGAGCGGTACCTAATATCGTACCAGACTGGTACGGAAATGCGTACCGCTTGGGGATGCTGACCGTCGGCTCCCTCACTCGCGGACGCACATGATGTGCCGGCTAAACGTGGCCTACGCTTCCACCGGACATAAATTCGAGGTGGCTCGTATTCTGCATCTGGTTGAGAGTGAGGTCGGATGATTTCCCTGACCGATTTGGTGGATCTGGCGCGGCGATTCGAGAGTGATCTTTCCTTGCCTGTCACCCCGCTTCGTGTGGGGGATCGAATAATAGATGTTGACGACACCCCGGCTGTCATGGGCTGCATCAATCTTTCTCGGGACTCCACCTATAGAGAGAGCATTGCGACCTCGACCCGGTCGGCTATCCGGAAAGGTCGAATTCTGGCGGCACAAGGAGCTGATATCGTGGATATCGGCGCCGAGTCGAGCAACCCCCACACGGTGCGGGTCGCCGCACATGAACAGATCTCCGCCCTGGTGCCAGTCGTGAAGGGGCTTGCTTCGGGGGGGATCGCCGTTTCGGTCGAGACCTACGAGCCTGCTGTTGCGCGGTCGTGCCTGGAAGCGGGGGCGCTCGTGCTGAACTACTCCGGCGGGTTGGCGTCAGACGGTGAAATCTTCCGTGTGCTGGCCGACCATCGGGCGACAGTTGTCCTGTGCTATGTCGAAGGAGGCAACTCTCGGGACGTAAGCGCCAAGAGCGCCGACCAAGACCCCATCCCCAGGATGCTTGACCATTTCGAGAGGCGCGTGGATCGTGCTCGCTCGGCCGGGGTCGAGCGAATCGTCATCGATCCCGGAATCGGCTTTTCTCACAAAAGCTCTGTATCCGCTCATGTTCGCACTCGCTATCAAAGTCGGACCCTCCTGAATACATTTCGGCTTCGACGGATGGGCCTTCCGATATGCCATGCCTTGCCTCACGCTTTCAGCCTCTTCGAAGAAGAATTTCGCACTGCCGAAGGATTCTTCACGATTTTGGCGCATCTCGGCGGAACCGGCGTCTACCGTACTCATGAAGTACCCCGGATCAGGGCGATACTGGCTGCTCTCCGGGCACTCGGCCCTCAGGCCGAAGGTGACTTTCACATATGACTCGAAGCACACCCGGAAGACTGAGGCCGGTAACGGCGAGCTCGATCGCGGGGGCGGTGCTCTTCCTGAGCGCGTGTGCGTCGTCGAACGCGGTGCAGCAAGGCACCGCGCTGCGCGCGACGGGTCTTCAGGCCGTGGGTGTCCTGGGCTTCCCCCACGCGCAGGTCGGCGAGACGTATCGGTTCGCGTTCCCGCGTTCGTGAACGGCGGCGGTACCAAACTGGTCATCGACAGCGTGCAAATCACTCAAGTACCCCCAGGCGTAAGGCTGATCGGCTATCCGATCTACTCCGTCGACGACACCGACGGATACATCTTGGAGAGCCAGGACGGGCTCAAGTCCCCGCGCGACATGATCAAGATGCCCATCGGAAATGGTGGTCGGACGGGAGCACGAACATGCTCTCCGGCATGCCCCGCTTCCTGGGCATCGAGGCCGCAGCCCGGGAAATTCGTACGTTCCACCCGACCGTCATCCCCGGTCTGCTGCAGACCGAGCCGTACGCGTATGCCGTCCACGAACTGCACAAGGCCATCGATGAGACCACGTCCGAGTTCATGGAGCAGAGTGTGCGTCTGCGTATGAAGAGGAAGGAGGCGCTGACTCGAGAGGATGACCCCGTGAAACTTGGTCCTCGGCGATGGTCTGCCGACGACCGTCCAAAGTGACGTAGAACGCCCTTCCTCCACGTGAGACCCCGAAGATCCTGAACCAGCTATTGCGAGAGATCACACCATGAAAACTCAGCCAGTCAAGATCGCGGCATCCATTCTGGAGGGGATGGGCTGGGTCAAGTCCTCCTTCAGTAACAATGGCGGCAATTGTATAGAGGTCTGCCACGGAATTCCCGGCGTTGTCCCCGTCCGTGACAGCAAGAATCCGCAAGGGCCGATACTGATCACGTCAGAGGCGGCTTGGGGTGCTTTTGTGAAGCACGTCAAACACTGACAAGCGAGCTCAACAGGGCACGCTCAACTCCGTGGTTGGCGATGCCCTGTGGTTTGCGGCACCTTCGACGTGGAGTAGTAGGTGTTCTCAATGGCTGCCCCTGAGGTGCGTGCGCCTGGATGCCCCGGCCCACTCCATGCCGCGGCATGTTGCGCGCGCTTTACGGCAGAGGGTG
>Ga0182007_10001694_pt1 | contig 11639 bp, 11 predicted proteins | sample Sormic07211113_1_FD_123023 | JGI IMG/M metagenome (GOLD analysis project Ga0182007, IMG submission 123023) | Rhizosphere microbial communities from Sorghum bicolor, Mead, Nebraska, USA - 072115-113_1 MetaG | ecosystem: Host-associated > Plants > Roots > Rhizosphere | place: USA: Nebraska... | reverse complement strand
GGCGCTGTCCGACAGCATCAACCTGCTATCCAAACTCAACATCACCCACACCGCCAATCGCATCACTATCACCGCCAAGGAAGAAGTGCTGATCAATGGCGGCGGCAGCTATGTCAAATACAACGCGGCCGGCATCGAGCACGGCACCAACGGCAATTATGTCTCCCATGCCGCGACACACAGCTTGCCGGGGCCGAAGCAAATACCGGTGACCATGCCGAAATTCCAGCGCGGGGATATGGATATGAAGAGCAAATTCAAATTCAAGGCGTCCGTTTAAATGATAAAAGCGAGAACAATACGATGTTAATCAGCCCCCCATTTTTGGTCGGAACGGACGAAGCCAGTATTCTTCAAGCAGGATTAAAGAATGTGCCAGCGCGGGAATCAACAACCCAAGCGCCTGAAGGAAATTTCCCTGTCAGCCAGAACCTGATGTGGCACACCGGTGTCCACCTGGAGGCTCCGACCAAGGCAGAAGGTGGCTACGTTCCTGTGCGAGCAATTGCGGATGGCAAAGTCATATTCGTCAATCCGCCTCGCGCCAAAGTAACCGACGCCAAAGATCCCCAAGCCTATAACCCTTTCGGGAACGATGCCAGCTGGACAGACAACGGCATGATTGTCCTTGAGCACGAAACGGAAATTGGTGCGGATGGCGATACGCCTACCAAGATCAAGTTTTATTCATCTTATCTGCATCTTTCTAAAATCAACGATGGTGTCGCGAAGGATGCACAAATTTATCGCAAAGATACCCTCGGCGAGACTGGCGAAATTTTCGGTCACGCCGGAGAGATTGAAATGGCGATTGCGTGCAATACGGACGAACTGAAAAAGCTCATTGGTCGCGAGCCGGAATGGCAAGACCCAAAGCAAGTTCCAACGCAAGACGGACGGATAGATAGCATATTTGGCAATCTTTATATTTATCTGCCAGCCTCGACTCCTACTAGTACAACCGCACCAACTAGCCATTTGAACAGTGCAAATGCATCCTCGCTGGGGACTGCTCAATGGATAGAAATTAATTATGCCAAGGGACAAGGGATACTCACGAGTTATGCGGTTGATGGTAGTAAGGGGAACACGACAAATGAAGCAACTTCTGAATACGATTTGTACGCAGAGGCCAATACTCGTCATGAAAGCGTGATAGCAGCGGGGGCAACTATCAGCAGCCCCAGCGGTTGGTACGAGTTGCTGCGTTTTGGCCGTAATTTGGGGCAAAGCGCAGTTGATAAGGATCCCTTGCCCGCTAATGCCGCTCATTGGCGCAAGATCAAGACAGTCGACGGTCAAGATGTTTGGGCAGACCTTAACGCATCTGGTTCGTTTAAATTCAGTGACGCAGATTTCTTGCCAGTGATGGGTTGGAACTGCTACGGCGACGACAGCAAGCCGGACGATCAGCGCTGCGACTCAGCAAAACTCAAGGACCTGATTGCTGACCCTAATGATCCTTTTACCAAAGGCGATAAAATATTGGCGATGCGCATAGGTCTTCCTGATGTGCTCCCAAAGCTAGCCCGTACAATTTGCAAGTTCCCGAATGAATGGGATAAGAACACGATTGTGGCGCGCTACCAATACTTGAAAGATGAAGCCGAGGCAGCGGCCGATGGTGCCTTAGAAGGTTGGCCGGCATTTGAAGATCATCTCAAAATCATGGCCTTCGACACCCTACCGGACGCATTCAAACAAGCAGACTGGCATTTTCATCCCGCTGAGTTTATTCGGATATTGAGGAAGTGTGGGTGGTTAAGTAGGGGGGAGTTGGTACAACTATTACCGACAAACTCACTAAGGAAAGCTACTGTTTGGGCTTGGGAGGATGTTTCATTAAATAACGCGGCAACCTTGTTATCCAAAACCAGTGCCGACGCTTCGCTGAGAAGAATAGCTTTAAATAAAGCTTTGCGAAAATTTAACGCTACAACACCCATTCGACTAGCGTGTTTTTTTGGTAATGCAACTCAAGAAACTCAGTGGTATCAGAAATTTCACGAAGGAAGTCCGTATTGGTATAAGCCGTGGGATGGAAGAGGTTTCCTTCAATTAACGCACGCGGCCAACTATATAAAATATTGGAAATTTAGAGGATTGGCAGTTAGTGCTCAAGTCATTCAGACGCTTCAACAGCATACTACGTTGGCTAACAATAACAGGCCATTGGTGAATGGGCATAAAACTATGTATGACCCTACCAATTCATTAAGTGATGCGTCCACCGGGATTCCATCGGAAATTATTACTCGAAGAGACAATGTTAAAAATTCTCTTGATGCTGCCAATAGTGCCGGGGCTTATTGGGCATGGTCTAGTGCATCAAAGCAGGCCGATGGTTTTTTTAATGATCCATCAAATAACATAAAGGTTGTGAACACCGACCACGGCACCAAACATTACTATGAAAATAGCGCATTCGGAAATGTCGCCGCCACTGTCAATACAGGAGCACCATCAAGTAATTTTTCTTCCATATGGGGTGTTCAAGCTCGCTTTATGGCATTCGCCAATGCTCAAGTAGTTTTGCTTGACACAACATCTTTTCCTCAATCTGATGGTTCTGCAAAAGAGACACCTGAAGACTTTACCTATAGAAGAGACGTATGAATAAACTAAAATTTTCTCTATTTTTGTTTTTATGCGCTATGACGTCGGCATCATTTTCCGCTGATGTAAAGGGTGATTTCGGCGTAGTGCTGGGGAACGAGGTTGGTTCTGCATTATCAGTAGTCGGCCCAAAATCAGTAACGGTGAATATGAGCGAATGTCGCTTTAAAATTACTTTAGAAAATAAGCAAAGTTTACTATTTAATGTCCCAGACGTAGTCTTTTACGAAGCTGAAACAGCTTTGAAGAAGGATAATTTACCTTATCTTTGGCAAGCTGAAATGTCAGCGGGTTACGACTGGGCATTTAAGAAAGCGGGTAATTTACGTGACAAATGGTTTGGATTGATGTGTGAAAGCTTAGAGAATTTTTCATGGAACAATGATGCATCGTCGGTGAGCAAGCAACATGACGAAGTAACCCCAGAACGGCAACAGATTAGAGATAGCAACGATCTGAAATGTCCCGCAAAATTGACAAATGGGGAATGGGTATTAAATGATCAGAAAATGAATTCAAAAAATTATTTGTTCAAAACATTAAAAGGAATAAATTGGAATGGATTCATCGTTGGTTATAAAAATAATAAATTTAAGTCAACTCTAAGCTCAGTAAGATTTTGTTTGATACACGATAAGAAGGTAATTATAGGGGTATCTGAAAATTATTCTAAACCGTTATCTTTGCCAGCCTCATTCTTCGACACAATACAGAATCCTATATCGACAATTGAATTTCTTGAAGATAAAAAATAATTCGTGAGAAGACACAGCTTGAGCATTCGCAGCCATCACAAATAAAAGCACAGGGTAACTACCTTCATCATTACTCTGAATGATATTGTGAATTCCATGAATATGGAATGCACTCTTAGCAGCTCGATGCTGGCGACGTGCCAAAAGGAAAAAAAGCTTTATGTTTAAGTATTTCGTTTTAATCGCATCCCTGTCGTTCGTTACCTCTTCTGCATTTGCTGAGGATTTTGATATTTCAACACGCTTTGGCGCACTAAAAATAAACGACAAGAACATACTTTTGTATAAAAATAGGCCATTGAATCCTACGATTCAAGGAAACAGTAGTCTCTGGGAAGCTGGCACATATCGACTTGGAAATAGCGATGTCGTTCTCATTCAAGACAACGGTGGGAATGCCTGTCCTGTTCGACTTTACTTCGTTACTGTTTCAGCGTCAGGTGTGAAAGCAACTTCTGCATTCGGAACTTGCACCGATTACTTTGATGTAAAACAAAGGGCAGATTCCATTTCAGTAACAATGGGGGGATTCATAGGATCATTTGCATCAGAAGCCGCCCAAAGAAAGGTTGCGAAGGAAGGAAACCATGTTTTTGTCTTTAAAGGTGGAGTACTTACTGAAAACGGAAAGCCGGTTAAATAGCAGGTTAAGAAACACGTATATCGCCGACAGAGCCATTGCGCCTAGGTGTATCCTAAACTATTGTCTGTACCAATCTCATTCATCGGTACGCTACAAAATCTCCTGTCAACAATTGCGTTTCTTGGCGATAAAAAATAATTCGGACAGGACTTATCTCAAAAACTGCAACCGCAATAATAAAAATGCGGATTAACAGCATCTGCCGTTAACCCGCATCAAATTTCGCAACCCGAAAAAAACGGGTCAAATAAACGAGGCTTTAAGCCTTGAAAGTCCCTTCAGAAACCAAAGCCTGCAAAGGCAACCGCGGGCTAGGCTCTTCCTTGGCGCGCAGGCCTTCCGGCAGCATCGCCTTGTCGCCGATCTTGCCGATGGCTACTGCCGCTTCAATCGCGAAATTGGCCGGTACACCCAGCTCAGTACGTGTCTTTTCCTTGTCGAAACCAGCCATGCCATGCGCATGCCAGCCGGACAAACTGGCTTGCAGCGCCAGGTAGCCCCAGGCCGAGCCGGCGTCGAAAGAATGGGTCGGCATGGCCACTTCTTCAGTGCTGCCCGGTGGCGCAAACGTGGTTTTCGACAAGACGATCACCAGCGCCGATGCATTTTCCGCCCAGCTGCGGTTGAATTCGTTGAGCAGGCCCAGCAGCTTGGTCCAGTGCGGCGTGCCGCGGCGCGCGAAGACGAAGCGCCAAGGTTGGGAATTGTAGGACGACGGCGCCCAGCGGGCTGCTTCCAGGATGGTCAGCAGTTCTTGTTCGGAAATCTCGTCATTGGCGTAAGCGCGCGGCGACCAGCGGCTGAGGAATTGCGGGTGGGCTGGATGATCGGCAACGCGTGGTGTGGATTGGGTCATGAAAATTCCTGTATATAAATAAGCAAGGCAAGATCGATGCAGCCGGAAAACGTGCCCCAAAAAAAAGCACCCCGGCCGAGACGCTGCATCTTAGCAGCAGTTTTTGATGATTGCAGCGGACGGCAGGATTTAGGGAATTCCCTAGCCTGCCCGGGCAAGCCGGGTGAAGATTGCTATGCCAAGCCGGTATAATCGGGAATAATCAAGATTGCCTGGAAGTTGTCCGAGAGATCGGATGACCCCACAGATTTTTCGCATTAATCCAGTATTACTGACTACCTATCCTATGCTTGCACCACAGAAACAACAGATCATCGACCTTTTCAACGCTGCCTTGCAGCCCATTATCGCCGGCAGCGAGTTGCAGCCGACGGTGACGCTGGAGCGCCCACGCGATCCGTCGCACGGCGATGTCGCCTGCAATATCGCCATGCAACTGGCCAAGCCGCTGAAAAAGAACCCGCGTGAACTGGCGCAAGCCCTGGTGGCGGCGGTGATGGCCGGCGCCGGAGAAGGCAAGCTGATCGAAAGCGCCGAAATCGCCGGTCCGGGTTTCATCAACCTGCGCCTGACGGCGGCGGCCAAGCAGCAAGTGGTCAAGACCGTTCTTCAAGAGGCGGCTGAATACGGCAAGAGCCAGCTTGGCGCCGGCAAGAAAGTGCTAGTCGAGTTTGTTTCGGCCAATCCGACCGGCCCTTTGCACGTCGGCCATGGCCGCCAAGGGGCGCTGGGCGACGCCTTGTCGGCGCTGTTCGAAGTGCAGGGTTTCGAAGTCACCCGCGAGTTCTACTATAACGACGCCGGCGTCCAGATCGCCACGCTGGCGACTTCGGTGCAGGCGCGCGCCAACGGTTTCAAGCCGGGCGACGCGGAATGGCCTGAAAGCGCCTACAACGGCGACTACATTGCCGATATCGCAAAGGATTTCCTGACCGGGAAGACGGTCGCTGCCAGCGATGGCGAACCTGTCACCGCCAGCGGCGACATCAGCGACATCGAATCGGTGCGCAAATTCGCCGTCGCCTACCTGCGCCGCGAGCAGGACCTGGACCTGCAGGCCTTCGGCGTCAAGTTCGACAACTATTACCTGGAATCCTCGCTGTACAAGGATGGCAAGGTCAACGCCGCAGTTGATGCACTGAACGCCGCCGGCGTCACCTATGAGCTGGATGGCGCCCTGTGGCTGCGCACCACCGACTACGGCGACGACAAAGACCGCGTCATGAAGAAGACCGACGGCACGTACACCTACTTCGTGCCCGACGTCGCCTACCACGTGGTCAAGTGGCAGCGCGGTTTCGGCAAGGTCATCAATATCCAGGGCAGCGACCACCACGGCACCATCGCCCGCGTGCGCGCCGGCTTGCAGGCGGTCAACCTCGGCATCCCGCAGGGTTATCCGGACTATGTGCTGCACAAGATGGTGACGGTCATGAAGAACGGCGAGGAAGTGAAGATTTCCAAGCGCGCCGGTTCCTACGTCACCTTGCGCGACCTGATCGAATGGTCGGCGGGCGAAGACAGCGCTGCCGCAGAGGGTGCGCAAGACAGCCCGCGCGACCTGACGCGCGGCCGCGACGCGGTGCGCTTCTTCCTGATTTCGCGCAAGGCCGATACCGAATTTGTGTTCGATGTCGACCTGGCGCTGGCCAAGTCCGACGAAAACCCGGTCTACTACGTGCAGTACGCCCATGCCCGCATCTGTTCGGTGCTGGCGCAGTGGACCGGCGACGAGGCCGGCCTGGGTTCGGTCGACCTGAGCCCGCTGACCGCGCCGCGCGAAGCCAGCCTGCTGGCCAAGCTGGCGGAATATCCGGACATGCTGCAGCATGCGCTGGAAGAGCTGGGGCCGCACCAGGTGGCGTTTTACCTGCGCGATTTGGCGGGCGAGCTGCATAGCTACTACAATGCTGAGCGGGTCCTGGTGGACGACGAGGCGCTGAAGATGGCGCGCCTGGCCTTGATGTACGCAACCCGCCAGGTGTTGCGCAACGGCTTGGCGCTGATCGGCGTATCGGCACCAGCCCGCATGTGAATCTACAATCGGCGATCTCCGGCAGCAGTTGCCGGGGACGGTCAGTAACCAGGATGTCATTGGGGAAGTATGAGCAAACTTAACAAGAAACAAGCTGGCGGTACCTTACTGGGCCTGATCTTTGGCCTGATCATCGGATTGGCGATTGCCGTGGTGGTGGCGATCATGATCACCAAGACGCCGACGCCGTTCACCAACAAGACAGCAAAAACCGAAAAAGCGCCGGAAGCCATCACCGCCCCCGCGGCTACGCCCGCGCCGGCGCCATCGAATCCGGACCAGCTGCCGGATCCGAACAAGTCGCTTTACGGCAACAAGGATGCGGCCAAGGAAGCCGCCAAGGCGTTCACTCCGCCGCCGCCGGGCGCCGACGGCGTGCCGCCTAACGTGGCGGCCGAGAAGAAGCTGGATGCACTGGTCGCCAAGGCGCAGGACAAGTCGGCCCCTATCGTCGACAAATCCACCGCCGACAAGACCAAGAAAGTCGCCGGCGACATCGCCGAAGCCAAGAGCAAAGCCACGGCGGCTGACGACAACTGGATCTATTTCCTGCAGGTAGGCGCCTTCCGCGAGCAGAGCGAAGCGGAAAGCGCCAAGGCGCGGCTGGCCTTGATGGGTTTCGAAGCCAAGATCAGCGAACGCCAGGCCGATACCGGTTCCTTGTACCGGGTGCGGGTGGGGCCGTTTAACCAGCTGGAAACAATGAACCGGATACGCGGAAAGTTGTCAGATAACGGCGTCAATGCCGCGGTGGTGCGCGCGGCGAAATAAGGGATGCAAGACCAGGCGTGTTTTTGATTGATGAGGAACAGGACTATGGCTCTTTCCCTGTTCCGTTTGTTCCGTTGATGGCTTTCACAATTTTAAAAAAAGGATAATTCATGCGTTTTTTTCAAAAAGCCCTGGCTATCGCCGGCCTTAGTCTGAGTTTTGGCCTGTTGGCCGCCAGTGCCGGCGCATCGCCGGCCGCCCCGGTCGCAGGCAAGGAATACAAGGTTCTCGATAACCCGCAGCCGACCGATACCGGCCTTGGCAAGAAAGTGGAAGTGACGGAATTCTTCGGTTACTTCTGCCCGCATTGCAACGCGCTCGAGCCGACGCTGGAAGAGTGGATCGCCAAGCAGGGCGACAAGATTTCCCTCAAGCGCGTGCCGGTCGACTTCGGCGATCCGAATGGCGATCCAAAGAAATCGCCGTACGTAGCGCAGAAAAAGCTGTACTACACGCTGGAAGCCATGGGCAAGCTGCCTGAAATGCACAAGAAGGTCTTCAGCGCGATCCACGTCCAGCGCCAGCGTCTCGATACAGAGGCGTCCATCGCCGATTTCGCGGCCAAGCAAGGCCTGGACAAAGCCAAGTTCCTGGATGTGTACAACTCCTTCGCCGTGCAGACCAAGGTGACGCGCGCGGTCCAGCTGCAAAACGCCTACAAGATAGACGGCGTGCCGACGCTGATAGTCGACGGCCGTTATGTCACGTCGCCGTCGATCGTCGGCGCGACGCCTGGCGCCGGCGACAGCGAGCCGGCCCTGTTCAAGTCCACCCTGCAAGTGATGGACAGCCTGGTGGCCAAGGCCGCCGCCGGCAAGAAGTAACAGGCAGCAGAATAAGCAGGCTGGCCGTGACGGCTGGTCCGGCAGTGTTGAAAAGTCCGCCACTCGCAAGAGGGCGGGCTTTTTTATCGAGGTAAAGCATGCAACGTGTATTCATCACCGGCGCTTCCAGCGGCATCGGCGCCGCGCTGGCGCAATATTATGCGGGCCAGGGCGCAGCGCTGGGGCTGGTTGCCCGGCGCCAGGACGTGCTGGAACAGCTGCGCGCCGGCTTGCCGCACCCGGAGCGGCATCGCCTGTATGCATTGGATGTCAATGACCACGCTGCGTTGACGGCGGCGGCGGAAGATTTCATCGCCGGCGGCGGCGGCGTCGACGTGGTGATCGCCAGCGCCGGGATTTCGCAAGGGACGCTGACCGAGCATGCCGAAGACCAGCAAGTGTTCGAACAGGTATTCGCGACCAATGTGCTGGCGACGGTCGCCACCTTTACGCCGTTCATCGCCGCCATGAAACGCCAGGCCCAGGCCGGGCAGGCCGATTTGCGCCTGGTTGGCGTCGCCAGCGTGGCAGGCATCCGCGGCTTGCCCGGAGCGGGCGCTTACAGCGGCTCCAAGGCAGCGGTGATCAGCTATTGCGAATCGCTGCGGGTGGAATTGCGGGCCAGCGGCATCAAGGTGGTCACCATCGTGCCCGGTTATATCGATACGCCGATGACCCAGGTCAACCACTACAAGATGCCGTTCCTGATGCCGGCGCCGCGGTTCGCCGCCAAGGCCGGCGCCGCGGTCGCGCGCGGCAGCAGCTACCGGGTGATCCCGTGGCAGATGGGCGTAGTCGCCAAGTTGCTGCGCCTGTTGCCGAACTGGCTGTACGACCTGGCATTTTCCAAGGCGCCGCACAAGGCGCGCAAAACCAAAGGCTGACCAGAGCACATGGACTTCCACAATTTTTTCTTGTTCGTGCTGACAGAATTTGCGCTGTCGGCGTCGCCCGGGCCGGCAGTCATGCTGGTGGTCGCCTACGGCATTACGGTCGGCTGGAAGAAGTCGATTTTCGCGATCCTGGGGATACTCGCCGCCAACGCGATCTATTTCACCATTTCGGCGACCGGGCTGGGCGCGCTGATCGTCGCCTCGCATACTCTGTTCAGCGTGGTCAAATGGCTGGGCGTGGCTTACCTGGCGTATCTCGGCCTGTCGGCGATATTCGGCCGGCCTTCGCCGATCACCGCCTCCAGGCTGGACAGCCGCAATGCCTCCGGCTGGAAGATCTGGTTCAGCGGCTTGACCCTGCAGCTGGCCAATCCCAAGGCGCTGATTTTCTTTATCGCCATCCTGCCGCAGTTCCTTAACCCGGCCGCCAACGTGCCGCTGCAAATGGCCTGGCTGGCGGCGGGTTCGATTATCCCGGAGTTCTTTATCCTGGTCGGCTATGCCGCGCTGGCCGGAAAAATGCAGACCGTCGCCACCCGCCCGAGTTTCGCCCGGCTTACCGACCGCGTCGCCGGCTCGCTGATGCTGGCGGTGGCGATGATCGTGGCGGCAATACAGCAGTAAATATCGCAGTAAATACGGGCATCGTCAGGCAAGGCTGAAACGGTAGACCTGGTCGTCATCCAGCCGCCGTTTCAGCACGCCGTCAAACCACAGCTTGTGCAAATGCGCCAGCGCTTCGCCCAGCGCAAAAGTCATCTGGTGCGCATCCAGCGGCCGCCGGAACATGACCGGCACGATGTCGCTGGCGCACTGCGGCGCCGCGGTGCAGGCTTGCACTACTTCAACCAGACGGTCGCGATGATGTTGCTGCAGCTGGTCGATGCGGATCTGCAAGCCGCGGAATGGCTTGCCATGCGACGGCAGCACCAGCGTAGTGGCCGGCAACGCGCGGTATTTTTCCAGCGAATCCATGTATTGCTGCACCGGGTTCGATTCCGGCTCGATCGCAAATACCGAGACATTGGTGGAAATCCGCGGCAACACCATGTCGCCCGAAATCAGCAGGTCCAGCCCGGCGCAATGCAGCGCCACATGCTCCGGCGCGTGGCCGAAGCCGGTGATCACCTGCCATTGATGCTTGCCGATGCGCAGCTGCTGCTGGTCGGCCAGCCGATGGTAAGCCTGCGGCACCGCCGGCACCATGGTCGGATAATAGGATTTGCGCTGCGCCACCTTGGCGACGACGTCGGGGTCGCGCATGCCGTGCTGCTGGAAGTGCGGCAGCGCCGCGCTGCCGTCGGCGCCGGGCAGCGCGGCCGACATGATGCGCGCCGAGAAATATTCGCCGCCGCTCATCCACAGCGGCGCTTGCCAGCGTGTGCATAGCCAGTCGGCGAGGCCGACGTGGTCTGGATGGCAATGGGTGACCAGCACCCGCAATACCGGCAAGCCGCGCAGTTCGCCGGCAAAAATGGCATCCCAGGCCGCGCGGGTGGCGTCGTTGGCGATGCCGCAATCGACGATGGTCCAGCCGTGGCGAACCCCGTCGTCCGTGTCCATGCTGTCTTCCAGCAGCCATAGGTTGATATGGTCCAGCGCAAATGGCAAACCCATGCGCAGCCAGCGCACGCCCGGCGCGACTTCAAGGGTGGCGCCGCCGGCGGGCAAGGTATCGCCGAATGCGTAGCTGAGCCGGGCTTCGAGTGGATTCATCGGCAATTCTTTCTTTTTTGGCAACGCCAGTAGTTTTTCGGTGTTTTCATTTTCCGCCAGCGCGCCTACAATATGCTTTACGTTAACGTTAACTGCCATTGTACCTAAACCAGCATTTTTTGCTTTGCCCACCCGACCATGCCGACCTACACCATCACTGAACTTGCCCGTGAATTCGACATTACCCCCAGGGCGATCCGCTTCTATGAGGACCAGGGCTTGCTCAGTCCGAAGCGGGATGGCGCCGGCGGCCGCAACCGGGTGTATGCCGGCCGCGAGCGCACCCGCCTCAAGCTGACCCTGCGCGGCAAGCGGCTGGGCCTGACCTTGTCGGAAATCAAGAGCCTGGTCGACATGTACGAATCGCCGAAGGATTCGACAGCGCAACTGAAGCGTTTCCTGACCGTACTGGCGCGCCATCGCGAAACACTCGAACAGCAACGCGAGGACCTGGAAGTCACACTGGCTGAAATTGCCGCGCATGAAGATGAGTGCAAGCGCTTGCTCGAAGGCGGTAGCAGGGCTGTTGC
>Ga0182007_10001692_pt1 | contig 11648 bp, 17 predicted proteins | sample Sormic07211113_1_FD_123023 | JGI IMG/M metagenome (GOLD analysis project Ga0182007, IMG submission 123023) | Rhizosphere microbial communities from Sorghum bicolor, Mead, Nebraska, USA - 072115-113_1 MetaG | ecosystem: Host-associated > Plants > Roots > Rhizosphere | place: USA: Nebraska... | reverse complement strand
CGCACTAGCATGGGGTGCTAGGGGTCGAGTGTTCGAATCACTCCGTCCCGACCATATTTCCTGAGTAAAATCAGACAGTTAAGCCGATCAGATGGATCGGCTTTTTTGTGCATGCGCAAAACCCGCGCAAAACTTGCGCAAATCTACCCGGTGATTTCGCTGATATTCAAATCAGGAATTGCCTCTGACCACACGATCTCGGCATGGTCTTTCTGGTAGTTCTTTGTCATGGTCTCGCTGGCGTGGCCGGCGATCTTCTGACCGTCCTTCCCGGCTTTCTGATACAGGTGCAGCGACAGCGCTCGCACTTCATGGAAGCCCGGCATTTCCTCTTCCTTCCATCCCTTGTAACAACCCGCCGCATCCCGGGCCTCCTTGAAGGCTCGCGTCAAATATCGCTCTTCGACCTGCGTCCAGTGGTCCTTCGTCTGCGCCTGCTTCTGCTTTTTGCGGTCTGGGCGGCGATGGATCAGGTAGGGCGAGACGATGTCATCCCGGCACCGGCTGATAACCGCCTGGAGTTCTTCGGTTACTTTGAACCGGATCCACGCCGCGTCGCTGGCCTTAGCCGTCTTCTGCTGAACCACATACAAAAACCCTTCTCGAACACCATCGAACCGCATATTCAAGATGTCCGTCCGGCGCTGCGCGGTGATCAGCGCCAGGTCGATTGCGTTCTGCAGCCAGAACGGTGACTTCTCCCGGATGGCCTTCAGGCCTTCGACGGTGTGTCGCTTGCGCTGCTTCTTCTCAATTCGATTAATGGTGCTGGCGGCCGGGTTGTCCGGGCACAGGCCCTTGGCCGCTGCGTGGTTGAATATGTCGATCAGCAGCGCGCGGCACTGGTTGGCAGTGCGCGGTGTGAGGGCGTCCAGCATCTCCGCGATCATGCGGATCGTGATCTGATCGATGGCTTTGCCTTCGAAATGTTTCCGGAAGCGCCGGAAGTGCACGGCGTACAGTCCCAAGGTTCCTTTCGCCAGCTCCCTCGGCGGCAGAACGTCGCGTTCGTATGCGTCAAGGAAGCCGGCAAACGATTCTGATGTGCTGCCCATCACGGCGCCGACCAGGTCAGCGCCGCGCATGAACTCCAGATTCAACTGCTTCGCGGCGTCGATCGCTTTGATCCGGTCAGAGCCGAACTGGAACCACTTACCGTCGGTGGGTCGGCGGTAGCGATAGGTTGAGCGCCGCGAATCGAAGTACAGGTTCTGCGGTAGGCTCTTGTTCGCCTTGTTGCGCGGCCGTGGGACCATCATGCAGCTCCTTTCAATACCATCGCGACCAGGTCATTGCCGTCCGAACGGCTGAACGCGGTCCAATCAACGTACCAGAGTTTGCCGATTTGCTCGCCGGGCACCTTGCCGTTGCGGATGTAGTTGCGGATCGCCTGGGGGCAGGGTGGTGTGCCGTTTTCACCCCAGCGCCGGCGCTGGAATTCACTGATCTTGATCAGCTCTTTTTTCATTGGTGATGCTCCATGCCGCGCGTGGCGGCAGAAGGTGGCTATTTGATATTTGTTTCGTGCTTGGATATGATTGGCATGCGTTGGCTGAGTGGCTTAAAGCACCAGATTGATACTCTGGCGTGTGAGCAATCGCACCACTGGTTCGAATCCAGTACGCCCCGCAAAGCCCCTTCCAGAAATGGAGGGGGTTTTTTTATGCTTTCTTGAAAGGTTCTCGATCGATCCAGCGGGATAAGCGCTGAATCAACAGCCCATTAATTTCGAGTTAGCGCATTCCTCGCCTGCCGTACACCGGCAGGCTGTTGAGTTGTCAATTTTGGGTTTACAACTGGATGAGTTCGGCGGGGACTTTCACGGTGTTGCCACGTTTGGCGAAGACCACGGCGCGGAACACTGCGATGGTTCGGGTTTCGCCGGGCTGGCGGTTGAACGGGTCGTTTGTCGCGTCGGCCAGCCACGGGTCGCTCTGGCCAGCCTCGCACCATACGCCGTACTTCATGATCAGGCGTTCGGCGTCAGGCAGGGCGAAGAGATGCAGTTGACCGGTGCCGGGCTGCTGATCACCCTCGATCGCGTTGATTGCCCAGTCCAGCGCCGGGCCGGTCAGTACCTCGGTGCGGACGCTGACTAGGCGGCTCATCGCCTGCGGCCTTTGGCTCGCTCGGCCAGCTCACAGTCGACCGCCAGTTTCAGCAGGTTTCGCGTGGTTGGCCTGAAGCGACCTGTGTCTGGATACCCCTCGGATTGGTGGCCGTCGGGGTGAGCTTCGAACGGCCCATGCCAGCACCAATTCATTTTCCAGTCAGCCCACACCGTGTAAGCATCCATCCCTTCGCCCCAGTAGTCGGTGCCCCCGCCAACACTCAGGCAATGCCTGACGCTCGAATTCTGGTCGTAAGCCAGTTCGGATTTCTCATCGTCTCGCCATGCCTTGCCATACAGCGCGGGGTGGAGCTGAACGAGGCGCTTACTGAGCTTCTTCTCGATGCGTGCTTTCATCGCCACGGCCCCCGGTAGATCAGGTAGGCCACGTAGAGCGGGGAGAAGATCATGGCGTCACCTTCTGGCCGAGCAGCACATCGCTGACGACCTCCCATAGTTGAGCGGGCGACCACTGGAACCGGTCGAAGTCGGTGTCGGGCTCGATGCCGACGCGACATGTTGAGTGCGCGCCCGCAGGGTAATCACCGCGCTTGGCCATGATCGTCGCCACTCGGCCATCGCCGCCGGGCTCCGTGCGGTGGTACTTGTACGCCAGGGTGTTGTAGTCGTTGCCGGCGGTGATGATGATCGTGCCGTCCGGTACGAGATCGGCCCGGCCATCTGGTGTCCATGGCCTGCCTCCGCCCGCTGTCCGTGCCCCCTCGTGCAGGTACAGCATGTACTCGCCGGCATCATGGTAAACAATCTCAAAGCAGTGATTGATCTGCTTGCCGGCGATGACACGCGAGGTGAAGTTGAAGCGGTGGTCGTGGATGGCCGAATGTTCGAAGCAGGCCCGGCGCGGTAATTCAGGGTGCCAAACGTGCAGCCGCTGGTTGCCCTCAAGCTGAACCTGCACGAACCCGAGGCCGTGCAGGGTGATCTTGTCGGTCATTACATCATCGATGATCATCAGTAATCCTCCCAGTTCAACCCCTGGATGTATTCGCTTGGGATGGTCACGGCCTCGGTCGGCACGGTGCTTTCGACTTCATGGTTGCCGAAGTACCCGATTGCTGCCTTCGCGCGCTCCATGGACAACTGGGCATGCTTCATCTGCCATGCTTTGCGGGCCTTGTACGAGCGCAGTGCCAGCGCCTTGTCGGTGTAGGCGAAGCGCCGGCCCCATTCGCCGCCATCCTTCAGCACACGCTTGCGGTACTGCTTCAGCAGGGCTTCACGCTGCGAGCCACCGAAGAGGTTGTTGTGGAATTCGCTCACGATGTACCAGCAATGATCGGTTTCGCCGATAACCACGTACTTTTTGCAGGTGACTTCCAGACCTTTCGGGTCGAGCTCGTCGACGTAGCGATAATGGTCCGGGCCGAGTTTTATCTTTTCCATGGTCGAGCTCGTCCTTGCCGCTATAGCGGCTGACTTTGAAGGGGGATGGGTTGCAGGTTTTGCGGGTGGAGTACGGATGTACTCCTATCGGGATTCGACGTTCAAGTGGCTGGATGCGTTGCGTTCCATTGCTCGAAAGCTTCTCGAGTGTTTGCCGCCGTGAGCTTCTCGTCGCAGGTGTAGCAGTGCGCTACGCCGCCAGCGGCACCGACATCTCGATGACCGTTCCTGCATGGGTTCATGCGCCATTCAGTGTCCTTCGGGCTCAGGAACTCGCGCATCTCAATCAAGACCTGGTCGTGTTCCAGGTCGTTCGGCTCTACGTCTTCGTGACACTCAATCTCGGAGTCGAAGTTTGCGACGATGCGTTGGATCAGCGAAGTTGCCGTGTCGGCCCGCTCATCCGCTGCGGTCAGGCGCTGTTGCAGGGCGTCTATCTTGGCGCGCTGATCACAGATTACCTGCCAGTGCTTGGCGATCCCCTCTTTCAGCTCTGCCTCGCGGGCCATGTAATCCCGGGACAGAACAAAAGTGTCGCCTTCACAGTCGCGGATCACTTCATTCGGATGAGGTGAGCATGTCCGGGCCTGCGCCTCTCCGCCGTATACCCCGATGTACCATTTCCTCACGTCGCTCATACAGCCTGCCTCGTTACCAGATCATGGGCATTCACAACCGTCATGCCGAGGCGTTCGGCGATCAGGACTTCCAGGCGGGCGCCCTTTGAATGCTCCCAGCCGGGCAGGGTGGCCACGGTGTCGCAGTCCATCAGTGCGGCAATGTCTCGGCGCATGCAGTCGTTCCAAGTCCCCCCGTCGGGGTTGATCTCGGCAGGGTTAGTGACGGTGTGGCCGCCGGCGCGCAGGTTGGTAGTCATGGCGTGGAAGGCAGCGAAGTTGAGGCCGGGCAGTCCGGTCATGGGGCCGCTGAGGTAGACGCGCTTCATGCGACCTCCTTGTCATGACCAGGGCAACCACCGCCGGCGAAATCGAAGCCTTCACAAGGCGGGCCAAACGGAAGTACCTCTTTGCCCTGGGCCAGCGCTTCGAGCAGATGATCCGTCGCCTCGTCGGCGGTGCATTCACGGCCATCCACACGAAACATGCCCTTGAGCTGGCGCTTGCTGAAGTCGCGAATTGCCCCGCGCACGCTCAGGTGAATGTGAAAGGTGCGGCCGTGCGGGCCGAAAGGATCAGCCGGTTTGTTTTCTGTAGGCATGGGGAGTCCTTGCCGGGCCATGCCCGGGCGGTGGAGCAGATTGATTTGAACTGCAGATTCCACCGGGTGCCGAAACAGCTACCACCCAGAGGACATAGCGATGACTGAAGAAAAGAAGAAAGAGCCCGAACAAGAAACCCCGGCGCACTCCACCGAGGAAGAGCGGGAACGCCTGAAGGACTTCAACAAGGACGGTATTCCGCCTGGTTCGAGCTGATCATCAAGCTGCAAGCGCTTGGCGTTGTTCCGTACGCCATGGGTCGTTGGCCCGTGCCAGCGCTGCCATCGGCGGCGGGCTGACGCTGTTGCCGCACATGTGCACCTGCTGGGTCTTGGTGAACGGCTTACCGTCGGCGCCGTGGCTGATGATGTAGTCCGCCGGGAAGCCCTGGGCCTTGTAAAGCTCGGACGGCTTCAGCATCCGCAGGCAGATGTCGACGATCACGTAGGGCGTGCCCTTGACCATCACGGTGACCATCGCCAAGCGGTCCTTGGTGGTGATCGTCGGCGCCGGCGAGTCGCAAGCGCTGATGTTCTCCGTGCCGTAGTAGCTGATCAGGAAGGCGGCGACACGCAGGGCTCCGGCTTCATGCTCTGGCGAGAGGGTGAGCGACACTAGTGAGCTCTTGCCCCCGCCACCGGCAGTAATGGTCGGCGCCGGTTCCCCCAGGCCTTGGCCAACACTGGCGCCGAATGCCCGCTCCATGAATGCGCTGACCAGCCCATGGTGCTGGCCGCTGGCGCTTACGGTGTGTAGCGGGTCGTTCACGTCCCGTGCATCGCAGTTGCCGCGCAGGTGCACCAGGTTCGCCGCCACTAGTTGCTGCTGGCTGCCGGTGTTTGTGACCGTGGTCATCGGGTCTTCGATGCTCTTGGCGTCGGTGGTGTTGAAGCCGCCATTCATCTGGGCCATGAACACCGTGGAGATGCCCATAGCGTGAGCGGCACCGGCCGGGCGCTGATAGTTACCGCCGCTGGTGACGGTCGGCAGAGGCTCGTCCAGCGCCTTGCCCGTATCGTTGAATCGGAACTTCACCAGGTGCGCGGCGGCGAGAGCGTGCTTCACGCCGCCAGCGACCACGGTGCCCAGAGGTTGATCCAGACCAGGCACTCGCGGCACCTGGCCAGGCCGCTCGCCGTACCCCGACTGAATCAGTGTGGGGCTGATCAGCGTCAGCTCGCCGCGATTGGCGCAGCTCACCGTCGGCAACGGTTCGAGCGGGTCGTTGATTCGGTCGCTGCCCTGGTGCGTGGCCGGCGCGATGATTGGGCTGACCACCGAGAAGGCGCCGCCCTTAGGGTAGGAGGTGACGGTGCGGAGTGGCTCTTTGGCTGACTGCACCGTTTCCCCTGACCAGTTGGCGATCGGCACGATGAATGGCGCCGCGCTGTCGATGACGAACTTCTTCATACCCTTGGCAACTCGGCGCAGGGTGGCCGAGGCCAGGTCTTTCTTGCGGCCGAAGATGCTTTTGCCCAGGTCGGTGAAGTCGATGCAGTCAGCAGCGGTCTTCCACTTCTGCTGGCCTTTCGCGGGGATCTTGGCGTGGGTCGGCTCAGGCCACACGATCGGCTGGCCGTCGCACCGGGCGATCATGAACAGGCGCTCCCGGCTGGTCGGTGCACCGAAGTCGCATGCCCTGATCACCTTCCACTCCACGACATATCCCATCCCTTCCAGCAGCGCCACAAAACGGCGCCAGGTGCGGCCGCGCTGCTTCGGATCAGGGACCAGGAACTGTTTCGATACCGGCACTTGCTCGCCAGGTGCAGCGATTCGGTTGGTGGTCTTTCCCTTCTTGGTCGGGTGCGGCACCTGGTCCAGGGTCACCACCCGCCCGGTGGCCTTGTCACGCTTGGCGATCAATCGGCCCCACTGCAGGATCTGCTTCACGTTTTCCAGGCTGATCACACGGGGCCGCTTCTTTCCGCCCCACTTGAGGCCGATCCACGACAGGTTGCGTATCTCGCGTTTGCGCGGCTGGCCGCCGGCAGCCTGGCTGTGGTGCGTGCAATCCGGAGACATGTGGAACCAGCCCACGGCCTTCCCGCCGCACTCGGTGTCCGGGTCACCCTCGAACACATCGGTGGTGAAGTGCTGGGCGCCTGGATGGTTCATGGTGTGCATGCTGATCGCTTGCGGGCTGTGGTTCTTCGCCACGTTCACCGCGCGGCCCAGTCCCATTTCCAACCCGGTGCCGGCGCCGCCACCACCACAGAAGAAATCGACAACGATCTCATCGTCCTGAGGGTTGAAGCCGAGTCCGTATTGGGTTTTGAAATCGAAGGGGTGTTTCTTCTGTTGTGCGGACATAGGGGATCCTCGCCGCCTGGATTCGCTGGCAGCTCATTTGATGTTTAACTAAGGAAATTGATGAGGTTTCTGAAGGGGTGGTAAGAATGAAGTGGGGGAAGTTTCTCGAGCCGACACTCTGGGCGATTTGGTGGCTTGTCGTTGGTGGAGCCGCATTTTGGGTAATCGTTGGATCCATTGGTTTTTTTAGCAGGAATGGCTGGCTTCCTAATGAGGCAGCGGGCTGGGCTCAAGCTGTGGGTGCTGGCGTGGCGGTTGTTACAGCGGCGTTCATACCGATGTGGCACGCAAAAGTAGCTACACGCGAGAGACAGAAGAATCTGCTTGGCGTCATGCGTGTTTTAGCAGACCAGGCACTAGAGAAAATCTGGCTTCTCTCTAACTCGTTCATAAAGCTCGAAGTCGCGCCAAAAATGATGAGGGAGTACCTTTTTCACCATCGAGATGACGACTGGCCAGGTCTTTTGGACGCTATTAACAAGATACCTATTGCGGATCTTCCTCCTGAAAAGGCTATTGTGCTTGGCCAGCTTCGTGACGCTGTTTTATTTGCTCAAAAAGTAGCAGGAGAGCTCTCAGGCTGGGTTGCTAGGGGCCATGCCCAGCCCGATATGCTCGTTGCATTGAGAGCTAAAAGAGACTTACTTTCACTCGCTCGTAGTCGTCTCCCTCAAGTTTCAGGGGGATCTGTAAAGGGCAAGGTCGACGCTCAGGTTCGAGGCGAACCTCTTGAGCTTAAAAGGCCATTCACCGAACCGTTTGTCATAAGTGGGGTGAAAGTCTTCCGATATTTTATATGGGATGACGACGAAGCGACTGTTCCTTCCGGAGTGATAATTCAATGCCTGTTCCCTTACCAAGACTTTGAATGTAATCCGCAGTATTTTCCATCCAATGGTTGGAAGTCAGTGTCTGATGCTGACGACCAAATAATCCAGTATGCTTCAAATAAAATTGGATCTAACACTGATTGGGTTCAATACATGATGAGTCGCGGGTAGGGCTTGCGATTCTATAACTCGGCAGGGCCGCTGGCTTGATTCGTTGATATGGGGTATTACGGGTGACCGGCATGGAGCCGGATCAAGGAGAGACTATGAGCTTGCCAGTAGATCGTCCGTATCCTGTTGACTACACCTACCGCGACATAGAGTCGAAGATTGACTTCGCGTGGGGCGCACCAAGCAATCCTGTGCCTCAAGCCCTAAGAATCGAAGTGAAGCTTCCTAACGGACAGGTGGATAACATCCGTGAGCACGCCGAATACACATCATTCGAGGACGCGGTGGAAGAGGGTAAGCTCCACGTTAATCGCTACGTAGACAGATTCCTCGCGGCTCAAGCCTAATCGTCGAGCGTAATCCTAAGAGCTTCACGGTTATAAGCCAGCTCCAACTTCCGCGACACGTTCTCGCTTATCGTGATTTCGTGTCGCGGCGGCGCCAGAAACTGCGCTGATCCTGCTGGGCCGAGGCCGTGCAGGTGGTGAATCATCAGCGTCATGGCCTCGCCCTGTTCCTCGATGCCGTGCCAGGCCATCAGGTCAGCCAAGGCTTGGCGGGTGCCGGCCATGGTGTGGAGTCGCAACTCTTCCTCGCCGCGAGTCTTTCGCCTCGCCGCAGTCTTTGCTGATCGTTCTTTCTGCGCGGCTGCCATGTCCTACCTCTTCTATTCCGCTGGCCGGCAGTGCGAGCCAGGTTTGACGTTTGCGTTGCCGGGTTCGGGCTATGCGGCGCATGAATCGACCTTCACCTGGTGCCAGGCGCCGACGGCTTCGAAGATGCGCGCGGCGTGCGCCTCGTCCAGCGATATCGCTTCGGGAATGGCGATCCAGCCCGAAGCCACCATCTGGCTTTGGTTGGCCTCGTCGCGCAGCTTCTTGTAGCAATGCTCGATCACGTCTTCCAAGTGGTCGGAGAGGTAAACGCCATCGGGCGCCACCTCCACCGACTTGCTGTACCGGTCGCCGCGGGCGTCGATGCAAAGCGCGCTCAGGTAGATCGTCCACCGGTGGGGGATGCCGCAGACGGCCTGGCCAATCTTCCCCGGTGCGATGTTCTTCAGCGACTTGTAATTGATCATGCCCTGGCGGCCGCTGGGGTCGATGTTCACCACTGCTACGTGGTTGGCGGCGAGCAGCGACCGGCAGGACCGGTCAATGCGGGCTTTGAGGTTGTGCGGCTTGCGCTTGCTCATAAAGCCTCCGCGAGTTTGCGCAGCGCTTCACGCTCGGCCCGGGTGATGGGCGGCTTGCGGCGCTTGAGGATGGTCGTAGGGTCTATCATTTCCGAACGCTTGGCTGGGTCTGGATTGATCGCCGGGCTATCGCCGATGGTGTATTTGCCACCGGCGTCCAAGTGCCGACGGACCTGACTGGAAAGCTCCAGCGCTTTCTCGCGCCGGAACTCGATATCTGATCTGAGGTTGCTGATCATGCTGCCGCCTTGGCCAGCGTCACCCCGGCCATGCTGAAGGTCGATCCCTGCTCGGCGACCATAGTGTCGAGCACTTCCCAGTTGACCAAAAGCAGCGTGATTGGCGCCTGACCATATGCCACCGCTTTGATCAGTGCCTCGAAGTCCGTCACGCTGGCCTGCAGCGCTACCTGCTCGACCACGGGGCTCGTTACTGGCTTTGTAGCCTGGGCGACGGGTGCTACTGTCTGAACTGGCGTGGTGCGGACTGGCTCGGGCGCCGCCACTTTATCCACGACTGGCTCTGGCTTGATGGCTGCGAGTCGCTGGGCTTCCTGCTCTTCGGCGATGCGCTTCGCGTCGGCCTTTGCCTGCTCAGCCTTCTGGTGTTCGGAAATGCGGAATTTGATCAGCGTTACCAGGTCATCGTTGGCCTTGGTCACCAGCTGCTGCACGTCGCTGAACAGGAAGGCATGATCAACGGCGAGCTCTGCCAGACTGGTCAGGTTCAATCGGATGCCGTCGGCTGCCTGGCTTGCATCGATCTTCGCCCGGGCAAGTTCGGTATCTACTGCGTCTTGGAGGCTGGCGATGGTGCGCTTGTTCTTCATGGCGCCGGCGAAGTCCGAAACGACATTAGGCAGCGTGACTTTGCCCAGCGTCTTGTTGATGGCGGCGATGTGATCCGCCAGCGCCAGCTCGGCTTTTTGCTTGATGTTGGTCTTCACCAGCAGCTCTTGAGCCTTCACCAGCTTGTCGACTTTCAGGCGAGTCTCGCGAGCATGGGCACTGATGCGATCCAGCGACGAAAACAGCTCGTCGATGCTTTGGGTCTGCGAGAGGGCCTGTTTCTTGGCGACCGACACGGCCTCTTCGACATCACCGCACCACTTTACCGCCTTCTTCGCATCGGCGAAGTCCTGGTCGGTGGAGAGCGTGGTTTTCACCGAGTCGATGACGGCCAGCGCAGAATCTTCAAACACCTTCAGGTTGCTGGCGGTAACCATGCCGGTCAGCTCGATACGCAGCGCTGGCAGCTCATCAGGTGCCTTGCCGACGACGATTGAAGGCGCGTCGGCCATCTCGAAGTTGGCCAGGTCCGCCTCGAACTGTTTCCAGCCTTCGATCAACTGGGCCGCGCGCCCGGCGACGGGCCGGTACTCCATGTGCACGAAGTTCTCCGGCGTGCCGTCCGAGCAAACAAAGATGACCCGCTCAGCGCCGCTCACCAGCAGTTGCTGCTCAAGCTGCCAGTAGTAATGCGGCGCCAGGTCGCCGGCTTTCACCTGGGCAACGACCGACTCATTCCACAGTTTGTGCTCGAACAGTGTCTCGCCGAGCATCGTGGCGCCGTCCATGGAAGCGAGCAGGTTGCCGTCGGTGGCAACGATCGGATAAAGCTCTTCGCCGATCAGTGCTTCGGCCAACGGCCGGGCCAGGGCCTCGGTCGCGTGCCCTTTGTCGAAGATGAACTGCTGCGAGAGCGTGACGTCCGGTGTGATACCGGTCTTCTTGGCCATCAGCAAATCGGTGCGGGATTGGTACTTCGACGCGCCCATCATTGCCGGGGCTTCGGAGGCGGTGCGGTACTTGGCGCGAAGGGCAAGCCACTCGGCGGAGCCTTGAGCTACGTTGTGAATTTTCATGCTGCGTCTCCATCAAGGGCTTTGAGGTTGGTGATTTTTTCAATCTGCGCCGGGCTCAGCGTGTACTTGCTGCTGATGGTCGCAATGAGGTGTTCAGGGCTGGTGCGGTTCGAGTCGATCAATGGCTGCCACTTCACGATGTTCTCGGTCAGCAGGTCGTCGGAGTAGGCGGGCAGCGCTTCCGGTTCAGGCTGGGCTTGCTGTCGTGGGCTGACATCGCGCACCGGCTCCTCGAATGCCTTGCCCTCCATCTCGTCGGCCGTTGGCGCCGATCCAACTTCAGGGAATGCTTTGCGCAGGGCCTGTGCCTCGGCGCATTTGGCGAGCTGGGCAAATGCTCGACGCTTCCACATGGCGTTGGGCGCCGCGGTGTCTTTGCTGGCGGTCGCGTAGTTTTCGAGCCAGCGCTCGTTGGCCGTGTATTCAGCAACCAGCCCGTTGCTCATCTGGCGCTTGACCGTCACGCGGCACCATTCGGGATACGTGACTTCTACGCCGCTCAGCTTCGCAGTTACTGGAGGGCCATATTCCGGCTCGCTGAT
>Ga0182007_10001689_pt1 | contig 11665 bp, 8 predicted proteins | sample Sormic07211113_1_FD_123023 | JGI IMG/M metagenome (GOLD analysis project Ga0182007, IMG submission 123023) | Rhizosphere microbial communities from Sorghum bicolor, Mead, Nebraska, USA - 072115-113_1 MetaG | ecosystem: Host-associated > Plants > Roots > Rhizosphere | place: USA: Nebraska... | reverse complement strand
GGGAGGACCAGGGGGAGGGTCACCAGGGCCCGGACCAGGCCTCGCCCCGGGAAGTCCGCGCGGGCCAGCAGCCAGGCGAGGGGGACGCCGACCACCAGGCTCACCGCTGTCGCCGCCGTGGCGCAGAACAGGGACAGGCGGAGAGCCTGCCAGACCTCGGCGCTGGTCAGCTGGTCGGGGAGGGCGCTCCAAGGGGCGCGCACCAGGAGGGCGACCAGGGGGAGCAGGAGGAAGGCCAGGCCCAGGAGTGGGGGGAGGAGAAGGGGGAGGGGGACGCCGGGGGAAGGGCCATACCGTCGCCTGGACGGTGAGCGCGCCCAGCGGGTACGGGCGCGGGCTTGCCGGCGGGGGCCGTCGGACGAGTTGTGCGAGGAGTCGTCGGGCGGGTTGTGCGGGGAGCCGTCGGTCCTGCGGACATGCCTCCGCCGCGGCCCGCCCTCCAGGGTGTCGGCCGCGGCTTCGGGCTTGTCGGCGGGGGTCACGGCTTCAGGAACCCGGCCTCGGTCAGGACCTTCTGGCCCTCCGCGGACTGCACGAGGGCGATGAACTCCTTGGCCGCCGCCGCGTTGGGGGCGTTCTTCAGAAGGGTGATCGGGTAGGCGTTGACGGCGCCGGCGGACTCGGGGAACTCCACGCCCTGGACCTTGCCGCCGGCGGCCTTCACGTCCGTCCTGTAGACGACGGCCGCGTCGGCCTCCTTCAGTTCCACCTTCGTCAGGGCGCTCTTGACGTCCTGCTCGTAGGAGACCGGGGCCAGCTTCACCTTGCCGGCGGTCAGGGCCTTCTGGGCGGCGGCGCCGCACGGCACCGTCTTGTCGCACAGCACGACCTTCAACGAGGACTTGGTGAGGTCCTTCAGGGACGAGACCTTGTCGGGGTTGCCCGGCAGGGTGGCGATCTCCAGTTGGTTGCGGACGAACGTGGCCGGTGTGCCCACGGCGTCGTTCTTGTCGGTCACGATCTTCATCGTCTTGGGGCTGGCGGCCGCGAAGACGTCGGCCGGGGCGCCGCCGGTGATGCTCGCGGCCAGGGTGTCGGAGCCGCCGAAGCTGAAGGTGACCTTGGTGCCCGGGTGCTCCTTCTCGAACTCCTTGCCCAGCGTCGTGAAGCTCTCCTGGAGGGAGGCGGCGGCGAAGACGGTGACCGTGCCGGACAGCTTCGACGAGGAGGACGAGGGGGACGCCGTCGACGAAGTGTCGGACGAGGAGCAGGCGGTCAGGGCCAGCAGCGCGGCGACTCCCGCGCCGGCCACCTGCAGGGTCCGACGGGTCCGGCGCGCGGAACGGGTCATCACGGGTCTACTCCCTCGGTTCACTCCGTGGAGGGACGTCGAGCCCCTCCCGTGCGCCGATCATACTGGCGCATATGCGAGGTGTAAGTCTCCTGTCGCATCGCATGAGCTGGAGTAATGGCTCCGGAGGATGGCATGTGCGTTTCTACGGGAGTTGTGATGCCGGTGGGTCAGGTGCGGTCGATATGCACGTTCGTCGACTTCACCCGGGCCGTGGCCTCCATGCCGACCTCCAGGCCGAGTTCCTCCACGGCCTCGCGGGTGAGCAGGGAGACCAGTCGGTGCGGGCCCGCCTGGATCTCGACCTGGGCGGCCACATCGCCGAGCTTGATCGCGGTGACGATCCCGGGGAAGGCGTTGCGGACCGAGGTGTACGGTGCTTCCTCCTCGCCGCCGCCGGCCTTGGCGAGTTCGACGGAGAAGGCCGCCAGGTCCCGGCCGTCGATGAGCCGGCGCCCGCCCTCGTCGCGATGGGTGGCCACGCGGCCGGCGTCCGCCCAGCGACGCGCGGTGTCGGGGCTGACGCCGAGCAGCCGTGCTGCCTGGCCGATCGTGTAGCTCTGCATGCGGATCACGATAGGGCCGTGAACGCGGCCTCGCGGACAGGGGGTTGAGTGTTGGGTATAACGCGATATAGCGTTAGTCCGTGATGTCGGAGGGGAGTGCGGGCATGGCCGGTGAGCTGTCGCGGGGAGGCGCTGTGTCGGATGCCGCCGCCTCGCTCGGACTGAGGGCCTCGCACGCGGATCGCGACCGGGTCGTGGACGTGCTGCGCGTGGCGGCCGGTGACGGCCGGCTGACGGCGGAGGAGCTCGACGAGCGCCTGGAGGCGGCCCTGTCCGCCCGGACGGTGGGGGAGCTGGCCGTCCTGACGACCGACCTGCCGACCGGGGCCGCACGGACACCGGTGGAGGCGAAGGACGTCGCGCGGATCCGGCAGCGCGGCGGCTCGGCCCGGCGGGGCGAGGGCTGGGTGGTGCCGCGACGGCTGAAGATCGAGTCGGAGTGGGGTGACGTGACCCTCGATCTGAGCGACGCGGTGATCGTGTACGACACCCTGCGCATCGACCTGGACATGCGCGGAGGTGTGCTGAAGCTGCTGACCCGGCCGGGAATCGTGGTGGACACCGACGGCCTGGAGCTGGGCTTCGCGAAGGTCAAGGCGCGGTCGGCCGGGGCGCCGGGCGTCCCCGTCGAGCTGAGGGTCGAGATACACGGCCGCAAGGACTTCGGGCGGGTGGTCGTACGGCCGCAGCGGCGGGTGTCGGTCAGGAGAGGCCCGACGCCCTGAGGACCGCGCGTGCGGTCTCGTCGTCGATCTCGTGGCCGAGGCGGCGCAGTACGTCCGTGCCCTGGCGCAGGGTGCCGCGTTCGAGGGAGCGGCGGACTCCGGTGTCCAGCTCGTGCCAGAGCAGGGGGTCGGCGAGCAGGACACGGGGGTCGAGTTCCGCATGCCCGCCGTGGGCGTCGCGCAGGGAGAGGTGCGAGGAGGCTCCGCCGTACTGGCGTACGGCGGTCAGGGCGTCCGTACGGACCAGGTGCCGGCACACCGGCCCCCGTACGGCGAGCCAGCCCGGGCCCGCGGTCACGCGGGGCGGGAGCAGGACCGTGAAGGCGGCGGCGGACAGGGTGAGCCAGAGCAGTGCCCGGGCCGGGGTCAGGGTCCCCGCGTCCCAGTCGACCAGCATCGTCATGCCGCAGAAGGTGAGAGCGCAGCACACGGCGAGCCGGACGCCGCCACGCCAGTGGCGGTCACCCGCCGGGTTCGGGGGCCTGCTTCTTCGCATGGGGGGACCGTAGGCCGCGCAGGGCGGGACGGGACCTGCCGCTGACGGTCTCCTGATGCCGAGGGGCGCCATCCTGACGGGATCCTGATGCCCGCCCCGGTCGTGCTCAGCCCGTGTGCACCCGGGGCCGCCTCGGGCGGTCCGGCTCCGCCTCGCGCAGTACCTCCCGGGTGACCGGGGCGACCTCGCCCTGGCCGAAGAGGAAGAAGCGGAGGAAGTTGGCGAAGGGGTTGCCCTCGGTCCACTCGAAGTAGATGTGCGGGGTGCAGCCGGTCGAGTCGCGGACGTGGAGGAGCAGGGCCGCCAGCGCGTTGGGGATGGAGGAGGACTCCAGGGTCAGGACGCGGTAGCGGTTGTGCAGGACCTCGCCGCGCACCTTCAGGCCGGCCTCGAACTCCGAGGGGTCGGTGACCGTCACCTCGACGAAGACGAAGTCCTCGCCGGGAATGTCGTTGTCCTCCCGGATCTGCTGGATCTTGTCGCGGTACTCGGCCTTGTCCCGCTGGTCGGGCTCGTTGGCGATGAACCGTATCTTCCGGCTGGCCATGTCCCGGATGAATCGTTCCGCCATGTCGTCGAGCTCGACATGGGTGACGCGCAGTTCGAAGGCGCGGGCCAGCCGGGACAGCAGGGAGACCAGGATGATGCCGGCGATGAAGCAGGCGCCGATCTTGACGCCGTCGGGGCGTTCGACGACGTTCGCGCCGGTGACGTAGAGCAGGACCGCCGAGACGACGCCGAAGGCGATGGCCCAGCCGCGCTGCTGGGCGCGGCGGGCCGCGATGGTCACCGCGATCGCCGCCGAGGACATCAGGACCAGCACGCCGGTGGCGTAGGCGCCGCCCTGGGCGTCGACGTCGGCGTCGAAGATCCAGGTGACCAGGAAGGCGACCAGGGTGAAGACGATCACCATCGGGCGGACGGCGCGGGCCCAGTGCGGGGCCATGCCGTAGCGGGGGAGGTAGCGCGGCATCAGGTTGAGCAGGCCCGCCATCGCGGAGGCGCCGGCGAACCACAGGATGGCGATGGTCGAGATGTCGTAGACCGTGCCGAAGGCGTTGCCCAGGTACTCGTGGGAGAGGTAGGCGAGCGCGCGGCCGTTGGCCTGGCCGCCGGACTTGAACTCCTTCTCCGGGATCAGGACCGTGGTGATGAAGCTCGTGACGATCAGGAAGACGCTCATGATCACGGCGGCCGCCGTGAGGAGCTTCTTGGTGTCGCGGATACGGCCCTTGGGGTTCTCGTCCGTATCGCCGGGGTCGCCCTGGACATGCGGCATGACCGCGACGCCGGTCTCGAAGCCGGACAGACCCAGGGCGAGCTTCGGGAAGACCAGCAGGGAGACGCCGATCATGGCGAAGACGTTGCCGTGCTCGGCGGTCAGGGCGTTGGACCAGTCGGTGACCACATGGCCCTCGGTGGCGACGTGCCACAGGCCGACGACCACGACGACGGCGTTGAGCCCGAGGTAGGCCACCACCAGGGCGACGGCGACGCCGATGGCCTCCAGGAAGCCCTTGAGGAAGACCGCGCCGAGCAGGGCGACCAGGACCAGGGTGATGATCATCTGCTTGCCGTGCAGCACGCTGGTCAGGTGCGGGTTCTCCACCATGTGGGTGGCCGCGTCCGCCGCCGACAGCGTGATGGTGATCAGGAAGTCGGTCGCCGCGAAGCCGAGCAGGGTCAGGACGAACAGCTTGCCCTTCCAGAACGACAGCAGGCGCTCCAGCATGGCGATGGAGCCCTCGCCGTGCGGGCTCTCCTCGGCCACCCGCCGGTAGACCGGCAGGGCGCCGGCCAGGGTCACGATCACCAGGACGACGGTCGCGACCGGCGACAGGAGACCGGCGGCCAGGGCCGCGATGCCGGGCTGGTAGCCGAGGGTCGAGAAGTAGTCCACACCGGTCAGGCACATCACCCGGTACCAGCGCTGGCCCTTGTGGGCCGGTTCCGGCTGGGCGTGCGGGGCCTGCTGGACACCCTTGCCCATGTCGGACAGGCCCTGCAGCATCCAGGTGCGCAGGCGACTGGGAGGCGGGTGCTCGGTGGTGGCCATCGGCGTGCTCCTGAAGTGCGGCTCAGCGTGTGGGTTCCGGCCATCACGCGGACGGCGGAATCAGCGTAAGCGGAGAGTGACGCGCGGGCCCACGGATGGAGAGGGCGCAGGCGTCAAGCTTCCGTTAAGACTGCCTGCTCGGGGTCATGGGGCGGCGAAATGATGGCTTCTGGGTGGATGCGGGGGGATTGGGCCGAGTGGTGGACAGGGTGTCGCCAAAGCCGAGCGGACACCCTCTGTCATGGGAGTCGCCGGCGCCGTCGAGGTCCCGTCGAACACACCTGATTCCGGGTCAGGCGTCCGTGAGACGTGCCTCCTCCAGGTCCAGGGAGCGCTGGAGGCGTCGGCGGGTGGTGTCGCTGATGGCGTGCTCGTCGTAGAGGCGTTGGAGTTCGAGGGCTTCCACGGCGATGAGGTCGCGGCGGAGCTGACGGTAGACCAGGTCGGCGGACTCGGCAGGGGCTGTCCCGCCGTCGTGGTCGGTGAGGCGGTCGCGGGCGTCGTCGAGGCGGGCCGTGAGGCCGCGGCGCAGGCGGTCGAGGACGACGTCGGGTACGGCCTCCAGCTCCGAGAGCTCGTCGAGGCGACGGATGCCGGCGTCGGCGAGGCGGCAGCGGGCGGCGGCCTCCTCGCGCTCGGTGTGGTCGGGTTCGAGGGCGATGCCGGAGCGGCGGACGACCGGGGCGAGGGTGAAGCCCTGCACGACGAGGGTGACGACCACGACGGAGGTGGTCAGGACCAGTACCAGGGGGCGGTCCGCCAGGGGCGCGCCGCTGTCGGTGGCCTCCGGGATCGACAGCGCGGCGGCCAGCGGGACGACGCCCCGTGTGCCCGCCCAGGTCAGCACCACCGGCATCCGCCAGTTCATGCGGCTGACCCCGCCCTTGCGCTGCACCACCGCCGACAGCGGCGCCAGCCACAGCAGCCGTACGGCGATGAGGGTGCCGGCGACCGCGAGGGCGTAGAGCGGCCAGGCCCGGTCGCCGTCGGACAGGGCCCGGACCTGGGCGGGCAGCGCGAGGCCGATGAGGGAGAAGACCACGCTCTCCAGCAGGAAGACGACGGTGCCGTAGACCGCGTGCAGCTGGAGGCGGATCCGGGCGTTGGTGAGCCGGTCGCCGCGGCCGCCGAGGACGACGCCGGCGACGACGACCGAGGTGACGCCGGAGGTGTGGGCCGCCTCCGCGAGGACATAGGCCGCGTACGGCGTGACCAGGGCAATGACCGTCTCCAGGACCGGGTCCTCGGTGCGCCGGCGGATCAGGGTGACGACCGAGGCCACGGCCGCGCCGATGACCGTACCGCCCCCCGCGAGGACCAGGAACTCGCCGCCCGCCGCACCCCAGTTCGCCGCCGCGGACGCCACCGCGACACTCACCGCGACCCGGAACAGGACCAGCGAGGTCGCGTCGTTGAACAGGCTCTCCGCCTGCACCAGCATCTGCACCCGGGGCGGCAGCGCCAGCCGTCTGCCGAGCGCGGTGACCGCGACCGGGTCGGTACTGGCCAGCACCGCGCCGAGCACGAACGCCATCTGCCAGGACAGGGGCGTCACCAGGGAGGCCACCGCGCCGACCGCCGCCGCCGACGCCAGGACCAGCCCTATCGCCAGGATCCCGACCGGCTTCCAGACCGCCCTCAGCTCCCGCCAGGACAGTTCCTCGGCACTGGCGTAGAGCAGCGGTGGCAGCACCACCAGGCCGATGACCTCGGGGCTGATCTCGATCTGCGGGCTGCCCGGCAGCAGGGCCACGGCGAGTCCGGCGACCACGAGGAGGGAAGGGGCCGGAATGCGCCACCGGCGGGCGAAGGTCGCCACCAGCGTGGCCAGCACCACGAGTGCGAGAACCGTTCCGACGCCGCGCATGCCGTCCCCCTGAATCGCTGCGGGGGCCACCTCGGCACCCTGCCGACCAGACTTCCCGGCACACCGCTTTCAGCCTATCCCGGCCGCGGCCCGTCAAGACAGTGTCAACGTCCCCGGTCGCGGCGCCAGAGACGCGTCAAGACGTCGGAGCCCGGGGCCGCCGGGGCGCTTCGCTGGGGGGTGATGAACGACGTACGGCGCGGACGGCTGAAGGTCTACCTCGGGGCGGCCCCGGGCGTGGGCAAGACGTACCGCATGCTCGACGAGGGGCGCCGCCGGGCGGCACGCGGCGCCGATGTGGTGGTGGCCTTCGCGGAGTGCCACGGGCGGCCGCGCACGGAGGCGATGCTCGACGGCCTGGAGACGGTCGGGCGGGCTCGCTGCGCCTACCGGGGCGGACGGTTCGAGGAGATGGACCTCGGCGCGGTGCTCGCGCGCCGCCCCGGGGTCGCGATCGTCGACGAGTTCGCCCACACGAACGTCCCGGGCGCCGGACGCCATCCCAAGCGGTGGCAGGACGTCGAGGAGCTGCTGGCCGCCGGCATCGACGTGATCACCGCGGTCAACGTCCAGCACCTGGAGTCCCTGAAGGACGTGGTCGAGAAGATCACCGGGGTGCCGCAGCACGAGACGGTGCCCGACGAGGTCGTACGCCGGGCCGACCAGATCGAGCTGGTCGACATCCCGCCCGAGGGGCTGCGGCGCCGCCTGGCGCACGGCAACATCTACGCCCCCGAGAAGATCGACGCGGCCCTCGCCAACTACTTCCGGCCCGGCAATCTGACCGCGCTGCGGCAGCTGGCGCTGCTGTGGACGGCCGACCGGGTCGACGAGGCGCTCACCAGCTACCGGGCCGAGCACTCCATCGGGACCGTGTGGGAGACCCGGGAGCGGGTGGTGGTCGCGCTGACCGGCGGGCCGGAGGGGGACACGCTGGTACGGCGGGCCGCCCGCATCGCCGACCGGTCGGCGGGCGGGGAACTGCTCGCCGTGCACGTGGCGCGCAGCGACGGGCTGGCCGCGGGTGTCTCGCAGGCCTCGCTGACCCGGCAGCGGCGGCTGGTGGAGGACCTCGGCGGGACCTACCACTCGGTGGTCGGGGACGACGTGGCCTCGGCACTGGTGGAGTTCGCGCGCGCCGAGAACGCCACCCAGCTCGTCCTGGGCGCCAGCCGGCGCGGACGGGTGGAGCGGTTCCTGACGGGCCTGGGCACCGGGGAGACGGTCGTCGCGCTGTCCGGGGACATCGACGTCCACCGGGTCACCCATGAGCAGGCCGGCCGGGGGACGCCGCTGCCGTCGCGGCGCCGTACGCTCTCCACCGCCCGGCGGATCGGCGGGCCGGTCGCCGGGCTGGTGCTGCCGTTCCTGCTGACGGCCCTGCTCGCGCAGGCACGCGGGACCCTCGATCTCACCAGCGAGGCCCTGCTGTTCCTGCTCGCGGTGGTGGGCGTGGCCTGCATCGGCGGGGTGGCCTCCGCGGTGATCGCCTCCGTGACGGCGTCCCTGCTGCTCAACTACTGGTTCATCCCGCCCATCGGACAGTTCACCCTGGGCGACCCCAACGCGCTGCTCGCGCTCGGCGTCTTCGCCGTGGTGGCCGCCACCGTCGCCGGGGTCGTCGACCGCTCCCTGCGCCTCTCGCGCCGGGCCGCCCGGGCCACCGCCGAGGCCGAGACCATGTCCTCCCTGGCCGGAAGCATCGTGCGCGGCGGCCAGACCATTCCGGCGCTGCTGGAGCGGACCCGGGAGACCTTCGGCATGGAGTCCGCCGACCTGGTCGACGAGCCGCCGGACGCCCCGGGCGCGACGGTGGTCCCCGCGGGCTCCGGGGCCTACCTGGCACTGCGCGGCCGTACGCTCTCGTCCTCCGAGCGGCGGGTGCTGGCCGCGTTCGCCGCGCATGTGGGGTCGGCGGTGGAGCGGGCCCGGCTCGCGGAGGCCGCCGCCGAGATCGAGCCGGTGCGGGCGGCCGACCGTCTGCGTACGGCGCTCCTCCGGGCCGTGGGACACGACCTGCGGACGCCGCTCGCGGCCGGCTGGGCCGCGGTCGCCTCCCTGCGCAGCCGGGACGTCGAGTTCTCGGCCGAGGACCGCGACGAACTGCTCGCCACCGCCGACGAGTCCATGGCCAGGCTCAGCCGCCTGATCGAGAACCTCCTCGACCTCAGCCGGCTGGAGGCGGGCGTGCTCCGGCTCGACCTGCGGCCCACCGCGCTGGAGGAGGTCCTGCCGGGCGCGCTGGTGGACGTCGCCGACGTCGAGGTGGGGGAGGTGGAGGCGGTGCCGGCCGTGCTGGCCGACCCGCCGCTGCTGGAGCGGGTCATCCCCGACCTGGTCGGCAACGCGGCCCGGCACACTCCGCCCGGGAGCAAGGTGCTGGTGACGGCCAGTGTGCTCGCGGGGCGGGTCGAACTGCGGGTCGTGGACCGCGGTCCCGGCCTGCCGTCCTCGGGCCGGGACCGCCTCTTCGAGCCGTTCCAGCGACTCGGTGACACGGACAACGCGACAGGCCTGGGCCTGGGGCTCGCGCTGGCGCGCGGACTGACGGAGGCGATGGACGGGACGCTCGTCCCCGAGGACACACCGGGTGGCGGGCTGACGATGGTGGTGTCGTTGCCGCTGGCCGCGTCCGAGGTCGGCAGCGCGGTGGGCTGACCTGCCCGTCTTGGCGTGTTCTTGATTCATTCTTGGGCAGTTGTCAGGTCCACGGCCGGAACAGTCCCGCCTTTCCCGGCCGTTCAGCCTGTCGTGACGTCAACCATGCCCGTCCGTGCGGATTCCGGACAGCGAGCGCAGCACATGGTCATCTGCGGCGACGACGGACTCGCGCACCGGCTCGCCGTCGAACTGGACGGTGTGTGCGGCGAGATCGTCACCGTCGTGCTGCCCTCGGCGCGCGACGAGCACGGCGCCCGGATCGCCGCGCTGCACCGCGACCCCGACTCGCCGGTGGAACTCCACCTCTCCGCGCGGCCCGACGAACGCACCCTCAGAGCGGCCGGCGTGGACCGGGCAGCCGCCCTCGCCCTGACCTACCGCGACGACCAGGTCAACATGACCGCCGCGCTGCTGGCCCGCACCATCAACCCCTCGGTCCGGCTGGTCGTCCGGATGTTCAACCGCGAGCGCGGCCGCCATCTGGAACGGCTCCTGGACCGGGCGGCGGGCCTGAGCGACGACCCCGCCCTGGACACCTCCACGACCGTGCTCTCCGACGCCGACACCGCCGTACCGGAACTCGTGGCGGCCGCCGCCGTGGGCCATGGCCACACCCTCCAGGTCGAGGGCAAGGTGTTCCGCGGTGTCGTACGGGCCGCGGGGGCGCCGGCGCAGGCGACCGACCTGGCCACCCTGGCCGTGCTGTCCGGCGCCCATCAGGACGACCCGGCGAGCCAGGACAGCGCGGAGACGCCCGGGGAGGACGGCATCCAACTGCTGCCGGACACCCGGACCGCGTACCACCGGCAGTTCACGCACGGCCGGCTGATGCTGGAGGAGATCAGCGGGGACGCGACCGAAGCGGCCGTCCGCAGGCTGCGGCTGCACCCTCGCACCTGGTTGCGGGCGCGGCTCGGGCATCTGCCGTGGAAGGTGTTCCTCTCCCATCAACTCGCTGCCGTCTACGGGGCCTTGGGTGCCGTCGTCGTGGCGCTGTCGACCGCCACCGCGCTCTTCGCCGACGAGCACCCGTGGTGGAAGAACTTCTATCTGCCGCTGCTGGACATCTTCACCATGGGCGACCCTGCCACCGACGAACCGGTCGCCCGCCGCATCCTCCAACTCATCGCCGGTTTCGTGGGGTTGGCGGTCCTCCCGCTCGTCGTCGCGGCGACCGTGAACGCCACCGAGGCCTTCCGCACCGCCTCCGCCAACCACCCGCCCGACGACGACGTGAACGGCCACATCGTCCTCGTCGGCCTCGGCATGGTCGGCACCAGGGTGCTGGCCCGGCTGCGCGCCACCGACCACCAGGTGGTCGCCATCGAGCGCGACCCGCGCGCGCGTGGCGTTTCCCTCGCCCGCGAACTCGGCGTCCCGCTCATCCTGGACGACGCCACCGACCCGAAGGTGCTGGACCTCGCCCGCGTCCGGCACAGCCGCTCACTGCTCGTGCTCACCCGCGACGACGGCCAGAACCTCGACATCGTCATGGCCGTCCGCGAGACCAACCCCGCCGTACGCGTCGTGACCCGGCTCTACGACGACGGGTTCGCGGCGACCGTCCAGCGCACCCTGCGCGCCTCCTACCCCGACGCCCTGACCCGCAGCAGAAGCGTTTCCGCCCTGGCCGCGCCCTCGTTCGCCGCCGCGATGATGGGGCGGCACGTGCTCGGGGTGATGCCGGTGGAGCGGGGCTCGCTGCTGTTCACCTGCGTCGACGTCGCCGGGCATCCCGAGCTGGAGGGGCGGTCCGTGCACGAGGCGTTCCGGGAGAACGCGTGGCGGGTGCTGGCCGTGGGCACGGCCGCCGGCCCGCTCCCGGCGGCCTCGGTCACCGACAGCCTGACCGGCCTCCGCCCCGACCCCACGGGCTTCGACTGGCGCCCGGCCCAGGCGCGGGTACTGAGAGAGGGCGACCGGGTGGTGCTGGCTACGACTGGGCGGGGGTTGGACATTCTGATGACGGGGGTGCGGTGGGGAGTCGGGGAGTGAGGGGGGAG
>Ga0182007_10001686_pt1 | contig 11698 bp, 6 predicted proteins | sample Sormic07211113_1_FD_123023 | JGI IMG/M metagenome (GOLD analysis project Ga0182007, IMG submission 123023) | Rhizosphere microbial communities from Sorghum bicolor, Mead, Nebraska, USA - 072115-113_1 MetaG | ecosystem: Host-associated > Plants > Roots > Rhizosphere | place: USA: Nebraska... | reverse complement strand
CCCAAGCTCCCTGTGGAGATGCACGTCGACCCGCCCAGCACCTGGGGCAAGATCACCGGGACGGTGCTGGGGGTGACCGCCGCCGGCGGCACCGCGCCGATCGCCGGGGCCACCGTCCAGATCGACACCTGGGCCACGAGCTACACGCTGACGACGGACGCCGTCGGCGGGTACGCCCTCTGGCTCGACGTCCGCAACAACCCGCTCACCGTCATAGCCGCCAAGGACGGCTTCCAGCCCACCGTCGCGACGGTGACGATCAAGAAGAAGTCCACCGTCATCAAGAACTTCACCCTCAAGAGAAAGTAGGCAGGACCTGCCGAAGGCCGGGGTGGCGCGCTCCCGAACGGGACCTGCCCACCCCGGCCTTCCGGCTGTCGGCGTTCACGGTCTCGGCGGTCCGGTTGAAGAGACAGTGGCCGCGGGGGGTGACGCGTCGGCGCGCTGGTTGTCGCGGTCGATCTCCGGCATGTGCGTCTCTGCCCAGACCCGTAGGGCGGAGAGCGGTCCTTCGAGCGACAGACCGAGCTGGGTGAGCCGCCCCGAGACCGTGTTGGAGGGCCACGAAGCCGCGGGCGCCGTAGAGGTTGGTGGCGTTGTCGCGCCAGTGGGCGAGCTGGCCGAAGATGAGGTCGAAGTAGCCCTGCATGGCGTCGGTGAGGTCGAGGATGTTGCCGTCGGCGACCTGCAGGTTGATGTTGGCGTCGGTGGTGAAGTCGTCGGCCCAGGAGCCGTTCCAGGTGCCGGTCCAGATGCCGGTCAGGCGGGGTGGCAGGACGCCAGGGCGGTACGGCCGCGGCCGCCTGGGAGGCGAAGACGAAGCCGGGCAGGGCCGCGGCGCCGGCGGCGAGGGCGGCCGTGGTGAGGAAACGCCGACGGTTGAGGGGAAGGTCGGGCAGTGACATGGGTCGACTCCGTTGTCAGACGTGTCAGACGTGTCAGACGTGTCAGACGTGTCAGACGTGTCGGACGGTGAGGACGACTGGGCACAGGGGTGCCACCGGTGCGGGTGCGGTGGTGGACAACAGTGCGTTGCCGTACATGAGGTGGCTGGATCAGCCGTCGACGGCGGAACCGGACGGCTGAGGCCGGCCCGCCCCACGGGGACGGACCGGCCTCGAGTGTCTACGGGGTCACGGTCACCCCGGGCGCCATCTCGGCGGTCCCGTTGGTGAGCTTCCCGGAGCCGCTGGCACCTTCGGAGCTGACGAAGCGCAGCTCGTGGTCGGTGCCTCCCGCGATGCCGACGGCGAGGAGCAGCGTGGCCTGCTTGGCCGCGTAGGCGTTCTGGACGAAGGAAGTGATGTCGACGGTGATGTCGCGTCCGTCGATGGCGTTGCCCTGGTGGGCCCCGCCGCCCTCGGGGATGATGGTCGAACCGAGAGAGAAGGCTGCTGACTTGGCGACGGAGGAGGTCGTGGCGGTGAAGCTCGGCCGGTTCTGCCAGGTCATCGTGTTGATCGGGCAGGACGTGCCGCCGCCGGTGCAGGTGGTGTCGCTGACGGGCTGTACGAGGAGCTGGTCGGTGTCGGTCGACGGGACCGACGTGTAGCGGTGGCCGACGTAGGTGAGATGGAGTGTCGCCTGGGTCGGTGCCTTGGTGAGGCTGCTGATGGGGAACTGGATGTAGGAGAGCTTTCCGTCCCCGGATCCTGTGGTGTACTGCTCCCCCATAAGGCCGACCCCGGTGTTGCGGGTGATGAGGGTCAGGTCCGAGGAGTTGTTCTTGGTCTGGTCGCCGGTCCACGCACCCACCCAGGTGTCACCGTTGGTGAGGGCGCCGGCCTTGACGTTCTGGGTCTGGCCGCTCGCGTCCGTGTAGGTGGTGGTCAGCGTGCCGATCCCGCTGGTCGTCAGCGGGAGCTGGCCGGTGTACTGGACGAGTTGGCCGGCCACGCGGAGGTCGTTCAGCGTCGCGTCCGTGATGCCGCTCAACGTGCTGCTGCTCGTCTTCTGCTGCGAGAACCACACGTTGTCGAGTGTGAAGGTGCCGATCGGGGCCCTGGTGTACGTGTACGTGGTGCCCGACCCGTCGGGGTTGGGGGCGTATCCGTAGTTCGCCTGCTGGTCGGCGGTGATGGTGTTGGTGGCGTTGCCGTTGGAGACCGCGATCGGCCCCTGGGTGAACCGGGAGTTGTCGATCGAGCTGTTCTTCACCACGACGCTCAGGCCCGAGTACGGGTTGGGGGCGCCGCCCATGGTGATGCCACCGGCCTGCGGCGACAAGGAGTTGAAGTTGTTCACTGTGTAGCCGGTGGTCCGGAATCCGCGCGCGTTCCATCCGATCCGGATCGCGTTGCCCGCACCGACGGACCAGTTCAGTGTGTTGCTGAGCGAGATGTTCTTCGTGTCCTCGGTGTCCCAGTGGTAGGAGTCGAACCCGAGATCGTCGGCGACGGTGTCGTAGGCGCCTACCGCGTTGACGTAGCCCTGCACGTCGGCGGTGGAGGTGCCGAGCTGGAAGTTGTTCCACACGCCCGAGGCCAGCGGGGTGAATCCGTCGCCGGGGTTGTAGTGGCCGGACGCGAACGCGTCGTCGTTGCCGAGGGTGAAGACACCGTTGGCGGTGATGTCCTGGCCGCTCGCGAAGTTCGTCCCGTCGATCCACGGCTGGCCGTACGGGGTGAGGGCCTTGATGTTGTTGAACGTCACCCTTTGGGCGGTGTGGGTCTCGTAGTTCCATTGCTTCGAGTCGCGCACATAGGTGTCGTTGAAGGTGATGTCCGACGAGTGCATGACCGTGACGCCGCCCTGGTGCTGGCTGCGGTAGGCGTCGTGCCGGTCGCCGCTGCTGGAGGCGTTGTAGTTCGCCACGCCGTTGCCGTCGAAGACGCCGCGGCCGTCGATTTCGATGTTGCTCGAGTTGATGATCCCGACCGCCGGCTCGTACGCCTCCATGTACGCCTGGATGCGGTTCTTCAGCAGGGCTCCTTCGGCGGTGTAGACCCTCAGCTTGCCTCCCTTGAGCTTGCTGCCGTCCAGACCGTTGACCAGGAGACCGGACCACACATATGTACCGTTGGGGAAGTAGAGCGTGTTGAGCGCTGTGGGGTTGGCCTTGATGGTGTCGAGGGCGGCCTGCAGGGCGTACGTGACGTCGCCGGCGGCCATCGTCCGCACCTTCGGGTAGCGCACGTTGACGCTGCTCGCACTCACCAGGCTCCCGGCCGAGGTCTGCTGACCCGCGGGGATGGCGGTGCCGTCGACGGTCTTGCCGGCCATCGAACTCGTGGTCGCGGCGGGAGCCTTCTGAGCCGCGCTGTTGGGGTGCGCCGCGAGGTACTTCGCAGCGAACTCCTGGAAGTTGAGGACACCGGTCTGCAGGTTGACGCCGGAACCGTCCGGTGCGCTCGTGGTGTCCGGACGCTGCGCCGGGTCCTCCAGAGGGTCGTTGATGACGGCCAGGTAGGGCTGTCCCGTGGCATTGGTCGAGTCGCCGTTGACCATCACGATCGCCTGGTTCAACCCGGCGGCGGCTGACAACCTGAAGGTCAGGGTGTGTTTGTCCGCGCTCACCGAGACGCTGCCGGACGGGTAGTAACGGGCCGGGTAGACGTTCACGGTGTCGATCGTGGTGCTGGGCAGCGTGACCGTGATCGTCGGTGTCCGGGAATCCGACGCGAAGCGCGCAATGTCGAAGTTGTGGCCGCTCGCGGCGTACTGGACAGCCTGGACGGGCGTGCCGGCGACATCCACCTGGTACTTGGTGGACGCCACGTCCGGGGACGTCGTCGTACCGTCCCCCACTCCTGTCGGTGCGTAGGTGTGGACGGTGGTTGCGGCGTGTGCGGGGACGGCGGCGGTGAGCATGAGGCTCGCCGCCGCGAGGGTGGCGCCGGCAACGGCCGCGATGAAGCGCTGCACGCGCGATCTGCGGCGCGCCGGGACGGGGTTCGGGTCGGCGTCGCCGCCGGCCGGTCGGTTCATGCCTGTCTCTCCTCCGGACGAGGTTTTTTCGAGGTGGGTTCAGGCGCTCGCCGTCTGCTGGAGGCGGCGCGGAGCATGCGCGATGCTGCGGCCGGACCGGGGCCGTTGAGGCCGCCGCGGCCGAGAGGACTACGTTGACCGATCCATGGGAGCAGGTGTGGCCGGGACGTTACTGGCGGATTTCCGAAGCCGTCAATGCTCCGCGCACGTCAAGTCGAGAAAACAATCACGACCTGCCCAGGGTCTACCTACCGTGCTCCGTAAAGGCTGGACGACTGTCATGGCGCGAAGTCTTGCCCTGCCGCGCGAGTCGTCCTACAGTGACGCCACTTTCGTGGATCGATAAATGTTTCGGGGAGACTACGTGGTGACCATGGCGGACGTGGCCGCGAGGGCGGGCGTCACCAAACAGACCGTCTCCAACGTGGTTTCGGGCAAGAAGGTACGTCCGGAGACCCTGGCGAAGGTGAACAAGGCGATCGCCGAACTCGGCTACAAGCCCAACCTGGTGGCGCGCTCACTGCGCACCGGCAGCACGTCGACGGTGGGGCTGTTCGTGCCGTCGGTGGCCAACGCGTTCTATTCGGAGGTGGTCGAGGAGGTGGAGAATCTCCTGGTCGGCCACGGATACAACCTGCTGCTCGCCACGACGCGCGACGATCCCGACTACACCCGGGCCCACCTGGAGAACCTCACCGCACGCTCGGTGGACGCACTGCTGGTCGCCGGCGACAACGGCGTCGAACAACAGCTGCCGATGCTCGCCGCGGCCAACTTCCCGGTCGCGTTGTTCGCCTGGGAGGGCGACCCGCCGACCACACTCCCGGTGGTGTCCATCGACTACCAGCACGCCGGGTTCCTGGCCGGGTCTCACCTGCGGGATCTCGGTCACCGGAAGGTGGCGGTGATCGCCGACCTCCCCGCGCACACGCCGCGCGTGGCGGGGTTGCGTCGGGCGTTCGCGCCCGACGGGCTGGACGACCGCAAGGTGTTCGCCTGCACCAGCGACGACGCCGCCGGCGGTTTCGCCGCGGCCTGCGCGGCGCTGGAGGCGGATCCGGAGCTGACGGCGATCTTCGCCACCCACGACGTCCTGGCCGTCGGTGCCATAGAAGCGGTGGTCCGCTCCGGGCGGCGGGTCCCCGAAGACGTCAGCGTCGTCGGCTTCGACGACATCGCCCAGGTCGGGCGGATCCGACCGGCACTGACGACGGTGACCTTCCCCAAACGGGAGATGGCCCAGCAGGCCGTCGAACTGCTGCTGCGAGCCGTCGACTCCGGCCGGCCGCCCACCAATGTCGTATCGCTGCTGCGCCCCACCCTGACCGTCCGGGACAGCAGCGGCCCCGCCCGGGGCAACCGCTTAGCGCCTGGTACCGCCTGACCTGCCACGGCACACCCCCGTGAGCCGTCGGCGCAGTCCTTCCATGCCGTTTCCCGCCACCACGGGGCATTCCGAGAGGAAACACCTTCACTGATGAACGGCCTCAACCCCAACGCCTACGTCGAGGACCGGTCGCCGGGCACCGGACGGCTGCGGCCGCGCGCCGCGTTCGCTTCCGACCTCCCCACGATCGCGCTCGACGGCGACTGGAGATTCCGGCTGGCGTCGGGGCTTGACGACCTCACCGGGGACTTCGCCGCGCCCGACTTCGACGACACCGCCTGGGATCTGCTCGCCGTGCCGTCCTGCTGGCAGATGACCGGCCTGCCTGGCGAGCTCCGTTACAGCGCCCCGGCCTACACCAACATCCTGTACCCGTTCCCGGTCGACCCGCCACGAGTACCCAGCGAGAACCCGACCGGCGAGTACCGCCGCGAGTTCGACGTTCCCGACGGGTTCCCGGCGTCGGCCGCGGTGCTCCGGTTCGAGGGCGTCGACTCCGCGTTCGCGGTGTGGCTCAACGGGATCCGGCTCGGCGACGGCAAGGGCAGCCGCCTGACCACCGAGTTCGATGTCTCCGCCGTTCTGCGGCCCGGCCGGAACGTCCTCGCGGTCCGCGTCCACCAGTGGTCGTCCGGCAGCTACCTGGAAGACCAGGACATGTGGTGGCTGTCCGGGATCTTCCGGTCGGTGTCCGTGGCCGCCCGCGGTGTCGAGGACTTCTTCGTCCACGCCGCCTACGACCACACCACCGGGCAGGGCGCCCTGGCCGTCGACGTCACCGCCCCCTGCCGGGTGTCCCTGTCGGTGCCCGAACTCGGCATATCCGACGCCGATCCGGCCGGCCCGTACGTGATCGACGGCATCGAGCCCTGGTCGGACGAGCGGCCGCGCCTGTACTCGGGGGAACTGGTCTCCGAAGCCGGGGAGCGGATACCGCTGCGCATCGGCTTCCGCTCCGTGGCGGTCGTGGACGGCGTCCTGACCGTGAACGGCAGGCCGATCTCCCTGCGGGGCGTCAACCGCCACGAATGGCACCCGCTGACGGGACGCACCCTGACCGAGGACACCATGGTGGCCGACGTGCTGCTCATGAAGCGGCACAACATCAACGCGGTGCGCACCAGCCACTACCCGCCCGACCACCGATTCCTGGACCTGTGCGACGAGTACGGCCTGTGGGTGTTCTGCGAGGGCGACCTGGAGACGCACGGCTTCGAACCCGGCGGCTGGCGGCGCAACCCCAGCGACGACCCCGCGTGGCGCGAGGCCTACCTGGACCGGACCGCCCGGCTGGTGGAACGCGACAAGAACCACCCCTCGGTCATCGTCTGGTCGCTGGGCAACGAGTCCGGCACCGGAACCAACCTGGCCGCCGCGGCCGCGTGGATCCGGCAGCGCGACGACAGCCGCCTGATCCACTACGAGGGCGACTTCGCGAGCTGCGCGTACGTCGACCTGTACTCCCGCATGTACATCGACGTGAACGAGCTGTCCGCCGTGGGACGCGGCCAGGAGGCACCGACGGCCGATCCGGCCGACGACGCACACCGCCGTGCCCTGCCGTTCGTGCTGTGCGAGTACGGACACGCGATGGGCACCGGGCCCGGTGGGCTGTCCGAGTACCAGCAGGTCATCGAGACACATCCGCGCCTGGCCGGTGGATTCATCTGGGAATGGATCGACCACGGCATCGCCCGGCTGACCGGCCGGCAGGACCCTCACACGTTCTACGCCTACGGCGGCGACTTCGGCGAGGAGGTCCATGACGGCAACTTCGTCGCCGACGGGCTGCTCTTCCCCGACCGCACGCCGTCGCCGGGCCTGGTCGAGTACAAGAAGGTCATCGAACCGGTCCGGATCCACATAGACCCGGCTGCCGGGCAGATCAGTGTGCGCAACCTGCACCACGTCCGCGACACCGGCTACCTGGACTTCCGGTGGACCGTCGAGGACGGCGGCGAGCTGTCCGGCTCCGGCGGCCTGAGCGTGACCGCGACCGCGCCGGGCACGACGACAACCGTCGAATGGCCCACCGAGGTCACGGACGCGCTCGACGCGGCGCGCAAGAACGACTCCGGCCACGAGGTGTGGCTGACCGTGACCGCGGTGCTCGCCGCCGACGAGACCTGGGCCGTGGCCGGTCACGAGATCGCCTGGGCGCAGGGGCTGGTCGTGGCTCCCTCCGCCTCGCCGGTCACTTTCACACCCGCGCCGGCGATCGCCCACGACGGGGACATCTCCCTGGGCCCCGCGCGGTTCGACGCCCGCAGCGGGAAGCTGCTCCAGCTCGGCGACCTGGAGCTCGACGGGCCCAGGCTGGACATCTGGCGGGCCCCGATCGACAACGACCTGCTCAGCGCCTTCGGCGAGGCGCAGATCGGCCCTTGGCTCGCCGCCGGACTGCACCGGATGCGCCACGATGTCCTGAGCGTCGAGCCCGCCGCGTCGGGACTCACGGTCACCGCCCGGCTCGCCGCCGCCGGGTCCTCCTCCGCGCTCGGCGTGGTCTACCGGTGGACGGCCTGCGACGGAGCGGACGCGGGCCAGGCCCGGCTCCGGCTGGAATGCGCCGTCACCCCTGACGGCACCTGGTCGGTGCCACTGCCCCGGCTGGGAATCGCGATGTCGCTGCCCGGCACCGACGCCGAGGTCGAGTGGTTCGGCCTGGGTCCCGACGAGGCATACCGCGACTCCCGTACCGCCGCTCGCGTCGGCCGTCATCGGTCGACTGTCTCGGCGATGCAGACCCCCTATGTCCGCCCGCAGGAGAACGGCAACCGCCACCACGTCCGCCGCACCCGGATCACCACCGCTGACGGCACCCTGCACATCACGGGCGACCCGGTCATCGACCTGACCGTGCGTCCGTGGAGCACCGCGGCCCTGGCGGCTGCGGCCCACCAGCACGACCTGGTCGGCGACGGCCGGCTCCATCTCCACCTCGACCACGCACACCACGGGCTCGGCAGCGCGTCCTGCGGGCCGGGCCCGTCGGCGGCGGACGTCCTGGCCGCGGTCCCGACGGTGTTCCGCGTGGAGTTCAGCACCGGTCGGTAGGCGGGCCTGGCCGCCCGCCCACCGACAGTCCAGCAAAGTCAAATCCCCATCACGAAGGGTTTCCCTCACATGGACCGCACCACCATACGCACCCGCAGACTCCTGGCGCTCACCACCACGGCCGTCATGGCATTCGGCGTCGGCGCGTGCAGCAATGACAAGAACGACTCCGCCGAAGGATCGGCCCACAGCGGGCCGGTGAAGATGGAGTTCTGGGGCTGGGCCGGCTACGAGAAGATCGTCGACCAGTGGAACGCCGCCCACCCGGACATCAAGGTCACCTTCAAGAAGATCCCGTCGGGCCCCGCGGGCGGCTACACCCAGATCAACAACGCGCTCACCGCCGGCGAGGGCCCGTGCCTGGCCCAGATCGAGTACCAGAACATCCCGTCGATGCTCGTGAAGAACTCGGTCATGGACATCACGCAGTACGCGCGCGACGGCATGCACAAGTACGTCCCGTCGGCCGTCTCCGCCTCCAGCGTCGGCGACAAGATCTACGGGGTTCCGGTGGACGTCGGCCCGATGGTCCTCTTCTACCGCAAGGACCTGTTCGCCAAGTACGGCGTCAGCAAGCCGCCGGCCACCTGGGCCGAGTACAAGGCCGCCGCCGAGAAGGTCACCAAAGCCGACCCCAGTGTCAAGTTCGGCACCAAGCTCGGCGACGGCGCCAGTTTGGCGTCTTTCACCCTGCAGACCGGTCAGTCCTGGTACTCGACCCAGGGAGACAGCTGGACCGTCAGCATCGACAACCCTGGCACCCGCAAGGTCGCCTCCTACTGGCAGGACCTTCAGGACCGGGGTCTGGTGGCGAAGTCCGGCAGCGCCTGGGACCCGCAGTTCAACAAGGCCTCCGAAGCCGGCAAGGTGCTGACGTTCATCGGCGCGTCCTGGGCCGCCGGCGGTCTGAAGTCGGACCTGAAGGACGAGACCGGCAAGTGGAGGGTCGCCCCGATGCCGACCTGGGAGGCCGGCGACAACAAGAGCTCCAGCAACGGCGGCTCGGCCACCTCGGTGATGACCGGCTGCAAGACCCCCCGCCAAGCAGTGCAGTTCGCCGATTTCCTCTCCAGTGACCCGCAGGCCGTGAAGACGGGTATCGAAGGCGGGCTGTACCCGGCGTCGAAGGCCGGACAGGACGACCCGTCGCTCACGGGCGGTGACCCGTTCTTCGGCGGCCAGAAGGTCGGTGACGTGTACAAGGCCTCCGCCGCGATGGTGCCCAGCACCTGGACCAACGGCCCGACCTTCCAGCAGGTGGAGACGGACTTCACCGGTGCCATCGGCAAGGGCACCCTGCCGGACGCGGTCACCGAGGTCCAGGCCTCGACGGTCACCGCGATCAAGAAGCTCGGACTGTCGGTGACCAACTGAGGCAGCGCAACACCGCCACCCTGATGGATTCCCGCGGCCGCACTTTTCGGGCGCCGCGGGGATCCGCTCCCTGATGTCGAATCGCCCAGCGAGGTTTCCATGAGCAGTCCCAGCAGCACCCGGACCGCGTCACCGCCGCGGCCTGTGCCCGCGGTCACGCGCCGTGTCTCCCCCGCCGGTCGGCCGGGGCGCGCCGGCCTCCGCAGCGCGTTGACCGCGTCGGGTTTCCTGGCGCCGTTCGCGGTCCTCTTTGTGACCATGATGGTCGCGCCGATCGGCTACGCGCTCTACGAGAGCTTCTTCACCGTCCGCCGCGCCGGGCTGTTCGGCGGTGCGCCGTCCACCGAGTTCACTGGACTGTCCAACTACGCCGACGCCCTTGGCGACCACGACTTCGTGGCGTCGATCGTCCGCGTCGGGCTGCTCGGCTGCGTCCAGGTCCCGTTCATGCTCGGACTGGCCCTCCTGCTCGCGCTCCTCCTCGACTCCCGCTCGGCCCGGCTGCGCAGGACCTTCCGGCTCACGTTCTTCCTGCCCTACGCGCTGCCGGGTGCGATCGCCGCGCTGATGTGGTCCTTCCTCCTGGTCAAAGACCTCTCGCCGTTCACCGGACCGCTGTCCCACCTGGGTATCGACACCGACTTCCTGTCGCCGTCGTGGGTTCCGGTCTCGATCGGGAACATGATCACGTGGGGCTGGACCGGCTACAACATGCTGATCATCTACTCCGCGCTGCAGACGATCCCGGCCGAGGTGACGGAGGCCGCCGCGCTCGACGGCTGCACCGGATGGCGCTTGGCCTGGGCGGTGAAGATCCCACTGGTGCGTCCCGCGCTGGTGCTGACCACGGTCTTCTCCATCATCGGGACGGCGCAGATGTACACCGAGCCCGCGGTCCTGGTCGGCGCGCGCATCCCAGGCGTCGACCCGAAGTTCTCCCCGATCATGAACACGACCGTGGCCCTGGACGTGGGCGGCCAGAACGTGGCCGCCGCCCAGTCCGTCGTCCTCGCGTTGATCACCCTCGTGCTCTCGTTCGGATTCCTCAAGTACAACCAGCGCAAGGGAGCGATGGCATGAGCGTGATTTCGGCCGACCGACCGACGCGACCGGCCCGAACGACCCGCCGCGGCACCGACATCGCGAGCAAGACCGTCGTCAACGGCGTGCTGGGCCTGATGGCCCTGTACACGCTGATCCCACTGTGGTGGCTGTTCGTCTCCTCGACCAAGGAATCGGGCTACCTCTACACCGGTACGCCCCTGTGGTTCTCCCACTTCGACCTGATCACCAACATCAGGAACGTGTTCAACTTCGAGGACGGCATCTTCCCCACCTGGCTCGGCAACAGCGCGCTGTACAGCCTCGTCGGCGCAAGTGTCGGCACCCTTCTGTCCGCGATGGCCGGCTACGCGCTGTCCAAGTTCACCTTCCGCGGCCGCGAAGGCGTCTTCAACATCATCCTCGCCTCGGTACTCATTCCGATGCCGATGTTCGCCCTGCCGTTGTTCCTGCTCATGGCCAAGCTCGACATCACCAACACCTACTGGTCGGTGCTGCTGCCCAGCTGCGTCAGCCCGTTCGGCGTCTACCTGTGCCGGATCTTCGCCGCGGCGTCCGTCCCGGACGAACTCCTCGAGGCCGCACGGCTGGACGGGGCAACCGAACGGCGCACCTTCTTCCGGATCGCCCTCCCGCTGATGTCCCCGGCCCTGGTGACCGTCTTCCTGTTCCAGTTCGTCGGCATCTGGAACAACTACCTGCTGCCCTCGCTCATGCTCAACACCCCCTCCCTGCAGCCCGTCACGGTGGGGCTGGTGCAGTGGCGCGCGGAGAAGGCCAGCGGCGTGCCGCCGCTACTGCCGATCACCGGTGCGTTCCTTTCGCTGATCCCGCTGCTCGTCGCCTTCATCTGTCTCCAGCGGTTCTGGCGCAAGGGCCTGACCGCAGGCT
>Ga0182007_10001684_pt1 | contig 11706 bp, 12 predicted proteins | sample Sormic07211113_1_FD_123023 | JGI IMG/M metagenome (GOLD analysis project Ga0182007, IMG submission 123023) | Rhizosphere microbial communities from Sorghum bicolor, Mead, Nebraska, USA - 072115-113_1 MetaG | ecosystem: Host-associated > Plants > Roots > Rhizosphere | place: USA: Nebraska... | reverse complement strand
CGGATCGCCGTAGGCCGGATTGGCCACCGAATGGCGGACGCCGTCGATCACCGTCGACTGCGTCGGCTGGCCGCCGGCGGCCCAGTGGATCGCCACGCCCATCAGCGAGACGCCGATCAGCGTGATCACGGTGCCGGTCACCAGCGGCGGGAAGACGCCGAGCAGCCGGCCCATCAGCGGCGCCACCGCGATGCCGAAGAGGCCGGCCGCGATGGTCGCGCCGTAGATCGCCGGCAGGCCGAGCGAGGGGTCGACGCCGATCGCGATCATCGGCCCGACCGCCGCGAAGGTGACGCCCATCATCACCGGCAGGCGGATGCCGAAGCACCAGATGCCCAGCGCCTGCACCAGCGTGGCGATGCCGGCGGCGAGCAGGTCGGCGTTGACGAGAAAGGCGATGTCCGACTTCGACAGCCCCAGCGCGCTGCCGACGATCAGCGGCACGGCGATGGTGCCGGCGTACATCACGAGCACGTGCTGCAGGCTCAGTGCGGCACAGCGGGGAAGCGGGATCTTCTGGTCGACCGCGTCGCTGTCGGGGGCTCGGGTCGTGAATGGCGTGGCAGGCATCAGGGGACCTTTCTGAGGGCGTCGAGGGGCAAGGACGGCCGCAGTCTAGGCAGCGAGGGTGTGCACGCGCAAAGTCATTGTTCAGCTCATGACGTCCACAAAAAGTGGACAGGCCGCGCAGCGGAGGGGGCCTCAGGGCGCCAGCAGATCGTCGAGGCAGCGGATCACCAGCCCCGCCAGCAGGGTCGCGGCCGGTTCGGGCTCGCCGCCGGCGCGCATCACGAGCTTGAGCGTCTGCGGCGACAGGCCGGCGTCGCGCAGCGGCACGAAGACCAGCGAGCCGGCGCGGCGCTCCTCGTCGATGTCGAGCCGGTTGAGCAGCGTGATGCCGACGCCCTGCACCACCAGCCGGCGCATCAGCGCGGTCGAGGTGGTCTCGATGATCGGCGCGACGCTGATCGCCGACCGCCGGAAGGCGCCATCGAGGATCGGGCGCAGCGAGAGCGACGCCGCCGGCAGGATCAGCGGGTGGCCGACGCATTCCGAGAGCACTGTCGTCGCCTGCGCGGTCAGCGGATGGCCGGGAGGCACGACCGCGCCGATCGGCCATTCGCTGGTGAACAGGGTCCGGAAGCCGGCGCTGTCGGGCACGTCGTAGGCCAGCCCGAGGTCGGCATCGCCATCGCGCACGCTGCGCAGCACCTCGGCGATCGGCAGGTCGAGCAGCGTCAGCCGGATCCTCGGATGGGCGGCGCGAAAGCGCTGTGTCACGGTGGGAAGGAAGGCGCCGGCCAGGCCGGCCATCGTCGCCAGCGAGGCTTCGCCTTCGCGCAGGCCGCGCACTTCCTCGATGCGCTGGCGCACGGCGTCGAAGTCGCGCAGCGTGCTGCGGGCATGGGCCAGCACGATCTCCCCGACCGGCGTCAGCTTGAGGGTGTTGTGGATGCGCTCGAACAGCGGCGCTCCCAGTTCCTCTTCGAGATTGAGGATCTGCCGATTGACCGCCGTCGGCACCACGTGCAGCTGCTCGGCCGCCTTGCGGATCGAGCCGGCGCGGACCACCTCGACGAAATAGCGGACGACCTTGGCATGCATGGTGGCGCGGATTCTGCACGAGCCGCGCGCGCAGTTTTTTTCGTGCGCCCCCTGTTCAGGCCGGCCATCGCTGCCGATAGCTTGGGGTGGACACACGGAGCCTTCCCCCATCCGGCGAGCCCGGCTATCGCATCCTGATGCGCGAAGGGTGCCGGGTGGTCTATGGGCACATGCCATTGCCCGAGTTCCTGGCCCTGATGAAGCAGGCCCATGACACCGAACTGCTGCACGCCGGCATGGCGCGCATGCTGGACGCCACCGCCGTCATCGGCACCCCCGCGGCGCTGGCGCGGCTGCGCCTGCGCGAAACACCCGCCGCCATCGAACGGATGCGGGCCCAGCTGGGCCGTGCCGCGCTGCGGCTCGATCCGCAATCGCTGCGCTGGCTGGCGGCCGGCGAGCAGGGGCCGGCCAGCCTCTCGCTGTTCGTGCTGCTGACCTGCGTGCGGCCTCGCCACTATCGGCACCGGCTGCCGGTGCTGCCGCGCGACGCCGGCGCGTTCCGGCGCTGCCGGCTGCTGATCGAGCAGGTGCCGGCCCTGCGGCATGCGCTGCCGCTGCTGGCCCAGCGCATCGCCGAGCCCGGCGTGGCCGAATGGGCGGCGCTTGCGCAGGCGTGGGACGACCTCTGCGCCCAGATGGACCACGAGGCGCCCGACTGGCGGCAGGGGCCGGTCGACGCCCCCGGCGTGACCGCGATGCTGGCCTGCTTCCGCGAACTAGAAACCGCTTAACGCCGCGGCCAGCGGGCCCCGCCGTTCAGCGGGCGGCGGGCGAAGAACCAGCGGCGCTTGCGGCTGGGTCCGCGGGCGGCGGCGGCCTGCCGTTCTTCGAATGCGGCCCATTCGTTCTGGAGCGTCGCCGCCAGCGCGGCCAGGTTGGCCTGCTTGTATTCCCAGACGCCGGCGACCACGAAATGGCCCATGCGCTGGGTGTCGGGCATGGGCGTGATCAGGATGCGGCCGGCACCCATGGCCTGCAGCACCGCGGCGCGCTCGGCCGCCAGGCGGAAGCCTTCGCCATAGCCCTCGATGTCGCGCGCCAGCGAGATCTGGACCAGCGTGATGCTCGAGAAATGCTCGGCGATGAAGGCCACCAGCATGGGCAGGAGGACCCGGCCGATCTTCGCCTTGTGGAGGTGCCGGCTGGCTTCGGTGCCGGCGGGCTTGAAGTGCTCGATGCGCATTTGGGTGCCGCCCCGGCTCACCGGCACCGGGTCCAGGGTGCCGATGTGGGTCTCGCCGTAGTGCGCGAGCATGGGCTGGCCCAGTACGCAGGGCCCCAGGTCCGGTCCCGTGAAGTGCAGGCTGTGGATGCTCATGCCCGATTGTCGGTGGGGGCATGGCGTTCGAAACGGACGAACAACGGGGGGTTGGCGGCCCAGTTCGTTCGTCAGGCCGCCGGCGCTGCTGCTTTCATTCGGACTGGATGCCGGCATCCTTGGCGACCTGGGCCCGCGAGGCTTCGTAGGCAGCCCGCGTCTCGGCGTTCGGCGGGTAGGTGCCCGCGAGCTTCGCGCCGCCCTCGATGCGCGCGAGGATGAAGGCCTCCATCTTTTCCTGCTCGGTGGCGTCGCGCGCCACCTCGTCGGCGAGATGGTGCGGAACCACCACCACGCCTTCGTCGTCGCCGACCACCACGTCGCCCGGATAGACCGCCACGCCGCCGCAGCCGATCGGCACGTCGAGGTCGATCGCGTGATGGTGGATCAGGTTCAGCGGCGCGCTGCCGCCGGCGCAGTACACCGGGAAGTCCATCTGCGAGATCGGGCCGCTGTCGCGCACCGGGCCGTCCGACACCAGCCCGGCCGCGCCGCGCACCTTGAGCCGGGTGGTGAGGATCTGGCCGCCCGAGGCCACGCGGGTCTCGCCGCGGCAGTCGATCACCAGCACGTGGCCGGGCGGCACGCTCTCGATGCCCTTGCGCTGCGGATGGTTCGGGTCGTCGAAGGCGCTGATCTGGTCGAGGTCCTCGCGCGCCGGGATGTTGCGCATCGTGAAGGCCGGGCCGACCAGGTTGCCGCCGCTGGGTGTGGTGAGCCGGCCCACGCCCTGCAGGTAGACATTGCGGAAACCGCGCTTGAACAGCTGGGTGCACAGCGTGGCGACGCTCACGTGCCGCAGCAGTTCACGGGTGGCGTCGGACAGGGGCGTACGGGGGGTGTCGGTCATGGTCATGCTTCTTCGTCGGGTCGGAAGGGGTCAGTTGGCGGTGGCGCCGGACTTGCGCACCAGCTCGCCCCAGCGCGGGATTTCCTTCTGCATCAACGCCGCCAGCTGGGCCGGCGAGCCGGCCACCACGTCCATGCCGAGCTGGTTGGTGAGCTTGTCGCGCACCTCGGGCTGCTGGAGGATGCGCGTGATCTCGCCCGCGAGGCGCTGCGAGATCGCCGGCGGCAGGTTCTTCGGCGCATAGACCGCCTGCCAGGACGCCATTTCGAAGCCCGGCACGCCGGCCTCCGCCATGGTCGGCAATTCGGGCGCCAGTGCCATGCGCTTCGAAGTGGTGACCGCCAGCAGCTTGAGCTTGCCGGCCTGCACCAGCGGCAAGGCGGCCGTGATCTGGTCGAACATGAAAGTCACCTGGCCGGAAGAGACATCCAGCATCGCCGGCGGCGTGCCCTTGTAGGGGATGTGGGTCAGCTTGACGCCGATCATGTCGGCCAGCATCTCGCCCGCCAGGTGGGTCGAGGTGCCGGCACCCGACGAGGCGAAGCTGCGCTTCGCGGGGTCCTTCTTCAGCAGCGCGATCAGCTCGGCCACCGAGCGCACGCCCAGGTTCGGGTCGACGATCAGCACGTTCGGCAGGAAGGCCACGAGCGAGATCGGCTCGAAGTCCTTCACCGGGTCGTAGGGCAGGTTCTTGTAGAGGCTGGCGTTGATCGCATGCGTGCTGATGGTGCCGCCGAAGAGCGTGTAGCCGTCGGCCTTGGCCTTGGCCACGTAGCTGGCGCCGACCGCACCTGCGGCGCCGGGCTTGTTGTCGACCACCACCGGCTGGCCCAGGGCCTCGGCCAGCTTCTGGGCGATCAGGCGGCCGATCACGTCGGTCGAGCCGCCTGGCGTGAAGGGCACCACGTAGGTGATCGGACGGCTCGGCCAGGCGTCGGCGGACTGCGCGCGGGCGACGGCGGGGAGTGCGGCCGCCAGGCCGGCGGCGCCGAGCAGCTGGAGCGCGGTGCGGCGCGGGATGGCAGGGTTCATGTTGTCTCGCTCCAGGAAGAAGAAAAAGGAGGCGGCTTCGCTGGCCCTCGCGCCGGCTGGACCGGTCGCGCTTCGATCAGTGGATCTCGGGCTCTCCCTCGGGCTGCCCATCGGCCGCGTCGGCGCGGTAGTCGGGCGCCAGGAAGTCGAAGTCGCAGCCGGTGTCGGCCTGCTGCACGTGCTTCAGGAACATCACGCCGTAGCCGCGGCTGAATTTCGGGATCGGCTTCTGCCAATCGGCGCGGCGGCGCGAGAGCTCGGCGTCGCTCACCTGCATGTCGATGCGGCGGGCCTCGATGTCGAGCGTCACCAGGTCGCCGTCGCGCACCAGCGCCAGCGGGCCGCCGACGTGCGATTCGGGCGTGACGTGCAGCACGCAGGCGCCATAGCTGGTGCCGCTCATGCGGGCGTCGCTGATGCGCACCATGTCGCGCACGCCTTCCTTCAGCAGCTTCTGCGGGATCGGCAGCTGGCCCCACTCGGGCATGCCGGGCGCGCCCTGCGGGCCGGCGCTCTGCAGCACGATCACGCTGTCGCGGGTGACCGGCAGCTCGGGGTCGTCGATGCGTGCCGCCAGGTCGTCGTAGTTGCGGAACACCAGCGCCGGGCCGGTGTGGCGGCGCAGCTGCGGCTCCATCGCCGCCGGCTTGATCACCGCGCCGTTCGGCGCCAGGTTGCCGTGCAGCACGGCCAGCCCGCCGCTCTCGAGCAGGGCGTCGCCGCGCGGCCGGATCACGTCCGCGTTGTAGACCTCGGCGCCTTCGATGTTCTGCCCCAGCGTGCGGCCGTTGCAGGTGCGCTGGCTGCCGTCGATCAGATCGCCCATCTGGCGCAGGAAGGCGCGCAGGCCACCGGCGTAGAAGAAGTCTTCCATCAGGTATTTGCCCCCGGGCCGCAGGTTGGCGATCACCGGCGTGCTGCGCGCCAGGGCGTCGAAGCGCGCCAGGTCGAGCGCCACGCCGGCGCGCCGCGCCATCGCGATCAGGTGGACGATCGCGTTGGTCGAGCCGCCCAGGCCCAGCACCGCGGTCACGGCGTTGTCGAACGAGGCCGCGGTCAGCAGGTCGAGCGGCTTCAGGTCCTCCCAGACCATCTCGACGATGCGGCGTCCGGTGTGGGTGGCCATCATCGCGTGGCGGGAGTCGGCGGCCGGGATCGACGACGCACCGGGCAGCGTGAGCCCCAGCACCTCGGTGGCGCTGGTCATGGTGCTGGCCGTGCCCATGGTCATGCAGGTGCCGGGCGAGCGGGCGATGCCGTCCTCGACGTCCTGCCAGTCCTGCTCGCTGATGTTGCCGGCCCGCAGCTCGGCCCAGTACTTCCAGGTGTCGGAGCCCGAGCCCAGGAACTGGCCCTTGTAGTCGCCGCGCAGCATCGGCCCGGCGGGCACGAAGATCGTCGGCAGATTCATAGCCAGCGCGCCCATCACCAGGCCCGGCGTGGTCTTGTCGCAGCCGCCCATCAGCACGCAGCCGTCGGCCGGGTAGGAGCGCAGCAGCTCCTCGGCCTCCATCGCGAGCAGGTTGCGATACAGCATGGTGGTCGGCTTCTGGAACGCCTCGCCCAGGCTCATGGCCGGGATCTCCACCGGGAAGCCGCCGGCCTGCCAGACGCCGCGCTTCACCTCTTCGGCGCGCTGCCGGAAGTGGGTGTGGCAGGAGTTCATGTCGCTCCAGGTATTGAGGATCGCGATCACCGGCTTGCCCAGGTAGTCGTCGCGCGAGAGGCCCATCTGGGCGGTGCGCGAGCGGTGGCCGAAGCTGCGCAGGTCCTTGGCGCCGTACCAGCGGTGCGAGCGCAGCTGCTCGGGCTTCTTGCGGCCGTCGCCCGGGTCGGCCGGCGTGGGGGATTGCGGTTCGCTCATCGGGATTGCCTCTTGGAATGTTAGCGCTGTCATTCTTATCTTAAGGCGCGGAACGGCTTCGCGTCAACAGGGTAATCGCGCGGCGGGGGGCGCTGGGTCAGGCCGGCCCGAAGCGGCCAGCGGCCCGGTTCAGGCGCTGTCCCGCTCGATCAGCGAGAAGCCGAGGTCCAGCACCTTGTGCTCGACGGCGCGGCCTTCGGCGCGGTCGATGATGAAGCGCGCCGCCTGCCGGCCGATGGCGGTGCCGTCGATCCGCACCGTCGAGATCGCGGGGTGGGCATGGCGCGCGAAGCCGAGGTCTCCGAAGCCCATGGCGGCGACGTCCTCGGGCACCCGCAGGCCGCGCGCCTGGGCCTCGGTGATCACGCCGTGGGCGAGCGCGTCCGAGCTGCAGACCAGCACGTCGACCGCCGGATCCGTCGCCAGCAACTCGCTCAGGGCGGCGCGGCCGCTGCCCAGCGTGGTCGGCGCGGGGACGGTCTGCACCCGGGGCGCGGCGCCGCCCAGCGCCTGCCAGGCCTGCTCGAAGCCGGCCCGGCGCAGGTTCGCCCGCTGGTCGTCGCCCGTGACCACCGCCGGGTGGCGATAGCCCTTGCGATGGATGTATTGCGCTATGTCAGCGCCCACTTTCTCATGAGAAAAGCCGACCAGCATGTCGACCGGCGTCGGCGTCAGGTCCCAGGTCTCGACCACCGGGATGCCCGAGGCCAGCAGGCGCCGGCGGCCCTCGGCCGAGCGCATGATGCCGGTCAGCACGATGCCGTCCGGCCGCCGTCCGACGATGGCGTCGATCAGCGCGTCCTCGCGCGAGTTGTGGTAGCCGGCCTGGCCCAGCATGAGCTGGTAGCCGGCCTCGGCCAGCGCCTCGGTCAGGGCCTGGATGGTCTCCAGGAACACCGGCCCGGCGATCGTCGGCACCAGCGCGGCCACCAGCCGGCTGCGGTTCGAGGCCAGGCCGCCGGCCAGCAGGTTCGGCACGTAGCCCGTGCGCTCGACCGCCAGCCGGACCTTTTCGCGGGTCTTGGGAGACACCAGCTCCGGCGTGTTCAGCGCCCGCGAGACCGTGATCGCGGACACGCCGGCGAGCTTGGAGACGTCGTCGAGCGTGATGCCGCCGCTGCTGCGGCGGCTCGGGCGTGGCGGAGCGTTGGAGTCGTTCAAGGCGGGTGGGATGGTGGCGCTAACATGGCCCTGCATCAGGCATTGTGTGGCAGGCGCCCTCAGAGGCCGAGATCGCTCAGTCCCGGATGGTCGTCCGGGCGCCGGCCCAGCGGCCAGAAGAACTTGCGCTGGTCGTCCCTGATCGGCAGGTCGTTGATGCTCGCATGGCGCACGCGCATCAGGCCGTCGTCGTTGAATTCCCAGTTCTCGTTGCCGTAGCTGCGGAACCAGTGACCGGAATCGTCGTGCCATTCGTAGGCGAAACGGACGGCGATCCGCGCGCCCTCGAAGGCCCAGAGTTCCTTGATCAGCCGGTAGTCGAGTTCGCGTGCCCACTTGCGCGCGAGGAAGGCCTCGGCCTCGGCCCGCCCGACCACGAACTCGGCCCGGTTGCGCCAACGCGTGTCCTCGCTGTAGGCCAGGGCCACGCGTGCCGGATCGCGCGAGTTCCAGCCGTCCTCCGCGAGGCGGACTTTCTGGATCGCGCTGTCGCGCGTGAAGGGGGGGAGCGGCGGGCGGGTGGTCATGGGCGAAGGTTAGCCGAGCTCGAAGGCTTCGCGGAAGGCGGCGCAGAAGGCCTCGGTCCCGCTGATCGACAGGCTGACCGTGTGCCGCACGACGCCCGCCGCGCCGGGCTGCACGCGCAGCCGGCGCTCGACCGGGTCGAACATCATCGACTGCGGCTGGCTGCTTTCCTGCATGCCCTGCAGGTCGTAGTCCCAGTCGCCGCCGTCGCCGACCGGCCCGCGCGGCGCGCCGAAGCCGGCGTGCGCCCAGTCCAGCACCTGCACCACCTCGGCCTCCACGGCAGCGACCTGCTGCGGGCCGGTGCTCGCCATGGCGTCGAACACGCCGACCCCTTCGGTGTCTTCGCTGTAGTCGAAATCCAGGTAATCCAATGTCATGCGCAAGATCATCCACGAAGCGCGGCGGCGGCTGAAGTAGACTTGCCGTGAGAATCCGAATTTAAATTCAAACTCAAGTTTGAAGGCCCGCATGTCCGCCCCCGCCAAGAAGAAATCCGCCGCGCGCACGCCGCGCCCCGATGGCGACGCCACCCGCGCCCTGCTGCTCGAAACGGCCGGCCAGGTGTTCGCCGAACGCGGCTTCGCCGACGGCACCAGCAAGGAGATCTGCGAGCGCGCCGGCACCCCGATGGCGTCGGTCAACTACCACTTCGGCAGCCGCGAGGCCCTGTACGAGACGGTGCTGATCGAGGCCCATCGGCAGGTGATGGCGCTGGACGACCTGCTGGCCCTGACCCACGGCCCGGGCGATCCGAAGCAGAAGCTTCGCCTGCTGCTGGCACGCCTGATCGGTTTCGCGTCGCAGGGCTCGGCGCCCTGGGGTTTCCGGGTCGTGCTGCGCGAAATCATGACGCCGACGGCCGCGGTCTCGGTGCTGATCGACAAGGCGATCCGGCCCAAGTCCCGGGTGCTGCTCGGCTTGATCGGCGAGGTGCTGGGCCTGCCGCCCGAACACCCTGCGGTCCAGCGCGGCCTGATGTTCGCGCTGCTGCCCTGCCTGGTGATCCTGGTGGCGCCGAAGGAGGTGCCGGCCCGGGTGCTGCCCGCGGTCGCCAAGGAGAGCGGCGGACTGGCCGACGATTTCATCCGCTACGCGATGGCCGGGCTGGAGGCGATGGCGGCGGCGCACCGGCCGCAGCCGCCTCCCGCTGCGAAGCCCGGGCGGGGAGCCCGGCGCACGGCATCGAGCGTCTAGATGGCCTGACCGGCCCCATCTTCCCGCGTCTCGGCGAGAAGCTCCGCGATCAGGTCCTTGATCCGCTTGACGCGAGGATCCCGGCGCACGTCCGGGTGGACCACGGACCACAGCTCGCGCGTCGCGCTCGGCGCGCACGGCACTTCGACCAGCCGCTCGTCGCCGTGCGCCAGGAAGCCGGGCAGCATGGCCAGGCCCAGGCCCGAGCGGCAGGCGCTGTGGAGTGCGCCCAGGTTGTTGCTGCGAAGGACGAACGGCCTGGATCCGGCGAACGCCGCCAGCGCCTTCTGGTGCGGCACGTCCGTGAGCGGCTCGTTGTAGCCGACGAAGCGCCAAGCCGATTCGGGGCGGCCGAGCCAGTCCGCGGTGGCGTAGACCCGAAAGTCCAGCTCGCCGAGCTTGCGCCCGGCCAACCCGGTCTCCGTCGGACGCATGAAGCGCAGCGCGAGATCCGCTTCGCGGCGCTGGTGATCGGCGAACCGGACTTCCCCGACGATCTCGAGCCGGATGTCGTGCCAGCGGTCGAAGCGCGTCGCCAGCTGCGGCACCAGGAAGTGGCTGGCGAACATCGGCGGGGCGGAGACGCAGACTGTCGCGCCGGCGGCGGTGGCGGAAGCGGCGGCGCGGCCGAATGCAAGGGCTTCGGCTTCGATGCGGCGTGCCGCCGGAAGGAGCGCCTCGCCTTGCGGCGTCAGTCGCCAGCGGGTGGCGAGCCGATCGAACAGCCGCAGACCGATGCCGGATTCCAGGGCCGCGATCCGGCGCGCCGCGGTCGAATGCTCGACCCCCAGGGTCCGTGCCGCTCCCGACAGGCTCCCCTGCCGCGCGACCTCGATGAAGAAGCGGACGTCGTCCCAGGCGGCGAAGGGCGCTGCGGTGACTGGGTGTTTTTGCACATCACTTGTGCGCATCTTGAGAGTTCTCACGAAGGGAATCGGTCCATAGCATCACGGTTTTGCTTATACATGGAGCTCGCAATGAATCAATTCGCACAGCCGATTCCCTATGGTTTCCCGATCACGCTGGAGGAGGCCCGCCGGGTCGCATCGGCGGCGATGGATGAAGCCGGCAAGCAGGGATGGCCGATGGTGATCGCGGTCACCGACAGCGGCAGCAACCTGGTGGCGCTCTACAAGATGGACCACGCGCAAACCGGCAGCGTGGCGATCGCGCAGCACAAGGCGGCCAGCGCGGTGCGGTTCAAGAGGCCGACCAAGGTATTCGAAGAAGCCTTGGCCGCGGGTGGCATCGGCCTGAGGCTGCTCGCGACCGAGGGCGCCTGTCCCCTGGAAGGAGGCCTCCCGCTGGTCAAGGACGGCGCCGTGATCGGCGGCATCGGGGTTTCCGGGATGCAGTCCACGCAGGATGCCCTGGTGGCCGCGGTCGGCGCGTCGGCGCTGGCGACTTGAACGCTGGCGCCCGATCAGCGCACGCCGGCATCGCCACCCGCTTGCGCGAGCAGCCAGTCGCGAAACAGCGTCAGCGCCGGCCGTTCGTCCTGGGCCGCCGGCGTCACCAGGAAATAACTGCGCTCGCCACGCAGCGGCCGGTCGCAGGCCACGACCAGCTCGCCGCGATCGAGCTCTGCCTCGATCAGCAGGCGCGGCATCAGCGCCACGCCGAGGCCATGCGCCGCGGCCTCCGCGAGCATCGAGAACAGCTCGTAGCGCGGGCCGCTGCGGGCCCGCGGCGCCTCGACCTGTTGGGCATCGAACCACTGGCGCCAGCCGTCGGGGCGGGTGCTCTGCTGCAGCAGCGGCAGCCGGGCGATGGCCGCGGGCGACAGCTGGCCGCGCGGCGCGATCAAGGCCGGGCTGCAGACCGGCAGCACGTCTTCGCTGAGCAGCGCGGTGGAGCGCGTGCCGGCCCAGTTGGCCGCCTGCGCCGGCGTGCCGGTGTAGATCGCCGCATCGAACGGCGTCTCGTTGAACAGGAAGGGCCGGGTGCGGGTCTCGATGTGGACCGTGATGTCGGGATGCCGGGCCGCGAAGTCCGGCAGCCGCGGGATCAGCCAGCGGGTGGCGAAGGTCGGCACCGCGGCCAGCTGCAGCGAGCCGCCCAGCCCCTGCCGGGCCATGGCGTCGAGGGTGTCGCGCTCCATGGTGTCGAGCTGGCGCGCGATCTGGCGCGCATAGTCGGCGCCGGCCGGGG
>Ga0182007_10001683_pt1 | contig 11711 bp, 8 predicted proteins | sample Sormic07211113_1_FD_123023 | JGI IMG/M metagenome (GOLD analysis project Ga0182007, IMG submission 123023) | Rhizosphere microbial communities from Sorghum bicolor, Mead, Nebraska, USA - 072115-113_1 MetaG | ecosystem: Host-associated > Plants > Roots > Rhizosphere | place: USA: Nebraska... | reverse complement strand
CTGTGGCGAGGGAGCTTGCTCCCGTTGGGCTGCGCAGCAGCCCCCGTTTCCCGTAAAGCAATCCGCGTTGCGTGTTTTGCGACTGCTGCGCAGTCTAGCGGGAGCAAGCTCCCTCGCCACGGGTTCTGGGCTAGCCAGACGCATTTATTACAACGGCAAATGCCGACTCAACAACGCCCGCAACGCCGCCGGCTTCACCGGTTTGGCCAGGTAATCCAGGCCCGCTGCATGCACCTGGGCCACGGTCTCCGGCCGTCCATCGGCGCTGATCACCACCCCCGGCACCGGCTCGCCCAATTGCGTGCGCAACCACGCCATCAAGTCGGTTCCGGTCTCGCCATCGTCCAGGTGGTAATCCACCAGCGCCAACTGCGGGCGCATCCCGTCGTTGAGCAGCGTCGCGCATTCATCACGGTTGCGCGCGGTCCAGACCTGGCAACCCCAGCGCGTGAGCAGGCTGTTCATGCCGATCAGGATGCTGTCCTCGTTATCAATGCACAGCACCTGTGCGCCGCCGAGCAAATGGCCATTGAGTTCGGCAACCTTGGCCGGCACCGCGGCTTGTGCCCGAGCCAACGGCACGCTGACACTGAATACACTGCCGCGCCCCGGCCAGGAGCGTACGCGCAAAGTGTGACCGAGCACGCGGCACAGTCCATCGGCAATCGCCAGCCCCAGGCCCAGGCCTTTCTCGGCCCGGGTCTGGTGGCTGTCGAGGCGTTTGAACTCTTCGAAAATCACCTGTTGTTTGTCTTTCGGAATACCCGGTCCACGGTCCCAGACCTCCAGGCACAGCTCGCCGTTGCGCCGCCGAACGCCGAGCAGCACGGGGCCTCTGGCGTAGCGGAAGGCATTGGTCAGGAAGTTCTGCAAGATCCGTCGCAGCAGTTTTATGTCGCTGTCGACCCGTAGCGTGCTGCCCCGGACGCGGAATTTCAGCCCCTGTTCCTGAGCAAGTGCCTTGAACTCGGCTCCCAGCGTGTCAAACAACTCATTGAGCACGAAGGGCCTGCGATCAGGGTTGATCTTGCCGCTTTCCAGACGGGAAATATCCAGCAGATCACTGATCAGGTCTTCGGCCGAACGCAGTGAGCTGTCCAGGTGATGAACCAGCTTCTGCGCTTCGCTGGACAAACCCTCTTCCTGATGGGAGAGGGCGGCGGAGAACAGCCGCGCGGCGTTCAGCGGTTGCATCAAGTCATGGCTGACGGCGGCCAGGAAACGGGTTTTCGACTGGTTGGCCGATTCGGCGGTGCCCTTGGCTTCGGTCAGGGCAAGGTTGAGTTGCGACAGTTCGTGGGTCCGTTCGGCGACCCGCCGCTCAAGGCCTTCATTGGCTTCGGTCAGCGCCTGCTCGGCTTCGCGGAACGCGGTAATGTCGGTGAAACTCATGACGAAACGGCCGCCGGGCATCGGGTTGCCGATCAGTTCGATCACTCGGCCGTTGGGGAACAGTCGCTCGGAGGTATGGGCGCGGCCCTGACGCATCCAGTGCAAGCGACGGGCGACATGCACTTCCGCTTCGCCGGGGCCACACAGGCCGCGTTCGGCGTTGTAGCGAATGATGTCGGCAATCGGTCGGCCGACGCTGATCAAACCGTCGGGGTAGTTGAACAGCTCCAGGTAGCGCCGGTTCCAGGCCACCAGTTTCAGCGACTGGTCGATCACGCTGATGCCCTGGGTGATGTTCTCGATGGCGCCTTGCAGCAGGGCGCGGTTGAATTGCAGCACTTCCGAGGTTTCGTCGGCGATCCGTACGACGTCCTCCAGTTGCATTTCCCGACCTTCGATGGCGGCTTTTACCACCGCCCGAGTCGAAGAGGCGCCGAGTACACCCGCCAGCAAGCGTTCGGTATGGGCGATCCATTCACCGTCGGCGTTCTGGTTCGGGTTGAAGCCTTTGCCCTGGCGGTAGGCGAAACGGATGAAGCTCTGACGGGCCCGTTCTTCGCCGACAAACCGGGCAGCCAGTTGCAGCAAATCGTCGATCTGTACCGCCAGCATCGAGCGGGCGCTGGGGCGGGGGCTGATTTCCTGGCCGATGAAACGACCGGCCTGCCAGTGCTCCGAAACCCGTGTGCGTGACAGCACCGAGACCCAGGCGAACAAGGTGAAGTTACCCGCCAGGGACAACACCACGCCCTGAGTCAGCGGCGTGATCGGCAGGTTCAGCGGATTGCTTTGCAGCCAGGCCAGGCCCGGAAAACTGCTCAAGGGCAAGCCGAGGCTGTTGGCGGCAACCGGCAACACCAGGGTGTAGAACCAGAGGAATGTCCCGGTGGCCAGACCGGCGAACACGCCACGGCGGTTAGCCTGTTTCCAGTACAGCGCGCCGAGCATGGCCGGGGCCAGTTGGGTCACGGCGGCGAAGGCAATCTGGCCGATGGTCGCCAGGCTCGCGGTCGAGCCCAGCAGGCGATAGCTGACGTAGGCCAGCAGCAGAATGACCACAATGCTCACCCGGCGCACCGAAAGCATCCACTGGCGGAACACTTCGAATGGCCGTTCGGCGTTGTTGCGCCGCAGCAACCATGGCAGCAGCATGTCGTTGGAGAGCATGGTCGACAGCGCCACGCTGGCGACAATCACCATGCTGGTCGCCGCCGAAGCGCCGCCGATAAACGCCAGCATTGCCAGGGCAGGGTGAGATTGGGCCAGAGGCAGGCTGATAACGAATGAGTCCGGCAGCACCGAACTGGGTAGCAACATCTGACCGGCCAGTGCAATCGGCACCACAAAAAGCGCGGCCAGCGCCAGATACGTCGGGAACACCCACTTGGCCAGGCGTAAATCCTGGGGGTCGATGTTTTCCACCACGGTCACGTGGAACTGCCGGGGCAGGCAGATGATCGCCATCATCGCCACACCGGTCTGCACTACCATGGACGGCCAGTTGATGGTTTCCTTCCAGTACTCTTCCAGGCGCGGGGCGAGCATGGCCTGGTCGAACAGGTCGTCGAAACCGTCGTACAGGCCGTAGGTCACGAACGCGCCGACCGCGAGAAAAGCGAACAGCTTGACCAGCGATTCAAAGGCAATCGCCAGCACCATGCCGCGGTGGTGTTCCGTGGCGTCGAGGTTGCGGGTACCGAAAACGATGGTGAACAGCGCCAGTACCAGGGAGACGATCAGCGCCGTGTCCTGCGCGCGCGTGCCCATGGCGTCGGCGCCGGCGCCGATCAACAGGTTTACACCCAGCACGATGCCCTTGAGTTGCAAGGCAATGTAGGGCAGCACGCCGACCAGGCAGATCAGCGCGACGACTACCGCCAGGGACTGGGATTTACCGTAACGGGCGGCGATGAAGTCGGCGATGGAGGTGATGTTCTCCTGCTTGCTGATCATCACCATTTTTTGCAGGACCCACGGCGCGCACACCAGCAGCAGGATCGGCCCGAGGTAGATCGGCAGGAAGGACCAGAGTTGTTCGGCTGCCTGGCCCACGGCGCCAAAGAACGTCCAGCTGGTGCAATAAACCGCCAGCGACAGGCTGTACACCCAGGCACGCACCCGTGGCGGCAGCGGCGTGCTGCGACGGTCGCCGTAAAAGGCGATGGCGAACAGGATGGCCATATAGGCCAGGGCGACAATGGCGATCAGCCCGGTGGACAGCGACATGGGAACTCCAGACAAAAGACATCCGGGACTGCGCCCGATCCAGACAGTCTCGCATGACCGCCTGAGTTAGTCAGTGTCGACCAAGGTCGTGGCGTGGCGGGGTGTCGCAGGTTGGGAGTCAGTTGGATCTTTGGTGTCTTTTCGGGTCTCTTCGCGGCGTTACTGACTCAACGCAATATCGATCAGCCGATGCAACTCTTCAACCTCCAGCGCCTGCGCCGCAAACAGGATGCGAAACACCGTCGGTGCCACCACCATATTGATCAGCCGGTCGACACTTGGCCGCGATTGATCGGGATAGCGATCCAGAATCGTCTGCAACTGCCCGCCAATGATCGTCACGCAATAGCCCGGCGTGGCGCTGGATTGCACGTCGCGCATCATGTTGCGCCCGGGTTCGGAACTCATTTCATCCAGATACTGCTCGGCCCAAGCCCGCACGTCCCCGCGTAAGCTGCCGGTATTGGCCGGCTCATTGTCGGGGCGCATGCGGGCGAGGGCGACATCAGCGAGCAGTGCTGACAAATCCCCCCAGCGCCGATAAATGGTCGACGGCGTCACCCCGGCCCGGGCAGCAATCTGCGGCACAGTCACGCAGGCGCGGTCCTGCTCTTCGAGGAGCGCGCGGACAGCCGAATGAATCGACTCTTGAACCCTGGCACTTCTGCCACCAGGGCGTAAACCTTCTTTAATAGCCATGCGGCGGACCTTAACACAAAGAATTTGCTTTAAGCGCTGACCAGTAGCACACTCCGCAAAAGCAAAAAATTAGCTTTTGCGGAGTGTGCTCATGTCTCTTCCAGCGACAAATCGTTCCAGCCTGTGGTTTCTGGCGATCACCTTACTCAGTTTTCTCGCCGCTTCCACCGCGCCGACCCCGTTGTATCACCTCTATCAGGAGCACCTGCAGTTCTCAGCCGCGACCCTGACCCTGATTTTCGGTGTCTACGCCCTCAGCTTGCTGGCGGCGCTGCTCACGGTCGGTTCGCTGTCGGATTATCTGGGGCGCAAACCGGTGATTTTTACCGCTGTGTTGCTGAATATGCTGGCGATGTTGCTGTTCATCAACGCCGACAGCGTCGCCTGGTTGATCGGTGCGCGAGTACTTCAGGGGTTTGCGACGGGAATGGCCACCGCCGTCTTGAGTGCGGCGTTGCTGGACACCGATCGCCAGCAAGGGCCGATGGTCAACAGTGTTGCGCCGTTGCTGGGCATGGCGCTGGGGGCCATGGGTTGCGGATTATTGGCCGAGTTTGCGCCCCTGCCGCTGCAATTGACCTATTGGGTGTTGTTCGCGCTGTTTGCGATGCAAGCGCTGTACGTCTGGCGTCTGCCGGAAAGCGTCAGTCGACAACCGGGTGCCTGGGCCTCGCTGCGCCCGACCCTGCATGTGCCGATTCAGGCGCGGCGAATGTTGTGGCGGGTGCTGCCGATTGACCTCGCGGTGTGGGCGCTTGGCGGCTTTTTCGCCTCCCTGGCGCCGTCTCTGGTGCGGACAGCCACCGGGTCGACGTCGAATCTGATTGGCGGTGCGACGGTGGCCGTGTTGACGGTGACCGGTGCCTCGATGATCTACACCTTGCGCAATCGGCCGGCCGACAAGGTCTTGCTGCTGGGCGCGAGCTTGCTGCCCGCAGGCGTTGCGCTGATTCTGCTGGCGGTCCACAGCGCCAGCCTGCCATTGTTTTTCTTCGGCACGCTGGTGGCGGGCAGCGGATTCGGTACGGGTTTCCTTGGCGCCTTGCGCAGCATCGTGCCGCTGGCCTTGCCTCATGAGCGGGCCGGGTTGATGTCGGCGTTTTATGTGCTCAGTTATCTGGCGTTCTGCTTGCCGTCGTTGCTGGCCGGTAATCTGACCCGCAGCTTTGGGCTGGTGGCGACCACCGACGGTTACGGCGCGGTACTGATCATCCTGTCGCTCGGTGCGCTGATCGGCTTGCTTCGTGAGCGGTCTGTCAAAGTCTGTGGCGTCGATGTCAGATGACCGTTAGCCTTGGCACCGCCATTCATTTCGACGGACCGACCCATGAAGATCATCCGCAGCAAATCCTTCACCGGTGACCGCGCCTGGGCGGCGCTGGACATCGCCAACATGAACGGTATCACCACCCGTTTGCACTGGACCGATCAGCCGTATAAATGGCACGTCAACGATGGCCAGGAAGTGTTCGTGGTGCTCGACGGTCAGGTGCAGATGCGTTATCGCGAAGCAGGCCTCGAAAAGGAAACCCTGCTGGAGGTCGGCGATATTTTTTATGCCTCGGTGGGCACCGAACATGTGGCTCATCCGCAGGGCGTGGCGAGGATATTGGTGATCGAGACTGAAGGCAGCGTCTGATGCTATATCTGCAAAACAGATAACAGTTAGAGATATTACCCGTTATATCGATATTCTATTCGGATCTATCATGAGCGCCTACCTCATTAGAGGACAGGAGTTCGCCATGACCTGCACCCGTAGCGTTAAACCCGGTATCAAGCCGTTCAGTCATCTGCAGCACCCAAGAGAAGCCATCCGCCAATTCACCCCGAACTGGTTCGCGGCGACCATGGGCACTGGTGTATTGGCGCTTGCGCTTGCGCAACTGCCGGTGTCGACTCCCGGTCTGCATGCGTTGGCCGAAGGCTTGTGGCTATTAAATATTGGCCTGTTTGTGTTGTTCACGGCCATGTATGCCGCGCGTTGGGTCATGTTCTTCGACGAAGCGCGGCGGATTTTCGGCCACTCCACGGTTTCGATGTTTTTCGGCACCATTCCCATGGGCCTGGCGACCATCATCAATGGCTTTCTGCTGTTCGGCCTGCCGCGTTGGGGCGACGGTGTGATTCATGTCGCCGAAGTGCTGTGGTGGCTGGACGTGGCGATGTCGCTGGCCTGCGGCGTACTGATTCCCTACATGATGTTCACCCGTCAGGAGCACAGCATCGACCAGATGACCGCTGTCTGGCTGTTGCCGGTGGTGGCGGCGGAAGTGGCGGCTGCCAGTGGTGGCTTGCTGGCGCCGCACCTCGCCGATGCTCATTCGCAGTTAGTGGTGCTGGTGACCAGCTACGTGCTTTGGGCTTTTTCCCTGCCAGTGGCGTTCAGCATTCTGACCATCCTGTTGCTGCGCATGGCGTTGCATAAATTGCCCCACGAAAACATGGCCGCCTCGAGCTGGCTGGCGCTTGGGCCGATTGGCACGGGTGCGCTGGGCATGTTGTTGATGGGCGCCGACGCACCGGCGATCTTTGCCGCCAACAGTCTGCCGGGGATCGGTGAAATAGCTGAGGGCCTTGGGCTGGTGGCCGGGATCACGCTGTGGGGCTTCGGGCTTTGGTGGATGCTGATAGCACTGCTGATCACCGTGCGTTACTTGCGCGCCGGTATCCCGTTCAATCTCGGCTGGTGGGGTTTCACGTTCCCGCTGGGTGTCTATTCCCTGACTACGCTGAAACTGGCCAGCACCTTGAACCTGACGTTTTTCAGTGTCTTTGGTTGCGTGTTGGTGGCCATGCTGGCGGTGATGTGGCTGATTGTCGCCAAACGCACGGTGCAGGGCGCGTGGAAGGGCGAACTGTTTGTCTCACCGTGCATCGCAGGATTAAAGAAATAACCGGCAAAGATTAGGTAATGTGTGTGGCCTGGATCGACGTTCGACATTCCAATAACAGTATCCACGCCACCCTCTACCAAAAAAATCAGGGACACATGGAAGATGAGTCACCCCTCGCAGTTCACCTTGCTTCGCACTCGGCGCTTCCTGCCTTTTTTTGTCACGCAGTCCCTTGGGGCCTTTAACGACAACATCTTCAAGCAGTCGCTGATCCTCGCCATTCTGTACAAGCTGACCATCGAGGGTGACCGTTCGATCTGGGTCAACCTGTGTGCGCTGCTGTTTATCCTGCCGTTCTTCCTGTTCTCGGCGCTGGCCGGGCAGTTCGGGGAGAAGTTCGCCAAGGACGCGCTGATCCGTCTGATCAAGCTCGGGGAAATCGTCATCATGACGGTGGGCGCGGTCGGTTTCATGTTCGATCACCTGTCGCTGATGCTGTTGGCGCTGTTTGCCATGGGCACCCACTCGGCGCTGTTCGGGCCGGTGAAGTACTCGATCCTGCCGCAGGCCTTGCGCGAAGAAGAGCTGGTGGGTGGCAACGGGTTGGTGGAAATGGGCACCTTCCTGGCAATTCTCGCCGGGACGATTGGCGCCGGCATCATGATGTCCGCCAGCAACTACGCGCCGGTGGTGTCCACGGCAATCATCGGCATTGCGGTGCTCGGTTATCTGGCCAGCCGCAGCATTCCCCGAGCTGCGGCGGCATCGCCGCAAATGCGCCTGAACTGGAATATCTTCAGCCAGTCCTGGGCCACGTTGAAGCTGGGCCTGGGGCAAACCCCTGCGGTCTCGCGTTCGATCGTCGGCAACTCATGGTTCTGGTTTGTCGGGGCGATTTATCTGACGCAAATCCCGGCGTATGCCAAGGAATGGATGCACGGCGACGAGACCGTGGTGACGCTGATTCTTACCGTGTTCTCGGTCGGTATTGCACTGGGTTCGATGCTTTGCGAGAAACTCTCCGGGCGCAAAGTCGAGATCGGTCTGGTGCCGTTCGGCTCATTCGGCCTGACCGTATTTGGCCTGTTGCTGTGGTGGCATTCCGGTGGAATTCCGGACAGCGTTACCGGCCATGGCTGGATCGAAATCCTTGGCTTCGGTCACACCTGGCTGGTGTTGATCGACATCCTCGGGCTGGGAGTCTTCGGCGGTTTCTACATCGTGCCGCTGTATGCGCTGATCCAGTCCCGCACCGTCGAGAACGAACGGGCCCGAGTGATTGCCGCCAACAACATTCTCAACGCCCTGTTCATGGTGGTGTCGGCGATTGTGTCGATCGTCTTGCTGAGCATCGCCAAGCTGTCGATCCCGCAGCTGTTCCTGGTGGTGTCGCTGCTGAACATCGGCGTCAACGCGTACATCTTCAAAATTGTCCCCGAGTTCAGCATGCGTTTCATGATCTGGCTGCTCGGCCATTCCATGTACCGCGTCGAGCATCGCAACCTCGAGCTGATTCCCGATGAGGGTGCTGCGCTGCTGGTTTGCAACCATGTGTCGTTCGTCGATGCGTTGCTGATCGGTGGGGCCGTGCGTCGGCCGATTCGCTTTGTGATGTATTACAAAATCTACAACCTGCCGGTGCTGAACTTCATCTTCCGCACGGCCGGGGCAATTCCGATTGCCGGGCGCCAGGAAGACATTCAAATCTACGAAAAAGCCTTCACCCGCATTGCCCAGTATCTGAAGGATGGCGAGCTGGTGTGTATTTTCCCTGAAGGCAAGTTGACCGCTGATGGCGAGATCAACGAGTTCAAGGGCGGGCTGACGCGGATTCTCGAAGAAACGCCGGTGCCGGTGATTCCGCTGGCGTTGCAAGGGTTGTGGGGGAGTTTCTTCAGCCGCGATCCGAACAAGGGCTTGTTCCGTCGGTTGTGGTCGCGGGTGACCTTGGTGGCAGGGCCGGCGGTGGCGGTTGAAGTGGCGGAGCCAGCTAAGTTGCAGGCGTTGGTGGGGGATTTGCGTGGGGCCGTCAGATAGTTGGTGACTTTGCGGGCGTCATCGCGGGCTTGCCCGCGATGACGTCAGTGGCCTAAGCGCTGACCTTGAGCCCAACCAACCCGGTAATGATCAGTGCCACACTGGCCAGCCGAAACAGTGCCATGGATTCACCAAACAGAATGATCCCGGCGATCACCGTGCCCACTGCACCCACGCCGGTCCAGATCGCATAGGCCGTGCCCAGCGGCAATTCCTTCATGGCAAGGCCCAGCAGGCCAAGGCTGATCGCCATGGCGGCAACGGTCAATGCGGTGGGAAGAGGGCGGCTGAAGCCGTCGGTGTATTTCAGGCCAACGGCCCAGCCGACTTCGAACAGACCGGCAAAAAACAGAATGATCCAGGACATGGAAGACCTCCATCGATGGATGGGGTCGTCCCCGGATTAAGCACTCGATCGAGCCGCGAGGTCGTCCCCGCGTTGCGCGATAGAGTGCCCATCATTAACCCGAGGATCAAGTTTTCGGATCAGTCAGCCACTTGCTGAGCAGCGATTTTCCGATCCTCTTTTTCGCTCATGCGACGGAAATACGTCGAGAGCAGGGCCCCGGAAATGTTGTGCCAGACGCTGAACAGCGCGCTCGGCACCGCCGCCAGCGGCGAGAAGTGCGCACTGGCCAGTGCCGCACCCAGACCGGAGTTCTGCATGCCGACTTCCAGTGCCAGGGATTTGCGCTGGGCCAGCGGCAGGTTGAACAGGCGCCCGGTGAAGTAACCCAGCAAGTAGCCGAAGCTGTTGTGCAGCATCACCACGGCCATGATCAGCAGACCGGATTCGGCAATCTTCGCCTGGCTGGCGGCCACCACGGCCGTGACGATGATCACGATGCTCACCACCGATACCAGCGGCAACACTTCTACCGCGTGACGAACCCGATCACCGAGTACGCGTTGGGCAACCACGCCAAGTACGATCGGCAACAGCACGACTTGCAGGATCGACCAGAACAGCTCCATGAACGACACCGGCAACCAGGCCGAGGCCAGCAGCCAGATCAGCGCCGGTGTCAGCAATGGCGCGAGGAGGGTGGTGACGGCGGCAATGGCCACCGACAACGCCAGGTCGCCGCGAGCCAGCCAGGTCATCACGTTCGACGAGGTGCCGCTCGGGCAACAGCCGACCAGAATCACCCCGACGGCGATCTCTGGCGGCAGGTGGAATACCTGGCAGAGTAACCATGCCATGCCGGGCATGATCACGAAGTGGGCGACCACGCCCAGGGCCACGCGCCACGGATGGCGAGCGACTTCGGCGAAGTCTTCGAGCTTGAGGGTCAGGCCCATGCCGAACATCACCAGCCCCAGCAGCGGCACAATGGCGCCTTTCAAACCGATGAACCAGGCCGGCTGCAGAAACGCCACGATGGCGAAAATCAGTACCCAGTAAGCGAAGGTGTTGCCGACAAAACGACTCAATGCAGCGAGTGCGCGCATGGCCTGATCCTTGTTATGTGTTTAAAAGCGGGTAGGGCTTGGAACTTGGGTTGCCTGCAAAAAGATCGCAGCCTTCGGCAGCTCCTACATTTGAAATGCGATCCTCTGTAGGAGCTGCTGAAGGCTGCGATCTTTTCTTACCAGGCGCCGCCGATCAAGGCCGGCGCCCTAAGGCAATCAGATACCCTGTGGGGTCTCTTCACCGCCCAACGCTTCAACCAGTGCCGGCAGGAAGTCGCCGAAGGTCAGCATCATCAGGGTGAAGCTGGCGTCCAGTTGGCCCAGTGCTTCGTCGCCACCGTCCTGCTCCGCCTGATCTTGCAGCAGGTCTTCGAACTTCAGGCGCTTGACCACCATTTTGTCGTCGAGCACGAACGACAGTTTGTCCTGCCAGGCCAGCGACAGCTGAGTGACCACTTTGCCGGTGCTCAGGTGCAGCTGGATTTCTTCGCTGGTCAGGTCCTGACGCTTGCAACGCACGATGCCGCCGTCTTCGTGGGTGTCGCGCAGTTCGCACTCGTCCAGCACAAAGAAATCGTCTGCGGCTTTCTGAGTGGTAACCCACTCGGTCATGGTTGCGGTCGGCGACATCTTCACCGTCAGCGGACGTACCGGCAGCGAGCCGATCACTTCACGCAGGGTGGACAGCAGGTCTTCGGCACGTTTCGGGCTGGCCGAGTTCACCAGGATCAGGCCCTGTTTCGGCGCAATGGCGGCGAAGGTCGACGAGCGACGGATAAAGGCGCGGGGCAGGAAGGCCTGGATGATTTCATCCTTGATCTGATCGCGTTCCTTTTTATAGACCTTGCGCATTTGTTCGGCTTCGATCTCTTCGACCTTTTCCTTCACTGCGTCACGCACGACGCTGCCCGGCAGAATGCGTTCTTCTTTACGGGCGGCGATCAGCAGGAAGTCTCCGCTGACGTGTACCAGCGGTGCATCTTCGCCTTTGCCGAAGGGCGCGACGAAACCGTAGGTGGTCAACTCCTGGCTTGCACATGGACGCGCCAGTTTGGTGGCCAGTGCAGTTTCCAACGCCTCGGCATCAAAAGGCAGATCTTGGGTCAG